>Ga0209985_10000056_pt1 | contig 119525 bp, 100 predicted proteins | sample NOAtaG_FD_187305 | JGI IMG/M metagenome (GOLD analysis project Ga0209985, IMG submission 187305) | Freshwater lake microbial communities from Lake Erie, under a cyanobacterial bloom - NOAA_Erie_Diel6S_1000h metaG (SPAdes) (version 2) | ecosystem: Environmental > Aquatic > Freshwater > Lake ... | reverse complement strand
ACGCTGGCGGACATCTCGGCGATGGCGGCTGAAACCTGCTCGGTCTGGCCCTGCTGCTGCTTGAGGCCCGTGCTCATCTGCTCGCTGCTGGCCGCGATCTGCGTGCTGGCCGCGGCAACCTGACGCGTCGACTCGGCGACGCCTCGCATCGCCTGATGCAGCCATTCCACGAACGAGTTCGCGCACGTGGCGACCTGGGCGATCTCATCGCCACCGGTGCTCGGCACTCGCCGCGTCAGGTCGGCGGTCTGCTGGATTTGCTTGAGTTCGAGGATCAGGTTCGAGATCCGACGCGAGATGGACGTCGAGATCAGCAGCGAAGCGGACGCACCAACTACCAGTGCGGCGATCGCCATCGTCGTGTTGACAAGCAGCTTGCTGTGGACGCCCGCGGCGATGTCATCGGTACCCTGGGTTACCGCGGCGGCGAGCTCTTCATTCAGGCTCTCGCTGGCCTCCAGAAGGCGGTCTGTCGCTGGATCCAGAGTCTCATTGAAGATCCGCGTGCGATCCGCGGCGAGGCCCTTGAGCGTCCCTATGAGCTCTGACATTGGGCTCATGACCGAGGTCAGTTCCCGGATCGTGGTGTTGGGAGAGTTGCCGATGCTCTCAATCGCCCCCGAAAGTTCGCGTTCGGCGGTTGCCCAGTCTTCTGGACGCCCTTGTCGCCCCACTGCGCGATCGACCGCCCAGAGCATGGTCGCGAGCTGGATTGCGGCTACACGCGAGCGATCCTGGGACTCGGGCTTATTGTCAGCCCGGAGCTTCTCCAGAGCCTCCGTACCACGGCGCCGAAAGTCGGCGACCTTCGTGTTGCGCTCGCGAATGACTGCTGTGATGTTCGCGAAGGCGTCGGTAAGAATCTCAAGATCTGCTTGAACGGCTTCGACTTTGGCACCGGCTTGAGCAAGTTCCGCGACGTGCTTCCGCGCACGCTCCTGCGCCTCGCGGGCCTTGGCGGCGACCGTTTCGTCGTTGCTGACGAGGAACTCGAGCACGTTCGATTCGTTCTCGGCGACGGTAGAGAAAACGTCCGTTGCCAGCTTCGCCTGCTGAGTCTCGCTGCGCAAGTCTCCAAGTTCCCGCTCGGTTGCGACGGTACCCGTCCAAGAGACAACCGCCGAGACTCCGATCGTCGCCAGAATCGTGCCGAACCCAAGGTACAACTTATGTGAGATGAGCATGTGTCGTTTTCCTGCTTCTCAAAGGGAGCGTGATGCGCGGCGGGATACACACCTCCAAGCACTGACCCGTTTCTTCGGCCTGTTTGTGCCGCTTCCGCAGTCGATGGCCACGTCCTCGCACAAGGTTCTGAAAGTCCTAGGGTCGAAACACCCCGGGCGGCGTATGGGACTGCTGATGGCGCAATGACGTGGGAGTCAGGCTGTTCGTGCGCGTTTGCCTGTAGAATTCGGCTGAAAGTCTGTAGATGCGACTTTGGCGGCCAACCGGTGTCTGGCCGCGGTTCTAGGACCTGCCGCACGTGCCCTCCCATGGCGTGTCAGCAATCTGAGCGCGTTCGCCGCGTGCTATGGTTTTCGTCGTGATCCGGCGGATGAGGAGTCTCTAGTCCGGCCGATTCGAGTTATAGGAACGGAGCCCGTATGCCTCATGCATCCACGCCCATCGCGATCCCTGCCTCACCGAGCACCACCGCCTCCCGCTATCACACTGCAGGAGGCCGCGCCTTCAACTTCAATGCGGGGCCCTCGATCCTCCCCGAAGAAGTCATCCGCACGTTTCAGGGGGACATGTGGAACTTTCGCGGATCCGGGCTGGGGATTCTGGAGCACAGTCACCGCGACAAGTGGTTTGACGAGCTGCTGTTCGAGACCATCGATCTGGTGCGCAAGGTCGGCAGCATTCCCAAGAACTATCACATCCTGTTCATGACCGGCGGTTCGAGCAGTCAGAACTTCATCGTCCCGTACAACCTCCTGCCCAAGAGCCGTACGGCCGACTACATCGATACAGACTTCTGGTCGTCCCGGTCCATCGAGGACGCGAGGCAGTTCGGAGCCGGCGTTCATGTCGCCTTCACCGGCAAATCCGAGAAGTACACGCGCATCCCCGCTGCGAGCGAGATCTCGTACTCGGAGAACCCTGCGTACGTCCACTTCACGAGCAACAACACGATCTACGGAACGCAGTTCCGGACCGAGCCGACGCCGCCGAGCAACGGCGCATATCTCGTCTGTGATGCCTGTTCGGACATCTTTTCGCGTCCGATCGACTTCAGCAAGTACGGCCTGGTCTACGCGAGCGTGCAGAAGAACCTGGGGATCACGGGCGCGACGCTTGTCGTTGTGCGAGATGATCTGGTGCAGAACTCCAATGCTGACGTGCCGCGGATGCTGCAGTACCGCACCATGGTCAAGGAGGAGTCGCGCCCGAACACCCCGCCGCACTTTGCGATTTACTCAGCGAGCGTGATGATGCGGTGGATCTTGTCGCAGGGCGGGCTCGGAGCGATGGAGAAGCGCAACCAGGAGAAGGCCGCGGTGATTTATGGCGCGTTGGATGGCAGCGCCGGCTTCTACCGTGCGCATGCCGAGAAGAACTCCCGCTCGCTGATGAACATCACCTTCCGCCTGGCGACTGAGGAGCTTGAGGCCAGGTTCCTCAACGAAGCCGCGGCAGCGGGACTAATGGGGATGAAGGGACACCGAGCAACCGGTGGGTGCAGGGTGTCCATCTACAACGCGTTCCCTATTGAGGGCTGCCGAGCGCTGGCGGAGTTTATGGGTGAGTTCGCCCGCAAGAACGGTTGAGATCGAACCCCGGCGGGGGAATGCCCACCCGGCCAGAATCCGGTCCGAAAACGCGCGCCTGGGTTGACGTTTCAGAATCTTGGTGAACACTTCCAGACCGCTTGATTGAGCGTCGCGGTGGTGGTCCATCCGGACTGCCCGCAACCGTACCGGCCAAAGCCGGACTTGAGGAGAGAGAAATGCGCACGAGTGTGTCGATTGCTGTCGTTCTTCTTGCCGGCACCATGGCTTCGGTCGCCGCGGCTGCTCCGCTGACCAACGGCAACCTCCTGGTCGTCGAAGCCGGTCCGGGCTTCGGTACCAACAGCGCCCTGAACAATCGCGCCACCGCGGTTGCGTGGCGCGAGTTGACCACCGGCGGCGCGGCTGTCCAGTCGTTCAACCTCAACACGGGCATCGCCGGCGCTCGCCTGACGCTCGGTGGCAGCTCCACCAGCGAGGGCTATACGGCGTCCAACGGCGGCTTCTTCTCGCTGGCTGGCTATGACACCGACGCCAGCGGTGCGACCACCGCTACCAGCGTGACCGCACGCACCGTCGCTCATCTCGACGCGTCCGGCAACATCACGTGGAACTCCGTCACGGGCTCGAGCGGTTCCTCGATCCGCTCCGCGGTCACCGCTGACGCGTCGGGCGCGAACACGTGGACCGGCTCGAGCAACGGCATCGGGAACAACGGCACCGCGATCAACGGTTCGAACATCCGCAACGTGAACATCTTCAACGGCCAGTTGATGTATTCCACGCAGAGCCTGGCCGCGGGCCCTCGCGGCATCTATGCGTTCTCCGGGCTGCCCAACGCCGCCGCGACGGCGACCGCGATCATCAACATGGACGCGACCGTCCCCTCAGGCACCACGGGCCCGGCCGCGACGCCCCTTCCGGTTGACTTCCACATCGCCGGTACGGTCGCGTATGTCGCCGACGAGCGGTCTGCCGCGAACGGCGGCGGTCTCTTCCGCTTCGACCTGAACACCAATACGGGCCAGTGGCAGTATTCGTACACGCTGAACGCGGGTCTGACCGCGGGGCTGCGGTCGATCGCGATCGGCACCGACGGCTTTATCTACGCGACCGATGCGCTCGCGAGCTCGAACAACATCGTGCGCGTTGCCGACACGGGTGCAGGCTCGGCGTTCTCGATCATCTCCACCGCCGGCACCAACCGCGTCTTCCGTGGTATCGAAGTCATCCCGACCCCCGGCGCGGCGGCGATGCTGGGCCTCGGTGGCTTGCTCGCGGCGCGTCGTCGCCGGGCCTGAGCCCCGGTTCAACGGCCCAACAGAAGTCCGTATGACAAGGCCCCGGCATGACCGGGGCCTTGTTTCATTTTGCTCGTCCTGTGCTTCGCGGAGTTCCGGGTGCTGAGTCAGAGTGGGAGGTCAAGTGCGAAGGAGAAGACACGCTCTTCGTCGCCCTTCTGCTGGCTGAGCGGGAACGCAAAGTCGAACGCCAGCGGGGCGGGGCCGAGCGCGGCCAGATAGATCCGCAGGCCCACGCCGGCGGAGACACGATACTCGCCGAAGCCCGGGTCGTTTCGCACGGTGCCGCTATCGACAAAGGCAACGGCGGCGAGGTTCTCGCCGACGATGGGCTGCTCGATCTGCGTGCCGAGGAAGAAGCCGTAGGTGCCGCCGACGACGATTCCATCGTTGATCGTGCCGTTGGTGCGGCGTCCGTTCGGGCCGACACCTCGGAACGCGAAGCCGCGCAGGTCGCGACCGCCCAGATAGATGCGCTCGCTGACAGGAACTTCGCCCTCACCCTCGGGGATGTAGTCGACGCTGGAGCGGAACTGCAGCACCGTGCGGAGCGCGTTGAAGTCCTCATAGAGCGGAACGAACAGCTGCCCCGCCGCGGAGAGCTTGGTGAACGAATACGTACCGCCGAGTGCGCCGACGCGCTCAACGCCGAAGTCCACGACGCTGCCCTGGGTTGGACGGATGCTCTTGTCTAGATCCGTTCGGCGGAGTCGCAGGCCCGCCCCGGTGATGGTGTTGGTCCCACGCTGGGCCTGAAGTTCAACAACGTCGGCGGTCACATCGCTGACGGTGACCCGGTCACCGCGCAGGGTCAGCGAGCCGGCCCATCGGTCGCCGAAGCGGCGGCCTATGGCGGTGTTGGCGCCGAGGCGTTCCTCGAGGTAGTCATCGAACTCCCGTGACCGGAAGCCGCCGCCGATGGAGCCTGAGTAGTCGGTGTCAAAGAGCGAAGGTTCACCCAGCGAGATCGAGTAGTTCTGGGTCTCGGTGCCGGGCTGCGCGAGAATGCTGAACTGCTGACCGGCGCCGCGGAAAGCGCGGAAGCGCAGAAGCTCGTCGAGCGAGTCCGGCGTGTCAAAGAGGTCGAAGTTCCGCTGACGCAGTTCGATTGTGCCGATCACGCCGGCATCGGAGTTGACCGCGGCGCCGAATGAGAGCGAGGCGGTGTTGGTTTCCTTGATCTGCGTCAGCACGTCGCGCGTACCGGGGTTGGCGGGATCTTCGGGCTGGATCGTGATGCGGATCTCCCGCGGGTCGAAGATCCGCGACTGCTCGAGCCGTTCCTGTGCGCGAGTGAGTTCTGTCGCGTCCAGCGGGCGGTCGGGCTCGAGGCGAACCTCGCGACGGACGACCTTCTGCTGCGTCAGTTCGTTGCCCTTGATGATCACCGCGCCGGTGTTGAACTGCCGCCCCTCGCGAATGGCCAGCAGCAGATCGACACGAGGCTGATCCGGCTCGCGAACCTCGATGCGCTGGATCTGGATGTCCACATAGCCGAGTTGCTCGTACGACTGTCGCACCGCGTCCACCGACTTGCGGATCTTGTCCAGCGAGTACACATCACCGGCCTTGATCGACATCAGACCCGCGATCTGCTCCGGGGTAAAGACTGTTGGTGGCTTGCCGCTGAGGGCCCCGGCTTCGTCAAGTTCCGCACGCACCGTCCGCAGCGTGTAGACGGAGCCTTCCTCGATGATGAAGGTGATGATCGCCTCGCGCGCATCGGGCGACGGGCGGATGATGCGGTCGATTCGCACGTCGAGGTAGCCGCGGTCCTTGTAGAACTGGATCAGCGCGGCGACATCCTGGTCCAGAACCGTGTCATCCAGAGCGCCGGAGTTGAATATGCCCCAGGTCTTGGTCTTGACGTTCGGCCGCAAGCGCCCCGCGGGGAACGCGGCATTCCCGCTGAAGCGCAGGTCGGTGACGCGAAGCCGTTCACCCTCGCGGATCCGGAAGACCAGAATGCCCTGCTTTTCGAGCGTTTCCTCCTCGACCTGCACGTCGGCCTGGTAGTAGCCCTTCTTGAGGTAGAGCTCCTTGATCCGCCGAAGCGTCCGATCGATCTGGAACCGGTCAACCGGGGTGCCCGCGAGGATGTTCACCTCGCCGGCGAGTTCCTGGTCGGAAATCTGGCGATTGCCCACCGCCTGAACGTCAACGATGATCGGCGTCTCGCCCATCTCGTAGATGAGTTCCACACTCCGGTCGTCGTACGGCTGCACGCGAGCCGAGATGTCGCGGAATCGGCCCAGACGATTGAGACGCTGGATGTCCTCACGAACGACGGACTCATCCAGGGGCTCGCCCATCGCGGCCCGGATCTGGTTCCGCACAAGTGTCTCGTCGACGGTCTTGAGCCCGATGACCGTCACCTGGCGGATCACGCGGCCCTGAAACGGTGCGAGTGCCGGGTTCAGCGTCGGGGCATCCGGCACCGCCTCACCCGCCGCGGCGGCGGCAGGTGGAGTGGGGGGTTGAGGGGCCGCGGGCTGAACGGCCAGCGCGGTCGAGACACACACCGCCATGCCAGCGCACGCCAACAGGGCCGCCGACATGCTGCTCGTCCGATGGACCCGTGAATCTGTCGTTGTCTTGGTCATCACGAAGAGTGCTCACTTGGCAAAAGCTCGGTCGTCGGGCTATGCCGACAACCCCGCGAGGAATCTGGACACGCGACCACCAGCGGCACCCGGCAACTCGCCGGGCCCGTTGATGCCGTTCCACGGGCCACAATACCGACCCCCAACCCGAATAACAACCCGAGCAGGCAGGGCGCCAAGACGAAGCGCCTGGACCCCCAAAGTTGTGCGGGTCCCCCGACTGGCGGTCCAGCAGAAGCCCGCAATCGCGTCAAATCGCATTATCCACCGAACCTCCGCTTGCCGACACCCACCTCTGGAGGCTATCACTGCCTCCCGCCGTCCGCTTGTTTTCCCCAAGATGGTCCTCGCCGCTGGCGGTGGGCGCGAGGGGAACGGGTGAACGGCGGATCGGTCGACTCTACAGACTCGTGCAGGGAAAGGACGCTCCGCATGCTGGTCTTTCGGCTTCGACGCTGGGCACTTCGACTGACGGTGGCTGTGTCGGTGTTGATCGGAATCGCGCTGACGTGGCCCTTTGCTCCGCGTGCATTTGTCGGGTTGAGCACGGGCGAGCTCTTGCTGATGGCCGGGCTGCTGGTGCTGCCATTGATGACCGCGTGGTCGGTCTGGGCGGACCGTCGGCGGGTTCTGGCCGAGCGGATGTCGTAGGCCAACGCGCCCCCATCAACGCGGCGAGGGTGGCCGAGGCCGCGAATCATCCGTGCATGGCACACGCCGACATCGCGCGCCATCTTGGTGGCCAGTCGTGGCTTCTGGCCGGCGCGGATCAGCGCGTGGGGGTGGTGCGTGTGCAGGGCTTGCGGTTGGAAGCGCGGGCCGTCAATGACGAGGATCGTGTGCCGGGCATCGCCGAGCTCGATGAAAGTGACCCACGCGTAGGGGCGTGGACGCAGGCGCGAGCGAGCAATCCGGCCCTTCACGACGGTCCGATCTGGTCGGTCGACTCGGCGGCTCTTGAATCGGATTCGGTGCTTGAGGTCGTCCTTCGACCCGACCGATACTGGCGCCTCGCCCTCGGTGCACGCGAGCCCGAAGTCGCGGCGGTCCGCCTGCTCGGGGGCAAGGCCTGCATCGTTGGAAATGATCGAAACTCCCGGCCGCATGTGCTCATCGCACGCAGGGCGCATTGGGTCCGCGTGTATGCCGGGCAGTGGGAGGTTTGTCCCGCTGGCGGCGTGGATGTCGGACAAGATGTCCTGGAGGGCGAACGACGGCCGGCGGCGGGCATGACGAAGGGGCTTCCGACGGCGATTCTGCGCACACTCGACCGCGAGATGCGTGAGGAGCTCGCGCTCGAACGCGCCGATCGTCTGATGGATGAGCAGGTGATCGCCGCGGCGTTCGATGACCACGCCGCCTCGATGGATGTGATCATCGGGGCGATGTGGCGAGGCGTGATCGATCCGCGGCGAGGCCTGTGCGCATCGTCGGCGTGCGGCCCCGGCGGCGCGGGCGAGAGCGAGTACAGCGATCTTGCGTGGGTCGCACGGGACGAGCTCCCGGGCTTTGTGCGAAACCATGCCGCCGCGATCAGTGCGGTCACGCGAGCAGTGTGGTTGGCCCTGGGATGGATCGAGGAAGCGGACGCGGGTGCGGTGAAAAGTTGACCGTCCAAATCGCCGATGACGACCTTGGGTGTCTATATCCGCATTGATGCTCCGCTCTTGTCTGGCGGTTTGGGAGCCCTACACTGAACGGTCGGAAGCCGCTTCTCGCCGTCGAGAAATTCTCGGCGTCCATGGTACGGAACGCAGCGTTTTCCGACTCCCCTGATCAACCCTCCCGCCCGTTCCAGCGAATCAGTGCAGGACTTTCCGCTCCCTGTTGACATCTGCGGCCTCAGTCTCATCCACCACGAGCGATCGGCGCCGAACGGGCTGGTAGAGATGGTCAGACAGGACTCGGCCCGAGCAAACGCGGTCCGTATCGGCCGCTCGCCTCTTCCGTGAAACTCCACCTCTCAATCTTGTCCTGATTGCGATTCTCTCCGTCGCGCGACACCGCATTCACCTGCGTGCGGTCGCCCCAATCGTCCACAACACTCTGCACCCGCCGCGGCTCGTGCCGCCCGCTCCGTGCAGGCTTTCAATTCTCTGAAGCGCGAAATCGATGAGTACATCCCGACCGAGCAGCAAGTCTCGTCCCGCCGCGAAGAAGGCCAGCCGCGCCAAGTCCGACGATGCCCCCGCGCCCGCCGCGGCGGCGTCGCCTTCGCCAGTGGCTTCGGGCCCCGCGTCCAATCCCGCACCGTCAACAGCACCGGCGCGCGGCCCCGCGGCGCCGGCACCAACCGCTCCTGAGACCAAGAGCCCCGTCATGACCCGACCCCCCTCGCAGCCGTCAGGCCCGTCGCCCCAGCCTTCTTCCGGCGGCCCCGGTCCAGTCTCGGGTTCGCCCGCGGCACCGTCGAGCTTCATTCCGCGCCCGGCACCGATGGCATCGGGTTCGAACGCCGGGCCAACAAACGGGCCGTCCTCGCCGCAGGGACCGCAAGGTGGCGGCCAGAGCACCCCGCCGACCAATGGCGGTCAGAGTCAGGGCTCAGGCGGCGGCTCGAATCCGAACCTCGGCAACCAGCCGCCGCGGAACCAGGGCTACAACGGCCCGTCCGGCCAAGGAAACGGCGGCGGTGGCGGTGGTGGTGGCTACTCGGGTCAGGGCGGCAACTCCGGCTATCAGGGCGGTTCGGGTGGCGGCCCGGGGGGAGGCCAAGGTGGTGGGGGCCAGGGTGGGTTCCAGGGCTTTGGCCAGCGTCGAAAGAAGAAGAAGAAGCGCGGCGGGTTCGGCGGCGGTTACGACGGCGGCGGGATGGGTGGGGGCATGAACCCCGGCGGTGGTGGCGGCGGGCCGGGCCGCATCATCGAGGGCCTGCCTTCGGATGAGGACCTCGAGCGCGAGGCCGCGGAACTCGAGGCGATCGTCGCCAAGACCGACAAGAACACGCTCAAGGAATCGCTGACGATCTCGCAACTCCAGCGCATGGATATCGATGCGCTGCACAAGATCGCCGGCAAGGAAGGCCTCGAGAACTTCAATCAGATCCCCAAGCAGGATCTGATCTTCAAGATCCTCAAGACCCGAGCCGCCAAGCAGGGCATCATGTTCGGCGACGGCACGCTCGAGATCATGCAGGATGGCTTCGGCTTTCTGCGCTCGGCCGAGCAGAGCTACCTCGCCGGGCCGGACGACATCTACATCTCCCCGACGCAGATCAAGCGATTCGGGCTGCGCAAGGGCATGACCGTTCGCGGCTTCATCCGGCCGCCCAAGGAGAGCGAACGGTACTTCGCGCTGCTGCGCGTCGATGAGGTCAATGGCAAGGCTCCGGGCGAGGTCACCAAGCGGAGCAACTTCGAGGACCTCACACCGCTGCACCCGGAGGAGCGGTTCATCCTTGAGACCACGCCCGACGAGATCGAGTGCAGGATCGTGGACCTCGTCGCGCCGCTGGGCAAGGGTCAGCGCGGCCTGATCGTCGCGCCGCCGCGAACCGGCAAGACGGTGCTGCTGCAGAAGATGACGCGCGCGATCGCGAAGAACTACCCCGACGTGAAGATCATCGTGCTGCTCGTCGATGAGCGGCCGGAAGAGGTCACGGACTTCAAGCGCAACACGCACCCGAGTGTCGAGGTCGTCGCCAGCACGTTCGATGAGCAGGCGCACCGCCATGTCGCCGTTGCGGAGATGGTTGCGGAGAAGGCTCGTCGCATGGTCGAGTTCGGCCAGCATGTGGTCATCTTCCTGGACTCGATCACGCGTTTGGCCCGCGCGTACAACAACGAGATGCCGCATTCCGGCAGGATCATGTCCGGCGGTATCGATGCCGGCGCGCTCCAGCGGCCCAAGAAGTTCTTCGGCTCCGCCCGCGCGATCGAGAACGGCGGCAGCCTCACGATCATCGGCACCGCGCTGGTCGACACCGGCTCAAAGATGGACGAGGTGATCTTCGAGGAGTTCAAGGGCACGGGCAACAGCGAACTCCACCTTGATCGCAAGCTCATGGACAAGCGCATCTATCCCTGCATCGATGTGCCGGCCTCGGGCACGCGGCGCGAGGAGTTGCTGCTCGATCGCAAGGAACTGGAACTGGTCTACCGCTTGCGCAAGGTGCTCGCCGACATGAACGTTGTCGAGGCGATGGAGCTGCTCAAGAGCCGCCTGGCCAAGTACAAGACCAACACCGAGTTCCTGATGTCCATGGCCCTCGGTTGATGCCCCGCGGGGCCCGACTCGGGTCTTGACATGATCTTGACACTTCAAGCACCCGCCGGGAACGGCGGGTGCTTTTCCATTCGGGGTCCCCCGGCTCACGAGGATTGGCGGAACGATTGGGGCCTTGCCCACCGGCTAGGGTCCACCGCTTCCGGTCACTGGCAATGCCCACGAACAGATGGCATACTCTTGGCGTACGGATCAGCGAGGATGATCCGACTGCAGGATTGGCCATCATGGATGAGTCTTCCCGGCTGCACGGTGTTGACGACGACGGGCTCCTGAGCGAGCACGACGGCGATATCGACGCACAATTCGACGCGGGCTTTGGTACCGGCACGGCGGGCTCCGCCCGGCTCGCCGGTGCACTCGACAGCAAGGTGCTGGTTCTGAACAAGCTCTACATGGCCGTGCGTGTGATCAGCGCGCGCCGAGCTTTCTGCATGCTCGCCCGCGATCTGGCGGAGGTCATCAACGTCGAGGACGGGCGGTACGTCAACTACGACTTTTCGTCCTGGTCGGAGTTGGCCCAGTTTCAGGAGCAGTTCGAGCGCGACAAGCACGAATGGGTTCGCACCGTGCGGTTCCAGATCGCGGTGCCGCGGATCATTCGGCTCCTGGGGTACGACCGCCTGCCGGCGCAGATCGTCAAGCTCAATCGGCGGAACCTCTTTGCACGCGACCGGAACACGTGCCAGTACTGCGGCGCGCACTATCCGACCAGCGAACTGTCGATCGACCACGTCAAGCCCCGGTCGCTCGGCGGCGGCGACTCGTGGGAGAACCTCGTCTGCGCGTGCATCCGCTGCAACGCCCGCAAAGGCGGCCGCACGCCGGAGCAGGCGCGCATGAAGCTCATCCGCAAGCCGGTGATGCCCAAGCGAAATCCGCTCATCGCGCTGCGGCTTGGGCAGGACAAGTATTCGTCGTGGAAGGCCTTCCTCGACAACGCGTACTGGAGCGTCGAGCTCAAGTGATCGCGTGCGCAGCGCTCGCCCGCCGTCCGGATGATCGGCGGCGAGCAACTCGGTCGGTGCATCCGCAGTACGATCTGGGTTCCGAATGTGGGGTGGGCTTCGATGACGCAAGTCTTGCCAACACGCGGCACAGCACGTTCCGGGAAGCACCGACGCCCGGCCTCTGAGATGATGGCACGCGCCCGCCGCGAGAACGGGATCGGCATGACGATCCCCGCGGAGAATGTGCCGCCCGAAGTGCTCGCGGCGGCCCGCGGGCCGGTGCGCGAGCGATTGATGCTGGTGCCCGCGGAACTCTTCGAGGACCAGAGCGTCAAGCGAAGCCGGAAGAGATCTCCGGATGTCATCGTTGTCCGTTGGATCACGTGGCTCGTGGTTGTTTCGGTTGCCTTTGTCGGATTGTGGTTGAACGCGGGAAGCACCTTCGCGATCCACTGGTTCGTCGGGTTTGCGCTGCTTCCGTTGATCGGTCACTTGGCCGCTTCCATCGTCGAGAGGGTCGTCGACCGCGTCCGCAACGGCCCTCGTCCGCGTCAGCCCAACGCCTTCGACGACTACCGCGAGATCATGACCCGCGTGCAACTACGCAAGGGTCACGTCTGCGTCTGGTGCGGCGTGGACCTCTCAGAGTTCCTCTCGCATGGTCGGTGCGAACGCTGCGATCATGCTTTCAGCGCCCGCAGCACCCGTCAGTACTGGGGATTTGGCGATGAGGGGGTTTGGATCGGCCCGCTTCGCGTCGGTCTGCTCACCGATGCTCCGATCGCCGGCGGGTCCCCTTCGCCGGTCGATCCGGCTCCTTCGAGCGACGATGACTCGGAACTGCCTGATGGCTCGCTCGAGCCGATCGCCCCAGAATCCACCCCTCGCACGCGGTAATGGCGGGATCGTCCGCGGGCTCTCCTGAGGGTGCATCGCCGCGAACGACGCGTGTCATCGCTATCGCCGCGATGAACGCGTCAAGGTCATCCTCGCCGTCGAAGCCATCGCGGATCGCCGATGCGAGCGCGCGGGTTGGCGAGACGCCCGACTCACGCATCGCCCGACGCAGCTCGGGCGCCATCGCGCGGCGGTGAGCAAGATCTCGCTTGCTCGTCCCGACGCCTCCGATCGACAGAGCCAGTTGTGTGCCAGCATCGGCTGGGTAGATCTCCGCAACGACGACCTCGCGCGCGGCGAGCAGCGCGTTCAGCGCTCCATCGAAGGGCCACAGTCCAACGCGGTTGGCTGCATCAGCCTCGAGCAGCGGCCGGAGCACTTCCAGCCACGCGCTGATCGCGGCCTTGCCGACTTGTGCGGCGCCGCAGGTGAAGAAGATCGACTGAGCGTTGCGTCCGGCGTGGGCATGGTCGCAGCGTCGGAGCAGGTCCTCGGTGCTGTTCAAGCCGAGGGCCGCTGCAAGGTGCGCTCGTGCTCCCGGGAACTGCTGCGTAAGCCGGGCGGGAAAGAACGGGCGATTGACGGTGGGCTCGTTCGTCGGCGAGAACCAGCGTCGTCGATCGTCGGCGGTAAGGTGACGCAGGATGCCGCGGAAGCCCTCGCGCTCGGCGATCGCCGACAGCTCCGTCCTCAGCGCATAAGCCCGCGGCAGGCCGATGGGCACATCGAGCCCGAGCAGCACAGGGCCGTGATTGTGCAAGGAGCAAAGCCGCGCGGCGAGTGTGGCGGTCTCTCCGACTTCGCGCGGCGCATCGGCGACCCACGCTCCGGCATCCCCTTCGCGCGGGCGAACGATGCACATCCGCCGCTTGCGCGGATCGATCGACCAATCCGCCGCGACGACCAGCGGGCGGCGATCCGCACTCATGGCGAGGTGCCCGGTGCCGCGCTCGGAACGGGTTGGCGCTCGCGTGTTCGGCGCGTCGGCCTTTCCGCGGGGATCATCCGCGCCAGCGTCCGCTCGCGGTCTCGCACCCATGTCGCGTCCTTCGCCAGCAGCCCCGCTTGCTGCAGGCGCCACAACGCGTCATCAGCGATCACCGCAAGCCCCTCAGGCGTTGCGTGCAAGCCGTCGATCGTGAACAACCCGCGTGCATCGGCGTTGTCCATTTCCACACCGCCAAAGGTCACGCTCTTGCCGCCGAGAACCGCGGAAACCGTTTCGCTGAGCGGCACGAGCACGACGTTTTTGCGTCCGCTGGCCCACTGCCGGATCCGTTCATTTGCGCGAGCCAGGGTCTCCTTCGACGGAACCTGCATCGGCACGAGCATCCGATCGGCGTGGCGCATGTCGGGGATGTCGCCCACGATCATGGGCACATCGATGCCATTCAGACGCGAGAGTCCCTCTTCAAGCCACGCCATCCGCTGGTCGTGGTTGTCTTCGAGCAGCAGTCCGTACATGCGCCAGAACAGGTAGTCGATCGCAAAGACCAGGTCCGGACCGCGTCTCTGAACTTCGCCGATCTGCGTTCGGGCCGTCTCCTCCGGGCTGTTGAAGAACCACTCGGTCGCGACGCTGACGGGGCGTGCGCTGGGATCGGCACTCATCGCGCCCAGAACATCCGCGAGATTGATGGGCATCATCCGCTCGCGCCCGGGCGTTCCCTGAGGCGAGCCCTTCGGCGGCGGCAACGTCACGTTCCACTGCGCCATGAAGCCCGCGGACACGCTCGCGCCGATGACCATCGCTCTGTCCAGCCGCAGTGTCACGCTCGCGGCGGATGACTTCGCGTCGGCCGCGGCCGCGTCGTTGGAGGCCGTCGCGATCGCGGGAGCGATGCCCTTCGGCGACGGTTCGCTTGCCAGCACGAGGCCGGCGAGGCATGCACCCGCGGCCGCGCAGACCCACCAGCAGCTCCGAAACGCGCGTTGCGTCATGTCTGACCTCCGATTGCTGCAGGGATCGCCGAACTTCCGGACCGAATTCGTCGGGAACGGTCCCGCGGATTAGACCATCGCGTCCATTGTTGACGCGAGGGCGAAGTCCTTCGCGGATATCCCGTGCGCATCGTGCGTGCTCAGGGTCATCGTGACCTTGTTGTAGCGGATCAGCACATCGGGGTGGTGCTGCGCGGCCTCCGCCGCCGCGGCGACCTTGTTCACAAACGCCATCGCCTCAACGAAGTTCGCAAACCCGAATGTCCGCTGGATCGCGTCGCCGACAAGCGACCACTCCGGGAACTTCGCCAACTCCGCCGCGACCTGCTCATCGCTCAGCCGCGCGACGCTCCCCGTGGTGCCGGCGGTCGTCGGGGCGCTCTTGGTGCTGCCACTCTTGCTCTTTGTCGATTTGGCCATAATTCCCACCCGTCTGCCCACGTGCGCCGACGAAGGGTCTTCGAGTGTATCGTGCCAATCCCGATGAACGAAGCCGCCGCCAGCCCGCCCAGCTCACGCCGGCCCGCAACCACGCGGCTGGCACCGTCGCCGACGGGTGAACTGCATCTGGGAAATCTCCGCACCTTCATCGTGAACTGGGCGATTGCCCGGCAGCAAGGCCAGCGGATCTTGATGCGGATCGAGGACCTCGATGCCCCTCGGGTGAAGGCCGAGTGCACAGCGGAGATCTTGGGCACCCTCGAATGGGTGGGTATTGATTGGGATCTTGGGCCGGTGTACCAGACCCATGACCTGGAGCCATATAAACAAGCGATGACCCACCTTGCTCAGGGGGGATGGGCGTATCCGAGCGAGCTGTCCCGGTCGGAGATCGCCGCGGCGGCCTCCGCACCGCAGGAAGGTGGGGGTGAGAACCGGTTTCCGCTCTCGCTTCGCCCCGCGGACGCGGCGACGCCGCGCCAGTTCGCGGATGTGGGGACGAACTGGCGACTGATCGTTCCTGAGGGCGAGACCGTTCTGGTGGACGATGGCTTCTACGGGCCGACGGCGATTGTGCCGTCGGAAACCATCGGCGACTTTGTGATCTGGACACGTCGGCAGGTGCCAAGCTATCAGCTGGCGGTGGTGGTCGACGACCATCGCCAGGGCGTGACGCACGTTGTTCGCGGGGCGGACCTACTGGATTCCGCGGCTCGGCAGATGCTGATTTATCGCGCGCTCGGTGCGGGGCCGACTCCGGAGTATCTGCACTTGCCTCTGGTCGTGGGGGAGGATGGTCGACGGTTGGCCAAGCGTCATGGCGACTCGCGCGTGAGCATGTACCGGGCGATGGGTGTTCGCGTGGAGGCGGTGATCGGCCTCATGGCGAGGTGGTGCGGAATCATCGGCGACCGTCGGGAGATGGGCATCGCGGAGTTCCGCGAGCGGTTCAGGGTGGGTAGCATGAGCCGCGAATCGACGATGTTCACATCGGAGGATGACCAATGGCTGCGATCTTGCGCACGTACCTGAAGGTGTCGGCTGTGGCGGGGTTGTGCGCCGCGATGGCGATTGGCGTCGCGTGCGATCAACGCGGCGGCTCAACCGGCGCGAGCAACGCGGCGGCCGGAAGTGATGTAGCGGCGCAGGGCCCGGCAAAGCCGGCGACCCGGACGGCGAAGGTCACCATCGCCGGAGAGACGTTCGAACTCGAGTTGGCGCTCGACGATGAGTCCCGGTTTCGTGGCCTCTCCGGACGGACCGAGATCGCGCGCAACGGCGGGATGCTCTTCGTGTTTCCGGACGCTTCGGTGCGAGTTCAGGGCTTTGTGATGCGCGATTGTCCGATCCCGATCGACATCATCTATGTCGGGCGTGACGGGCGGGTGGTGTCGATGTTCGCGATGACGCCCGAGGCCCCGCGTGCGGACGACGAGCGAGAGCTTTCGCCGCCGTTCTCGGGCGCACCACGATGGGCATGGGTCAACGCGAAGTATGAGGCGCGTCTGCAGCAGTACAACAGCCGATATCCGGCGCAGTATGTCATCGAACTTGCGGGTGGACGCCTGAAGGACTTGAAGGTTCAGGAGGGCGACCTGATCGAGTTCGATCGCGAGTCGCTCAAGAAGCGCGCACGGTAGACCGATCCGACAAGGGCGTGCCAAAGGCCGACGGCGCGCACCATCGGAGGCGTCGCGCGGTGAGCCCCAACCTGCACAGTCTGAGCGGCGAGGGCGTGGCGGTTGTCGTCGCCGGGCTGAGCGAGAGCCGCGCGCAGGAGATTCTCGGTCCGTTGCGCCGGGCATTCTCGGACCTCGGCCGCATCAACACCGATGTCCCAGCGAGCCGCGGCGTGAGCGGCTTCGAGCGATTCCCGATCGAAGTTGCCACATCCGCCGAAGGGCTCGCGCGGATCGGCCAGCGGTTGACGGCGATCCTTGTGCTTGCCTCGGCGAGCAGGGCTGAGGCGGTTGGATCGCGGCTTTCGTCGCTGCAGGGGATCGGAGCCGCGCCGGTGCTTGTGGTGGTCGATGCGCCTGTCGCGTTGATTCCCGCCCCGCGGGATTCGCTGGTCATGTGCGTCAGCGCACAGGCGGGCGCCGAGTCGATCGCCGGAGCGCTGACCGCGTGCATCGCTCTTGCGCCGACGTTCCGCCAGCAGCAGGAGCTTGTCGATCGCGAGGAGCGGCTGCTGGAAGCCGCGGGTCGGAGAATCGAAACGCAGGAACAGGAACTTCGGCTGGCCACGCTGCTGCAGCGCGAACTGCTTCCCGGCCGTCTCCCCAGCGTTCCCGGGCTGGAGATCGGTGCGGTGTATCGGCCCGGCACGAGCGTCAGCGGCGATGCGTACGACGTGTTCCGCCTGGACGAGCATCACGTCGGGATCTTTGTTGCCGACGCAGCGGGGCATGGCGTCTCGGCGGCGCTGACGATGATGATCGTCACGCGGTTGCTGCCGCACAAGGATGTTGATGCTCGCGGGTACCGCGTTGTACCGCCGGGCGAGGCGCTCACGCGGCTGAACCGTTTGTTCATGGATCGCCGCGGCGAACTGTGCACGATGGTGACCGCGGCGTACGCGATCATCGACACGCGCGACGGCCGCGTTCGGCTCGCTCAGGCCGGCAGCCCGCCCGCGGTCATCGCTGGCGCCGGTGAAGGCAGCGGCGCAACGGGAGACGGCGGCGTAGCGCGGCTGATCCGCGAGGGCGGCCTGCCGCTGGGCGTCGACGAGCGGGTCACGTACACCGAGACGCTCGCGCGCATGGACATCGGACAGTCCCTCCTTCTTCACACCGACGGTCTCGAGCGCGTGATGGGTGTGAGCGACGCGACGCTCGTCGGCGGAATTCTGGGCGAAGTCATGCTCGGTGCCGAGCCCGACGTGAACGCGAGGCTCGCGGACCTTGAATCCCGGATGGATCGACAGCGTGGCTCGCTGCATCAGGCCGATGATGTCACACTCGTCGCGGCGCTGCGGACCGCGCCGAGCGAGACCGTGTGGCTCGCCGCGTGATCGTGCGATGCGCCGATCGACCTGACTGCGGTCAACTTGCCCGCTGCGTCAGGTCGTCGAGAGCCCGCGGCTCTGAAGAGGCGATGAGGTTTCCGGATTGATCGTCGGGTCGAGGTTCCTGCTCCACACCAGCGGCGCGCCGATGGCGACCGATGAGTAGGTCCCCGTGAGCACGCCGACGATGAAGCAGTAGCTGAACGACCGCAGCGCCTCTCCGCCGAGGAAGTAGAGCACGAACGTCGCGGCGATGACCGAGCCGCCGGTCATGAGCGTCCGGCTGAAGGTCTGGTTGATCGAGGTGTTGATGATTTGCCGCGTGGCCCCCGGGAGCTTGCCGCGATTCTCGCGGATGCGATCGAGGATGACGATCGTGTCGTTGAGCGAGTAGCCCAGGATCGTCAGCACCGCGGCGATGACGTTCAGGTCGATCTTAAAGGGAAGGATGCCCATCGCCGACGCCGTGGTCGGCGCGGCGGCGAAGAACACCTCCGCCACGGCGATAAAGCCGACGGCGACGATGCAGTCATGCAACGTGGAAACGATACACGCGGCGGAGTATCGGAAACTGGCGAAGCGCACCCAGACGTAGATCACGACCAGCAGGACCGAGATCACCACCGCGATGATCGCCTGAGCGGTGAACGTGCGTGCGACCGATGCGTCGAACTTTTCGACGCCGGGCAGCGTGCTGGCGCGTAGCAGAGCTTCACGGGTGATCTTCCATTCCTGATCGCGCAGTTCGCCCTGCCAGCGCAGCTGATCCGTGCGGTAGTCCGCGATCGGATCGGCAACCAGAATCGCCACCGAGCGAGCCGCCTCGGGCGTGCCGTCGAGAAGTTCGACGCGGAACGCACGCGTGTTTGCGGTTGCCAAGAACTGAGGCTCGCTCCGCATCCGCAGGAGCCGGTCGCGGATCTGGTCGAGCGGAGGCGGCGTGGGCCCGATGTCCTCGAGCACGACGGCGAGCCCGCCCTCGAAGTCGCGCACATCCGTGCGGATGCCGGGACGGTCGATGCTCTCGCCCAGGGTGCGTGAGAGGATCGGGCGGATCGGTGCAGCGCGGCCGGTGGTCGCGTCCGACCCCTTGAATGTCAGCGACTGCTCCTGGATGAGCTTGCCCGCGAATGCCCGGCTCAGAGCCGCCGAGAGCGTCTCGGTGTCGGTGATCGTCGTCTTGATGGTGAAGGTGCTCGACGTGACCTGGTCCGCCTCCGGATTCACGGCAAGCACGGTCGCCTGCTTGAGTTCGGACAGGGGACCGTCCGCAAGCGATGTGACCTTCTCCTGAACCTCGGCGCGGGTCATCGTCAGAGGCTGCTTGGTGTCGGGGTTGCGAAGGTCGAGCGTGATCCGCGTGCCGCCTCGGAACTCCGTATCGAGCATGTCGCGACCCTGATAGGAGATCAGACCCAGCAGGGAGAGCGTCAGGATGATCGAGAACGCATAGGCGACGAACCGGAACTTCATCCAGTCGAAGTTGGGCGTGATGGCCCGCTGCAGGCCGGGCAACGCCAGCGGCAGCATGTTGCCCAGGTTGCGGAAGTGGAGCTTCTCGACAAAGAAGGTGTAGATCACGCGGGTGATGAACAGCTGGGCAAACAGCGTCGTCACCACACCGATCGACATCGTGATCGCAAAGCCGCGGATCTCCTGTGTTCCGGTGAAGGCCAGCACGACGCAGACGATCAGGTTGGTGATGTTGCCGTCGATGATGGCGCTGAGGGCCTTGGAGTACGCCAGACGAACCGCGGTTCGCAGGTCGTTGCCGCGGAGGATCTCTTCGCGCAGTCGCTCGAAGATCAGCACGTTGGCGTCCACGGCCATGCCGAAGGTCAGCACGATGCCGGCGATGCCGGGCAGCGTGAACGCGGCCTTGTTCAGGCTCATCAGCGCGAGGATGAGCAGGCCGTTGGCGATGAGCGCGACGACGGCGATGAGCCCGCCGAAGAAGTAGTACACAACCATGAACACCGCGACCGCGACGAACGCGACGCCGGTAGCGATAAGCCCGCGCTGGAGGTTGTCCAGGCCGAGCTCGGGACCGATGGTCGTTTCGCTGATCGGCTCGGGCGAGAGCTTCGCGGCCATCGCGCCGGCGTTCAGCGTGCGGACGATGTTGCTCACCTCGGCCTGCGTGAACGAGCCGGTGATCTCGCCGCGGCTGGAGATCGCGCTCTGAACCGTCGGGGCGGTGTAGACCTGATCATCCAGCAGCACCGCCATCGCGCCGCGGATGTTCTGGCCCGTCAGGTTGCCCATGAGCACTGAGCCTGGCCCGTTCATCTGGAAGCCGATGCCCGGCCGACCCAACTGATCCGGCTGGGGGAACGCCCGCTCGACCGACCACGATCCCTCGCTCTGCGTCAGACGCTTGCCCGGAACATCCCAGAGCAGCATGTAGATCTGACCGTCGTACTGCTCGGCGACGAGCTGGTACCGCTGGGCAAAGTGCGCCGCGGTGTTCTCCCGGAGGTTGCGATAGGAGGCGTCATCGCCGTCCTCGTACCAACCTTCCTCCTTGTGCAGGCGGAACCAGCGTGCCTGATCGAACCGCACCGCTCGCGGGCCGCGCTGGCGCAGTTGTTCGCGGAGCGATGCTTCCTCCGTCAGGTCGCCCGGACGCACACCGATGCGGAAGTTCAGCACACCGGCGCCGCGCAGGATGCGCTTGAGGTCACCCGGATCGTCGAGCGTGCGACGCTGGCTCTGGTACTGGTCCCAATCGCCGACCAGCGCGAGCAGCTCTTTCTCAACCGCCGGATGGGCCGCGAGCAGTCGCTCGATGCCGCGATCTCGCGGGCTCTTTCCTTCCATCCGTTTGCCCGAGGCATCGACGAGCTTCGGACGCCGCGTGGGCAACTCCAGGACTCGCCGGATTTCCGGACCTGTGATGCTCTTGGCCACCACCTCGCCCCGGACCTTCTCGTAGTCGATCGAAGCGAGGGCGGCCTTTCGCGATGCATCGATGATCGCGTCGTTCGCGGCCGTCACGGCATCGCGAAGGGGCTTGAGAGCTTCTTCACCCTGGTTTGCGACCAGAGCCAGGCGCAGGGCCTCGGTGGCCTGCTCGAACGACTGCTCGAGCGCGGAACGGCGATCGCGGAACTCGGCTTGGGCGGCCGTCTTGGCATCGAACGCCGCGGCCGCTCGGGCCAGCAGCGCGGAACGCTCGGCGTTGCCCGCCGCGAGCGAATCGAGATTGCGCTGGCGATCCGCGGCGGGGCGCGACATCATCTCGTCGAGTTGCTCGGGCTTGACCGACCCCGCCACGAGCGCCTCGAGCTTGGCTTCAAACTCCTGGCGACGCTGCACCAGTTCGGGCGAGGCCAGCGGCATCGTGATTTCGATGCGGTTGCCCCCGATAGGGTTCATCTCGATATCCAGCACGCCATTGGGGTCGACGCGCTGCTTGAGCAACTCGACGACCGTTCCGAGCGTGTCGCCCGTATCGCCCTGGCCGATTTCGACCTGATACGTCAGCGACACGCCGCCGGCGAGGTCCTTGCCGCGACGGAGGGTGTCCGCCGGCGGGACGATCATGTAGATCGCCCAAAGGATCACGAAGATGGTGATGAACGTGTTTCGCAGAAGGTGTCGCATGGGTCGTCTTCGCTGAGGCTCGCCGCGATCGGGCGGTGCGATGAGTCGGGGCGAGATCAATCGGGGAATGAGGCGTAACGCCGCAGGACGGTCGAGGTGTCTCGGGATGAGGGGCTTACGACTTCACGCGGGCATCGTTCTTGGGCTCGATGCTGCTCGAAGCGCCGCCCGACTCTGAACGGAGCACCTGCTGCACGGCGGACTTGGCAAAGCGGATGCGCGTCTTGGTGTGCTCGTCGACGATGAGCGTGATCTCTGAATCCGTGACCTCCACGATCTCGCCGATCACGCCGCCAACTGTCTGCACGCGGTCGCGTCGACCGAGTTCCGCGAGCATCTTTGCTCGTGCCTTGCGCTCCTTGCGGCCGGCGAGAGAGCTGATCACGATCATCGCGACAAACGCGAGGCTGATGATCAGCAGGAACGTGAGGGGGTTGCCCTGTTGCGCCGCCGGCATCGGCAGCGGGGTGCCTTCAGCCCCGGCGGTGCCGGACTGAGCGGTCGTCGTCACCGGCGCCGCTGCGGTCGCGGCAGGAGCAACGACGGCGGGGGCAGGGGCGGTCGCGGCGGGAACGCCCACGACTTCGGGGGCGGCTTGGGCGAGCGTCCAGGACGTCAATTCAAAGGAGTTCATGTGGGTGTGCTCTGCAGTGCGGACTGGGTTTCGACTGGGCCGGCGCAACGCCGCGGGTGCGAGGTGGGCCTCCCGATCGCATCGGCACGATGGCCGATGTGTGAAGAGTCGGGATATTAGGCATCTGCGCGGGAATCACGCGGGGGTTCGGCGATGGCCATGATCAGTTCGAGAGGCGCCGCGGTTGCGGACCTGCGTGCGGCATGTGTTTGGGTTTGGTGCGGCCAATCAGATCAACCGCGAACGGCGTCGTAGCCGGGTCGAGCGACCGGCCAGCGTGTCAGCAGCGAGTCCCAGTCGTCGCCGGCGATGGAGCCTCGAACATCGCGCATGAAGCGCTGGAAGTGCCGCAGGTTGTGGAGCGTGACGAGCATCGGGCCGAGCATCTCGCCGGTGAGGAAGAGGTGCCGGAGGTAGCCGCGGGTGAACGGGCGGGGCTCGGGGCCGGCTGGATCGCCGGCGCAGGCGATGCAGTCGCAGCCCGGCTCGATGGGCGACTGGTCGAGCGCGTACTTGGCGTTGCGCAGGCGGATTTGGCCGGTGCTGGTGAAGGCGTTGGCGTTTCGTCCGTTGCGCGTCGGCAACACGCAGTCGAACATGTCGACGCCGGAGAGCACAGAGGCGAGCAGGTCGCGCTCGTAGCCGACGCCCATGAGGTAGCGCGGCTTTGCATCCGGCAGCAGCGGCGCCGTGTGACGCACGACGCGAGCGATGTCGTCGGAGGTCTCGCCGACCGCAACGCCGCCGATGGCATAGCCGGGCAGGTCGATCGCGCACGTGTGCTCGGCGCTCCAGGTCCTTTGCTGCAGATCGGTGCCGCCCTGAACGATGCCGAAGAGCGCCTGATCGTGCGATCGGGCATGAGCGGCCTTGCAGCGATGGAGCCAGCGGATCGAACGCTCGCAGGCTTCGCGCAGGCGTTTGGCGTGATCGGCCTGCCCCTTGACCTTGTCGCGAGAAAGCACACGAGAGAGTCGAGGGTCGTTGGCCAGTGCTGAGCCCGGATCAATCGCCGGCGCATCGGCATCGGCATCGGGCGCGCTGGGCGGGCAATCGTCGAAGGCCATGATGATGTCCGCGCCGAGCTCGTTCTGCACCGTGATCGCGCGCTCGGGCGAGAGATGGATCATCGCGCCGTCGAGGATCGAGCGGAACGAGACGCCGTCGTCGGTGACCTTGTTGATATCGGCCATCGAATAGGCCTGATACCCGCCGGAATCCGTCAGGATCGGCCGGTTCCAATTCATGAACGCGTGCAGCCCGCCCATCTTCTGGACCAGTTCCGAGCCCGGTCGCAGAAGCAGGTGGTACGTGTTCGCCAGGCACACCTGCGCGCCGAGATTGGCCAGTTGCGACGGCAGGACACCCTTGACGCTCGCGCGTGTGCCTACGGGCATGAACGCCGGCGTGTCGAACTCGCCATGGGGAGTTCGAACCCTGCCAAGGCGGGCGTTGAAGCGCTGCGACCGCGCGAGGATCGAGAGCGAAACTGCATGGCTCATGCCGAGGGCCCCGCGGGTGGCGGTGTCGGCGTCGACGGCTTGTCCGGGCCGCGGGCGGTGCTGTGCGTGCTCGATCCTTCGCCGCGGCGTCGGGCCTCGGTGTCGCGTGCCAACGCCACGCGTTCGGCGGGCGTGAGGCTCTCAAGCCCGGACGTGCGGATCTTCGCGAGAATCCGATCGAGTTCCGCGGGCGACGGCCCGCCCGCGAGCGGCGCGGTCAGTCGCTGGCCGAGCGACCGCCCCGCCGGCGCGGTACGCGGCGGCAGATCATCGGTGTTGCGCGAGTCGCTGAAGACGTCGAAGAAGTCCCGCAGCAGGTGCATCCGGCGTATGAAGAAGTAGCCCGCGACCGCTCCGCCGATGTGGGCCGCCTCGCCTCCGGCGTTGGATGTCCCCAGATACAGACTGGCGATGGCCAGGAAAAACAGCCCGATGGCCAGCGTGCGGATACGTACGGGGATCGCCGCGAGGATGTACACGATGTCGTTGGGCGCGAGGTAAGCGGCGGCGACGATCACGCCGAAGATCCCCGCGCTCGCGCCGACCAGCGGTGTGGTGGGGGAGTCAAAGAGCAGGAAAGGAACCTTGAACGCGGTCATGCCCAGCCCGTGCACGAGCACGTTTCCCGTCAGGTTCAGCAGCAGATACAGCACCGCCCCGAACACCCCGCAGACCAGATAGAACGCCGCGTATCGCCGGGCGCCGAGGATCGACTCGACCAGCCCGCCAAAGAGCCAGAGGCCGAACATGTTCAGCGCCAGGTGCATCAGGCTCGCGTGCAGGAACTGGAACGTGACAAAGCGCCAGACCTCCATCCCCGCGAATCCCAGCGACGTGGAGAAGTGCCCCCAGGCGTTGAGCCAGTCCATGATCAAAAACCGCTGCACGCCCACCTCGCGCATCAGCACGCCCTGCGGCGTGACGATCTCGCGTCCGGACGGATCGGTCTGCGGCACACCGAGCGACCGCTGTCGCAAACCGTTTGTTCCCGGAATCGCAGCGTCATTGTCGAGCGGCACGGCCCGCGCCTGATCCGCGGCGGAGATGCCATCGACCCATATCACCTCCACCGGCACAGCCCGCAGCCCCGCACCGCGAGCCTGCAGCACGACCGCGATGATGAACACCGCAACATTGACGATGATGAGCCACGTGTTGAACGACCACGCTCTGGGCGAGCCGGCGCCGGGCAGCAGAGAGCCGGTTCTCGCGGGTGTGGACTTCATGTACGGTCGATCGGCAAGACCCATGTCGGAGGTGACTCGGATTGGTCGCTTGGTTGTCCGTGAGACGTTCGTCACGGCGACTCCGATTGTTCGGAATCGATCAATGAGCGTATCAGCATCAGGCCGCGTCGGATCGGATCACTGCACGCGCCGGCGTGTCGTGTCGGCCTCGAGGAACTTCCGCTCGGCACGTGTCAGGCTGCCCATGCCGTCGCGGGAGATCTTCTGGAGGATCCTGTCCAACTCTTCCGCGTGGGCCTTGGCGCTCGCTTGCTCCTCCAGCCGACGCCGCAGTTCCTTCTTGCTCGGGCCGCGCTGCGGCAGATCATCATCGCCGTCGTCGAGTTTCAGTGAGCGACGCCACGGCTCTTCCTCGTCCGTGTTGCCGGTCCATGGATTCGCGGCGGTGGTCCAGGCCAGCCGCTGCTTCTCCTGCCAGCAGGTGATGCCCGCGAACAGCGCGATGCCGACCAGCACGCCCGCGCCGGAGACCAGGCCCCAGACGCCGACCGCGATCGCAAAGAGCAGACCCACGGTTGTAGCGATTTCCATCGACCGCTTGTACCCCAGCCGTGACCAGAGCACCTCCTGCAGCACACGCCCGGCGTCCATCGGGAACATGGGCAGGAACATGTTGAAGGCAAAGAGGTACAAGTTCGTGCAGTAAATCCACCAGAGCGTGTACCCGGCCCACCCGCCCTCGATAAACGCCACGTTCGCCGCGGCACCCGGCAGAAACGGGTTGAACAGCAGCGTCGTCGCGGGAACGCCCAGCAGGATCACCGCCGCGCCAAAGAGCGGTGCCAGCACCGCGTTCACGCCCGGCCCGCCCAGCGTCGTGATCAGACTCGCGCGCCAGTTGTGCGGCGGCCTGCACGAGGCCAGTCCGCCGAGGGGCCACATCAAGATGTCGTCCGCCTCACCCCCGACGCGACGACAGGCAAAGCAGTGCCCGAATTCGTGCAGCAGCACGAGCACGAACAGTGCCGACAGCGCGATCGCCTTGTTCTGAAACCCCGTCCAGCCCGCCCCCCCCGCGCCCGATGTTGCCAGCTCGATCGCGATCCAGATCAGGTAAATGACGTGCACGCGCACGGTGATCCCCGCCACGCGGCCCAGCGGGAGTGCCCACGACAACGGATTGTTCGCAAAACTGAAGTTTGACGGCATGGGCGGGCTTCGCGTTCGTCGATTCATGCGCATTGGCGGCGCGGCGGTCGCGTCGAGGCAATCTGCATCCGAACTCTAGCTTCGGCGAGATTCGCCCCGGCGTTCGATCACTCCGCGGGGGATTCGCGTGGTTGACCCTCCAAGCAGCCCTGCGCAAGGCTCTGTCGCGCAACTGCTGCGCTTGTCCATCTGTAACGCCTCATCGCGTCTTGGGCATACCCGCGTCCGCCCTTTGCGGTGCAGCGTGCTTCGCGCTGAGGCGATAGACTTCTATGCGATACGCGAACTATCGACGCGAAAGTGATCGCGCCGCCGGCGGCCGTGCGCAGGAGAATCGTGTGACCAGAAACCCCAGCAAGGTCGTCGGGCTTTTCGCGCTCGCGCTCGCCGCGTGGGGTGTGACGTTCTGGCTGTGGCCCCTTGGTCAGGCGGGTGGCGTCGGTCGAACGGCCGGACCGGGCACACCGCTGGCTGCGCCGATCACCTTTGGCGATCGCCCGCGCCTCGCTGAAGATGTCGTCCCCTCGCAGCCGGTCCGGGCGGCTCAGCCGCCGACGCAGCCGCTGACCCCTCAGCCCACGCGTCCCGACGCTTCGGCATCGGGCGAGCGCCCCGCGCAGACCCCCGCCCGCACCGAGCCCGTCCGCGTCGTGATCCCGCCGCGCTTCTTCAACTACACCGTGCAGCAGGGCGATGTGAGTGTTCAGGTCATCGCCCGCCGGCTGCGTTCGCGTGTGCCCGGGCTGACGGCGGACTCGATCCTTGAGGCCAATCCGCTGGCGAATCCTGCTCGCCTGATCGCCGGTCGAACGGTCCTGAAGATTCCCGAGGACCCGAAGAACATCGAGGGCAAGGTGGTCACGGTCCAGAGGCCCATCGCCGGTCCCGATGCGGGATCCGAACGCGCCGAGGCGGCGAACGACTCCCCGCCCGCCGGTGCCCAGACCTACACTGTTCGAGATGGCGACACGCTCTCGACGATCTCGCAGCGGCTCTACGGCCGTTCCGCCTTGTGGGAGCGCATTTTCGAGGCCAACCGCGACACCATCCGCGACCCGGCTCGGCTCAAGCCCGGAACGGTGCTGACGATTCCGGCCCGCAACTGAGCACGGCCCGGCAGGTCCAGTAACCCCGCGTGCCCCATCGGCAAGTCCGCCGCGGCCGCAAAGACCGAGACTTGTGGCTCGAGAATGCCGATTCTCCCCTCGGCGATTCACCCGTCGGATCGGGTGTACGCTTGAGGCCCTGGCTTCGGCTCGACTCACGCCGCGTTCTGCGCACGAGCCGTCGCACTGTGGTACTTCTCGCCAGTCTGGAGTTCACTTCGTGCCCACGTCGATCAAGCGGATTCTGGTTACCGGCGGCGCCGGGTTTCTTGGCTCGCATCTTTGCGACCGGCTCGTCAAGCAAGGTCACGATGTGATCTGCCTGGACAATCTCTTCACGAGCCAGAAGTCGAACATCAACCACCTTCTGGAACGACCGAACTTCGAGTTCATCCGGCACGATGTGACGCACCCGATCTGGCTGGAGGTCGACGAGATCTACAACCTCGCCTGCCCCGCCGCGCCCGGTCACTATCAGTACAACCCGATCAAGACGATGAAGACGAGCGTCATCGGGGCGATCAACATCCTGGGCATGGCCAAGCGATGCAGGGCCAAGGTTCTGCAGGCCAGCACCAGCGAGGTGTACGGCGATCCCGAGGTTCATCCGCAGCCCGAGTCCTACAAGGGCAGCGTGAACCCCATCGGCCCGCGTGCGTGCTACGACGAGGGCAAGCGGGCTGCCGAGACGCTGTTCTTTGACTACCACCGCAGCAACAAGCTCAACATCCGCGTGATGCGGATCTTCAACACCTACGGGCCGCGCATGCACCCGTTCGATGGGCGCGTGGTGTCGAACTTCATCCGCAAGGCTCTGGCGGGCACGCCGATCGACTGTTTCGGCGATGGCCAGCAGACGCGCTCGTTCTGCTACGTCGATGACCTGCTCGACGGCATGATGGCGCTCATGAACGGGCCGGACGACTTCATCGGCCCCGTGAACATCGGCAACCCCGGCGAGTTCACCATTCGCCAACTCGGCGAAATGGTCATCGAGCTCACCGGCAGCAAAAGCGAGATGCGGTTCCTTCCGCCGACGCCGGATGACCCCAGCCGCCGCCGCCCGGACATCACGCTCGCCAAGAAGCACCTCAACTGGGAGCCCAAGGTGCCGCTGCGCGAGGGCCTGAAGCGCACGATCGAGTACTTCCGCTCGATCGACATCAACAGTTTCCGCGCCCCGACGCCGCACTATTGAGCGGGCTGGCCAGCGTCCCCGGCAGAACCAGGTGGTGAACCTTTAGCGCATCGGGTTGAACGCGGCGGCGCGGAACACCTTGTGATGGTGGGCTCGATGTTCGCGCTCGCTCGCAAAGCGTGCTGCACGGTCCGTGGCTCGGCGCTCATCCGAGCCTCGCGCCGCCCACGACCTCGTACACCGCCCCTGCCTGCGTCAGCACGCTGGCCACGAGGTCCACGCGGCTGACCGAAAACGTCGTCTCCGCCTGCTCCGTGCCGCTGAGCGTCCGCTGCCACGGCCCGCCGCGGGTGCCGACCGGGAATCGGCACAGCGTCAGGTGCGGCAGGAAGTGCTCCACGCGCCCGGGCTTGCGTGGACGCGCAAGCCGTATCGCCAGCCGACGCTGGATCTCCAGCAGTGCGGGCGGAGCGTCCGTCGTCGCGGCGATCAGCGCCGGGGGCGAACGCGGCACATCAGGCGGTATCGTCACCAGCGCCGTCGGCGTGAGCACAAACCCACCAAGTCCCGCACACGAGCGTTCGACCGACTCGCCGATGGTCCTGAGTTCCTTCGCGGGCGATTCACCGATGAACACCAGCGTCAGGTGCACCTTCGAAGCGTCGACCGCCCGATGCGTTGGCAACGGGGGCCATCCCTCGGATGCCCTCGGGACCGTGAACGCATCGAGCGTCCGCACGAGCGCTTCTGCGACCTGCGCCGGCGGGAAGATCGCCACAAACAGCCTCAATGTCCCCTTCCGGGCCATGCCTCAGCGTATCGCACGCGGTGTTGCTACGCTCGACGCGTGCAACCCGCGCAGCGCGAAAGTGTGGAGCAGGTGGCCGACATCGCGATCGTCGGCGCTGGGGCCGCGGGGCTCTTCGCGGCGATCTGGGCGGGTCGAACGCTCCGCCAACTCGGCCTGAGCGGCGCGAGCGAATCAGCGTCGCGACACCCGCGAATCATCGCGCTCGATGGTGCCCGCAAGCTCGGGGCGAAGATCCTCGTCGCCGGCGGCGGGCGCTGCAACGTCACCCATCACGCGGTCGACGAGTCCGCGTACGCCGGCTCCTCGCGCAACGCGATCCGCAACGTGCTTCGGGCCTTCCCGGTCGCGCGGACCGTCGAGTTCTTCGCGGAACTCGGCGTGCAACTCAAGCGCGAGGAAACCGGCAAACTCTTTCCCACGACCGACGATGCGCACACCGTGCTCGACGCGTTGCTGGCCGAATGCAGCCGCGTACACGCCGAGCTTCGCCATCCCTGGCGCGTGCATCGCATCGAACGGCTTGGCGAATCGGGCGAGCCGTCGACCGATGGCAACGCGCCGCGGTTCCTGATTCACGCCGCGCCCGACTCGGGCCATCCGCCGCTGCAGGCTCGCACGCTGATACTGGCCACCGGTGGCATGGCCCTGCCCAAGTCCGGGAGCGACGGTGCGGGGTACGCCTTCGCCCGAGGCCTCGGGCACACGATCACGCCGCTCGTTACGCCGGCGCTCGTACCGATCACGCTCGACCCCGCGTGCTTCCTGCGCGAGCTCTCCGGCGTCACGCTCCCGGCGAGCCTCACCCTGCTCTCCGGCTCGGGCAAGAAGCTCGTTTCGTTCACCAACTCCACACTGCTGACACACTTCGGCCTCAGCGGCCCGGGGCCGCTGGACATCAGCAGGTATTGGCTCGAGCAGGCCAATGCCGATCCGGCCTGCAGGCTCGTGATGAACTTTCTGCCCGCGATGAACGTCGAGTCGCTCGATGCAGCCCTCGTCGAAGCGCGTTCGATGACCATGCTCCGGGTCTTCGACCGCCCCGCAACGGCCCTGCCGGAGCGTCTGGTCCGCGCGGCCTGTGCGCACGCGGGCATCGATCCGGCCAGCACCGGCGCGAATCTCTCACGCACCGCCCGCCGAGCGCTCGCCACCGCGATTTGTGCGCTCGAACTCCCCGCCACGGGCTCGCGCGGCTATACGTTCGCGGAGGTCACCGCCGGGGGCGTGCCGCTGAGCGAACTCCGCCTTGATTCCATGGCCAGCCGAGTAACCCCCGGATTGCACATCATCGGCGAGATCTGCGATGTCGACGGGCGCATCGGAGGATTTAACTTCCAGTGGGCCTGGGCCTCTGGTTACCTTGCCGGAGTCGCCGCGGCGAGGGCGGCGATTGATGCGCTCGGTCTCACCGAGCATCGCCCGCGCGTCTGATTTCGTGTATCCTCACGCCCGCGTCGCGTGCGATGATGCGGCGCTCGCTCAAGGAAGCAACCGCCATGACCATCGGCCGATCCCTGCCAGAGAGCACCGTCGGAGGTTCGCCCCGAATCCTCGCGATGGATGCCACGCGCGGGCTTGCCTTGCTCGGCATCTTCTTCGTCAACGCCGCGTTCATGGGCATGCCGCTCATGGAATCGGTCAACAACACAGTGCCTTCCTCCGAGGGGCCGATTAGTGTGGCCGTCTGGGCCTTCACGGCGACATTCTGCACAGGCAAGTTCTTCCCGCTCTTCTCGCTGCTATTTGGCATGGGCCTGGCCATGATGTTCCTCAGTGCGCAGCGCAGCGGCCGGAGTTTCGCCGCGGCGTACGCACGCCGGCTCGCCGGCCTTGCGACGCTCGGCTTCCTGCACGTCGCGCTGCTCTGGTACGGCGACATCCTGCTCGTGTACGCGATCATCGGCATCGCGATGTTTCTCATGGTCAGCCTCTCACCACGTCTGCTGGCATGGTCCGCGCTGGCGCTGTACCTGCTGACGATCGCGATAAGCCTGCCGGTCGGCCTGTTGATGCAGATTGGCGGCGGTACCGCCGAGCCGGTGAAGATCGACACGGACGCGCCGCTGTTCCTGCAGTGGGTGGAGGTTCTGACCAGCCCGCTGAGCATGGCCGACCCGCGGCTTTCGGAGCTTGAGGTGGCCATTCTCGGCACCGGGCCGTTTTGGCAGGCCGCGCTCGTCCGTATGGTCCAGTACATGCTCACCGCGCCGTTCATCGTTCTGGCGATGGCGCCGCTCATTCTGGCGTGCTTCTGCGTCGGCACGGCGATGGTCAAAGCGAAAATCGGAGCCGTCGACACCGAGGCGCAGCGAGAGGCCACGGCTCGCTGGACCGGTCGGTTCATCGCCGCCGGCGCGTTCGTCGGATTGCCCATGAGCATCGCGTCCGTTTCGATTCAGGCCAGTGCCTGGCCGAGCGTCGCGCCGGGCATCGCGGAGGCGACCTCATTCGCCCTGGCATCCGCCGGAGGTCCGCTGATGAGCCTGATGTATCTCTCGCTGGTCATCCGGCTCTGTCAGCAAGTCGGCAACGCTTCGTCCCCCGCCGCGATCGTCATCGACGCGTTCGCGCGACTCGGCCGTATCGGCCTGACGGGCTACCTCGCCAGCACGCTGTGCATGTCCGTGTTTATGGCGCACTGGGGGCTGGGGATGTTCGGGCAGACGACCTGGGCGGAGAGATTCGTGCTCGTCCTCCTGATCTTCGGTGGGCTTCTCGTCTTCGCGGGCATCTGGACGCGTGTGTTCGCCGTCGGCCCGCTCGAGGCAGTCCTCCGCAGCGTCACGTACCTCCGATGGCCATGGTCCGCCGCGGCATCGACGGCGCCCGCAGCCGCAGCCGCCGTGCCGTCGCCGTCGTCACCGTCCGATTCTTCACCGCCTCCCCCTTCGGTCTGACCACGCCCGCACGCGGCGTATCCTCGAATCCGATGGCCACCCTGCTCTGCGTGCCGATCCTCGTCGATGACCCAGCCGCCGCACTCCGCGACGCGGTGGAGGCACGCGACGCGGGTGCCGACATCATCGAGTTCCGCATCGACCCGTTCTTCTCCGGGAACGAAGGCCCCGACAGCGAGGACGAACTTCTGGCCATTCTCTCGCTGGTCGAACAGTGCCCGCTCGACTGCATCGTCACCTGCCGACCGGTTCTCGAAGGTGGCCACTACCGAGGCGGGGACTCGGCCCGAGTCGCGCTCTTCGAGCGCCTCGGCACCGCCGCGAGCGAAGGCCGAAAGCCGCCGCGATACATCGACGTTGAACTTTCGGCCTACGGCCGATCCGAGAATCTCAAGCAGAAGGTCAACCTCGCCGTCGACCATCCGCGCCAGGTTCGCGAACTGTCGACCGAACTGATCCTCTCCACGCACGACTTCGTCTCCCGGCCCAGCGACCTGATTCGGCAACTCGAGCAGATGCTCAGCCAGCCCGCCGCCCGCGTGGTCAAGATCGCCTATCGCGCCCGATCGCTCCGCGACAATCTCGAACTTCTCGACATTCTGCGCGAGGTCCGCGATGGTGTCATGCCCCCGCCCCCGATCGACTCCCCGCCGCCGGACGAGGCCGATGCCGATGCGCCGGGCAAGCGTGCCATCGCGCTGGGTATGGGGCCTTTCGGCCTGCTCTCGCGTGTCCTTGCGCCGAAGTACGACGCGTTCCTGACCTTCGCCTCTCTCCGCCGCGACTCGGCCACCGCACCGGGCCAGCCGATCATCTCCGAACTGCTGAATCTCTATCGCTTCCGCAGCATCCGTGAGAGCACGCGCGTTCTGGGCGTCGTGGGGTATCCGGTCGAGCATTCGATCTCGCCATGCGTCCACAACGCCGGATTCGAGGCCGTCGGCTTCGATGCGGTGTACCTCCCGCTGCCGGTGCCGCCGGAGTACGAGCACTTCAAGGCCACACTCCTGGCCCTGATCGACCACGCGACGCTCGACTTTTCCGGCTGCTCGGTCACGATCCCGCACAAGGAACACCTCGTGCGCCTGGCCCGCGAGCAGCGCCAACTCGAACTCGACGCCGCCGACGGCAAAGCCGACAGCGGCCACGACGAGCACCGCACCTGGCACCTCGACCGCCTCTCCGACCTCTGCGGCGCGGCCAACACGCTGGTCATTCGCCACGACACCCGCGGCCGGCCCGCGCGATTGGAGGTCCTCAACACCGACGGCCCCGCCGCCATCGCCGCGATCGAGCAACGCGTCGGGAGTGTCAAGGGGCGACTCATCGCCCTCCTGGGCACCGGCGGCACCAGCCGCTCCCTCGCCGTCGCGCTCGCGGACGCCGGCGCCAAGCCCGTCTTCGTGTCGCGCACGGCGGAGAAGTCACTCGCGCTTGTCAGCGAACTCCGCGTTCTGGGCCTCGAGAGCGCCGCTTCAACCGCTGACGCTCTGGCCGACCTCTCGCCGATGGCCGTCGTTAACTGCACGCCCGTCGGCATGACCGGCGGCCCCGATCCCGACCGAGCGCCGCTCGCGTCGGACGTTCTGCGGTCTCTGGCCGCGCTCGCCGTCAAGCCGCTCATCGCCGACGCGGTCTATCGCCCCCGGCGTACACCGCTGATCGCGGCCGCATCGGACCTTGGCCTGCCGACCCTCGACGGCGTCGCGATGTTCCTAGGTCAGGCCGCGGAGCAGTTCCGGGCGTGGACGCAGAGGCCCGCGCCGATGGGCCTGTTCGAGCGTGTCGCCAGCGAAGCCCTCTCGCCCGCGGAGCACCCCGCCCCGCCGAGCGTCTGACCGACGGTCCGGCACGATCAGGCTTCGCCGAAGCCGCTGTTGCGAAGCAGGCTCTTGAAGCTCTCGCCGAAGACAAAGTTGTGAGCGGGGAGGTTCTCCAGCCCCGCACCCGCGACCATGCTGTTGTTGAGGTGGCTGAAGATCAGTTCGATCGAGCCGATGGTCACGAATCCCTCGGCCGCGCGGGCGTGATCGAGCATCGCGACTTCGCCTCGGATGCTCGCCCCCGCATCGTCGAAGCGCTCGGCCGTCGCGGTGTATCGCAGCGTTGCGCCGGGAAACACGTCGCGCGTCAGTTCGAACTTGCCGACCTTGGCAAGCACGACGTTGTACGCAAACCCGCTTGCGTGGCCGACGAGAATGCCGCCGGTCTGCGCGAGCCCCTCGACGACCAGCGACGCCGGCATCACGGGCGTTGCGGGCAGCCCGCGACCGATATCAGCCGCGAAGTGGTCGTGCAGGTGCTCCTCGGCCAGACTGACGTTCTTGATCGCCACCAGCCGCGTCCGCGGCACAAGCTCGATCACCCGGTCGATCCACATCCATCGCATGCCCGCGCTCCGCGATCAGCCGACAGCTCAGTGCGTGCCGAGCTTCTTCTCGACAAAGTCCACGATCATCTCGACCGTGAACAGCCCTGGAACCTTGCTCACGCTCGGGTCCTTCTCAAAGCTCGAGAGGTCCAGCTTCGGCATGCGCTGCTTGAGAAACGCGACGCCATCACCCGTCACCTTGCCCGCGCTGACGAACTTCGGATCCTGGGCGAAACTGTTGGGAAACAACTCCCCCTCGCCGATCTTGAACCCGAAGGCCTGCTCAAGCTTGAAGACTATGTCAAGAAAGTCGATCGACTCGGCGCCGAGGTCGCGCACCAACGACGCCTTGAGCGTCACGTCCTCATCGTCGACCGCCAACGCGTCGACCAGCACGCCGCGAACTTTGGCCTCAATATCTGCACGAGTCATGGGCATTTCCTGTCCTTGAGTGATGCGTCGGCCCGACACCCTCCGCCGATCGGCGTGGTTCGGTCAATGGCCGGCATGATACCGCTCCCGCACGGCCATTTCACGCCCGCAATGTTCTGAGCACAAATCGCCCCGAAACGGCGACCGCATCCGGATCAACCGCGGCTCCGGCACCCGACTCGACGCGAAGCCCCTGGCCCTTGAACTCCCACGAACATTCGCCAAGCTCCTTGGCAAGTTCGACCGTCACGACCAGCGCGTCGCCCGGCCGGACGAACCGCCCGTACTTCAATGATCGAACGCCGCCGAGAACCAGCCGCTGCGCCCCCGCGCGATCCTGCACAAGCCTCGACGCCGCCTGCACGAGCGACTCGAGCATGAACACGCCCGGAAGTACCGGAAACGTCGCGAAGTGATCCTGCAGATACTCCTCGCTACGCGTGACGAGCTTCACGGTGCGGATGTGATTGGGGCTGCGCTCAAGTTCGCGGTCCACAAAGTCAAAGTGCATGGGGTCAGTCTATCTCCCGTTCCCCGACGTCTCCCGTTCCCCGACGTCGCCCCGTCGGCGGCGCGCGTTTACCCTCCGACGTGCCACCAGTCTTCGATCAGGCCATTTGCATCCGTCACTGGGACTGGTCCGAGACCTCCCAGACGCTCACACTCCTGAGCCGACAGCACGGGCTGCTTCGACTGCTCGCAAAGGGCTCGCGCCGCCCGAACGCGCCCTTCTCCGGCGGGGTCGAGCTGCTCACTCGCGGCGAGGCCGGCATCATCCTCAAGCCTTCGGCCGACCTCGGTCTCCTCACCGAGTGGGACCTCAGCGAAACGTTCCCGCACCTGCGACGGAGACTCTCGGCGTATGTCGCCGCGTGCTACGGCGCCGACCTTGTTCAGCATCTGGTTCTCGATCGCGATCCGCACCCGGACCTGTACGACGCGTTGCTCTGTCTGCTTCGAGGCGTGGCCGACGACACCCGCGCGCCCGCCCAACTGCTCGTCTTTCAGCATCGCGCGATCGCCAGCGCGGGCTATGCCCCGGAACTGACCGTGTGCGCCGCCACGTCGCAGCCGTTGCCGAAGGCCGCGACGTACCACTACAGCCCCGCCCTGGGCGGCCTGGTGCGGGCCGCTCAGCCAGATGCGCAGACCTGGCCCGTCCGCGCCGCGACGGTGGAGTTGCTGCGTGCTGTCGCGGCGATGCGAATCGACGATGGCCCCGATGCGCTCAGCGACCCGGCGATCCTCGATGCCGGTAAGGCCACCATCGCAAGAGCCAATCGCCTCCTCGCGTCGATCATCCGCATGACCCTCGGGCGCGAGCCGCCAACACTGCGCACCGTGTTTCCGGACCTCGCCGCGGGCCACTAGGGGCGGCGGCACGTCCGATCTTGGCGATTGAGGGGAAGTTCCAGCCATTCCGCACCCTCTCGGAAGGGGGGGGTGGGTGAAGTTCGGGGCCGAATGCGCCGATGGATCATCGGAGCGGTGAAGCGACGGCGCGCTCTCATTCCCATGAACCCAGATCTGGTCGAAAGTGTGTTGGCCTGCAAGAGGATCCCGAGCCTCCCCGCGGTGGCGCTGAAGGTTCTCGAACTCACGCAGGATCAGAACGTCCGGATTCAGGCGATCGCCGAAACCATCTCGAACGATCCCGCACTTGCGGGCAAGGTCCTGCGCACGGTGAACTCTTCGTTCTACGCGCTGCGCAAGCCCTGCTCGACGATCAATCAGGCGATCGTGATGCTGGGCCTTTCCGCGGTCAAGACTCTTGCGCTGGGCTTTTCGCTGGTCTCCAGCGTCGCCGAGACCGCCGACCGCGAGTTCGACTATCCGTCGTACTGGCGTCGGTCGCTGGTCTCCAGCGTCGCCGCCAAGTGCGTCGCCCGAACCGCGGGGATCGGGCAGGAGGAAGAAGCGTTCCTCGGCGCGCTGCTGCAGGACATCGGCATGGTCGCGCTGCACCGAACGCTCGGCCGCAGCTATGTCCAGATCATCGCCAGCACCATGGGCGACCACCGGCAGTTGAGCAAGTTCGAGCTGGCCGAGCTGGAGATGACCCACGCGGACATCGGCGCGATGCTCGCCCAGCGATGGAAGCTCCCGCCCGAACTGTGCATGCCGATCAAGTTCCATGAGCGTCCGAGCGCCGCCCCGCAGGAGAGTCTCAAGCTCTGTCAGGCGGTCGCTCTGGGCGGCATCGCGGCGGATGTGCTGGAGAGCTCCGAGCCCGCTGTCGCGCTCAAGAAGTTCTACGCCCGCGCTCAGGAGTGGCTCGCGATCAACAACGCGCGTGCCGACGAGATCATGAAGGCCGTGACGCAGGGAGCGCGTGAGATCGCGTACCTGCTCAAGGTCGACATCGGCAGCGTTCCCAACGCATCCGAGATCGTCGCCAGCGCGACCGCACAACTCTCGGCCTTAACGCTGCCCGTCGGCGCGGACGAGGGAGAGAACCCCAACAGCGGTGTGCTCGACAGCGTCACTGGCCTGCCGGGACGGATGGTCTTCAGCCGCAACATTGTCGCCGGTGTCGAAGTCGCCCGGAGCGGCGACAAGATCTTCTCCGTCGCACTGGTGCGCTGCGATCAGTACGACGCGGCCGCGTCTCAGGGCCCCCACATGGCCGATGCATTGATGAAGAGCCTCGCCGAGGTCGTGAACAAGGCCATTACGCCGTCGGGCGGTCTTGTCTGCCGATTCGATGACTCGCGCCTGGCGATCGTCCTGCCGGACAACGACCGCAACGCGTGTACGAAGCGGCTCGAGGCTATGCGTACGGAATTCGCGGGCAAGCCGCTGGCGATCGCCCCGCCCGGCTTCAAGCCCATGGCCATTCCGGCGACGATTAGCATCGGCTCGGCGACCTACGACGCCATCGTGCAGGCTCGCGTCTCCGACGCCGACACGCTCCTTGATGTCATCCAGCGTGCCCTCACCGCCGCCAGCCAGGGTGCCGGCAGCCAACTGCGGGTCTATGCCCCGCGCTCCGCGGCGTGATCGATGGGCGAGTCTCCGTCCCAGGAAACTGTGTGAGTCGCGCCACTTACGCGCCGGGCAGCATCGTCGCGATCGTCCGCGGGCTGTTGGCGGATCGCGCCATCGGTAGCGCCTTGATCAGATCGATCACGTCCTGAACACCAACCGCCGTGATGCGCTCCAGTTCCTGCGCAAGCGTCGTGTACTGCCCGTGACAAAGCCACATCCGTCCGAGCCGGTGCATCCGCCCCTCGGGCTGCTCTCCGGCGAGCGTCACGCCCGTGGCGACCTTGGCGCGGATGCGCTGCACATCCTCCGGCGTGATCGCAGAGGCGAGGTTCTCGATCTCACGTTCCACAACCTCCCAGACCTCATCGAGCCGCTCGGGTTCGCACGCGACAAAGACGCGGAAGTCCCCGACGCCGTCCTTCGGGTCGTATGAGGCTTCAGCCTCCTCGGCCAGACCCGGCTCGATCAGTGACCAGTGCAGCCTGCTGTTGTCCGGCCCGCCCAGCAGCAGCGCGAGCACGAACGCGGCGTATCGCCGATCATCCGAGGCGCCCGGGGCCTCGCTCAGCAGCATCCTGTACGCGCGGCTCACCCGCGCGTCGCGGAGGTCCATCGTTCCGCCGGCGAACGATGGCCTCTCCGGCACCCTTGTCGCGCCGGTGCGCATCCACCCGCCGCACAGTTCGCGTGCCCGCGCCACGGCGTCGTCGAAGTCCACCTTGCCCGCGAGCGCGAGCACCGTGTTGTCCGCCGAGTATCGCTGCACGAAGTACTCGCGCATCTGCTCGACACTCAGGTCGGTGATCGTCTGCTCGGTGCCCAGAACGCGATGGGCCAGCGGATGCGTGCTGTAGTGCCGCTCGAGCCCCGACTCATAGAGCACAAAGCCCGGGTCGTCCTTGTACATCGCGATCTCTTCGAGGATCACGCCCTTCTCCATCGCAAAGTCCTCCTGCCGCAGCGCGGGCCGCATCATGTCGGCGAGGACCTCCATGGCATGGGGCAGTTTGTCCGGCAGCACCGCCGCGTGAAAAGCGGTCATCTCGCTGCTGGTGTACGCGTTGCTCCGCGCGCCCATCCCGTCGAACGCCTTGTTGATCTGGTCGCTGTTCCGCTTGGCCGTGCCCTTGAACATCATGTGCTCAAGAAAGTGCGACACGCCCATGACCCGGGCGTCCTCGTCGCGGGCTCCGGTCTTGACGAAGAACCCGCACGCCGCGGTGTGCGCGGCATCGTCGCACTCGCCGATGATGGTCAGTCCGTTCTCGAGCGTCGTGTGCTTGAAGGTGACAGGCATGGCCAATGCTAACCCGGCAGTTGCCCGGAAACCGCCGACGGTTCCTGCCGATAAACTCGTCCGAGCAGGTCCCCGACTTCGAGCGTCTTGAGGAGTGCCATGGCCAAACTCACGATGTCGTTCATGCACCCCGCGGCGGCCGCGGCCGCGATTGTGACCTGCATCGTCGCGACCGCGATTGTTCCGAGCGCTTCGGCCCGGGAGTCTCCACCGCCCGCATCGACCGCGCCCGACAGCTCCGCGAACAATTCACCGTCCAGTCCGCTCGCCGGGCCGAACACCGGCGCGGCATCGAATCCCGCGCCGAGCCTCGTTCACCGCGACTTCACCGGCCGCGTAGTTCGTCCCGAAACTCCGATCGAGGTGCTCGCCCTGGAGGGTCTTGGTCTATCGCCGGCCGACCGCGCACGCGTCGACGAGATCCTCGGCCAAAGGGCCCGTGATTTGGAGGTCTTCGTCCTCGAGAACATCGAAACGCTCGGGGAGCTCTACGGCGCCGTGCGCACGAGCAACACGCGCGAAACGATCCGATTGATCCTCCGGCTCGCCGGCCGTTTGCCGCCGAGTCTCGGCTCCGGAACGCTCCAGCAGCAACTGGCCGATGTCCTTCCGGCGCACCTGCGCGATGCGTACAACGCGAGACTCGAGGACTACTGGCTCGCGCTGATCGACGACGACCGAGCCCAGCGAAACCTCAACGCCCCCCGCGCTCGCTGGCAAGCGCTGGCCGAGGACCGCCTGCAGGCCCTCGGCAAGGAACTCGCTCAGGCGTTCGAGCGGACGGTCGCGTCGGGAGACCTGGTCCACCGCATCGTGACACGCGATCTTGGGCTCACGCCCGATCAGAACGCCGCGGCTCGGGACCTTGCACGGGAGTTCCAGGAAAAGACCGGCGGTAACCCAACTCAGGCACAGGGCGCGAGTTACGTGCTGCGATTCATGGCGATCCTGACGCCCGAGCAGCGGACCAGGGCGATCCGAGCGTTTCGAGATGGTCAGATGACGCCGGAGCGACGACCTGCCCCGACCGCCGAAAAGGCAATCGAGCAGAGTCGGGAACTTCCTGCGAAAAACGGCGAATAGCCGTCGAACTGCGGCGAAAAGTCTGACTTAGGCCACGTTCGGTTCCGCTCGGTCGCTGGCCCGCGACTCCTCGCGAGCCTTTCGGGAGCGAACGCTCAGCGCAAAAGCCGCACAACCAAGACCGACCAAGGCGAGTGCCCCCAAGGGCTGCGACGAGGCCTTACCGGGCGACGTGGCCGCCGCGGCGGTGCTCGACGCGGCCTGGGTAACGGGAGCGACCGAGGAGGCCTCCTGGAACGCCCATGCGGCGCTGACCAGAACGGCCCCAGCGGCACCAACCGCAAAAACAAGACGACGAATCGCGGGCATCTCTCAAACCGTCCTTCCGTGGAAATCCGAGGATCACGTCGTTGGGTGTTCGCCTCAACAACGCGGGTTAAAGTACGTTTCCATCCCCCAAAAGCCAGCGCTTCTGCGCATACTTGCGATCGAATCCGGCCCTGTATACACGAAGAGTCGATGAACCCACCTCTTTGAGGCAGGCGTGATCGGCATCGTGCATCGTGGAACTCTTGATTCAAGCGGTAAATGAAGGGAGCGGGTGCCGCTTTTTCGAGCGCGCAGGGGCCGCCAAGGAATTACGAAATGTCGTAATTGCGCCTTGCCGGATCGGCATTCGGCATCGCGCCGCCGCGAAGGGGCGCGTTACAGGCGGCATAAACCGTACAGGCAGACCGCTCGGCAGCCTGTGCGCGGTTATCGGCAATAGATGCGTCTGTGGACGGTCGAATCCAGCAGAAGCCGCGCGGTGATGCGTGGTGGCTGGAGAACGCCATGGCCATCGAGGCGGTTGGGAACAGGTCGGATTTGAGCATCGGGTCGCTCTTTGCCGGTGTTCTGAGCAACTCGCCTGTGCTCGCGCAGGCGGCGGAGGGGTTGGGGGCGGGCGCTGAGGATCGAGCGCGGCTCGGGCGGCTTGTCGGAGCCGCGGTGAAGGAGCAGACTGCGCGGGTCATTGATGACGTGATCGATGAGTCACTCAAGCGTTCGGCGCAAGCCCGGGAAGAGGCCGCGGCTCGGCGTGCGGAGCGGGAGGCTCAGGAACAGCGGATCGAGCGTCGGCGCGCCGAGCAGGATGCGCAGGAGCAACGTGCGGCGGAGGCGAGCGAGCGGCTCAAGGCGGAGCTCGCGCGTGCACAGGCGAGCGATGCCGAGCGCCGAGCCGCGATCGCTCGGGTGTCCCGCGGCGTGGACCTGACGGCCTGAGTTGATGCGCGGGGCGGGTTACTGCGGGCGCTTGAGCCAGCCGTGAGGGCGAGGCACTGCGGGCCACGATGGGGTGTAGCGGTACCAGATGTTGCCGTTGCCCTGAGCGGCGAGGATGTCATTGCCGGTGAAGTCGCCGGCGTCAGCCTGAGATTCCGGATCGCTGCCGCGCGGGAACTCGAAAAGCTCGACATCCCCGGCCAGATGGACGATGTGTCCCTTTTTGTCGTGACGAGTGGACATCTGATCGAAGTTGCTGAACATGCCGTCGGGGCTCTTGGCGTTGTACCAGATGGTGTCTTCCTCGAAGAAGACGGGGATGCCGCGGAACGGGCGCAACGCCGCGAACTGCGCGGGTGGCCGTTCGGCTTGCGCCGACAGGCGGATGCAGTTGGCGTCCCACATGACCCGAGTGGACGTTGACAGCGGAGCGCCGCTGGCGCCGGTGGCCATCGTGTAGTCGAAGTTCAGCGAGCGATCGGAAAGGAACTGGTTCCAGAGGATCTGCTGGACCTGCCCTTGAGGCATAGACCAGTACGGATCGCCGCGGCCACCGAGGCCGACCGGTGTGCGGCGTTTGTTGGACGGGCACTCGAAGATGCGATCCTGAATGTTGAGGTAGTCGAAGGCTGCGCCGAGGACAATCGGGTTGGAAGCGTCGGACGGGCTCGTCGGGTTGCGGGGCCCCGCGTACCAGAAGCGGAACGGCGTGTTGTGGCCGGCTTCCCAGATCTGTTCCTTGTTGTCGTTGGCGTACATGCCGAAGCCGACGCCGATCTGCCGCATGTTCGATGCGCAGACCGCCATGCGGCCGGCTTCGCGTCCCTTAGCCAGTGCGGGGAGCAGGATGCCCACCAGCAGCGCGATGATGGCGATCACCACGAGCAACTCGATGAGCGTGAACGCGCTTCGATGCCAAGAGTGGATGGGCATGACCGTCGAGACTACATCAAGCTCTGACATGTGTCGAGTGCGCTTGCCCGGGAGTACCCGATACCCAGTGGGGGATGCGGGGCGCACGAAAAAGCCCGCCGCGGGGCTCGCGGCGGGCTTGAGTGACGAGTGCTCGAGTTTCGGACCGCGCCAAGCTGGGATCGGCACGGTTCGCCGGTGATCACCACCGGAAGAGCAGTGCGCGAGGCGTCGCGAGGATGACGGGTTCGTTACGGAGTTGGAGCATGGCTTCAACGCCCGAGCGGACGGTGTCGAAGGTCTGGTCACCGAGCAATGCCCGGGCGGTGGTGCTGACTTGAGCCATGAGGGGGTTGCCGGAGTTCATGGAAAGCGACGCCGAGGCCCCGCCGAAGGCGTTGCTGAGCATTTCCTCGAAAGAGGGTGGCGGCGGGAAGTCGAAAACGTCGAACTGCCCGGGCGTGAGATTGAGGGTCGAGGCCAGCTCGGTCACGGCATCGTTGAGCGAGCCGATCTCGTCGACCATCTTCAGGTCGAGGGCGGCGGGGCCGCAGAAGAGGCGACCCTCGGCGGCCTTGGACAGGTCGATGCCGGGGCGACCCTCGGTGACCCGCTTGGTGAAGAGGTCATAGGTCTCGGTCATCTTCTGGCGGACAATCGCCTTCTCGGCGTCTGACCAGGGAGACATGGCGCCGAACATGCTGGCACGCGGGCCGCGGGCGCGGGGGACGATGTTGACCTTGAGCTTCTCCATGAGCCCGCCGAGGGACATCTTGCCGCCAACGACGCCGATGGAGCCGACGATCGAGGACTCGTTCATGTAGATGCGTTGACCGGCGACGGCGATGTAGTACCCGCCGCTGGCGGCCATGGAGCCGACGCTGACAAAGACGGGCTTGACCTTGCTGAGCCGCTTGACACCCTGGAGGATGATCTCGCTGGCGATGGCCGAGCCTCCGGGCGAGTCGATGCGGAGGACGACGCCCTTGACATTCTCGTTGTCCTCGAGGTCCATCAGGGTTCGGCGAATCGTGCGGGAGCCGACGTTGCCGCCGCCACCCATGATGCCCGCGGGGGCGGATTCGCCGTCGACGATGGCACCGTCAATGTGAACGACGGCGATGGTGTCGCGCTTGGGCTCGACCTCCGGCTTCTTCATGAGCATGGCGAAGACGGTGAACGGGTTGGCATTGGCCAGATCGATTTCGCTCGAGGGCAGAAGGTCATCGCGCCAGTCCATGTCATCGCCGTAGGTCTTGGCCAGGTGCGCGTCGATATCGGCCCAATCCGTGATGGTGTCGACAAGCCCGACGGCCTTGGCGTCGGTGTCGCTGGCGAGCCATGCGGTCTCCATGGCCTTGTCCAGTTGTGCGTCGGAGAGTTTGCGGCCGGCCTTGAGTTCGGATCGGACTTGGCCGTACATCTGATCGAGGAGTTTGTTGATGTTCTCGTCCCACTGGGGGCTGGGCTTGGAGTTGGCCATCATCTCGCTGGCGCCCTTGTAGTCACCGACCTGCACGAAACTGGGTTCGATGCCGGCCCAGCGGAGGGTGTCGGCGAGGAACATCTCTTCCATGTACACGCCGGGGAGCATGACGCCGCCACCGGTCTGGATGATGATCTCATCGCAGCGTGCGCCCAGGAGCAGTTCGTTGGTCGAGAGATTCTCGGCAAAGAGGTGGACCTTCTTGCCGGCGTCGCGGGCTCGCTTGATGCCGTCGCCCAGTTCCTGGATCATCGTCGGGGTCAGTTCCGCGTCGAGGACCCGGATGATGATGCCCTCGACGTCGTTGTCCTTGGCGGCGGTTTCGAAGGCCTTGAGCAGATCGCGCATGTGGAGTTTGTCGCCGCCGCCGCCGAAGAGGGCCAGACCGCCCGTGTCGCGGCCGCGATCGGAAATCGGTCCGTCGAGTTCGATCAGCGCGACCGTGTTGGAGGCCAACGCCGAAAGTGCGGACCCCGCCACGAGCGCAAGGCCGGCGATCATCGTGCGAGCGGAGAGAAGAGCGGTCGGTGTGCAGCGGGTCATTGAAATCTCCGAAGGGTGTGACTTGAGGCGTGCGCCTGTGGGCGCTGTGTCGCAACAGTACTCTCGGCCCAAGCCCTTGCGTGGTTGTTCCGAAGCGTTTGCTTTTGGTTGCGGGGTGGCTCAGGCGTAGCCGAGTTCGTCGAGGTCATCCTCGTCGAGCCCGAAGTGATGGCCGAGTTCATGCAGAAGCGTGATACGGACCTCCTCGTAGATCTCATCGTCGGCGTTGGGCTGTTCCCAGCCGCCGGCGAGACGGACGATGGGCTCGCGAAAGATGTGGATTGTGGGGGGGAGTTCAAAGGCAGTGTTGACGGATTGTTCGGTGATGGCGATGCCCGAGTGAAGGCCGCAGAGGTCGTCGTCCGTGTCACTGTTGTCTTCGTCGCCGGGCTGTTCGCGGGGGTTGCCGTCGCGCGATTGGGGCTGCTCCGGCGGCGGAAGAACACCCTCCCTGCGGAGGTCGGCGATCATGGCCGGGTCGGGTCGATCCTCGACAATCACGGGCAGTTCGTGCAGCGCATCCTGAAAGTGATCCGGCAGCGCGTCGATGGCGTCCTGCAGGAGTGCGTCGAATCGGTCCTGAAGTTCGGGGCTCATGCGTCGCGCGCTCGCGATGGCGGGTTCGCCGCGAAGGTGTGCCCGGGGGCGGGCGGTGGCGAGCCGTGGAGCACGGCCGACATGCTCGGACCCGGCGCGATGATGGCGCGGGCGATGCGGAATGCGTCGATCAGGGAGCCGAAGAGCCCGATGGTGAAAAGCAGCCCGCCCGTGACCATGAGCGATGCGCCGATGAACATCGCGGTTTCGCTCACGCCTCCGGCGAGGGGCTGGCCCAGCGCGCCGATGGCGTCGCCGAGTGCGACGACGCCGACAGCGGCGGCCATGGCGATGAGCGTCTGTCGATCGACGCGGCCGGTGCGGATGGCCAGCGAGCGTGCGACAAGCACTCGGGCCGTAGGGCGAAGCAGCGCGATGATGGCCAGAATGATCGTGTAGGCCAGGAACCGCAGCCCGCTGGTGGAGGTGTCTGCCCAGACGTCGGCGACGGTCGCGGGGCCGGATTGAATCGGCCGCGGCGTGTCGAGATAGACCATCGCGCCCAGAACGCCAAAGAGCGGCAACGCGCAGAGAACGCTGACAGCCCGCCACTTGCCAAAGTCGGCGTACGGGCGGACGAGCCCGAGGGTGCCCAGTCCGGCGACCCAGATCAGCACGCCACCGACGGTTGTCCAGGCAACGCCGGGATGCGGCGTGAACTGCTCGAGCCAGACCGCGGCGATGAAGCCCCATGTCAGCCGCCACGCCACCAACGCAGCCAGGAGTGACGCGACGATCCACACCAGCAGCCCGAGCGCGACCAGGCGTGGACGCTGGATCGGTCGGAGTTCCTCGGCCAGCGGATCGACGACGGCAAGGATCGTCGCGCGGACGGCGGTGCCGCACTCCGGACAGACGCCGAGGATGGAGATGGAGTGCAGGTCGTAGCCGCAGGTGACGCACGGGAGGCGTCCCTTCAGCGAACGGTCCAGAAGCGCCAGGGCGCGGGTTCTGGAGCCGGCGGCGACTGCATCTGGCGGGGTTGCGGAGGAGGCCGCCGGGCCCGTGATCGGGTCGATCGATGCATCGCGATGTTGGTCGCTCGGATCGGGCACTCGCACGGAGTTTAGCGTGTGTCCGGCCAGCGATACTGGGGCGGAGCCCCTCGGCGGGCGAGGGGAACGACGCTGGGCGTGTGCGGTGCGGGGTGCGGGACGCGGGCGTACGCTCAGCGTTCATGAGCACGAGCAGCGACGAAACAACGGCGGGGCAGATCAAGCGACTGCGTGCGTCCATCGCGTCGGTCTTTCTTGGGAGCGAGCAGAGCATCGATCAGTTGATCTGCTGCCTGCTTGCGCGGGGCCACTGCCTGATCGAGGATGTGCCCGGCGTGGGCAAGACGATCCTGGCGACGAGCCTTGCGCGGAGCATCGATGCGGGCTTTGCGCGATTGCAGCTCACGCCGGACCTGTTGCCGTCGGACATTCTGGGTGTGAGTATCTATCGTCGGGAGACGGACCGCTTTGAGTTCAAGCCGGGGCCGATCTTCGCGAACATCGTGCTGGCCGATGAGATCAACCGCGCGACGCCGCGGACGCAAACGGCGCTTCTGGAGGCGATGAGCGACTCGGCCGTGACGATCGACGGCAAGACGCACCCGCTGCCCGAGCCATTCATGGTTGTGGCGACGCAGAATCCGACGGACTTTCACGGGACGTTCGCGCTGCCGGAGAACCAACTCGACCGTTTCCTGATGCGTGTGACGCTCGGTTATCCCAGCCCGGAGAACGAGGCGCGGGTGCTCCAGCAGCGGCCGGCGCAGACGTCGCTGAGGGCGATGAGCCCGGTGCTGAGCACGGCGGCGGTGCTCGAGCTCCAGAAGCGTGTGGACTCCGTGGCGATGGATAAGTCGCTGGTTGAGTACATCATCGCGCTGGCGACGCGGACGCGGCAGCACGCGGAGTTGCAGCTCGGGCTTTCGCCGCGGGGTGCGCTGGCACTGTCCGCGGCGGCGCGGGCGAGCGCGGTGCTGGCGGGGCGCGGGTTTGTGGTGCCGGAGGACATCGTCGAGAACGTGATCCCCGTCGCGGCGCACAGGCTGATTCCGCGGGCTGGCGCGGGGCTCGGCGGGGGCGGGCTCGATGGCATGATCGAGGCGAGCGCGAGGATTCTGCGCTCGGTGCTCGATGAGGTCGCGGTGCCCGTGTGATCGCGGGCGGGGCGTGCCAAGTGCGGGGGCGGCCGGAGAGGAGCAACTCGTGGGCAGTATCGCCGGCAAGCGTGTGGTGATCGTCGGTGCGGGGCTGGCGGGATCTCTGCTGGCGGTTTCGCTGGCGCGCCAAGGGTGCAGCGTTCGGGTGTACGAGCGAAGGCCTGATCCGCGGGCCCGCGGATACGTCGGGGGCCGGTCGATCAACCTGGCGCTCTCGGCGCGTGGCATTCACGCGCTGGCGAGCGTGGGGCTTGATCGCGCGGTGATGGAGCGCGACGCGATCCCGATGTACGGACGCGTGGTGCACCCGGCCGGCGCGGGCGAGCCGGTGTTCCAGGCGTACTCGACGCACGCGGGCGACGCGATCAACTCGGTTTCTCGAGGCGGGCTGAACATGACGCTCATCGACGCCGCGGCGAGGGAGCCGGGCGTGGAGATGCACTTCGAACAGACCTGCACGGACATTGATGTGTCGCCGGGGTACGCAAGGGCCGCGTTCCGGGATGCCGGCGGCGCGAGCCGGAGCGTGGATGCGGACTTGATCGCCAGCGCCGATGGAGCGTTCAGCGCCGTTCGCGGCGTGATGATGAAGACCGACCGCTTCGAGTATCAGCAGACATACCTGCAGCACGGGTACAAGGAGCTGCACATCCCTCCTGCGATGGAGATCGCGCGGGGAGCGGAGGCGGTCGCGGCGTGGCAGAAGTCGGCCGCGGCCGCACGCGCGGCGGCGCACATGGGCACGCGGGGGCGTGGGGTCGGTGTCGATGCATCGCGATACGCGATGGACCCCAGCGGACTGCACATCTGGCCCCGCGGGGGCAAGGCAGGGGCGATGATGATCGCCCTGCCGAACCGCGATGGCTCGTTCACGTGCACGCTGTTCTGGCCGATGAGCGGCGATGAGCAATCCGGCGGGCACGCGTTCGATCGTGTCGGCGTGAGCCGGGACGGTGGCGAGAGCGTGCGGAAGTTTTTTGAGCGCGAGTACGGCGACGCCGCGGCATTCATGCCGACGCTGGAGCAGGACTTTGCGAGCAACCCCGTGTCGTCGCTGGTGACGGTCCGTTGCTATCCGTGGCAGCGGGATGGACGCGTGGCGATGGTCGGCGATGCGGCCCACGCGATCGTGCCGTTCTATGGACAGGGAATGAACGCGGCGTTCGAGGATGTCGTGTGCATGACGCGGCTGCTGGTCGAGCATTCGGGGGATCAGCGCGCGGCGCTGGAGGCGTATCAGTTCGAGCGCAAGCCGCAGGCCGACGCGATCGCGCAGATGGCGCTGGAGAACTTCGTCGAGATGCGCGATCTGGTGGGGCGGGAGGATTGGCGTTACCGCAAACGCATCGAGCAGGTGCTGCACGCGGCCGAGCCGGAGCGGTGTGTGCCGCGGTACAACCTCGTGAGTTTCTCGACCCAGCCGTACACGGCGGCGCTGAAGGCCGGCGAGCGGCTGGAGAAGGTCATCGCCTCGGTCGCCGCGGCGGTGCCGATGACGGTGCTGTCGCAGCGCGGCGAGGAAGCGTGGCGTCAGGAGGTGACGGCGGCGGGCCGGCGCGTGCTCGATGGGCGGGGGGCGGCGGCGGTGCTGCACGACTGCTCGCCCGTGGTCAACGCGAGCTTGCCCGTCTGGCCGGGGGACACGCCCGCATCACGCCGCGTGCTGTGCGAACTCTCGCGCGGCGACACGGTGACGCTGAGCACGCTGACGGCGACGGTGCACCTTGGCTCGCACGCCGACGGGCCGAACCACTACGCGACCGACGGGCGCCCGATCGATCGACAGCCGCTGGATCACTACATCGGCGAGTGCATCGTCGTCTCGGCGAGCACGCCCCGCGGCGGGCGTGTGCGGCCGGAGGATCTGAGCGTGCCGATCGCCGATCTTTCCTCGCGCCGCGTGCTCATCCGCACGAACACGCACCGCGCCGGCGGCGTGTTCGACGAGGGATTCGCCGGGCTTTCGGTCGAGCTTGTCGAGCGCCTCGCCGCGGCGGGCGTGATCACGGTGGGGGTGGACACGCCCAGCGTGGACACGTTCGACAGCAAGGATCTGCCCGCGCACAAGGCGATCCATCGGGTGGACATCGCGATTCTTGAGGGGCTCGTGCTCGAGGGGGTCGGCGACGGGCGGTACGAACTGATCGCCCCGCCGCTGAAGCTCGAGGGCTTTGATGCGAGTCCGGTGCGTGCGGTGCTGCGGGCGCTGTGAGTTCAGCCGCGGGCTTTGCTCCGCGGCGAGCGTGGCGGCCGTGACATGAACGGGTGGAGCTCCGGCGGCACAGCGCGGATGCCCCGGCGCGTGGCTTTGCCGATGGCGTAGTGGAGGGACTGGTGCATCCGTCGGCGGACGGCGTCGGTGATGCTCAGGCCGTGCTCCTCCATCGCGCGGAGCGACCACGCCCAGGCGTGGTACTCCTCAAGGCAGCGGGGTTTGTAGCGATTGAAGCCGATGGCGTGATGGCCGATTTCGTGGAGGAAGATCGCCGCGGACATGGGGCCCTTCGGCCGCGGGCTTTCGATGAACCGGGCGGTGCTGCCGTCGCGATAGGCGACCTCGTACGCCACGCCGGACATGCTGTTCCGCCAGCGTCGGACGCGGATGCCGTGCTGATCGAGCATGAGCTTGACCACCGCGTCGTAGCGGGCCTGGGCGGTGTCGGATGCGGGCTGTGCGGCGCGCCGGGCGGCGCGATCGCCCGCGGCGGGCCTCGCGCCGCGTGGGCGGCTGGCGATCGCGCGCGGGGAGCGTGGCGGCGTCGCGGCGGGGGTCGCGGGCGTGGCCGCGGGGGTTGCGAACAGCGCGGCGGGCGGGGCGGGCGGCCGGGCTCGGGGCTTGCGCGGGCGGCGGGGGCGCTCCGGCTCGGCGGCGGGCGCGGGGCGCGTGGCCTGGCGGAGGCTGTCCACCAGCGACTGGGCGGCGTCACGAACAGGTTGGATCAGGTCCCACAGCGTGCGCATGCGATGCATCCGTGCACGGTGAGCGTAGCGGTCCCGGCGTCTGCCCGCGCGGCGTCGGCGTGGTGCCGCACGCGGGGCTTCACGCTCCGGCGGTGGCGTTCGGCGGCTGGTCGATCGGCTGGGAGAGGACGACCCCGGCGGTCAGCGTCCTGCCCGCGCCGCGGCGCAGGTCGGCCCAGGTCATCGCGCGGCCGCCCGCGGGCTGGGCCTCGAGGATGCGCAGACGCGTGCGGTCGGCCATGGCCAGGATGCCGGCATCGGCATCGAGCAGCGTGCCGAACGGGGCCTGCGGCTGGCCGCCCGGCGATGGCTGCTGGCTGTCCGGCGCTGGTGTCGCTCCGCCGGGCGCTGCGGGCGGCCGCATCTGCTCCGCGGGCTCATCCATCACGCGCAGGAGCTTGAGCGTCAGCCCGCCGAGGCTCACGCTCACGCCGGGCCACGGCGTCAGGCCGTGGATGCGGGCCCGCGCGGCGGCGGCGGTGAGCGACTCGCTCAGGCGTGCATCCGCGCGGCCGAGCTTGCGGGCCTTGGTCACGAGCGATTCATCCTGCATCGTCGCGCGGGCGAAGGCCCCCGGGACGTCGCGCAGCACCTCCAGCACCAGTTCGACGCCATCGGCGGCCAGGGCGTCGTGCAGCTCGCCGGCGGTGGTCAGCGGCGTGATGGGCCGCGGCGTGCGCGGCCGGGAGAGGATCAGCCCCGCATCCATGCGAGGCGCGATCGTGATGACGGTGTTGCCCGTCACCGCATCGCCGTGCAGGATCGCGGCGTTGACCGGCCCCGCCCCGCGCCAGCGTGGCAGCAGCGAGCCGTGGAGGTTCATCATCCGTCCATCGCGCACCGTCGCGACAAGGGCGGGCGAGAGCTTCTGGCCGAAGGCGATCACCACCGCCGCATCGGCGTCGAACCCCGCCAGCTGCGCGAGCACCTCCGGCGCGTTGACATCCGCCGGCTTGAGCAGGGGCACCGCCGGGGCGTGCTCGGCGGCGAACTGGCCGATGGGGGTCGGCGTGAGCGTGCGGCCGCGGCCCGCCGGGCGGTCGGGCTGGGTGATGATCGCGGCGATGCGTGCGGGCGAGTCATCGCGGAGCAGCGCCGCCAGGGTGGGGATGGCGAACGCCCCCGCGCCGAGGAACAGGATCTTCACTCAGCGTCCTTCCAGCCGCTTGATGGCGGCGCGATTCTTCATGCGGCCCATCTGCGTCATGCGGTCGATGATCAGCGTCCCGTCGAGGTGGTCCATCTCGTGCTGCCAGCACCGGGCCAGCAGCCCGCCGCCGCGCTGGCTCACGCGCGAGCCGTCGAGCGTCGTGTACGTGATCGTCACCTCCGTGGGCCGGATGACATCCCCGCGGATGCCGGGCAGGCTCAGGCACCCTTCGGCGAACGGCCCCGTCCCGCGGCCGGGCGACGAGATCACGGGGTTGATGTACACCACCGGCCCGGCGGTGCACGTGGCCGGATCATCGGCCGGCGTGCGCGGCGGCTCGGCCTCATCATCGGGCGGAACATCGGCGATGAACATGCGGATCGACAGGCCCACCTGCGGGGCGGCCAGACCGATGCCTTCGGCCTGGCGCATCAGTTCGATCATGCGTGCCGCGATGGCGGCGGTGGTCGCATCCACGGCGGGGAGATCCGCCGCCCGCGTGCGGAGCACCGCCGCGGGGTAGTGAACGATCGACAGTGCCGAGGGGTTGATGCTCATGGTGCGAAAGCGGGCTTACCGCCCGAGGTAGTGTGCGGGCACGGGGCCGAAGTCGGCGCGGATTGTCGAGCGGATGCCGCCGCGGCCTTTCCAGTCGGTGATGATCTGCAGCCATGCGGGCCGCACCGCGGCGACGAGCTGATCGCGGATGGTGTTGGTCACCGCCTCGTAATAAATGCCTTCGTTGCGGAAGGACTGGTAGTACATCTTCAGGCTCTTGAGTTCCACGCACACGCCGCCGGCGGCCGGCTGGTAGCGGAGGGTCACGTGCCCGAAGTCCGGGTGGCCCGTCTTGGGGCAGACGCTGGTGAACTCCTCGCTGATGTGCTCGATGACAAACGGCGAGGGCGACGGCGTGGGGAACGATTCGAGCAGCGTGGCATCGGGCATGGGTGTGAATGATCCTGAGAAGGTCGCCCTGACGGCGCGGCGGGGCGGGGGTGGCGGAGCGATGACCGGCGCGGGCGTTTACTGGGCGTACCGCGTGATGAGTTCCTCGATCCGCGGCTGGGCGCGGTTGATCTGCAGGCTGCGGCGCAGGTGCCCCATCGCGCGGTCGCGGGCCGACAGGTCCTCTTTGCCCGACCACACGTAGTTGTTCAGCTCGATGATCCCAAGGCCGTTGAGCGCGGGGAAGTAGTCGCCGTCCATCTCGATGGCTTTGGCGAACGCCTCGGCGGCGGCCCTGAACATCGTCTCGTCGCTCTCGCCCAGGCGGAAGCTGGCAAAGCCCAGCCGTTCGTAGGCGGCGGGCGACGGCTCGGTGCGCACCAGTTGCAGCAGCGTGTTGCGCATCTCCGTGTAGCGACGCAACTGATTGTAACTCTCGGCCAGGTTCAGCAGCAGGCGGCCGGAGAGCGGCATGAGCTCGGTGGCCTGCTGGTACTCGACGACGGCGTCCCCGTGGCGGCCGAGGCCCGCGTAGATCGCCCCGAGGTTGAACCGCGCCGGCCCGCTCCGCGGCGACAGCCGCACAGCGCGCTCCGCAAAGGGCAGGGCCTGCGCATACTCGGCCAGTTGGTAGTACGCGGTGGCGATGTTGAGATTGGCCTGCTCATCGTCGGGCCGCACCTCCAGGGCGCGCAGGTACGCCCCGATGGATTCGGTCAGCCGGCCGAGCAGGTGGAGCATCAGGCCGTGATAATATTGAGCATCGAAGTTGCGTGGCTCGATCGCCGCGGCGCTGCGGTAGCCCTCCTCGGCGCGGGAGAAGTCCCCCTCCATGCGGTACAGGTCGGCCATGCCCATGTGGGCGGTCACGAGCGTGGGGTTGATCTCGATCGCGCGGGCGAACTCGCGCAGCGCGCGGCCGGTGTCGCCCCGGCGGATGGAGGTCTGGGCCGCATCGAGCCAGCGGTCGCCCGTGCCATCGGGGCCGGTCGTTGCGGCGGCGGCGCCGGTCGCCGCGGGGTCGGGGGCGCTGCGCGTGGTCTGGGAGAACGGCCAGGCGCAGCCGGCGCAGAGCGGCAGCGTCAGGAGCGTGCCGAGCAAGAGCGGTTTTGTGCCGATTCGTGGTGCCATCGCGGGAGCATAGGCGATTCGTCGCCGCATCTGCGCACCGCCGGCCCAGCGCTGAACCACCGCGCCGCCCCACGCTCACGCACGGGAGCGGGAGGGATTTGCACGAAGGCGCGAAGACGCGAAGATGAGGGGGAGGAAGAGGGAAGGGAAGAGGGGAGGAAGGAAAAGGAGAGAGGAAGAGGGGAGTGGGACAAGAGGAAGAGGGGATGGGAAGAGGCGAAGAGGGGAACGGGAGGAGGGAGTGGGGAACGAAGGAAGAGGCATTGAGCGGGAGTGGGGGAGACCGAGAGAGGATGGTCCTCGCGGCGGGGCGCGTGGACGCTTCGGAGCGCGCGGGGGCGGTCTTCGGCGCGTCGATCAGTTTGGGGAATCGGGCTTGCGGCCCTTGCTCGGACTCGGCTTGGGCTTGCGGCTGCGCCGTGGCGTGGAGCCCGGCTCGGCGGCCTTGGCCCCACCCTTCTTCCTCGCCCCTCCGCTGATCTTCCCTCCCGTCTTCTTCCCCTCTCCCCCCTTTTTCCTCATCTTCTCTCCCCTCTTCGCCCCCTCTTCCTCTTCCTTCCTCTCCCCTCTTCTTCGCGTCTTCGCGCCTTCGTGCAAATCCGTCTTCGCGGGCTTGGTGCAGCCGGTCGGGAGGCGGCGCAGCGCGGCGGCGATGCCGGGTTCGTACCGCGGCGCGGGCGGATTGCCGGGCAGGAGCGACCGCAGCGTGGCCGCGTTGACCTCATCGAGCAGCCTGCCATCGGCCCCGCGCCCCTTGGCGGTCTCCAGGATCATCGGCACGCCCGGCAGGCCCGCAGCGCGCTGCGCCCCGATGAACGACGCGAAGAACGCCGCGAAGCCGCCCGTCCCGATCGTGCCGCGGCCGATGTGCTCGTGGCGGTCGAGCCGCGACCCCGCGGGGGGTTTGGCATCGTTGACATGCAACACGCGGACATTGCTCAGACCGATGGTCGATTCCATCTTCATGACAAACGCCCGCGCCCCGGCGGCGGTCGAAAGATCCTCGCCGTACACGTGCGCGTGGCAGGTGTCGATGCAGAAGCCGATGCGGTCGGCATCACCCCCCGCATCGACAACCGCCCGGCGAATATGGGCCAGTTCCTCCATCGCCCCGCCGATGGTCGATCCTGCGCCGGCGACGTTCTCCAGACACAATACCGGCCGCGAGATTGCATCGCCCGGCAGCGGCATGTCCAAGAGCCGCGCGCACGCATCGATGATCCGCCGCACCCCGTCCGGGCGCGACCCCGTCGTGTGCGCGCCGGGGTGGAAGACGACGCAGCCGATGGCCAACTTCGCAGCGCGCTGGATCTCCGTGCGCATCAGGTCGACCGATGCGGCGTAGAGGTCATCATCCGGGCTGGCGAGGTTGGCCAGGTACGAGGCGTGGCTGACCAGACGGGTGGGCGCGGCCACGCTTGCCCCGCCGCGCTCCAACCACCCCATCCGCTCCGCCACCCCCAGCCACTCATCGACCGCCGCCGGGTCCAGTTCCGCCACCCGCCACTGCTGCTGGTTCTTCGTAAACACCTGCACGCAGTCCAGCCCGATCAGCGCGGCCTCCCGCAACGCATCGGCCATGGACCCGGATATGGAGAGGTGCGAGCCGATCATGCGGCAGGGTAGTTCCGGGGGCGGGGGGGGAGTGGCGCAGTGGCAGAGTGGCAGAGTGGCAGAGTGGCAGAGTGGCAGAGTGGCAGAGTGGCAGAGTGGCAGAGTGGCAGAGTGGCAGAGTGGCACAGTGGCAGAGTTCCAAAATCCAAGAGATCCTCCCCCGTTTCCGAACGGGGGAGGTGGCGAGTCTTCGAGCCGGAGGGGGAGAACGCCCCGCAAAGGGGGAGATCTCACCAAAACCTGGCCCCGCGCCCCCTCCGCCGCGAGGACGCGCCCCCCCAGCACCTCCCCCGGTAGGAACCGGGGGAGGACCTTCAGAGGCGAGGCGGTGATGGGGCCGGGGGGAGACCCGGGGGCGGTTGCCGCGATGCGACGCCGCGGGGGCGAGCCGCGACGCCGCCAAGGCGCGCAGCAAAGGGAAAATGCTGCACACAAAAACAAAAATGCTGCACACAAAAACGAAAATGCTGCACACAAAAACAAAAATGCTGAACACAAAAACAAAAATGCTGAACACAAAAACAAAAATGCTGAACACAAAAATGAAAATGCTGTTCAGCTTCGTCGTGTTGTTGGAAGGAAAACCCGTGGGTGCGGTGCGCATCGGCGCAGAGCCTGCGCACCCGAGAACCCCGGCGCGCGGTCGGGGTACGCGGGATGGAACGTTTATTCCGGCGCGTTGATCGCGGAATCCCCGGATCGATGACGGCGGGGCTGATGCGAGGGGCCGGTTGTGCCGATGCCCCTTCCACGCCCGGCCCCGGTTCGCGCAGCGTGCGTGAACGGGGCTCCGGCGGACAGCAAGCCGGAGACTCGTCATGAGCGTATTGCCCCGTCGCGGTGCGGACCTGATCAACTTCTGTGTGTCGCGGATCCCCGCCTGGACCAGCGGGGCCGAGCAGATCGGGATCGAGACCACGCAGGTCACGGTCCTGAACACGCTGGCCACGCAGGCCAGCAACGCGCTGGATGCATCGATCAAGGCCCGCAACACCGCCAAGGCCGCGACGCTGACACTCGATGATCGGCTGGTGGAACTCCGCGACTTCGCCTCCACGCTCGTCCGGCAGATCAAGGCCTTCGCCGATCAGCAGAACAACCCGCAGGCCGTCTACGCGCTGGCCCAGATCAACCCGCCGGCGCCCCCCGCCCCGCTGCCGCCGCCCGGCAAGCCGGAGGACTTCAACGTCGCGCTCAACAGCGACGGCAGCGTGACGCTCTCGTGGACCGGTCAGGGCTCGGCGGCCAGCCGCGGCACGTTCTATACCGTCTACCGCCGTCTGCCGGGCCAGAGCGGGTACGTGTCGGTGGGCGGCAGCCCGGGGACGACGACGGAGCGGCGGCGGGCGTCGTTTACCGATGCAACAATCCCGGCCAGCGCGGCCTCGGCGGGGGTGCATTACATCGTTCAGGGCTTCCGCGGGACGCGGTCGGGGACGGCCAGCGATGCGCTGGTGGTCCAGTTCGGCGCTGACGGCGTCGCCACGTTGCGTTTGAGCGATGATCAGAACACCCGGCTGGCCGCGTAAGGCCGCCGCGACAGAACCACCACCAGGCGAACGGGCCACGAGGGCGTCACGGTAGCGCCCCGTGGCCCGCTGCCATGCGCACGCGGGGCGGGGGCCGGCGGGGCGGGATCGGAGCGGGCGTGCGGCGCGCTGGGGTGGGGCGGCGTGTGGGGGTTGTTTGGGTTCGGCGGGGCGATGCGGCCAGCCCGCCACCCTTGCGGCCAGCCCCCCCCTCGCAACCGCCGAACACTTCGCGGGTAGAAGCAAGAACCGCATCCGGAGGGCGTTGAGCCTGTCCCGAGTGTGCCGGTGCGTGCGGGCCAGTCGCCCGCCGCCGCGGCGGATGGACTTGGATCGGTCGGACCACCTCAGATGGAGCGATGGATGAATCTCAAGAACGCGATCGTGATGGTGATGGCGGTGACTTTGTCGGCCGGTCTGTGTACGCCGGTCTTTGCCCAGCCGGGCGGGGGCGGTGGCGGCGGAGGTGGTGGCGGTGGCGGCGGAGGTGGGGGCGGCGGTGGCGGAGGTGGTGGCGGCGGTGGCGGTGGTGAGCGCGGCGGACGGGGGGGCGGGGGGATGGGCGGCGGCATGATGATGTTCGGCGGCGGCCGCGCGGAGGTCATGAGCGCCTCGGACCTGGACCGCATCGCCAGCATGCTCAAGATGACCGATGACCAGAAGGAAGCCGCCAAAGCGCTGCTCGAGGGCGCCATGGCCCCGGTCAACATCAAGCGCGCGGAGATGGAACGCGAGATGGAGGCGGCCCGCGAAGAGTTCCGCGAGACGCGCGACCCCTCGGTCTGGATGGCCCTGGGCGAAAAGAGGCTGGAAGTCCAGGCCCTGCGCGAGAAGCAGACCAAGGCGTTCATGGCCGACCTGCAGGTGATCCTGACCCCCGAGCAGCAGGCGGTCTGGCCGCGGGTCGAGCGGATGCAGCGCCGCGAGCAGACGCTCGGCAGCAACCCCCTGGCGATCAACGGCGAACGGGTGGACCTGACCCAGCTCGTCGAGCGCATGAGCCTGAGCGAAGAGGCCATGGCCAAGGTCGATCCGCTGCTGGAACGCTACGAAACGGAGATGGACCCCCTGCTGGCCCGCCGGGCCGAACAGATGGAAGTCGCGACCGGCCAGCGCGAGGCGATTCAACGCGCCCTCACCGGTCAGGGCGGCGACACGGCCGAGATCGAGAAGCTCCTGACGGAGGGGCTCGAGGTCAGCCAGCGGCTCCGCGACCTGAACAAGCGCTACGCCAAGGAACTGGCCGGGGCGATGGACCCCGAGACAGCGGCTCGATTCGAGCAGGAGTTCAAGCGCTCCGCCTACCCGATCGTGTACCGCCGTCAGGGCGCAGCGGCCCGCCAGATCGCCGCGGCCGAAGGCATGGAACTCGATGCGTCGCAGAAGCAGGCGCTGGCGGCCCTCAAGGAGACGTACACCCGCGAGATCGCGGCGATCAACGAGCGCGCCGAGCGGGCGCTGGAAGAACGCGACAACAGCATGACGTTCCAGAACATGATGGGCGGCGGCCCCGGCGGTCGCGGCGGCGGCATGTTCTTCGCGATGGGCATGAACGACACGGCGATGGAGGAAATCCGCACGCAGCGTCAGGCCGTCGAGGACCGCACGACCAGGGCCCTGGAGGGGGTGCTGACCGAGGAGCAGCGGGCCAAGCTCCCCCAGGGCCGCGAGGGCGGCCGCGGCGAGGGACGCGGCGAAGGCGGCGGGGAGCGTCGCCCGCGCGGCGACCGCGGCAACGGCGGCAGCCCGATGAACAACTGAGCCCTTGCGCCGCGGCCCGTTCGGAGCGTCCGGCCGAAGTTCCGGCCGCGCTGCGCGGGCCGCGGCCCGTACCGTTGCGTATTCCACCCGCGATCGCGGCCGAGCCGTGTGCGCCCGCCCCGAGGCACCGCCCCCCCGCCCGCCTTCGCCGGGCGGTTTCCTTTTCGCCGGAGCAGACCGCACGTGAGCACCCAGACGACAAGCCCCGGCACCGGCGGCCCGCCCGCCGACGGCGTCCCGGCGACGCCGAAGCTCCCCCGCTCGGTCCGCGTCATCACCGAAAAGCCCGCCATCGACGCCGATGCGGCCAGGCTCATCACCCCCGAGCAGGCCGCGCGGCTCAAGTGCGTGCCGTACGCCTTTGCGAGCGAGCAGCGCACGCGGCTGCTGGTGGCGATGGCCGACCCGACGGATTACGCCGGCGCCGATGAGCTGGGCGTGCTCACCGGGCGGTCGGTCACGCGCGTGAGCCTTCAGCAGGAACACTTCGATGAGCTGCTCCGCGCCGCCTACGGCGCGACCGCCAGCCAGATGGCCCAGCGGCTCGGCGGCGGGGAGCAGGAAGAGGACGACCTGCTGTCGAACCTCACGGCCGTCGATGCGCAGGACGTCCACCGCATGGCCGAGGAGCCGTCGGTGGTGAACCTTGTCAACCTGATCATCCTCGAGGCCGTCAAGGGCCGCGCCAGCGACGTGCACGTCGAGCCGTTCGACCGAGCGCTGAGCGTCAAGTACCGCATCGACGGCGAGCTCCGCCCGCAGAACTCCCCGCCCAAAGCCCTGCAGGCGGCGATCACCAGCCGCATCAAGATCATGGCCGGCATGGACATCGCCGAGCGCTACGTGCCGCAGGACGGGCACATCATGCTGCGCTTCGAGAGCCGCAAGGTCGATATCCGCGTGAGCACGGTGCCGACGATCTACGGCGAGAGCGTGGTCATGCGAATCCTCGACAAGCAGAGCATCAGCCTGGACTTGTCGAGCCTGGGCATGCGGGCGGCGGACCTTGCCGAGATGGATCGGCTCGTCGCCCTGCCGCACGGCATGGTGCTGGTCACCGGTCCGACCGGCAGCGGCAAGACCACGACGCTGTACGCGGCGCTGAGCAAGCTCTACGACCCGTCGCTGAAGATCATCACGATCGAGGACCCCGTCGAGTACGAACTGACGGGCGTGAACCAGATCCCGGTCAACCCCGAGCGCGGCCTGAGCTTCGCCAGCGGGCTGCGGAGCATCCTCCGTCAGGACCCCGATGTGATCATGGTCGGCGAGATCCGCGACGGCGAGACGGCGGAGATCGCCGTGCGCGCTGCGCTGACCGGCCACCTGGTCCTCAGCACGCTCCACACCAACGACGCGGCCAGCGCGATCTCGCGTCTGCTGGACATGGGCATCGAGCCGTTCCTCCTTGCCAGCGTCGTCGAGGGCGTCATCGCCCAGCGGCTCGGGCGGCGGACGTGCAGGCACTGCGTGACGCCTGCGAGCATCCCCGAGCCCGTGCGGCACAGGATCCTGCCCGGCGAGCAGTCGCTGTTCCCGAACTGGATGGCCTTCAAGGGCCGCGGCTGCGACAAGTGCGACCAGACGGGCTATCGCGGACGCGTCGGGTACTACGAGGTGCTGACGATGAACACGCCCATGCGTGCGAGCATCACGCAAGGGCGCAGCAACAGCAAGGAGATCCTCGCCGTGGCCGACGCGACCCACCAGACGATGCGCCGCGACGGGCTTGAGAAGGCCTCGCTGGGCATGACCACGCTCGATGAGGTGCTGCGGGCGACGCAGGACTCGGAGGACATGGTCTCGCCCGTGGGCGTGCGCAAGGATGTGATCGCGGAGGCGTGATTCGCCGCGTGGCGGCCGGGACTCTCGGGAGCGGGAAGGTTCTTCGTGGCAACGTTCAAGTACACCATCCTGGGCAGCGTCGGTGCCGGCGGAACCGTCGATGCGCCCGACCGCGCGACGGCCCTGCGTCAACTCATGGCCGGCGGGGTCGTTCCCGCGACGCTCGAGCCCGCGCGAGCGAAGGAAGCGCGTGCGGCAGCGCGGAACGGTGATGACGCCGGCAAGAGTGATCGCAACGGGGGTGCGAGCACGAACGGGACGCGTGGCGATGCGGCATCCGGCGCGGTGCACAAGAGCGGGGGAGCGAACGGGGCCGGGGCCGCGCCCTCGCGCGGCGCGGGGCTCGCGGCGCTGAGCAAGTCGGTCCGTCGGGGGCGAAGTTCCATGTCGCTGGGCGACACAGCGTCGTTCCTGCGTGAGCTGGCAACGGCGGTTCAGGCGGGCCTGCCGCTGGTGCCCGCGCTGCGGACGCTCGCGCGTTCCGGTCGCACCGAAGCGCAGCAGAAGATGCTCGCGCACATGATCGAGCGCGTCGAGCAGGGCCAGCCCCTGGCCGAGGCCTGCCGCACGTGGGGCAAGCCGTTCGGCGAGCTGCTGGTGAATCTGCTCAAGGCCGGCGAGGCGTCGGGCCGACTGGGGGATGTGTTGCACCAGGCGTCCGACCTGCTGGAACGCGAGGTCGCGCTGCGTCGCTCGCTGTCGGGAGCGCTGATCTACCCCGCGATGCTCGCGGTGCTTGGCGCGGCGGCGCTGGTGATCGTCACGGTGTTCATCGTGCCGGCGATCATCAAGCCGATGGAAGCGGCCAATGTCCAGTTGCCCGTGATCACGCGAATCGTTGTGGGCGTTACGAATGTGATTCTGTCGTTCTGGTGGGCGATCCTCGCGGTCGTGGCGGTCGCGATTGTCGCCTGGTCGCGCGCGTGGGCCAACCCGGCTTCAAGGTTTGTCATCGACCGCTCGGCGCTTCGGTTGCCGATGATCGGTTCGCTGCTGCGGGACGCGGCGGTGGCTCGATTCACGCGGACGCTCGGCACGCTCGTGCGGGCGGGGCTGCCCGTGCTGACGGCGCTGCGACTGACCGCTGCGACGCTGACCAACGCGGCGATGCGCTCGGCGATGGAGAACGTGTGCGATCAGGTCGCCGCGGGGCGAACGATCGCCGAGCCGCTGGAGAAGTGCGGGCTGTTCCCGCCGCTGCTTGTGCAGATTGTCAGCCTCGGCGAGAGGTCGGGCAAACTGCCGGAACTGCTCCAGCAGGCCGCGACATCGCTGGATGCGCGGACCGAGTCGCGTGTGAAGGTCTTTACGCAGATTCTGCCGCCGCTGCTTGTTGTGGTGCTGGCGGTGCTGATCGGGTTTGTGATCGCCGCGATTCTGCTGGCGCTGCTGCAGATGCAGGACGCGGTGGGGCAGTTGTGATCGATACTCAACCGTCCGCGGATTCGCGGACACACTCGGGAGGAAGCATGGAAGTCGGGAACACTCGCTCGCGTCTTACGAAGGTTCGCGCCCGTCGCGGCTTTACGATTATCGAAGTCATCGTCATCATCGTGATCATCGCGGTGCTGGCGACGCTCGTGGCGCCTCGCCTTCTGGGCCGCATCGGTCAGAGCAAGCAGAGCGTCGCGGGCGCCAATGCCGCGGCCATCGCCAGCGCGGTGACGAACTACATGGTCGACTGCGGGGCCCCGGCCGGTGGTACCTCGCTCGAGATGATTCTCATGCAGCGGCCCACGGACAGCGACGCGGCGGCAAAGTGGAAGGGCCCGTACATGCAGAACGCCGACCAGCTCAAGGACCCGTGGGGCCGGCCGTTCATGATCGTCATTCCCGGAACCAAGAACGCGGACTTCGACATCGTCTCCTACGGCAACGACGGCCGTCCCGGCGGCGAGGGCGAGGACGCGGACATCATCAAGCCCTGACCGAGCGGCGATCAACGCCGCGAGAGCCGACACAACCGCAGCGAGTTCATGAAGACGATCGCCTCGACACGCCGCGCAGACCCGCGCACGCCGCACGCCGCGGCGGGCGCGGTCGTACGCACCGCCTTCACGATGATCGAGGCGCTGGTCGCGATCGTGATCGTTGCCCTGCTGGCAACGCTGGTTGTGCCGCGGTTCATCGCGACGGCGTCGCGGCAGGCCGAGGTCGAAGCACAGGGTGTCGCGGCCCTGCTTTCGGCCGCGGCGTCGCGGGCGAGCATGTCGAGCGACAGGGTGGCCATTGAGTACGACCCGTCGACGCGGCTCCTGCGGACGCAGGTCGCAAGAGAGGACCAGGAGGGCGTCGTGACCTGGCTCGTGCCCGCGACCGTTCGACCGCTGACGCTCACGAGCACCGCGATCGAATCGACGCTGATCGGTGCGCGCGTCGCCGATGCGGCAACAGGCTGGAGGGTTGAGTTCGGCGCGGGACGCGAGCGGCCGATCATCTCCGTGCTTTTGAAGTTGCCGGGCGATCGAGATGCCGAGAACGTTCCGCGCTGGCAGGTGGACCTGCCCTCGGGCGAATCGTCGGCTTCGGTGCGTTCGTTGGCCGAGGGCATGACATGGTCGCCGGCACTCGGTCGCGGCGTGGATCTCGACGAAACAGGCCGGAGGACCAAGACGTGGTGAAGCGCGTCCGGTCCAACCCTGTTCGGCGGGCGGGCGTGGCGCTCCTTGACGCGATCGTCGGGGCGGTGATCCTTGGTCTGGCCCTGACGACGATCATCGGGCTGAGCGGTCAGGCGCTTCGTTCGCAGGCGATGGGCGATCGGATCGCGATCGCCGCGACACTGGCCGATGAGCAACTCTCGCTCGTGCTGGCGCGTGGGCCGGACAACTACGCAAAGTCATTCCCGATCGAGGGCGCTTGCGAAGAGCCCTTCGGGGAGTACCGATTCAAGCTGACCTTCAGTGCGGCGACCGCGAGCGAGCCGTATGTCGTGCGGTGCACGATCACATGGACCGAGCCATCGGGCACGCAGGAAGTGGTCGTCGAGACTCGCATGGCCACCCGCGAGGGAACCGATCCGGACCCGGATCGCCGACCCCAGACCCCGCCGGAGCGCGTGCAATGATGCCGCGCACCGTCCATGCTGCCGCGGCGTCTCCGCAAGCCTCGGGGCGTCATCGCGCGAACGCGGCGAGGCCGCGGCGTTCGGCGTTCACGCTGGTCGAACTCATCGCCGCATCGGTGATCGTGGCCATGATCGCCGGAGCAACCACGCTCGTGGTCTCCCGGGCCGTGCGTGGGCGCGATGCGTCCAACAGCAAGTTCCAGGCGGCGGCGCGGGCGCAGGCCGCGGCGGAGCGGCTCGCACGCGATGCCGCGAATGTCGCTCGCGAAGCGAACGCCGAGTACGTGCGACTGCTCATCGCCGGCACGCCCGACCCGATCGATGGTGCGCGGAGCACCATCACGATGCTCTCGCAGTCCATGTCGGCGGTTCGCGGCGTGCCATCGCAGAATGAGTCGAGCGTGCACGAGGTGCAGTACCGCATCGACCGCGATGAGGATGGAACCGGCGCGGTGGCGCTGTGGCGTCGGGTGGATCCGAACCCCGATGCGTACATCGACGCCGGTGGCGTTGCCGAGCCCGTTGTTCCGGGAATTGTCGGGCTGCGGGTTGAAGCGACGGACGGCCAGACGTGGACGACGGAGTGGGACTCGGATGCTCAAGGGTTGCCGCACGCGGTGCGCTTTACGGTGACCGCGGTGGCCGGACGGGCGGCGGATGTCGATGAGGCGACATCGCGGGCGACCCGACGCGTGGTGGTGCCGATCGACCGTCCGCCGCTGCCGCGGGTCGCGGTCGCTGCGCCTTCGCGGACGCTGCCGGCACTCCCGACGACCGGCGGTGCTGGCGGAGCGGGAGGCGGTGCGGGCGGTCGCGGCGGTGCCGGCGGTCCGATTGTGATTCCTATCGGTCCGGGCGGCCCCGGGCGTCCCGGTCGTCCTGGCGGGCCGGACGGACCGGGTCGTCCGGGCGGTGGCGGGCCGGGTGGACCGGGCGGCCCGGGTGGGCCAGGCGGACCGGGTGGGCCCGGGACTGGTGACAACCTCGGTCCTGGTGGCCCCGGCGGAGTTCGGCCGGGCGGCGGAGGTGGAGGTGGTGGAGGTGGAGGAGGCGGTGGTGGCGGAGGAGGCGGTGGTGGCGGGGGAGGCGGTGGGGGTGCGGGCGGCGGCGGAGGTGGAGCATGAAGCCCGCTCGCGGCTTTGCATTGGCGATTGTGCTCTGGGCCATCGCGATCACGGCGATCGTGCTCTCGGCGACGCAGATTTCTGCGTGGCGACAGGCCGCGTCCGGGCGCGAGACGCTCGGGCAGATTCGTGCAAAGTGGGCCGCGCGTGCGGGTGTGGAGCAGATGATCGCAACGCTGCAATCATCGACGCGAACGGGCACGCCCGTGTCAACGAAGGATCTGCTCTCGCGCTTTGCTCAGCGTGCTGAGGGGTCGGTGTTCAGTGCGTCGTACGCGGTTCTGACAGGCGACAACGGGCGCCCCGTCCCGGGGGTCGGCGATGCTCACGCCAAGTTGAACGTGAATCTGCTCACGCAGGCGGATCTTCTGCTGCTGCCGAACATGACCGAGGAGATCGCCGCCGGGATTCTTGATTGGATCGACGACAACGAGGACACCCGCAGCAACGGTGCGGAAGCGGACGTGTATGCATCGCTGGCGTACGCGTACGAGCCGCGGAACTTCCCGGTGCAACGGCTGGCGGAACTTGAGCTTGTCAGCAAGGTCGATCGCACGTTCGTTCGCGGGCTTGACGAGAATCTCGACGGCTGGGTGGACGCGACGGAAGCCGACAGCGAAACGCTGCGCACGATCACGCTGACGGATCTCGGCTGGTCCGGTGTCGTGACCGCGTCGAGCGTTTCCGGCGGGCTCTCGCCGACCGGCGAGGCGCGGATCGACCTGGCGACCGCGTCCGCGGGCGATGTTGCCAGCGCGGCGGGCGTGGATGCGGCCCAGGCCGAGGGGATCGTCTCGTGGGGACGGCAGCCCAACGCGAACATGGCGGACTTCATCCGCGCCGACCTGTCGACACTCGCGACGCGTGCGTTCACCGCCGAGGGTCGCACCGGTCGCAATCGTCCGCAGATTCCGGCCAACCTCACGCGGACGCAACTGGCGTCGTTGCTCGATACGTGCTGGATCGGCGACCCGACCCAGCCGTGGCCCGGTAAGCTGAACATCAACACGGCGCCGCGCGAAGTGTTCGAGTACATCAGTGCGCTGGACCCGACGACGCGCGAGGCCCTGGTGGCCTTCCGGGACTCGAGCGCAGGGCAGATCGAGAGCATCGCTGATCTGCTCGATGTGGCAGGGATGACGCGGAATCGGGTCGCGACGCTTTCGCTGCTGTTCGACGTGCGGTCGAATGTCTTCGAGTTCACCTCCGTGGGCCGCGACGAGACCACGGGGCTGACGGTAGAACTTCGCGTCGAACTTGACCGTTCGACGCTTCCTGTGACGATAAGGTCGATGGTGCAGCGCTGAAGCGCACCGGAGCGAGCATTGCCCACGATGACCCAGACGCAGCAACAACCCGGCAAGCCGATCGAACCGACACCGGCGGCGGGGCAGCCCGCGGGTGCTCCGCGAAAAGCCGGCCCGGCACGGGTCGCGGCGGTCGCGGTTCGGGCGGGGCAGGCATTCGTGCTCTCTCTGAGGCTGGGACGCGCAGGGGAGCCCCCCGTTGTCGTTGAGTCGTCGCAGGTGCTCGCGGCGAGCGTGCTGGCGGATCGTCAGGCTCTGGCCAAACTTGTTCCCGCGGGGGTCGATGTTGTGGGCGTGATTCCGGCCAGTGCTGCCGCGGTGCGGACGGTGCGGGCCGAGCTCCCGGTTGATGCCCCTGCTGATGCGCTGGTCGGACCGCTGTCGCTCATGGCCGAAGCGCAGTATCCATCCTCGCCCGCCCATCGCCGGGGTGCGGGGCGGCTTGTCATGTCGGGCGATCAGGCCGTGCCGGCGTATGCGGTCACGACGTGGACCGGAAGCGCGGGCGATGTCGAGCGACTTGGAAATATGGCGAAAGCGTGGGTTCCCGAGCAGGTTGCGCTGTCGTGGCTGCATCGGCTCAGCGGCTCGCGCGGCGCGGGCATGAGTGTGATCGCGGATCGCGACAGCGGGTGGATCGTCATGGCCGGTATCGGGCGCGAGGGCGTGTCGCTGCGGACCGTGCGTGATGATCCAGAGGATCACGAAGCGTTCGCACAGACCCTGAGCGACGCCATGGAGGAAGCCGCGGAAGCGATCGATGCGCAGGTCCCCGCGAGTCTCGCGTCGCTCAACGGTGTGGCCCGCTCGATCCGTCTTTCCGGCGGAACCTCCGCACTGGCCGGCATCGCGCGGGATGAACGTCCGGAATGGCTCGCGAACTTCGGCACATGCCTCGGAGCGGGCGCGGCCTACCTGCTCTCGGATCCGGCGGAGGCCGGATTGGTGTCGATGCGTCTCGCGCCGCCGCGGGTCGGCGGTCAGATCGTCCAGCGGGTGCTGACGGTTCTGGGTTCGCCGGTGGTGGTCATCGCAGCGGCGGGGCTCCTGGCCTCGGCGGTGCTGTTCGGGCCGCTCGCCGCGGCGGCAATGCGCAAATCCACGCTCGAACAGCGTGCCGCGAGCATGGCCGGCTCGCAAGGACAGGCGCAAAGCGTCAAGGATGAAGCCGACCTCTTCGCCCTGCAGCGCGAGCGTCGCTGGCCCATGACCAGACTGATCGGCGAGTTGGTTGGGACCATTCCTGCGGGGATCACGATCGAGACCATGTCCTTCGAACGCGGCAAACCGGTGACCATCACCGGCTCCGCAACCGACGGCGACGTCGTCAGCGAGTGGCGATCAACTATCAATGGCGGACGGGTCTTCCGGGATGCCCAGATACCCGAACTGGCGACGGGATCCGTGCCGGTGCGGTTCACCCTTCGTGCGGATGTCGCGCAGCCGCTGCTGGCACTTTCCGGAGATGCCGCGACCCTCCGACGGGGGACCGAGGCCGCCGCGAGGAATGCCAGCTTCACGGATGCACCTGCAGGCGGCGGTGCTGCAAGGAGCGGGACGGTGTCCGGCGGTGGGGGCGCGGGAAGCAGCGGAGGTCAAGGTGGCTCGTCGCGGGCGGCGAACTCGGGCGGCTCGCGAGCGGCCGCGGCGGATGATCGTCCGATTGTCGCCGTTCCGCCACCACTGACCGATGCGCAGATCGATGCGCTCGACCGCGCCGGTATCGTGCGTGAGTTTGGCAGCCGTCGCAGCGCGGCACAGCAGCCGTCGCTCGATGAAGCGACCAAGGGTCGGCTGAACGCCGAGGCCGAGAAACTCCGAAACAGGCTGACGGCACCGGCCGGAAAGGCGGGTGCGAAGTGAGTGTGCTTGCGACAGTCAGACAGCGCTGGGGCTCGCTGCCCCGCAGCGGGAAGTGGATCTCGGCGCTGGTGGTGGTGCTGGTCGCGTACTTCGGTCTGGTCGAGCCGGTCATGCTCGCGACCGATCGCCTCCGCACGCAGGCCGATGCGCTCGAAGCCGAGCTGCGAGATCGGGCTTCGGCGAAGGCCGCGCTTGAGTCGACCAGCGCCGAACTTGAGCGGGCGATGATCGCCTTCGGTCCGGTCAAGGCACCGGTGCGTGGCGGTGATCCGCTGGCCGCGCTGGATCGTCGGCTCTCGACCATCCGCTCGGCTCACAGCGTTCAGGAGCGGCAGCGTCGCCTGGCAACGCGAGGCGAGCCGATCTCTCGAGACGGCGTGAGGTTCGTCGGTTCCGGTCTGGCCAATGGCCAGCCGCTTGAGCGATTCACGATTGAATGGCAGTTCGAGGGCACAACCGACGCGCTCATGCGCGTCCTGGCGGACCTTGAGAAGGCCCCTGAGGTGCATGCGGTTTCGAGCGTCCAGCTCCGTCGACTGCCCAATCCGCGCGCCATGGGCGGCGGAGACGCGACGACGGGTCAGATCAGTGTCACGCTGGTTTCGGAGACGTGGGCGGTCGCCGGAGCTCGCGGCGCGTCGGTGCCGACTTCGACCACTCCCCCCGAGCCCGCCGAAGGTCCTCCGCCCGCATCGAACGCCGGCCCCGCACCGGCGACCGATCCCGCGAGCGCCCCAGCGACCACGCCAGCGATCACGCCAGCGACCACGCCAGCGAGCACGCCCGATTCCGGACGAACTCCCGACGCCGCACCCGCGACCGTTCCGGCCCCGGTTGTGCCGGGTGGTTCGCCGGCTCAGCCCACAGCATCACCGGGAGTAAGCCGATGAGCGACGCTGCTCCTATGTCCGCCCTGACCAATCCTGCTCACGCTCTGCGTCGAGGCGTCCTCACGCTTGCTCTTCTCGCAGGGGCAACGCTGGCGGTGGTCTCGGCGATGCTGCCGGTGCGAGCCGCGGCCCGCGTTGGGCCAGCGGAGCCGCTCGAGGGAGTCTCGGACTCCCAGCGCGCACAGCGCACCGCGCGATTCGAGGCCGGCCTTCGTGCGGCGAAGGAACGGACGACCGGTCGATCGCCGTTCTATCCGATCCCGCCGAAGGTCGAGGACGTGCCAGTCCCCGTTCGGTACAACGGCCCGGCTCTGATTGCGATGGTCAACGGTGAGGCGTGGTTCGCGGATGGTCGCCGTCTTCGCGTCGGTGCTCCTGCCGATGACGGACTCGCGGTTCTCGAACTCCACGAACCGTGGTACGCGAAGTTGGGTTGGCAGGGCGCCGAGTTCAGCGTTGGTCTGTTCGAGCGCTCGCCCGTGTCACTGACGGATGCGGCGCTCGAGCCGACGCCCGGCGTTGAAATCGTGCCGCCGACTCCATTGCCGCAGGACCCGCCGGGGTCTCGCCCGGGCGCCTCGGAGCGATCGGGGGATCGCCCACCCCGTCCGCGCGGTGGTGACTCGCCGCCGTCGCCATCATCGCCCCCGGGCTCAGCGCCCGCCGGGTCGCCCGCGTCAGGCCCGAGCGCGACGCCCGCAGGCCCGGCTGGTGCGGCAGCGAGTGCGACGGCTGGCTCCCCCGCGGCGGCTCCGGAGCCCGCACCCGCGGCGCCGGATGTTTCCCCGGCCGAACCGCCCCCGCCGCCGCCGAACGCCGCACCGTGAGCGCCGAGCCTGTGTTCCGAACGACCCATCGATAAACCGCACGAAGGTGCCGATCCTGTCCCGAGCGAGAAAACCTTGAAGACGATACCCAACCGCAGCGCGGCCGAGACAACGGCCCATACCCCCGCCGCAAAGCAGCTCTCGATCATCTCGGGTCGAGCGCGTGCGCTCGTGGCCGTCGCCGGCTCGCTCGTTGTCGTTGCGCTCGCGGCCAACGCCGCGATGCAGCAGGGCACGCAGCCGACGACACCCGCTGCGCAAACACCGCCCGATGCGCCGGGCTCCGCAGCCCCCGAAACACAGGCGAGCCAGGCCCCGGCTCAGCCCCAAGCCGAGCAGCCCGCCGTCGCTCAAGACCCCCAAGCGTCCACGCAGAACGGCTCGGCCACTGCGCCCGCAACGCCACCAATCGCGACGCCGATGGGTATCGACTCGCTCGGCCGTCGCGTGCCGCCGGACGAGCCCACCAAGCTCTCGTTCCGCGGCGTGAGTGTCGAGCAGCTCATTCCGTTCATCGTTGAATCCACCGGAAAGGTCGTGCTGCCACAGCAGGACGTGCTCAGCCGCCGCATCACGCTGCTCAACGACAAGGCGATCCCGCGGCAGCAGGCGCTGGACCTGGTGTTCCTTGCGCTTCAGCAGAATGGCGTGGCGGTGGTTGAGAACCCGGACCTCATCCTGCTGCGCGATCAGGCCGATGTTGACCGTCAGTCGATCCCGGTGCTCGGCCCTGAGAAGCCCGTCGCGGATCGCACGGATCTCGGCTCGGTGCTGCAGAAGGTCTTCTCGCTCAAGTCAGCGACGGCGGCGAACGTTGCCGAGGTTCTCCGCCCGTCGATTCCTGACTTTGCGCGCATGAGCGTCGATCCCGACAGCAACCAGATCCTCATCACCGGACCAGTTGCTCTTCTTCAGCGGCTGGAGAAGGTCATTGTCGCGCTCGACAAGCCCGCCGCGGCGGCGCTGGCGACCGAGACGTTCCATCTCCGCTTCGCCGATGCGGAGCTTGTCGCGCAGAACATCCGCGACCTGTTCGCCGACGCCAACGCGCAGGGCGCCCGCCGGACGGGCAACACCGCGGCACAGGCCGCGCTCCAGCAGGCCCAGCGTCAGTTCGGCGTGCAGGGCGGCGGTCGTCAACAGCAGCAACAGCAGCAGCAGCAACAAGGCGGGCAGAACGCCGCGACGAGCGTGAACCTCCGCGTGACGAGCAACACGCAGCAGAACTCCGTCACGGTGCTGGGAGAGCAGCAGATCATCGATCAGGTCCGCAAGCAGATTTTGGAGCAGTGGGACCGCCCGCTGCCCGAAGAAGCCGTGATCCCCCGCGTCTACGAGCTCAGGAACACCGACCCCGTCAAGATGAAGGAAACGCTCGAGGGTCTCTTTGGTCAGGGAACGCAGACAACGGTCGGCACGCAGCAGGGCCAGCGCACGACCGCGCTGCAGCAGGGCGTGGGCCGACTCGCCGGGCAGTTTTCGTTCCAGGCTATTCCCGAGGCCGGCCGCCTGGTCGTCGTCGCGCGGAGTCCGGACAACATGAGCGTGATCGACAAGATCATCGAGGATCTTGACCAGCCGACGACCGCGGGCCTGCCGGAGGTCGTTGAACTCAAGCACGCCAATGCGGACGACCTTGCCGAGCAGCTCAACGCGCTGCTGGCACAGGAGGGCACGCTCGCCAGCGTCCGTCGCGCAACAACCGGGCTGTCCGCTTCATCGGCCGCGGGCGCATCGCCGTTTGCCAGTGACACGGCCACGACGACGACAGGCGAGAACGCCCAACAGAACACGACCACGACGGGCGATGCGCTCCAGTTCTGGTGGCAGCGTGCCCGTCCGCCGACGGACAGTGCCGGATCCTCGAACCTGATTTCCAAGGCACGAATCGTCCCCGTCTCGCGGCAGAACGCGGTCATGGTGCTCGCGCCGCTCGAGTACAAGCGTTCGATCGTCGAGATCATCGAACGCCTCGACAAGCCCGGTCGGCAGGTGCTCATCGCCGCGGTCATCGTCGAGCTCACCGGTGAAGACGCGACGGCACTTGGCGTCCGCTTCAGCAACAGCGCCATCACGCCCACCAACTCCGACAACGCGATCGGCATCGGGTCGTCGAACAACGGCCCGATCTTCACCGGCACCAACAACGAACTGGCCAACTCGCTCTTTGACACCAGCGTGCTGAATGTCGGCGTGAATGTCAATGTGCTACTCCAGGCACTGGCCCAGAACACGCAGGTCCGCATCCTTTCCGAGCCGAGGATCTTCACGTCGGACAACCAGGAAGCCATCTTCTTCGACGGGCAGGACATCCCGTTCATCACCGACACCCAGACCGCCACGGGCACTACGGGGCTGGTTCAGTCCTTCGACTATCGCGCCGTCGGTATCCAGCTCCGCGTCCGCCCGCGGATCACCCCGGAGCGCGATGTTGACCTGCGCGTCAACCTTCAGCTCTCGAACACAGTCGCGGGTCAGACGCTCTTCGGCGGGGCCATCGTCGATCGCCGGGAAACCACGACGCAACTCATCGTCGGCGATGGTCAAACCGTCGTCATCTCGGGCATCATGCGCACGGAAGACACCGAGACCAAGCGGAAGATCCCGCTCCTTGGCGACATCCCGATCCTCGGCCTGCCATTTACCAGCACCGAGCGCAGCAAGACCAACACCGAGCTCGTCGCCTTCATCACGCCGGTCGTCGTCAACAACCGCGAGGAGTCCGATCGTCTCAACGATCCGCTCCGCAAGCGGCTGGGCGATCTTCGCGATCACCTCCAGGACAAGTCCGGTGCGGCGCCCGCGGGTGAGCCATCCGCTGTTCCGGATCGTGGTGAGCCGGAGCGGTGAACGCAGCCTCGGCGATTCGCGGCGTCGGAATGGCCGCTGGCGTTTTCGGGCGCCGCGCTTTGTTGGCTGCCGCGCTGAGCTCATCGCTCATGCTGGTCGGTGGCTGCATGAGTTACGAGCCCGCGAGACTCGCCGAGGGCCCCGCGCCATCACCTGTCATGCCTCTGGACCCGCTGGTCGGTCCGGGCGAATGGCGCGCTCGCTATCGCGTCTGGTCGGGCCTGCCGCGGACTGTGCCGGGTGGCCTTTCGCGTCGGCTCATGGGCACGATCATCGCGTTGGAAGGACCGCCGCGGATGTTTCGGAAGACCGACTCGGATCGCATGCTTCTCACTGAAGAGCAGCGCGAGGATGCCAATACGCTCGCTCGGCGGCGTGCGCCGTGGTTCAGCGACGGTCTGGCCCGCTTTGAGGGCGAAGGCCCTGGGGCGTTTGTGTTCGTTTCGCCGAGCATCAATCGCGGCATCAAGCCGGGAGATGCTCGCGGCGCTTCACTGTTCTTCAAGTTCATCAGTGGCACGGAGCGAGGCCGCCAGCCTTCAGTCTCGACTCCGAGTGGCGATGTCACTCCGGGTGGTGTGCTCGTTGACCTTCAACGCACATGGTTCTCGTATGCCGACGCCGAGGTCGGCACACCGGCACGCGGGCTGATTGTCCTGCTGCCCGGGCTGTTCGGTACGCCTGAACCAACGATCGACGCTATCGCCGGATCTCTGCGGGCCGAGGGCTGGTGCGTGCTGCGGATGCTCGCGCAGCCGTCGCGATTCAGCGAACGCCGCGAGTTCCGAATCGACCCGACCGATCCCGCCCAAGGAATCGCAGCGGTCTCCGCCGTGCTTGGCGATCGCGCTGTGGAATGCGCGTACGCGGTCGAGGCGGCGCTGGTATACGTCATGTCGCAGCGTCCTGCGCTGGCCGATCGTCCGCGCGTGGTCATGGGGCTGAGCGCGGGGGCGATGGTGCTCCCGACTGTCGTCGCTCGCCAGCCCGATGCCTTCGATGCGGCGATTCTCATCGCCGGGGGCGTGGACTTCATGTCGATCGCGCTCCGAAGCAGTTACGCGGGCTGGGTCGATGCTCTCCGCTTCGTGTGGCTGGGCGCCGCGCCGAGCGAGGTGCAGCGTCGGGAGGCCATCGCGCTCTATCGGTCCACATCACCGTTGGATCCGGTCCGCACCGCCGCGGTGCTCCGGTCGTTGCCAACGCTCATGATCCACGCGAGGAGTGACACGGCCGTGCCGGCGGATCTTGGCGATGAGCTGTGGGAACTGGCCGGGCGGCCGGAGCGTTGGACCTTCGCCGGCGGGCACGAGTGGCTGTTCATCTTTCTGCCCGGCTACACCGACCGCATGATCTCCTGGCTTCGCGACGCCGCGGGCGAGCGTCGGTCCGCTGGCCGCGTCACGGCCCCTGCGCGTCCGATGCTGCCGATCGGCGGTGCGCAATGATCTGCGCGGTCAGCCCGTACCACCTCGCCGGTCGAGAACTGGCCGTCATGGTCGCCGCGTCGATCAGCGAGCGCATGGTCACGATCCTCCCCGCGCCCCTCGCGGGCGTGAGCCGATCAGCGGTCCACGAAGCGTTCTCCCGGCACCCCCGGTACCTGCGCCTGATCGAATCATGGCGGTGGATGAGCCCGCTCTGGTCCCTCGGCATCATCGAGTCGTTGCACGACGGCGGCGACGCGATCGACGATGTTCGCCGATCCACCGGTCGCATCGGTGCCGAACCCGCGTGGTCGCCGCTGCGGCCATACGCACATGAGGAGACCTTTTCGTCCGATGCGGGCATGCTCGATCAACTTCCCGCGGACTTGCTCAAGGGCGGCCCGGACCCGGGCATCAGCGTGCCCATGGCTGCGGGGCTCGATGCGTTCGCCGCGAGGCACGGCTGCTGGTCGGTCCGCGCGGGCGCGAGGGAGAACGTCGGATCGCTCGCGGGACGGGCCGAGGGTCACCTCGGCCGACTGCTGGTGTCGTTCGCGCTGCCCGTTCTCACGCAGGCTTCCGGCCGCGTGATTCTTGCACTCCGCGACGAACTCGCTCAAGAAGCCGCGACGTTGCGCACGGCGATTCACGCGGCCGTAGAGAGCGCCGGCATCGGCAGCGTCGATGTTCGCCGCGCGGCCGGTGAGTACGCCCGAGCGTTCGAGGTCGTCACGCGCGATCGATTGGAACACGACGATGAGACCGGACTGCGTATCTGCGCGGGCATGGCCAACGTGCAGGTGCGTCTGCTGCCCGTTGATGCGGCGCTGATCTCATCGGTTGTTGCCATGCGACAGGTCCGTGCTCGCTCGGGCGTGGCCGAGCCGCGCACTGTCGCGCCCGTGTCGACCGACGGCGTCGTCCGCGCCCTGGTTGTCTCGCCCATGGGCGGCGTGTCCATCGGGCCTGGGTTTGCGGGCCACGCCGGCCGCTGAGCGGTCGATTGCTACCGTTGCCTATGAGCCTTACGACCGCAGCGCATCGCCATCCGGCCAATCGTCTCGCCCGCGAACGCAGCCCGTACCTGTTGCAGCACGCCCACAACCCCGTGGACTGGTTCCCGTGGGGTCAGGGGGCCTTCAGCGAGGCCCGCCGCCGCAACGTGCCGATCTTTCTGAGCGTCGGCTACTCGACGTGCTACTGGTGCCACGTGATGGAGCGCGAGTCGTTCGAGGACGACGCGACGGCGAAGGTGATGAACGAGTGCTTCGTGAACATCAAGGTCGACCGCGAGGAGCGTCCCGAGGTTGACGACCTCTACATGAGCGCCGTGCAGATGCTGACGGGTTCCGGCGGCTGGCCGATGTCGGTCTTTCTCGATCCTGTCACGCTCGCGCCATTCTGGGGTGGCACGTACTTCCCGCCGCGTGCGGCCTTCGGCCGCCCGTCGTTCACCGATGTATGTCTCGCGATGAGCGCGGCGTGGCGTGAACGACCGGAGGAGGTGCGTGCGCAGGCTCAGACCGTGGCCGCGGCTGTTCGGGAGAAGCTCGCCGATGTCGGACCGCCCGCACTCGTCGGCCCGGCGGAAGTTGAGCGCGCCGTCAGCACCCTGCTGACCATTTTCGACCGCACGCACGGCGGATTCGGCGGAGCGCCGAAGTTCCCTCAGCCCGTCTACCTCCGGCTTCTGCTCGATGCCCGAACCAGCACGACAGCCTCCGAGGCCCGGGCCGCGATCGACACCGCGCTCCGCACAACACTGGACCGAATGGCTCTCGGCGGCATCTTCGATCAGCTCGCCGGTGGCTTTCACCGCTATAGCGTGGACGCACTTTGGCTCGTGCCGCACTTTGAGAAGATGCTCTACGACAACGCCCAGTTGCTCACGGTGTACGAGCAAGCCGCGAAGATCTTCGGGCAGCCGTTCTACGCAGACGTCGCGAGGCGCATCGTCCGGTACCTTCAGGTTGAGATGACCGATCCCGAAACCGGCATGTTCTTCACGGCACAGGATGCCGAGGTCGACGGCAAGGAGGGGCTGAACTACGTCTGGACGCGAGATGATGTCGCCGCCGTGTTGAGTGATGCCGACGCAGCGTTCGCGGGGAGAGTGTTCGGGCTCGATGCGGGCGCGAACTTCCAGGACCCGCATCATCCCGACGAACCCGCCAGAAACGTCCTGCGGCTTGAAGCACTGCCGGATGTGATGGCATCCCGACTGAGCATGACGCCTGCGGACTTCGCCTCAGCGCTCGCGAGTGTGTGGGGCAAGTTGCTCCAAGCGAGGCAGCAGCGAAAGCAGCCGAGGCTCGATGACAAGATCGTGCTGAGCTGGAACGCGATGATGATCGAGGCCCTTGCGCTCGCGGGAGCGAGCCTCGATGAGCCCTCGTGGATCGACATGGCTCGCCGCGCCGCCGATGCAGTGAACACCCGGCTGCGCCACGCAGATGGCTCACTCGCCCGCTGCGCCCGTCGTGGCGCTGTTGCCGAGAGCGAGGCCGGTCTTGAGGACTACGCATCTCTCGCGCTTGCGTTCCTCGCGCTCCACCGAGTGGGCGACCGTGTTTCGGCACCGGGCCGACAGGATCTGGCGACCGCCATCGCGCTGCTCGACTTGGCTCACGAGCGGTTCCATGATGCTTCGGGCGGCAAGGGGTACTTCGACACGCGGGATCATCGGTCCGACCTCTTCGTTCGGGCTCGCTCCACGTACGACGGCGCGATCGCATCCAGCACGTCGATGATGCTCGATGCGCTCGATCAGGTTCACGAGCTCACCGGTCAGCCTCTCTGGCGTGATCGCCTGCTCGGGGCACTGGCGGCGCATTCGCCCTCGATCGCTGAGTCGTCCATCGCCACGGCGAACGCGACGCGCGTGCTGCTCCGGATGCTCCGCCGCCTTGGTCCGGCGGTGCGAGAGTCCCTTGCGGCCATCGGCGCGCGGCCCGTCTCGGCGCCGCAGGCCGCGCCGGGTGTGCGGGCGATCCTCGCGAGCGAGGAACGCGTCCTCGTGGCCGACGACGCCCCCGCGCAGTTCTCCATCCGTATTGAACTCGACGACGGGTACCACATCAACGATGCCGCCGCGGGCGAAGCCTCCGGCGGCAAGGTGTTGCCGCTGCGCGTCGGCCTGCGCGATGGTGACGGGCTCAAGATCTACTGCGACTGTCCCGACGGTACCGCGATCTCCGGGGCGAGCCATCGGGTTCTCTCCGGTATCATCGAGATGCCGGTCGTGATCGAGAAGGTCGGTGCGGTCACGCAGAAACCGGTCATTGTTGTCACGCTTCAACCCTGCAACGACACGCACTGCCTTGCGCCGATGCACATCGAGCTCCAGGTGGAGATCGAAGTCGACGGCACAAACGAAACGCCCGCGCCTTTCGGCACGGGCGGGTGAGTGTCGCAGGTTGTGCTCTCGTCCCTGTGCTTTCAGGGATTGATGTTGGCCGCGTTCGGGTCGGCCTGCATCGCCGCGGTGCCCTCGCGCAGTTGCAGCGCCGCCAAGTACTCCATCAGCCGCGGATCGCGCCCGCCGTCGCGCTCGATCGCTCGGCTGAGCACCTCGACCGCTTCGTGCGTGCGGCCGGTTTCCTCCAGCAGCACGGCCTTGAGAATGAGCGGCCGGGCGTCCGTTGACGTCAGCGAGATCGCACGATCCAGGTGCTGAATCGCGGCCTTGGTATCGCCCGAGAGCGATGCGTGCATGCCGCGGAGCATGAAGCCCTCGTAGCGATTGGGCCACAGCGACACGACGCGACCGGCCGCGAAGCGCAGCCTGTCCAGATCGTTCATGCGTGCGCACAGCTTGCCCAGCTCGAACCACGCCGCGGCGTCGCGGGTGCCCGCCTGGTCGCTGGTCAGATTCACGAGCTCCGTCCGCGCATCGCCGAGACGATCAAGCCCGATCAGCGCCTGAGCACGCATGGAGCGCAGGTCGCGTCGCTGGCGGTTAGCCTCGATGCTGAGCAGGCGATCGAGCGTGATCAGGGCGTCACTGTGCTGCTGCGCGACCAACTGGGCGCGAGCCAGGTCCTCCCGGATGTTGTGATCGTCCGGGGCGAGCATGCTCGCCTCGCGGAGCGCACGTGCCGCTGCGGCCGGATCCGACCGAAGCAGCGCAATCTGGCCCTGCAACTGGCGGATCCCCGCGTTGGCTTCGAAGTCGCCGCGACGCTCGACAAGGAGCGCGTCGGCCTCCTCGAGCTTGTTCTGGGCCACGAGCATCTCCGCCGCGGCGACGACATACTGCGGATTGGCCCGATCCAAATCCATCGCCCGCTTGTACCTGTTCATCGCCTCGTCGGGCTGGCTGAAGCGCTCGTACACGATGCCGAGGTAGTACTGCGCCTCGACATTGGCGGGATCGAGGCTCTCGGCGGTCAGGAACGACCGGCGCGACTCCTCGAGTGCGCCGCGTTCGCTGAGCACGCGGCCTCGAAGAACGTGCGCCGCGGCGACCTGCGGATTCGCGGCGATCACACCGTCAACAGTCTTGAGCGCCTTGTCCAAGTCGCCCGCGAGGAACTGCTGCTGGGCCATCGACAACTGAACCCCGCCTCGGAACTGGATCGCTCGCTGCTGAGCGGCGTTCGATGCCTCCTTGGTATACCCCCGGCTTGCGCACCCGGAGGCGATGCTCAGTCCGGCCGCGGCGATCAGCGAGAGAATCAGTCGGGTGCGAGTCTGAATCGTGTTCATTCGTGCTTCCTTGCAGTGAGAAACGTGAGTGATCGGTCCGTGTTTGCGTTTTCCCGAGCGGTCCGTGCCCCGGGGATGCTGCGATGAAGAAGTCAGAAGCGAGTTGAGCTGCGGATCGTCTCGTCCCGACGGGCACCTTGTGCCGGAGTGCCCGCCGGGACGTTGACGCCTGGTGTGTCGGTGGGGGCTCAGTTGCCGCCGTCGACCGGAACGGTGGCCGTCTGCGGCGTCGCCGGAGGGTTGGACTGGGTCGCCGGCTGCAACGTGGCCGCGTCACGACGAAGCGATGCCGTGTTGCCGTTGCTCTGCTCCGAGCCCGAGTCCGTCGCGCCATTCTGGGCTGTTGCCGCCAGCGTTTCGGGCACGGCCGGCTGCGTCGTCGTGTCGAAGAACGTCGTCGGCGAGCTCTGTGTCGCCGGGAGCATCACGCTCTGAGAAGGCTTGATCTGGCGGACCGAATTGATCTTCACCGGCTTGCTTTCCGGAGCCGGAGGCTTGTTGAAGTCAACGGGCGTCTGCGGTATCGGCGTGTCAAAGACCGGCCGGGGCTGGCGAGCATCGGGCGTGGGGGTGACATCCTTGAGTCGGCGTGCCACCTTGTCGTCAACAACCTCGCGGAAGAGTTCACGCGACGGCCAGACTTCACGCTGGCCCAGAATCTTCTCTCGCAGCGTCTGCGCCTCGGTCTGACGCGGGTTGAGCGAGAGCGAACGGTTGAGCTTCCAGAGCGCCGACTCGTTGTCGCCGTTGCGGGCCAGTTCCTCGGCCTCGACGTTGAGCGCTGACGTGATCTTCTCACGAGACCAGGGCAGCAGGCCCTGGCGGGTGCCCGTGCGGACGCGATCGATGCTGACCGCCGCACGCTCGCCCTGATCCAGCAGCACCGTGTCGCTGACGATCGTCGGCGTGACGAGGAAGATGTACTCCTCGCGGTCGGTGCTGTCCTCATGCCCGCGGAAGGCCGTGCCAACGAGCGGGATGTCGCCCAGCAGCGGGACCTGCGAGCGGCTGGCGACCGTCTTCTCCTTGAACATGCCGCCGATGACCACCGTCATGCCGTCGGGAACGATCACGTTCGTCGTGACCTCCTGGCGGAACTCGTTGGGCACCGTGACAAGGCCTCCGCCGAGGCCGCGGATCTCGGCCGTCGTACCTTCGGAGATCTGCGGGCGGAGTTCCATTCGGATCTCGCGCTGATTGGTCACGAACGGGCGGAAGTGCAGCTGCACGCCGGTATCGAGGAACTCGACGGTCTGTGTGGTGCTCGTTTCGGTTGCGGTCGTTGAGAGATACGCGAGACGCTGACCGATGACCACGCGCGCCGGTTGGCGGTTGAGCACCAGCAGTTTCGGATTGGCGACGATGGTCGTGTCGCTGACTTCATCCAGCAGCCGCGCGATGACCGCGACGTTGTTGGAGACGATGCCGATCTTCATCGTCGACGGACCACCGCTCTTGCCGGGCGTGACCTGAATGCCCGTGCCGGTGTTGTCGGCCGGCGAAAAGCCGCCGCTCGTGCCCGCACCGGTGCCGCGGCCGAGGGCCTCGGCCACGCCGCGCGGACCGCCGACTGTCGCAAAGTCGGAGAAGTTCACCGACCCGATGATCGAGAAGTCCACGCCGAAGGCGTTGTCCTCGGTCAGGTTCGTCTGCAGCACCGTCGACTCGATCAGCACCTGGGCGGGCTTGGTGTCGAGCTCGGCCAGCAGCTTCTCGATCGCCGCGATGTTCTCCTCGTAGTCGATGACCACGATCGTCGCACCGAGCGCAAAGTCATCCTTTCCCGCCGGAACATCCGTCGGCAGCGCGAAGCTCTCGGTCTTCGTACTCGTCTTGATCTCGCCGCCCTTCTCGCTCAGCAGCGGCTTGACGAACTCCGCGGCATCGGCCGCGGTGAGATAGTTCAGGCGGATGACCTTCGCCGAGCGGGTCTTGATCTGGCGCTGGATCTTCTCCAGTTCCTCGGTCGTGTGAACGTAGATGAAGTTGCCCTTCTGGATGTACCCGAAGCCGTTGACGTGAAGAATCGCGTCGAGCGCCTCGAAGAACGTCACGCCGTACAGGTCCGCCGAGATCTTGCCCGACACGTTGCGGCTGGCGATGATGTTCCGCTTGCTCTGGATCGCGAGCATCTCCAGAATATTGGTCACTTCCTCGTTCCGCACGTGCATGTCCACGGTCATCTGGTCCGACACGCTGATGCGAGGCTTGTCGCCCTCGGCTTGCCCTTGGCCCAGCGCGGGGCTCGTCAGGCTCATGCTCAGCGCCGCCGCGATCGGCAACGCTGCGCCGGCCGACATCAGCAGTGGGGCGGCGGATCGATGCGTACGAATCGGACGATCGGCGTTGCGATGCGAAGTCATGCGGGTCTCCAGTTTCGATCACGCCTCGCCTCAACTCCGGGCGAGCGGTGCTCGTGACAATGTGTTTCGTCTGGAGTGACTGCGGACTTGTGCACGACTTTCACGCTTGGCCGGATAGATGACGGTCTTCCCCGCAATGTCCGGCATACTCGTCCCGCACCGCACATCCGTTACAGATCAACGCGGCGTCGCATCACCGGCCGCGGTTGCGGAAGAATCTCCGCTTTCGCTTGTGCCCGGCGTGTTCTCGGTCCCGCGAGTCGTGGACGCACCAAGGGTTGCGTCGGGCGTCTGGTTCTCGCCGGCCTGGCGATCGACCGCCTTCGGCGATGGCGCCGCCGTCGCTGTGCGCGGGTGCCCGGTCACGAGGATGAGCCTGGCCCACAGCAGGAGCCCGAACGCCACCGCGACCACCGCGACAAACGTCGCCGGGCCGCGCAACCGCCTGCCGTGAGCCTGACTCGTCTTCATGCTCATTCGTCCTTGATTTTCCTGATCGACACTCGCCCGGTGAACGGCTCGACGATGATGTCGAAGATCTGCGTCGGATTGTCCGCCGGACCTGCCTCTACGCGGATCACCCCGCCCGTCCCCGGCTCGCTTGATCCGATTTCCGAGACCGGGGTTCCCATGTCGTCGAGAACGAGTGTGTGATTCGAGTCATCGCCATTGAATGCGACGCTCGTCACACGCACGCCCGCGAAGCGATCCTCGTTCAGCCGGACGATGTACCGACCGTCGGGACGCGACGGGTCGTAGAGCGTGCTCGTTGTCGCGTCGGCGTCGCGGCCGATGACCTGCACGACGCTGTACGTCTGGGCGTTGAGATCGAACACCACCGCGCGTCCCTGCTGAAACGCGATCGCGTCAGACTGCGCGAACGTCAAGTCCGCCACGATCGTCCGTACCGCGGCCTGCGAACGCAGTGCACCCACCGACCCCATCGCCGGGATCACAAGCATCCCCGCGATCCCCAGCAGCGCAATGACGATGATCATCTCGATCAGTGTGAAGCCCGAGCGCACCATGCGAACCACACCGCGCGCCCGACACCGCAGTGCTCCGCGGGTCTGACGATCGTTGGCAAGGCGCATCATGCTTCACTCCGACGGCACTTCGCCGTCTTTGCTTCAGTTGGCCGTCTTGGGCAGATTCACCTGGATTGGAGGCATCTCCAGAACCTTCACGTTGAACGGCTTCTCGAGGCGAGCCTCGATCCGCCCCATCCGTTCGACCAGTTGCCCGATCCCGTCGGCGGTGCGACGCTGAAACTCCGCGCTGTTCCCGAACGGCTGCGGCGGCGTCTGAGACGCGGGCTGAGCAACCGCCATCGAGCCCTGCGTCAGCTGAACCAACTGCACCGCGATGTTCATCGCGAGAAGTCCGGCAAGTACAACACTCAACTTCACTTCATGGCCGCGGCGTCGCATGGGATGCTCCTGGGTCCGCCCGCGAACGTGCGGTGGCTCACACCGTTCATCGACCGATCAGCCACGCCCGTTCACTCCCCAACCGATGTTCCGGCCCATCTTCCTGAACCTCCAAGGTCCGCTAACGCGGGATCGGCTGGTCCCGCTCATCGAATCCGCCCGCCCAGAGACCTCCGGTCATCGGGTTGTAGATCCAGCCGTACTCCGGCCGCGGCGTGGCCTCCGGCCCGAGCCCGAAGCGCACAACCTGCGAGAACTCCCGATCCACATGCTGATTCGTGGGAGGACTGCTGAGATACCGCTCGCCCACGAGCTCTCCCCATTGGCCATCGCCCTCCTGAATCGCCGGGAGTCGACCCGAGTTTCGCGAGCGGAACACCTCGATGAACTGACGCGCACGCTGCAGTTCCGCCGACGTCGCCGAGATGCTCGCTTCCTGGCCGGCTTTGGCCAGTCCGGGCACAACGACCGATGCGAGAATGCCCAGCACGACGACAACGACGAGAATTTCAACCAGCGTGAATGCGCCGCGGCGACAATGCCCCCAGGCCGATGTTCGCGCACTCGGAGATGTGACGATGGCGTCGGTCATGTCCGCTGCTCCGCAAGCTCCGCCTCGCCGTTTCGACCCCGGCACCCAACAAGTCACGCGAATCCTGCGAAGGATCCGCGTGAGAAGATCATTCTGAACTCGGGCGTGCTCTTACGGAGCAACCCAAGCCGGCGTCGCGGCATCGCCGTCGTTCGCGGCGGCCTCATCGAAGCCGTTGGCGTGAACGTTCGTGCCGTCCCAGATCCAGCCGGTGTCGCCGCGGACCACCGCCGCCAGGTGCGAGCCCTCAGCGCCCGTCGCGATCGTCGACGTGCCCGTTCGCGGGTTCACCGGCGTGGTCTTCATGTAGTTGCCGGGATTGCCATCGGCGTCGTTGCCAGCCAGGACGCCCCAGCCGTCGTTGTCGGAGCCGCCGAAGTCCGGGTAGCCGCCGTTGTTGCGGACGCGGTACAACTCGATCTGGCTGCGGATCGTCTGCAGCTGCGTCTGGACGTTGCCGACCTGGGCATCGTCAGAGGCGCGAGTGAACTGGGGGATCACGATCGCGGCAAGAATGCCGAGGATCACGACCACGATCAGAATTTCAACCAGCGTGAAAGCCTTACGAACGCGACGAGTCATCATACTGCTACTCCTTGCCAGCCTGGCGTGGCGGTCGGCGTGTACGCGTCGCCGACCGTTGGGACTTCCTACCCGCGGTGCGTAAGTACACTCGCGACAATGCATCATCGACTTTGACATTCGATTTCTTCGCGTGCGAGGCTCAAGCGGGGTAATTGGGGGCCGCCTGTGCGCTCTGGGCGAAGCCTTCGGCACGCGAAGGTCCGTTTGGCCACGTGTCGGGCCATATCTCGCGATACCTCGCGACTCAGAACTCCGTGCGCGCACGACCGCCGTTCCACGATGAAGCGAAGGGTTCGCCGCTTCAGGCCATTCCGTTCACCCGCGAAGCGATCACCCCTCGCCAACGCCCGAGAACTCGCGACGCTTACGCGCTTTGCGCGGTCCCCTCGTTCGCGTCAGCACCTGATCACTTGCCGTTGGGCTGGCGATCACGCTCCCACGTCGCTTCGATGATGGCCGCCGCGAACCGCCGATACCCCTCGCCGGACAAGTGCAGCAGGTCCGGCATCACATCCTTGGAGATTGTGCCGTCAGCCTCGACAAACCGCGGACCGATGTCTGCAAAACGAACCATCGGGTCAGACAGAAGAGAGTTCTCGCCGCCGTCCTTCAATTGCCGCTCCAGCGCCGCGTTGGTCTCCGCCGCGAGCGTCCGGAGCTTGTCGCTCTTCTGCGCCCGCGGCAGGATGCCCACGATCAGCACCCGAGAGGTGGGCAGTGTCGCGCGAATCGCCCGCACGCAGGTGATGATCCCCTCGCTTGACTGTTCGGGCGAGTCACTGTTGAGGTTGTTCGTCCCGATCAGCAGCACGACCCACGTCGGGGCGGTCGGGCTTTCGCCCGCGTGCGACAACTTCGCAAGCCGCGAGCCGTCGGCAATCCGGTAGAGAACATGCTGCGTCCGGTCACCGCCGATGCCGAGGTTCAGCACCTCGCCGAAGCGGTTCAGTTCTTTGATGGCGTCCTTGCCCGCCGCCTCCCATCCCTGAGTGATCGAGTCGCCGATTAGCACCCAACTCGGCGAAGCCTCGCCCCTGGCGACCTTCGTCCCGGCCTCATCGAGCCGGGTCGTCAGGACCGCTTGCCGCTTGGTCCAGAAGTCGCTCCCGCCCCGCGTGGGTACAACGGCAGGGTTCACGCCCGAACCATTCGCCGGGGCCGAAGGCGCGGGTGGCACCGTCGGAGCGGCAGGAGGACCGGACTGCCCCCAAACCGCGGCGATCGTCGTCAAGCCAACCCCCGCGGCCGCGGCCGCGACCGCGACGAGCATCCGCTCAACACGTGAGCTTCGCCTCTTGGATCGCGACTGCACGTTCGGCAACCTCATCACCGGTTCAGGTCCGATCATGACGCATCCTCCAGAGATTGTGCCGATTCCTCGCCGCAGGTTGACCCCTGCCCCCCGGTGAGCAAAGATACTCGTCTGCTCTGCCGAGAAACCCTCGGCACTCTGCACGGAGAGGTGCCAGAGCGGTTGAATGGGCTAGTCTCGAAAACTAGTATACAGCTCGTCTGTATCGGGAGTTCGAATCTCCCCCTCTCCGCTTCAAGCAGCCCTTGCTTCCGCAAGGGCTGTTTTCTTTCTGCAGGTCGACGGTCCGGTCGCGCTCCCTCTTCCGCCCGCCTTTTCCACGGAGCCCTCGCTCGACGTCCCGAGCGCTCACGCCCGCTTGAGCAGGGCCAGGTACTCCATGTTGCCCGATGTAGCCTTCTTCTGCGAGCCGCCGCGGATGGGTGACGCGGTCCAACCCAGCACCTCGACACCAAGAGCGGGCAACTGACCCACCACGCGCTCGGCAACGAGTGCAGCCTCCGCATCGGGGAGCAGCCCTCGGTGCATTGCCGCCATGGCCTTGTCCTCGTAGTGCGGCTTGATGAGCGAGACGATCCGTGCGGTGGGCTCGGTCTTCAACCACCTCAGCGATGCCGGAACCGCCAGCTTCTGCGGCGTCCAAGAGAGATCGAACACCACGATGTCCACGGGTTCGGCGGGCGCAACGTGAAGAGCGTTGCTGCGCTCCATGACGTTTACCGCGGGGTTCGTGCGAAGGCGATAGTCAATCACGCCATACCCGGTATCGACACTGTGCACACGCACCGCACCGTGCCTGAGCAGGCAGTCGGTGAATCCGCCGGTGGAGCAGCCGAGATCGGCACAGATCCTGCCGCGAACATCGAGATTCCAAGTGCGTATCGCGTGCAGGAGCTTGAGTCCGCCGCGGGAGACAAACGACATCGGCGGCGACTGCTCGTGCCCGGCGTTCGCGATCGCGTCATCGCTGTTCATGTCGCCTGCTTCTGCGGCTCAGGCGATCGCCGAGGGCACGCCCACGATCGAGATGCCCAGCCGATCGGCGGTGTTGAGCATCTCGACCTTGTCGATCATGATCACATCACCGGCGGCCAGTGCCAGGCAACTGCCGCCTGCCGCGTGCAGATTCTCGATCGTCTTGACGCCCACCGTCGGCACATCGCTGCGGCGATCATGCCCGGCGCGTGCGCCCTTGCACATGACCCAGCCGCCACGTCGGCACAGCTGCCCCGCACGCTCGATCATTCGGTCGGACCCCTCGATGCCCTCGACCGCGATCACGTCCAGTTCACGCACCGCGATGGACTGCCCGATGTCCAGCCGGAGCAATTCACGCATCAGCGGCCAGGCGAACGAGATATCCGCATTCTCACGCGCCGAGGGCTCCCGCGCCGTCATCACGCCCGCGTGCGCCATCTCGCCGGCGATCGGCGCGGTCGAGTCCAGAAGGCTCACGCCCTCTCGCTCGAGTTCCTGAGCCACAACCCGCAAGATCGCGTGCGATCGACGATCGTGACGGAGTTGGCCGTACCAAGCCTTGATTGTCCGCAGGTCCGGCAGGTTCTTGAGAACCCGCAGCGGATCGAACATCAGCCGGGCCTTATCGACGCGGCCGACCATGATCGCGTGAGAGACGCCACGTTCGCGCAGAAGACGTCCCCAAGACCCAACCCGCAACACGCCGGCTTGCTGGAACGAGTCGCACATCCCGGGCAATGTTGGGTCAAACTGGTCACGAAGCCCAAGACCGTGAACCGGGTGACCACTTTCGCGCAAGCCCTGCGCGATGATCAGTGGGAGCCTCCCCGCGCCCGCGATCAACCCGATGGGTGTCGGCGGGGGTGGGGGGTCGGGCAGGATGGTAACCGCTGTGGCCTGCGTCATTGTGGGCAGATGACCGGACCGGATGGGGTAAAACTGGGGAAGATCGGGGAATCCGAACCGTGTCCGTACTGTATGCGGATCGACCGTGGATGTCTTCCTTCGGAGCATATCGGCGATTGGGCGCAAATTGCAACGATTCCGACCGTGGGAAAAACAAACCGATAGTCGGTTTGTTTCTTGTTCGGGTCTCGGGGCTGCATCCCAATTTCGCCGATAAGGGTCTGAGATGCCCCCTGATCCTGAGGACATTGTCGAACTGTCCGTCGCCGGGTCGCCGGTTTCCCGGCCCGCATCGTCCGCAAGCGACGAGACGGCGGCCGCGTCGCCTCTGGGCAGGCCCTTTCTGAGACTCTTTTTCCGCTGCGCGAACAAGTACACCCGTGTGTATCGCAACGCGGCGGGAACGGCGTACGACGCGCGGTGTCCGACCTGCGGCAAGACGATGCGATTTGCCGTCGGGCCGGGCGGATCGAGCGCGAGGTTCTTCACCGTCAGCTGCAGCGAGTGACCGCCGATGATCGGCGCGGGGTACACTCCTGCCATGAGCGGATTGCTGTCATTTACGGTTGGCAAACCGACACGCAGGTGCTGCGTTACGGGGCGGGCGCTGGAATCGGGCGAGGTGTACATCGCGACGCTCGAGGATCTTGGCGATGGCCAACCCTTGCAGCGCGTGGACTACTCGCTGGATGCGTGGAAGGCCACGGGCGGCCGTCGGCCGACGATGGAGGCGGGTGAGCGGCGCCCGGGGATGCGCGTCGGGTTCTGGCGGGCTGTCGTTCACGAAGGAAGCGTCAAGGCCAAGCCCATCCTTGATGACGCCGCGCTGACGGACCTGTTCGAACAAACCGGTGAGGTCGTCGAACTCCCGCAGGATGATGCTTCGGCGCTCGGCGCATCGAGCGCGGCGGAGAAGCGTGCGGCGCTGCGGTTTGTGGTGGCGCTGCTGATGGTTCGGCGGAAGCTGCTGACGCTCGAGGGCGTAACGCGACGCGGTGCCATGCTGCTGCGGCGCAAGGGCGAGCCCAAGCCGCCCGAGGGGCCGCCGTTGACCGAGGTCCACGACCCGGGGCTTGATGAGGCGACGATCGTCGACGTGCTGGCGGAACTCGAGGGCGAGGGCGGCAGCGGCACCGCAAGCACCGAAGCCGCGGCATCGCCGACGGTCGAGGTGAAGGTCGTTGCCGGCTCGTCGGTGTCCGCCGGTTCGGGACGCGGGGCGTGAACCGACCGGATGTGAACAGCCGCTCGGCTCGCGCGGAGCAGGCGCATCGACGTGCACGGCGGCGGGTTGCCGGTAGTGTTCCAGCCTTGGTCCGCACGTGCGTCCGAGGTGGTGCGTGCGCGGGTGCGCTCGCGGGCGTTCTGGCCCTCATGGGGTGTCAGGCGACGCAAATGGGCGATCGAACATGGGTTTCGCCCGCGCGTGCAGCGCCCGACGTGGCGACGATGATCGAGCGCTACAACCGCAACGCCGAGCGGCTTTCGCGGGTGTTTATCGCGGCGGGGGATGTGCGGATTCGGCTCGTCGGCAGCGACGGGGCCGAACGCACGGAGCAGGCCGAGTTCAGCATGCAGATGGTCGCGCCGTCGAACCTGGCGATCTTCATCCGCAAACTCAGCCAGACGCTCTTCGTGCTCGGGTGCAATCAGGAGCGGTACTGGTGGGTTGATGTCAGCGGCGACGAGAAGTTTGTCGCTACGGGGCTGAACTCGCTGGCCTGGCGGGTTAAGCGCGGGCCGACTGTCGGTCTGCGGATCAGACCAACGGATATCGTCCGGCTCATTGGTGCGGTACCGATCGCGGCCGATGGCTCCGGCACAGCGGACTCCCCGCAGGCCCGATGGAGCAGCGACGGCAAGAACGCGATCCTGACGATTCCACACCGGGCCACGGATGATCAACTGAGCGGCGACGGAGCGGGTGACTCGGAAGGTGTCGCGTTCGAGCGCATCACGATGGACGCGACGACGGGTTGGCCGTCGCGGGTCGAGCTGCTCGACCGGGCGGGCGTGGTGATCGTCGAGAGCGAACTGTCGGCCCATGGTCCGGTGGATATCCGTGCGTCGGGCGCGGAGCGGCCGCGGCTGGCGCAGTCGGTCTTCATTCGGCACGTGCCGAGCGGATCGGAGCTGCGGCTTGGCTTTTCGGAAATGTCGGATGGGGATGAGGGCGGCGGGCGCTCGCGGATTTCGCCGCGGGCCTTTGACCTTGAGGCGGTGCGGAAGACGATGCGTGCCGAGCGGGTGATCGACTTGGATGCGCCGACGCGGGAGGCGGGAGAGTGAGCACGATGAAGAGTGGTTGTGATCGTGGGCGATCGACGGCGACCGCGGGACGTGTGGCCGGTGTGTTCGGCCTGCTGGCCGCGGCGGTGCTGTGCGTGCTCGCGGTCGCCCGCGGAGCCGCGGCTCAGCCGGAAGAGTCGTCGTCCTCCGCGGCGAAGTCCGTTCAGGCCGCGACGGGCGGCGCGGCGACGGCACCGGAGTCCAAAGTGTTGCTCGCGGTTGGGGCTGCCCTGGAAGCGTCGGCTGGTAACGGCGAACGCAGCGGGCACGGCTGGGCCGTGATGCGGCTGCCTTCGCAGCGTGTCAGCGGCGATTCATGGTCGCTCGTGCATCTGCCGCCAAGAGGCCAAGGCAGCGGCGGCAAGCCCGGCACGGTCCGCCGCGTCGTGGAACTCAATCGCCCGCCCGAAGCACTCGCGGCCGATGGAGCCCGGGTGTTTTTCTTCTTTGCTCCGGAGCCGGGCGGGCCGTTTGCTGCGCCAGCAGGACAATCGCGGATGCATCGCCGCGTATCGATGATGGAAGCGGCGCGGATCGACGTGAGCCCGACCGTGTTTGGATGGGAGTATCGCCCGGTTGGTGGGCCGGAGGCCGTGTCTTCGTTGCCGGGCGATGGGGAGCTCATCGCCGCCGCGGGCGGTGGTGGGCAGTTGATCGCCATGCTCTCGGGTGAGAACGGCCCCGAGCTGTTCGCGCTGGTCGGTTCCCGCTGGCTGCGCATCGACCTGCCGTCGTCGATGGCGGGCAGGGCACCGTCATCGCGAGCCGCGTGGACGGTCGTTGGAACGGCGCGCGGTGTCGTGCTGTCGTTCGCGGGTCAGCGGGCGATGCGGCTGGTCGACGTTGATGCCGCGGCGTCAACGCCCGGGTCGGAGGCCCAGGGCGGGAGCGGGGCCGGGACGGCGACGATTTCTGATGGTGTCGCAAAGTGGGAGGATGCGGGAATCGGCACGCTGCCAACGACGGCGGGACCGTACGAGCGGGTGTCGATCGTCGATGGCCAGATCGTGCGGACACGGGTTGAGCCCGGCCCGGGCGGCGGGCGGGGCGAAGTGCGGATGTCCGTTGTTCGCAGCGGTGTCGCTGGAGAGGTGGAGCTTTCGCCGGTCGACGGGGTGGGGCTGCCGGTCGCGGTGGTGCCGATGGATGGAGCGGGGCGTGTGGTGGTGATGTGGAGCCCGCCGACGGGCGGTGTGACCGCCGCGGTTGGCGTTGGCGATGATGCGGCGACAGAGTCGGCGCGTGTCGAAGGGGTTATCGCTCCATCGGGCCGAGCGGATGCGTCGGGGCGAGGTCTGCAGGTGCGCGAGGTGTCGGTCCATAGTGGCCGCGCGGATCTCTACGAGGGCACATCGCGGCGGGAGGGGCCGATCACGCAGCGGGAGTTCTTCGCGCTTTCGGCGATTCTGGCGGTGATGATCGTGGCGGTGCTGCTGTTTGTGCTGCGGAGCGAGAGCCGGCAGACGTTCTGGCTTCCTCGGGGCATGGCGCTTGCGCCGCTTTCGGTCCGGGTCAACGGCGCGCTGATTGACATCGTGCCGGGGATGCTCGTGGCGTGCCTGGCGTTCGGGACAACCCCGCTGGGCATTCTCGGGTTGCGGCCGGGCGGGATGTCGGAAGATGGTCTCTGGCCGCTGTTTACGATGCTGACGGTCACGATGGGCGTGAATGCGCTGCTGGAGTGGCGCACGGGCCGGTCTTTGGGCAAGTTCGTGACCGGCGGGCTGGTCGTGACGGCGGTGTTCAAGGGCGGCGACAAGGCGGCGAGCAAGCTGGTGCGTAGCGGCGACGGAGATGCTCACGAGGCCGATGATGGCGAGGATCCGGCGCAAGATGACGCGGGTACCCAGATGCCCGACGGCGACGGCTACGAGCCGGTCGGACTGCTGCGGTGTGTGGTTCGGAACGTGTTCAAGTGGACGCCACCGTTCGGGCTTGTGATGTTCTTCGACGCGAATGGGCGGCATGTCGGCGATGTTCTGACGCGTTCGGCGGTGGTCGTGGATGCCCCTGAGCCGCAGCCGGGCGGTCAGCGTGGCGGCGATGGCCGCGAGGGACAGGACCGCGACTGAGGGGGCGGCAGGGGCGATAACCCCATCGGCGACGGTGGTCATCGGCGAAATCAGGCCATTGAGTGCCGATAGGTGGGGCTGGGGAGGGGGCAGGTCGGGCCGCGGTTTCGAGCAGAATGCGAGGGGGGTGCAGAGGTTGGGGGGCTTTTCCCGATAAAGGGAGCAGTGCGGTGGTGCGTGGCGGGGAAGGTGCGCGCGGCCGATGCGGCGCGTGACGCGGATTTCGGGATGGTCGCACGACGATGCGACGGGAGCGTGCGTGAGCGAGCCGACAGCCAAGCCAGGGACGACGGGCACTCCCGGGGGCGGAGCCGGTGCGGCGTCGGGTGGTGGCGATGCGCTCGCGGCGAGTCTTCGGCCGAGCGTTGACTGGAGAGCGGTCTGGCCGATTCCCGTGATGCTGCTGGCGACGGGGTTGCTTGTCGGCGGTGTGGCGATGGCCGTGGTGCGGGCACCCAAGGCTGATCCGCTGGCACCGATGCGGTTGGCGCAGGAGCAGTTTGAGGCGACGGAGTACGAGGCGGTCATCGAGACGCTCAACAGCAAGGTCGCGCCGGCGATCGAGGCGGGGATGCTCGGCGAGCAGCAGTTGATGGAGTTCCACCTGCTGCGTGCCCGCTCGATCGCTCAGGGTCAGCAGCGGCTGGGCATCAACCGCGAGGAGAACCATCGCGCGGTCGTGGCCGACTATGCCCGCGCGGAGGAACTCGGGGCCAAGCTGACCAACGCCGACCGAGTCGCGATCGCCGAGTCCAAACTCGGCATCGGGAACGTTGATGAGGCGGTGTCGATCGCCAAGTCCCTGCCCGAGACCGAGCGTGATCGGCGGATGCGGCTTTACATGCGCGTCGTGGAGACGAATCTCAAGTCGGGCGATCTCCGCGGCGACATGACGCTGAATCTGCTCAACGAACTGATGGACAACCCCGGCGCGAGCGTTGACGATCGCGCCTGGGCACTGGCGCGGCAGACCGAGCTCCGGCTCAGCGGCGACTACTACGACGAGGCGATCGCGGTGCTTCTGCGGTCGCTGCCCAGGCTTGATGCGTCCGCATCGCTACGCGATGATCGCAAGGCGGAACTGCAGTTCCTGTTGGGCAAGGCGTACGCGGGCGTGCAGCAGTATCCGCAGGCCCAGCGGCAACTCGACTCGGCGCTGCGGTTGATGCAGGGCGTTTCGCCCATGGCGGGGGAGACGCGTCTGCTGCAGGCACAGATCCTGCGTGCGACGGGGCAGCTGGAAGAGGCTCGCGAGAAGTACGCGCAAGTGCGGGATGAGTATCAGGGCACGTCGGTGCTGATGCCCGCGCTGTTCGGCCTCGCTCAGGCGAACGCGGCGCTCGGCGATGATGACGGCGCACTGGAGAACTTCCAGAAGGTCCTCGACGAGATGAGCAAGGAAGCTGGCGCGACGCGTGCGAGCGAGCGTGACGCTCGTCGCGACCTTGCGCCGGAAATGGTGCGTGCGGAACTGATGACGCTGCACACCGACCGCTTCGAACGCGAGCCGGCGCGGGCCCTGCAGTATGCCCAGTTGGCCGAGCGTGCGTGGACGCTCGCGCAGGAGCGCAGCGGCACCGCGGGTGCCGAACCGGCGGATCGCCCGGCGGATGTGCTTCTGGCGATGGCGCAGGCGCACCTGCGGATGGCCGATGAGGCCGAGGCGGTGGTTGGAGATGGCTCGAGCGATGGCGGGCAGACGAGCGTCTCGGCGTCGCAGCTCAAGCGGCACCTGCTCGACGCGGGTGCCTACTTCCGCGAGCACGCCCGTGCGGTGGTTGTCAACGACAACCCGGCGTACATGCAGTCGCTCTGGAATGCCGCGGAAGCGTTCGACAAGGCCGGAGATCGGCCTTCGGCGAAAGAGGCGTTCCAGTCGTACATCGACGGCGCTGCCGACGATGACGCTCGCAAGAGCGAGGCGAGGTTCCGGCTTGCGCAGAACTTTCAGGCGGATCGGGATTATGTGACGGCGGCGTCGCTGTATCGGCAGCTTCGTGCCGCGGTGATCCGGGATGACGCCGCGGGACCGAGCGGCAGGCAGGGCCCGCCGGGGGCGACGCTGTGGGCGGACCGTGCCGTGGTGCCGCTGTCGCGGTGTCTGTTGCTAGACAGCGACGAGAGCAATGATGAGCAGGCCGAGGGACTGCTTCGGGAGATGGTCGACGGCACGCTGCTGTCGCCGGAGTCGATCGAGTTCCGCGATGCGCTGGTGGAACTGGGCGAGTTGTACCATCGCCAGGGGCGTTATCCGGAGGCGATTTCGCGGTTGGCGGAGGTGCTGGAGCGGTATCCGGCCGTGCCGCGGCGGACGACGCTGATGTACAAGCTGGCGGACGCGAATCGGCTCGAGGCGGCGGCGATTCGTCAGACGTTGCTCAGCGCGATGCCGCAGGGTGAGCGGCAGGCTCTGGTGCAGATGCGAGCGCAACGCCTGAGCGACGGCGCCTCGCTGCTCGAGCGGGTGCTGGAGGATCTCGAAGCGCGGGATCGAAGCGGGATGAGCGAGCTGGAGATCGTGCAGCAGCGCAACGCGATGTTCTTCAAGGGTGACATCGCGATGGAGCGGGAGGATTACGCCGGGGCGATCGCGGCGTACGACACCGCGGCCCAGCGCTACGCGAACCAGCCCGCGTCGCTGGTGGCGCTGACGCAGATCGTCGCGGCGTACGCGGCGCAGAAACAGTGGAGCGAGGCGGCGACGGCCAACGAGCGGGCCAAGCGGCAGCTCGCGGCGATGCCCGAGGATGCGTTCAACGACCCGCTGCTGCCGATGGAGCGTCGCCACTGGGAGAAGTGGTTCGAGGCGTCGATGGCCATCGAGGATCAGCGGAGGCTCGACGACACGAGCGCAACGGCCGGGGCGGGGAACGCGGCGGAGCAATAGTGAGCGACGGAGTTCGCGGTACATTCCGCGTGAGCGCGGGAGCACAAGCCAAGGAGGGCACAGCAATGAGCGACCAGAAGTCGGGAGACGGAGCGGGGCGGGGCGAGGGAGCGGGCGCGATCACGCATGAAGACCCGGCGCGCTGGGTGCCCAGACTCAAGCGATGCCTGGGTGAGCAGCTCGAAGTTGTCCGCCTGCTGGACGAGCTGAGCCGGACGCAGAGCGAGGCGCTGGGCTCGGGCGAGATGAACCGGGTTCTGGCGATTCTGGCCCAGCGCGAGCCTCGGGTGCGGCGACTGGTGGAGTTGTCCGCCGAGCTCGAGCCGTTTCTGCGGTACTTCGGCGAATTGCGCTCCGGTGTGGGCGTCGCCATGAAGCTCTCGACCTCGGAGCGTGAGGTACTGCGCGGGCAGATCGAGTTGATCGATGAACACCTGAGAAACGTCACGGAGCGTGACGAGTTCGACCAGCGGCTGCTGGCCCACAGGCGCGAGGAGATCTCTCAGGAACTGGCGCAGACGGTCTCGACGCGCGGCGCGATCGGTGCGTATGCGCAGCCGTTACCCGGCGGGCCGGCCATGCAGGACTTCAAGGCCTGAGCGTGCGGGGTCGCTGTCAGGTTCCAACGGGTGGGGTGGGCGTGTCCAGTGATGTACTGTGTGGCTAGAGGGGTTCGGAGGGCGCATGCCCGAATCGATGTCGCAGACTGATCTTGAGCAACTGCTCGGCGCGGTGAACGAGGTGACCTCGCGCCTGACGCGGACGCACGAGCAACTTACGGGCGAGGTGGCGAGGCTCAAGGGCGAGCTGAGCGAGGCGAATCGGCAGGTGCAGCGGAGCAAGCACCTGGCGATGCTCGGGGAGATGGCCGCGGGCATCGCGCACGAGGTGCGGAACCCCCTCGGGTCGATCGGTTTGTACGCGCGGATGCTCGTGGAGGATCTGGGGGCGATGCCCGCGCAGCAGACCACGGCCAGGAAGATCGCCGAGGCGGTGCGCAGGCTTGACGCCGTGGTGACGGACGTGCTGGCGTTCTCGCGCGAAGTGAGTGTTCGCCCGATGATGATCGACGCGGGCGAAGCGCTGCGCAGCGCGATCGAGGCGTCGCGGTCCGAGGACGCGATGTGGGTGGGGGTTCAGGTTGAGGTGGACGTGCCGGATTCGCTGGAGGTGCTGGCCGATCCGGGTCTGCTGCAGCAAGCGCTGGTGAACGTGATCCGCAACGCGGTGCAGGCGATGCAGGAGGCGGGCTCGCCGGTGCGTGTGCTGAGGCTCGGCGGCGCGAAGCGACGCGTGGTCGGGGCAGACGGGCGATCGCTGGAGGCGGTGGTGTTGTCGGTACGCGACACGGGTCCGGGTGTGCCGGCTGATGTTCTGCCGCGGCTGTTCAATCCGTTTTTTACTACCCGGGAGACCGGTACGGGGCTTGGGCTCGCGATTGTGCACCGGATCATCGATGCGCACGGCGGGACCGTTTTCCTGGGCAACGTGAAGGATCTTGGCGAGGCCGGGGGGCGTTCGGGGGGGGCGGTTGCTGGGCGCCGGGGCAAGGCCGCGGCGGATGAGGCTGGGGCGGTGGTAGAATTCAGGATGCCGATGGAACCGCGGGGAGCCTGACACACGAATAGACATGCCACGAAGGGGGGTCGGTGTCTGTGTGCGCAGCCGGTTCCGGCGGCGTTACGGGGCGTATTGTCAACATGCATGCCGATCCGGGTGATCGGGGCGATTCCACAAGGGAGAAGTGATGAAGCGGAACTCTTCAGTGACGGGCGTGTCGGCGGCTGCGTTGTCGGTGGTTGTGCTCGCGATGATTGCCGGGAGCCTGACGCCCGCGATGGGGCAGGGCAAGGTCACGCCGATTGAGCCCGTGCTCGTGCCCGCGCCGACGTATCCGGAGGGGGCTGCTGTTCCCAAGGGCGCGACGGCGGCTGAGAAGGCTCACGCGGCGACGATCGTGCGAGAGGACGGGATTACGCCGCCGGCTACGCCGTCAGGCCCGGTGGTGTGTCCCGGCGAGTATGCCCCGACGGAAGGGCTGCTCTTCGCGTGGGAGCCGTCGAGCACGGCGCTCACGACGATTCTGACGGAAATGGTTCGGCGGACAACGACCCAAGGAAACGCCAAGGCGTTCATCTCGTTCGACACGACCACGGAGCGCGACACGGTGCTGCCGACGCTCAGCGCCGCCGGGGCGAACATGTCGCGGGTGGTGCCGCTGATTCGCACGACGGATGCGATCTGGATTCGCGACTACGGCCCGAGGTACATCTACGAGGGTGATGTGCGGTCGATCGTTGATCATCCGTACAACGTGGTGTCGCGCGTGAACGATGATGCGTTTCCGCCGTTCTTCTCCGCGTTCAATCGCCACACGCTGTACTCGCTGCCGCTGCTTCATGGCGGCGGGAACTTCCATCTTTCCAGCGACGGGCGGGCCTTTGCGACGCGTCTGCTGACGTACGAGAACCCCGGGTTCACGGAGGCGGGGGTGCTCTCGACCTATCGCTCGTTTCAGGGCGTGGACCTGAAGCTGTGGGATCCGCTGCCGGAGTTCGTCGATGGGACGCAGCACATCGACATGTGGATGCAGATCATCGGTGACAACAGCGTCATCATCTCGGACTGGCCGAATGATGTCGGCTCGACGCAGGACCGCGTGTGCGACTATGTCGCGTCGGTGCTGGCCGCGGATGGGTGGACGGTGACGCGCGTGCCCGCGCGCTTCGTAAACAACGTCCACTACACCTACACGAACATGGTGATGGTCAACGACCTGGTGATGATGCCGTCGTACACCAACGCGACGGTCTCGCCGAGCAACGCGACGGCGCTCGCCGCGGTGCAGGCCGCGTTGCCGGGCAAGACGGTGGTGCAGATTCCCTGCGACGGTCTGGCATCGCTCGCCGGTGTGATGCACTGCATCGTGATGCACGTGCCGGTGAACAAGAATGGCGAGAATCCCGGTGCGCTGGTGCGGTCACCCGCCGGTGGAGAAGTGCTCGCCTCCGCGTCGCCGGTGACGATTCGCTGGTCGACCGATGACGATGTAAGCGTGTCCAACGTGGACCTTCTGCTCTCGACCGATGGCGGGGCGACGTATCCGACGACGATTGCTTCCGCGATTGCCGACACGGGTTCGTTCGTGTGGAACGTGCCAACGGGCGTGTCGACGACCAACGCGAAGATCCGCGTCGTGGCTCGCGACGGCGATGGCCGTACCGGGCAGGACGACAGCGACCGCGTCTTCTCGCTCAACGCGCCCGCGGCACGGTTCGCCAGCGCGAGCGTGACGCTGAACGACACCGGCGGCACGGGCAACGGCAACGGGATCGCCGACCCGGGCGAGACGCAGTTGAAGCTGAGCGTGCAAACGACAAACGTCGGCAACGGGGCCGCGAGCGGCGTGGTCGGGACGCTGACGAGCCTCACGCCCACCGCGACCGTGACGGCGACCAACGCGTCTTTCGGAGATGCGGGGCCCGGTGCCATCAGCTCGAACTTGTCGTCGTTCGTGCTGCGGATTTCGCCCGCTCATGTCTGCGGCGAGCCGGTGCGGCTGAGGCTGGATCTTGCGGGTGGCGGCGTTGCACCCGAGCAGAGCGTCGAACTGGAGATCGCAACGGGCACTGCGCCGGGGCTCGGCGCGGCACAGACGTTCACGTTCAACGGGACTCTGGCGATCCCCGATGGCAATGCCGTTGGTACGACCGCGACGATCAATGTCAGCGGATTCGCGCCGGGGCAAGTCATCGGCGACATCGATGCCCGCATCCTCGGAACGACCTGCAGCGCAACAGCAGGCGCCGCGACCGTCGGCCTCACGCACTCCTTCGTGAGCGATCTGATCGTGACGCTCAATTCGCCCGCGCCGGCGTCGGTTCCCGTTCAGTTGCTGAGCATGCCCGGAGGGGCCAACTTCAACGGAGGGAACAACTTCTGCAACACGTTCTTCGATGACAGCGCGACGAACAGCATCCAGAACATCACGGCAACCGGCAATCCGTGGTCGGGCTCGTTCCGGCCCATGGGCAATCTGGCCACGCTCAACGGGATCGAACCCAACGGCGCGTGGACGGTGCGGCTGGTGGACCTGATCTCGGTGGATACCGGCACGCTGCGGAACATTTCGCTGGTCATCCGTCCGCTGATTCCCGCGGCGTGTGCGCAGCCTGGCACCGGATGCCTGGCCGACATCGCCAACACGGACGGCGAGCCTGGATCGGACGGCTCGGTCGATAACGGCGACTTCACGCTGTTCTTCGCCGCGTTCTTCGACTCGCAGTCCAGCAACGCGCTCATGGCGGACATCGCCAACACGGATGCGGACGCATTCCCGGACGGGACCGTGGATAACGGCGACTTTACGCTGTTCTTCTCGTCGTTCTTCAGCTGCAACTGAGCAGCGGCACGAACCCAGGAACTCGCGCGGGGTCGGCACGAAGCCGACCCCGCGTTTCATTTCGGGAGATCGAGGGTCCGGGCAGTCTGAGGACCGTCAGAAATCCCGTCGGCGGAACAGCCACGCGGCGATGGCCAGCACGACGAATTCGAAGGCGATCGATGTGCCAAGGGTCCAGAGCACGCCGCGGGATTCGAGAACCTTGTCCAGTTCGCGCTCGACCATGCGAGGTGAGACGCGAACGCCCTCGGTTTCAGGGTCGCCCCTGAAGTTGGTGCCGGCTTCCTGGCCGGCACGGAATCGCTCGATCTCGGGGCCGGTGATGATGGCGCGGCCGAGCAGCTCCATGCTCTCGCCGGTCTTGGGCAGAAGACTCTTGACGGCGAATGACACGGCGTGAACGCGTTTGAGCGTCGTCAGCGTTGAGTCGGTGTTGGTGATTCGCTCGTTCCACTGGTCGACCTTGGCGCGGAGTTCTGAGAGGTTCGGCGCATCACTTGCGGCCTCGGCGACCTTGGCCTCGGCGAGCTTCCGCTGCTGGGTCTGCAGGTCCAGGACGACCTCCTGCCGAACGCGAGCAAAGAGCACGACACGCTCGGTGGTGTTGACGGCCCAGATGCAGGCCCAGACGACCAGAACGGTGAGGATCGCCGCGATGGCCGAGCGCGTGAGCATGCCGACGATTGCGGAGATGCAGTAGAGGAACGAGAAGACGAGCATGAGCAGCGGCGCGGTGAGCAGGAGCGTGAAGACCCACTCGCCGCCGCGGAGCCCGATGACGAGGATCGCGGCGACGCTGAAGATCAGGGCCTGAAGCCCGACAAAGAGCAGCGCGGTGCCGTACTTGGTCAGGAACAGGCGGAGCCGGCCGACGGGTTTGCTCAGGGTCAGTTCGATTGCGCCGGAGGTGACAAAGTCCGGCATCAGGCTGGCGGTGGAGATGATCGCGAGGATGAGCGAGCCCCAGGCGAGCCAGATGTTGATGCCGATGGAGAAGAAGAGGAACTTGTAGAAGGTGGACTCGTCGAGCAGACCGCCGCTGTAGAGCTGGCCGACGACGTCGATGGGGATGGACCAGTGGAAGAACGTCAGTCCTTGCTCGTTGATGCCGAGCGTCGCCAGCGCGGCGACGAGGAAGCCCGAGAGGGCAAGGCTGATCCAGAAGAGCTTTCGGGCGTTGAGCTCGCGATATGCGTCGAGCAGCATTGCGAGGGTCTGGCGTGCGATCATCGCTGAGCTCCGGGGGCGAGGGGCTTTCCGGTGGTTGGGTCGAGAACGGCCTTCATGAACAGGTCTTCGAGACTGTCGCGGATCGGGCGGACCGCGCGGATCGTGATGCCCGCGGCTCGGAGGGCATCGATGATGGGCTGAACGACGCTCGGATCGTCGGACTGGATCCGAAGCGTTCCCCCGATGCGGCGGATGGCGATGTCCGGATGAAGCGTGCCGAGCGCATCGGTGTCGGACGCGAGCGGCGGAGCCAAGAGCGACGCGAGTGCGGCCGAGGCGTCGCCCGCTCGCTCCGGATCAAGTTCGATGTCGTAGCAGCGGCTGTCGCGCGTCAGGTCGGCGAGCGTGCCCTCCATACGGACTGTGCCCTGAACCATGATGGCCACACGGTCGCAGATCATCTCCAGTTCTGAAAGCAGGTGGGAGTTGAGCAGGATCGTGCGGCCGCGTTCGCGTTCGCGGGCGACGATTTCGCGGATGTCGCGTCGGCCGACCGGATCGACGCCGTCGGTGGGCTCATCGAGGAGGACCAAGTCGGGATCGTTGATCAGCGCCTGGGCGATGCCCAATCGTTGACGCATGCCCTTGGAGAAGGTGCGGACGCGGGAGTTCTTCCAATTGGAGAGCCCGACGAAGTCGAGCAACTGGTTCGCGCGGGCCTTGCGGGTGCTCCGGTCGACGCCGGCCATGGCGCCGAAGAAGTCGACGACCTGTGCGGCGGTGAGATACTCCGGGAAGCGATGGTGCTCGGGCAGATAGCCGATGCGGGCGAGCGTGGGCTTGTCGCCGATGGGCTTGCCCAGGAGCGAGCCCTCGCAGAGCGAGGGGCGGATGACGGTCATGAGGATTTTGACGAGCGTCGACTTGCCCGCGCCGTTGGGGCCGAGAAGCCCAAAGACCTCGCCGCGGCGGATGGAGAGTGCGACGTTCTGAAGTGCGTGGACGGATCGGCCGTAGGTCTTGGAAACCCGGCGGATATCCAGCGCGAGATCGCCGGAGTGGCTTGGCATCGCGGGGTCGAGCGCGGCTGACGGTGTGGCGGCTTGGGGCGTTGTCATGGGGCGGTCCGATGAGGCGTGTGCGTCGCGGCTTTGCGGGCTACGACGTGGAAGACGTGCCAGTGTTTGAGGGCATCGGCGCAGTCGGTTGCGTCGCGCTCCTCCTCGGCGAGGTGTATCGGCGAGAGGCCGGCGATTCGGAGCAGAGCACGGACCTGACTGGTGGTGTGGTGCGTGCGATCGGGGAGAGATGCCCAGGAGTCGCGATCGCCAAAGAACTGCCCGGCGAAGAGCCCGTCGGGACGCAGGGCGTGAGCGATGCGGGCCCAGAGGTCGCTGAAGTTGTCCGGAGAGCAGAAGGGCAGTGCGAAACTGGCGTTCAGGAGCGAGCAGGAGGGCAGATGGGCCTCCTCCATGCTTTCCTGGCGAATTGTCAGGCGGGAGCGGGGTACAAGGTCTGAGCGAGAGGACAGGCGCGCGATCGCGTCGGGGTGCGCATCGATGGCCAGGACGCGCCAGCCGCGGCGGAGGATCTCGGCAGTGTCCCGACCTTCCCCCGCGGCGAGGTCGATGGCCAGCGGCGGCTCGCGGCCGGGATCCTCGGAAGATTCGCCCGACGGCGGCTTGCCAAAGTGCTCGGCGTGATGCTTCAGAGCCATGACGAGCGTCTCTCGCGGGCCCTTTCCGGCGACGGCGGCGAAGTAGCCCGGCCAGTCGCGCTGCTGGGCGTAAAAGTGCGCCGGCATGGGCATCGTGCGATGGGCGGGGTCGGGGGACATACGCTCTGAACAATGTATCCGAACCTGCGTTCATTCGTACAGGCGCTGGAGGCGGCGGGAGAACTGCGACGCATCCGCGAGCCTGTGGATCCGGTGCTCGAGGTCGCCCGTCTGGCGGATGCCGAATCCAAGAAACGCTGCCCCGGCGGGCCGACGAACAGCGCGCGGAGGGTCGATCCGCGGCTGGGCGACCGTGGCGGACAGGCGCTGCTGATCGAACGCCCTGCGCGGCCGGCGGCGCTCGGCGGCGGGACGTACGACATTCCGATCGCGATCAACGTTTGGGGCAGTTACCGGCGGATGGAGATGGCGCTGGGGTGCCATGAGGCAGTGCCCGGCGTTCGGGGCGGACACACGCCCGGGGGGTTCGACGGGCTCGGCGCGAAGATCGGCGAGCTTGTCAAGCCCGAGCCACCCAAGTCGCTGGGGGATCTGGTTCGCAAGGCGCGGCTGTTTCTGCCATTGCTGCGGATCCCGCCGCGGAGACGCGGCGGAGATGGGCCGAGTCAGGAGGTCGTACAGACCAGCGACGCGGTGAATCTGTTCGATCTGCCGATCATCCGGTGCTGGCCGCTGGACGGCGACTTCGCGTCGCTGGGGTATCCGGCGGGGCTGAATGATGGGATCGTCGGGCTCGGGCACCAAGGGTCGAAGGAGGAATGGAACGCGGAGTTTCGCGGGCGGTACATCACGCTGGCAGGGATTCACACGGTGCACGCGGATGATCGCGACAGCGCCAAGCCGTCGAGCCACAACATCGGGATGTACAGGGTGCAACTGCTCGGTCGGCGGACGCTGGCGATGCACTGGCACATGCATCACGACGGGGCGCGGCACTGGCGATCGTGGAAGAAGCTGGGCAAGCCGATGCCCGTGGCGATTGTCCTGGGCGGAGAGAGCGTGATGCCATACGCGGCGACGGCGCCCCTGCCGCCGGGGATCAGCGAGTTGCTGCTCGCGGGGTTCCTCAATCGCGGCGGGATACCGATGGTGCGGGCCAAGACCGTGCCGCTGTGGGTGCCGGCGAACGCGGAGATCGTGATCGAGGGATATGTATCGGCGGAGGCGGGGGGAATCGGCTGGGTTCCCGGGGAGCCTGGAGCCGGCGAACTCGGACCGGGCGCGGTGTTCGAGGGGCCGTTCGGCGATCACACGGGGTTCTACTCGCTGCCGGATCGGTATCCGCTGCTCAACGTGACGGCGATCACGCGGCGGAAAGATGCGATCTATCCGACGACCGTGGTCGGTTTGCCGCCGCAGGAGGACTACTTCCTCGGCAAGGCCACGGAGCGGATTTTCCTGCCGCTTCTGCGGACGCTGATCCACGACATCGAGGACTATGACCTGCCGATGTTCGGGACGTTCCATAATTGTGCGATGATCCGGATTCGCAAGGCGTATCCGCTGCAAGGGCGGCGGGTGATGCACAGTGTGTGGGGCGCGGGGCAGATGGCTTGGACCAAGAGCATCTTCGTGGTGGATGATGATGTGGATGTCCACGACACGATGAAGGTGCTGCGGTTGGCGGGTGAGCAGTGTCACCCGTTGCGGGATGTTGAGTTGGTGAATGGTCCGCTGGACATTTTGGATCACGCCGCGCCGAGGTTGGCGGCGGGGATGAAGATCGGCTTTGACTGCACGCGGAAGGTGGCGGGGGAAGAGGTGGGGGGCGTCGCAGTGGAAGAGCGAGCGTTGCCGACGCTGGCCGGCCGCGAGGCGATGGATCGGTACGTCGCGGAGGTCGCGCGGCTTGAGGGTGTGGTCGCGGCGAGTGTGCCGTCGGAGGCGCCGGGGTGGCTGTTGGTGAGTGTCCGAAAGGCCGCGGGGGGCATGGGCAAGGCGTTCATGCCTGCGCTGTGGCGGGTCAGGCCCGCGGGCGTGGATGTGGCAACGCTGCCGCGGTTTGTGATCGTGGTGGGAGAGGATGTGGATGTGACGAATGTTGACGCGGTGTTCTTCGCGTGGCTGGCGCACAGCGACTCTTCGCGGGACATGTACCGCTGGAGCAGCGAGCCCGAACCGGCGCGTGCCGCCCACCGCCTGGCCTTCGACGCGACGGCGAAGGTTGCGGGCGATGAGCGGCACGGCCAGCCTGTTCGGCGGTGGCCGCCGATTCTGGGTCGGATGGAGCGGTTGTGATCAGTCGCGTTCGATCGGCACGCCGATGACCGAGCCGTACTCGGTCCACGAGCCGTCGTAGTTGCGCACGTTCTTGAGACCAAGAAGGTACTTGAGCACGAACCAGGTGTGGCTCGAGCGCTCGCCGATGCGGCAGTAGGCGACGGTGTCGCGTGCGGGGTCGATGCCCTTCTGATTGATGTAGAGCTCCCGCAGTTCATCGGCAGACTTGAAGGTGCCGTCGGTGTTCACCGCCGAGGCCCACGGGATGCTGCGGGCGCCAGGGACGTGCCCCGCGCGCTGGGCCGTTTCGGTCATGCCCGGCGGGGCGATGATCTTCCCGGAGAACTCATCGGGGCTGCGAACATCGACGAGGTTGGAAGCGTGGGTTTGTGCGATCGCCACGACATCGAGCAGGCGTGCGCGGAGGTCGAGGTTGACGCCGGGTGCCTTGTAGGCGGTGGGCGTGGGCGTGGGGCGGGCGGGTGTGAGTGGACGCGACTCCTCGTTGAGCCATCGGACGCGGCCGCCGTTCATGAGGCGGACGTCGGCGTGGCCGTAGATGCGGGCGACCCAGAAGGCATACGCGGCGAACCAGTTGCTCGCATCACCGTAAAACACGATGGTGTCCGAAGGACTGATGCCGGACTCGCTCAGGAGCTTTTCCCATGACTCCTTGGTGGGGATGTCGCGTCGAATCGGGTCCTGCAGCTGTGTGTTCCAGTTCCAGCCGACGGCGCCGGGGATGTGGCCAGCGTCGTAGAGCTTCGGGTCGACATCGACCTCGACGATGCGCACGCCGGGCGTGTTGAGGTTCCGCTGGACCCAATCTGTGCTCACAAGAGCCTCCGGATGGGCGTAGCCGCGGGGAATAGCGGGGTCGATGTCGACCTTGAACTGGTGCGGGACGGTTGACGGTGCAGACATTGCATGAACTCCTTGCAAAATTGGGCCCGGAAGTCGGGCGAACGTTTGATGGGACTCGGTCGCGGAACGGTTCCCCGGGTGCGGGCACCGGCTCGCACGCGGGGGGGCCCGGATCGCGACGTGCCTGCGAGAGACGCACGCGGACTCAAGCAAGCCGTAAAACGGCCGCGAAATACGACAGTAATCAGGCGATTTGGAGCTGGTTCTCTTCGCCGCGGGGCGGCAGTGGGCCTGACCGTGTGGCTTGATCAGCGACAACAGCAGGCATGGCGGCAACAGCAGCAACAGCACCACACCAAACGAGCGTTCGGTGAGCGGCCGGCCGTTGACGAATTGCTCGTATAGAACGTGAGCATGACGAAGTATACCCGCCTAATGGGCCGCGGGTTGCGACGACGCGGCATCGGCGCCGGAGACCCGGACTACTCGCCCGCGAGCTCAGGGTGGTGCTTGAGCATGCTGCTCGCGTACTTGAGGATGCTGTCGCAGAAAATCATGACACCGACGCCGTTCTCGGGCAACGTGCCGGCGTTGGCATCGCGTTCCAGAACGGTGCGAGCACCCTGGAAAATCAGGCCGGAGCTCGGGCCGGCCATCAGACCTTCGACTCGGCAGAGGTCGAGCACGCGGTCGTAGGCGGTGTCAAACGGTACTTCGATGATCTCGTCGATGAGCGTCCGGTCGTACAGGCGGCTGACATCCAGTTCGCTCGTGTTGCGGATGCCGGGGACATCGTGGCCCGGAGAGGGCTGCACGGCGATGATGCGGACGGTTCGCCCGACCTCGGCGGCGCGAGCCTTGAGGACGCGGGCCAGACCGGTGACGGTGCCGCAGGTTCCCAGTGACGTGAAGACGTGGGTGACCTTGGCGTCGGTCTGTCGCCAGATTTCGGGGCCGGTGGTGCGAATGTGGGCGTTGACGTTGGCTTGATTCTCGTACTGATTGGGCATGACGTAGCGGTCGGAGGATGCGCGAGCATGGGTGCGTGCCAGCCCGATGGTGCCGTCTTCTGCGCCGGGGAGGGGGCACATCGCATCGTTCGTCACGTCGAGGTCGGCGCCGAAGAGCTTCAGAAGCATGCGCTTTTCGGCCGGGACTTTGCTCGGCGTGACCGCCCGCATGGGGTAGCCGCGAACGCCGCAGATCGCGGCAAGGGAGAGGCCGGTGTTGCCGCTGGTCGGCTCGACGATGCCGCGGCCGGGGCGTGACGGGCCAAGCTCGTTTCGTGCTTCGAGATCGGCGATCATGCTCGCCGCGGCGCGATCCTTAACCGAGCCGAAGGGATTCAGCCACTCGAGTTTGGCGAAGAGGCGGAAGTTTGCTCGTGCCAGTTCGGGTGGGAGGAGGCGGTTGATGCGGACCAGAGGGGAGGGGTTCTCTTCACTGGGGAGCATCTCAAGGATGGAGTCGTAGACGCGTGTCTCGTGGTTCATGGGGCGATTTCCGTGGCCGGTTCCGCCAGCGTGCGGATGGTGCGGTCGGCTGGGTTGAAGACCGGGATGATGTTCAGGGTGTCGCGGCGAGAGCACTGCACGATGTCATCGTTGAGGCTCAGGCGGATGAGGTTGCGGCCGCCGCGAGATTCGCGCATGGCCTGCAGGATCCCGGTGTCGGGATCGGCGGCGCGCTGGCGGGCGTGTCGGAAGGCCTCGATACACAGGCGTGCGGAATCGTCGGTAGCCAGTTCTCGGCCGGCAAGCACGAGTTGGTCGGCGATGGCGCCCGCGGGGAGGCAGTCGTCGAGTGAGACTTCGCCCCGTGTGCCCGCGCAGAGGATGTGCACGGGACGACGGTCGCTCGCGACCGCGGAGCAGACAGCGCTGAGGTTCACGAAGGAGCCGACGAGAATGAGATCGGCGTGTCGCGCGTGAAGCAGCGCGGCCGTGCCGTTGGTCGTCGTGAAGACCAGGGGGCGGGAAGCGATGGCGTCGCGGGTGTATCGCCACGGGGAGTTATCGAGGTCGAACCCGTCGATGAGCACGCCCGCTCGTTCGCCGCCGAGGAGCGGGTGCTGGCCCGCGGCTCGGAGCGTGTCGGCCAGAGCGCGGGCCTCATCGACGGTGGCGGTGGGATGCACGACGGGGCAACCGTGGGCAAGGGCGTGGGCGATGGTGACGCTGGCACGCAGTGCGTCGATCATGATGACGATGCCGCCGGCGAGCGCGGCGGGGTCGATCATCGCGGGCAGGAGATGGACCGCGAGCGGACGCGAGAGGCGGGGGGCATCGGGAACGGGTGCGGCATCGGGTGCTGGCATGTGGTCGGTTCTCTCGGGTTCTCACACGAGTTGGACTTGCGGACTGGATCAGTGCTTCGTGGGCGTGTCGTTGTCGGAGTCGTGCAGTCGATCGAGTTTGCGGACCTCCGGCACGGCCCAGGCCACGCCCCAGACGACGAGGATCGTGCCGATGCCGCCGGAAACGACGCTGATGACGGGCGTGAAGAGCTTCGCCACGAGGCCGCTCTCGAACGCGCCTAGTTCGTTGCTGCATTCGACGAAGACGCTGTTGATCGCGGCGACCCGGCCGCGGAGATGGTCGGGTGTGCGCATCTGGACCAGAACGTGGCGGACGACGACACTCACCTGGTCGACCGCGCCGGAGATCGCCAACGCTGCGACGGAAAGCCAGGCGTTGCGGGAAAGGCCGAAGACGATCATGCACAGGCCGAAGGCGAAGACGGACCAGAGGAGTATGGGCCCGGCCTTGCGGAAGTCGTGGTGGCGGGTCAGGGCCAGGCCCATGAGCAGCGCACCAACGAATGGTGCGGCGCGCAGCACGCCGTGCATGACCGGTCCGGCATCGAGAATCTCATCGGCAAAGATGGGCAGGAGCGCGGTCGCGCCGCCGAGGAGCACGGCCAAAAGATCGAGCAGGATCGTGCCGAAGATCGTGCGCTCGCGGTAGATGTGCACGGCCCCGGCGAGCAGGTCGCGTGCGTTGAGGTTGGTGCCGGCTGAGGGCTGCGGGCGCGGGGATGTGAAGAGGACGCTGAGCGCGAAGGTCGCGGTGCCGATGGCGGTGGCGATGTAGATGGGCCATGCGTGGCCGGTGAGCCTGTCGATGCCGCCGGCCAGGAGGGGGCCGACAATGGCGCTGAACTGAAAGACGCTCGCGTTCCAGGTAACGGTGTTCTGGAAGGCTTCGCGCGGGACCAGTAGCGGGACGAGGCTGTTGCGGGATGGGCCGTTAAACGCCCGGCAGCAGCCCGAGAGCATGAGCAGCACGATCAGGAGCCAGTAGGATTGACCCGTGAACGATGCCCACGCGATGGCCACGGCGCAGAGCGCAAAGCCGAGTTGGGTGATGCAGAGGAGTCGGCGACGGTCGTGGTTGTCTGCGGCGTGGCCGGCGATCAGCGCGAGCAGGACGACGGGCATCGCGCGGGCGAGCCCGACGAGCCCGAGCAGGATCGGATCGCGGGTGCGTTCCCAGACTTCCCACGCGACACCGGTGCTGAGCATCTGCAGCGAGGTCGCGGAGGTGAGGAATCCCGGGGCGTACAGCCGGAAGTTGCGGTGGTGCCACGCCTCAAACGCCGAGCGCTCGGCGATGGTGCTCTCTGGCGGCTGGGGGTTTGACGCGGGATCGGTGGGCACGCGGACCTCGGTCCAGCGTAGCGCGGCGGGCGGGATCTACCATCGCCACATGACCCTCGCGACCAACCCGGCGCAGCCCACCGCTGCGGTCCCGACCCTCGTCAAGATCGTCGCGACCATCGGCCCCGCGTGCGATACGCCGGAGATGGTCGCGCGGCTGATCAGCGCGGGTGTCGGCGTGTTCCGTCTGAACTTCTCGCACGGCTCGTTCGATCAGCACGAGGGGCGGCTGCGCGTGATCCGCTCGGTCGCTTCGAGCATGGGGCTCCCCGTTGCCGTGCTGGGTGACTTGCCCGGGCCCAAGATCCGCACGGGCAGGGTCGACGACCTTGATGGCAGCGGCGGGCTCCGGCTGGGCACGGGCCAGGAGGTTCTGATCGAGGCGAGCAATGTGCCCGCGAGGATCGATCGCGGCATTCCGATGCTCGGGTGCACCTATGGCGGCATTGTGCGCGATGCGCTGCCGGGGCAGCGTGTTCTGATCAACGATGGCGTGATCCGCATGCTTGTCGTTGCCTCGGAGGTGCACGATGGTGCCGCGGTGCTGCGTTGCGCGGTGACGACGGGCGGGGTGGTCACCTCGAGCAAGGGGATCAATCTCCCCGACACAGATCTGAAGATCCCCGCGATTACGCAGCGTGATCTGGAGTGTGTGCAGTGGGCGGTTGGCCAGGGGATCGACTTTCTCGCGCTGTCGTTCGTCCGCACCGCGGACGAGGTGCGGGAGCTCAAGCGGATACTTGCCGGTATGTGTGCCGTGGAGTTCGGGACCGATCAGACCGGCGAGGGCTCGATGATTCCGGTCATCGCGAAGATCGAGAAGCCGCAGGCGGTGGCGCAGATGGAGTCGATCGTCGAGGCTGCGGACGCGATCATGGTCGCGCGCGGCGATCTCGGCGTGGAGATGGACCTTGCGCACGTTCCGGTGGTGCAGAAGCAGTTGATCGCGACCGCGGACAGCTGGGGCAAGCCGTGCATCGTCGCAACGCAGATGCTCGAGACGATGATCCAGAGCATGACACCGACGCGTGCGGAGGCCAGCGATGTGGCCAACGCGGTTTTTGACGGTGCGGACTGCGTGATGCTCAGCGGCGAGACGGCGGTGGGTAAGTACCCGCTCGTCACGGTCGAGACCATGCGACGGATCGTCGAGGCCGCGGAGGGGCGAATGCTCGAGAGCAGCATCGCGCCGAGCCCGCCGCGACGCGTCGTGCAGACGGGATACCGAACGGCCGCTCTTGCCCACGGCGCATGGCATGTCGCCCGGGATATCGGCGCACGTCTGGTTGTGTGCTGGAGCCAGCGCGGCGGTGCGGCCCGCTACCTCAGTCAGACGGGGTTCCGGATCCCGATCGTGGCCTACTCGAGCAGCGCACGAGAAACGCGACGAATGGGCCTGCTCAAGGGCGTGCGAGCCCTTCGGTGCGATGTTCCCGGCGATGAGCGCAGCGCATTGGCGGAGTGGAACCGGCGTGTTGATGAGGATCTGGTGGCGCTCGGCTGGGCGCGGCCGGGCGATCCGATCGTGCTGGTAGCGGGCCGGCCTCTGGGCGTGCAGGGTGCCGCCAATACGCTGGCGGTCCACTTTGTCGGCAACCCGAGTACGGGCTTCCGCACGCACGTATGACCTTGGGCCACTGACGCGATCGCTTCGGCCGGCATGATCGCCGCGAACGCCGGCCGGTCGGTGCCGTTGACTGAAGAGGTTGGTCGATGTGCCCGGCCTGCTCGCTGCGCCCTTGTGCGACCGCGGCAAAGCCGAGAGCCGCCGCGTCCAGGCGAGCGAGCGAGTGGGGGAGTGGAGCGGAAGGGAGTCGAACCCTCGACCTCGTCATTGCGAACGACGCGCTCTACCAACTGAGCTACCGCCCCATTTGCCGGATGTCTCTCCGACAGGGTGGGGACTATATCCGCGTCGAACGCCGGGGTGAAGCGTTCGGCGAAAGTTGTGCCCAGCGGAGAGCGGTTCGCGGCGGGGGCCGGTTGGATAAGCCCCTGACTGCCGCGGTCGCGCGGCGACGAACAGAGCCCCACCCGACCGTGCGATCAGGCGAGGGGTCGAGGGCCCGGCGGGCAACTGGCGGCAGAACTTTTTGGAAACCACGGAAATTGAAGATGGGGCGATGGGAAGGCCTCCGGATTGTGCCGAGAATTCGGCCAGGATGGCTCCCGGACCGGACGCGAGCATCCAGCGGCTGAGGAGAATTGAATGCCGGGCCAGAGTTGACCGAAGACAAACTTGGCCTACCCTCATCGTCCACGGACGACCCGGCGGTGTCCCCATCGTGCCGTCCATGCCAACTCGGTCCCCGATAGCTCAATGGTAGAGCGGCCGGCTGTTAACCGGCAGGTTATAGGTTCGAGTCCTATTCGGGGAGCTTCTGACCGGCCCGCGAATGCGGGCCGGTTTTGCTTTACGGCCAGGGCGGTTTCCGGCGTCCGGGCGGGGTGGCGGAAACGTCGGAGAATCGGGGGTCAAACGCGGGTCGGGGTTGGCCGCCGCGCTCTCCGTTTGCGTCGGCCCGATCGGGGTTCGACGAGAACCCCGGGCGTTCGCGTCGCCCTCTCGGCCGAACCTCTCAAACTCTCTGACCCTCTCGGTTAGCGCACCCGCCGATTTGACGCGGGGTTCCGATCAGGGGTAGGCGGGGATCGGAACGGTCGCGGAAAAGAGACGACCGCTCGTACCCTCTGCATCAGCACGTTTGGGAGGCGCTCAATGTTGATCTACTGCTCGCGGATCAGTCTCGTTCCTTCGGAGTCCGACGAGTCTCTCCTGGCTCCCATTGCGAGTTGGCTCTCCGGCAAGCTCCAGCGACGTCTTGATCGCGCGCGGCTGCTTGAAGACGGCGATGTTCGACTCGACGACGGCAGTGGCTGTGAGTGGTGGTCCGTGCCGCAGGACGCGGAGCATTGGCGGGCCATTCGCTACTGGCACCCCGACCGCGTCACTCGGGGAAGGGAGTGGCACACAGAGATCGGAGTCCACCGAGCCAAGGGACGATTCGTCACTTCTGTGCTCCTCCGAACCCACGAAACCAGCGCGCTGGTTGACCCACGCGTAGAAACGACCCGACCGAAGGTCGTGGCAGAGATCTTCGAGCACTGCAAGGTGGCAGCTGAGACTTCGGGCGGACGGGCGCGGGAACTGCGACTGGAGGATGCGGAGAGCTTCCTCAACGAGGTGCATAGCCCCGAGCGGACGCATCCGATTGTCCAGATCAGCAGCGACGGCAACGGCCAGTTCTTGATGCAGCCCGAGCGAGCCGCGTCGTTGCTGGCAGGGGTTGCACTCGTGGCGATGATTCCGCCTGAGGTGGACACCTTTGCACTCGAGGAGGCACTCGACGGGAGATACTGCTGCTACAACGGGGCCGTGAACATCATCTGGCCTCGCTCGCGCAGCCTCTCGGGCGCGTTCGTGCCGTTCCAGCGAATCATGCCGGAGCAGATTCTCGGCGTCCGCTCTCGCGGAACGTGGCCGGAGAACCAACTGCTCGCCACCGTTTGCGATCGCATGAATGAGGTTTATGCGAGGGAGCACATTTCGCCAGAGATTGTCAGGGCCGTACGGCACCGGTGGTCCCTGGAGGTTGCGAAGCGATCCACCACGAAGACCGATCCTGAACTCGACTCACTGTACAAGCAGGTCGACAAAGACCAACGCGAGGAGATCGACCGCCTGAAAGGCGACCTTGCGGCGAGAGACGAAGCCCTTGCGGCCGCGAAGGACACGATTGACGAGTTGGACGCCAAGTGCCGAGCGCTCAAGGGGCAGTTGGACCAGGCGGGGCTGCGAAGCGCGCCTGCAGCGACGAGCTCGTTGTCGAACGATGCCAAGGCACTTCTGCTGCGCGTTGCGACAGAGGAGTTCACGCTTGAGGATGCACTGAAGGTGCTCGCAACCGTGTTCCCGGATCGACTGACCATCCTGGATTCAGCGTGGAAGTCCGCTCGTGCTGCGGATGACTTCAAGTACCCGCGCCGGGCATTCGAGCTGATGCACACGCTTTGCGACGGGTACTGGACAGTCCTCAATGCTGGCAAGGGCGACAACGAAGCGAAGGGTGTCTTTGGCCAGAAGTCGTTTGCGGCAAACGAATCAAAGACCGCCCGCGACAACAAGCGTGCGCAGTCGCTCCGGACGTTCATCCACCGGGGAAGCCCGATCGAGATGATGAAGCACCTGAAGATCGGTGCGCCGAGCGAAGGTACGGCCGAGACCTGGCGATGCCACTTCGAGTGGGATGCGGTCGATCGTCGCGTCGTGATCGGGCATTGCGGAAAGCACCTCGACCATCGTTGAGTTCGGTGGTGTGCGAGTCTTGCGATCAACGGACTTTCGCCACATTTCGCCCCGATCGCGTAGATGCTGGTTAACGGCCTGCCGCGTGGCTGGCTCGTTCAACTGACCATCGCTGGCCCCTCGGGGCTTGCGCACGGACGCACGCATGACCATCGACCTCGACGAGGGGGCCGAGCGCGATGACCTCGCGCACGCCCACCTGCTTACCCCGACAAAGCGGCTGCACGCCATCGCCGAGATCCTGGCGGGCGGCATCCGCCGCCAGCGCGAGGATGCCCGCCGCATGGGCGAGTCCGGCGACATCTCGGCCCCGTCAGAAAGAGAGGAAGATGGACTTGAACCCTCGGGACCGGTCCGCCTTGATCGTCCGCTTGGTTGACGCCTTGCGAACCGGAGAGTCCCGATGATCCACACGCCCGACGACATTCCCGCGACGGTGAAGGCCCTGGGCCGACTCACCGTCCCCGAGTTGAAGCAGCGCTACGCCGAGGTCTTCGGCGAGCCCACACGGACGAACCACAAGCAGTACCTGATCAAGCGGATCGTTTGGCGGATGCAGGCGCTCCGCGAGGGCGGTTTGTCGGAGCGGGCACGAAGGCGGGCGCTCGAACTGGCCGACGACGCGGAGATCCGTTTGAGCGCCCCGCGTGCCGCCGACGCGGTCGCGAACGGCACCGGACGAACGGTCGCGGCGGCGTTCGACGCGGGCCGCCCGGATACGTTTCCGAAGCCCGGGGCCGTGATCCGCCGTGAGTACAAGGGACGGGCGATCGTGGTGCGGGTATTGCCTCGGGGGTTTGAGTACGAGGGCGAGGTCTACCGGTCGCTCACGGCGATCGCGCAGAAGATCACTGGGGCGCACTGGAACGGGGTGAGCTTCTTCCGCCTGCCGTCGGCTCGCGGGGAGCGGAAGGCGGAGGCCCGCGCATGAAGAGACGACCCGAGCCCAAGTCGCCGACCCAGATCCGCTGCGCGATCTATACCCGCAAGAGCACCGAGGAGGGGCTGGAGCAGGAGTTCAACTCGCTCGACGCCCAACGCGAGAGCGGCGAGGCGTACATCGCCAGCCAGAAGAACGAGGGATGGGTCTGCCTGGCGGATCGGTATGACGACGGCGGGTTCACCGGCGGCAACATGGACCGGCCGGCGCTGAAGCGCCTCATGGCCGACATCGAAGCGGGGAAGGTGGATTGCATCGTTGTCTACAAGGTGGACCGGCTGAGCCGGTCGCTCATCGACTTCGCCCGGATGATGGAGATCTTCGAGCGGAAGAAGATCTCGTTCGTCTCGGTGACGCAGCAGTTCAACACCACGCAGTCGATGGGGCGGCTCACGCTGAACATCCTGCTCTCGTTTGCGCAGTTCGAGCGGGAGATCATCTCGGAGCGGACGCGGGACAAGATCGCGGCTGCTCGGCGCAAGGGCAAGTGGTCGGGTGGGCGCTCGGTGATTGGGTACGACGTGGACCCGGTGACGAAGAAGCTCGTGGTCAATCGGGAAGAAGCGGAACTCGTACGCGAGATCTTCGGCCTGTACCGCGCGAAGCGGTCGCTCCTTGACATCGCGCGCGAGTTGAACGGCCGCGGCCTGCGGACCAAGGCCGTCCGCACGCCCAAGGGTGCGGCGTACGGCGGTCGTGAGTGGGACAAGCCCGCCGTGCTGAAGGTCCTGACCAACATCCTGTACCGGGGGCGGGTGCGGTACAAGGCCGAGACGTTCGCGGGCGAGCACGAGGCGATCGTGGATGACGCCTTGTGGGCCAAGGTCAACGAGATGCTCCGGCACAACGGCCGCGACGGCGGGATGGTGGCACGGAACAAGTTCGGCGCGCTGCTCAAAGGGCTCATCCACTGCAACCCGTGCGGGCTCACGATGGGCCACACGATGACCACCAAGGCCGGATCGCGCGCGTACCGCTACTACGTCTGCTACAAGGCGCAGAAGCAGGGATGGGATTCGTGCCCGTGCCGGTCGCTGCCTGCCGAGCAGATTGAGAGGTTCGTCGTCGACCAGATTCGGAGCATCGGGAAGGACCCGTCGCTCCTCTCTCTGACGCTGGCGAAGTGCCGCGAACAGATGGCCTCAAATCGCACGGCTGCGGAGAGCGAACTGAGCGCCGTCGAGCGCGAGATGGCCCGGCTTCAAGCTGACCTGGCCCGCGTTGCCCGCGACGCGGCCACCGACGCCCACGCGGCATCGCGGCTGGCGGACCTGCACGAGAAGGTGCGAACGTGCGAGGATCGGGCCGCAGTGTTGAACCAGAGGCTCGCCGAGGCGAGCGCCGGTGAGATCACAAAGGCGGATGTGGACGCCGCGCTCGGTGAGTTCGACGGCGTCTGGTCCCGTCTCACGCCCAAGGAACAGGCCCGCCTCATGCGGATGCTCGTCCAGCGCGTGGACTACGACGCGACGAAGGGCTCGGTATCGATCACCTTCCACCCGCTGGGTCTGCGGTCGATCGGCCAGCGTGGGCACGAGGAGGAAGCGGCATGAGCGACGGCATCAGACTCGACTTCAAGGTTCACTTCACCACCGGCCAGTGCGGATCGCGGGAACTGCGAGCCGGGGAGCGGACTACGCCGCCACCGGTGCCCGAGGGCCACGTGCCGCGCATCTCGCGGCTGATGGCGCTGGCGATCCGGTTCGACGACTTGGTGCGTCGCGGCGAGATGGGCGACTTCGCCGAGATCGCAGAGTTGGGGCAGGTGACCCGTGCCCGAGTGAGCCAGATCGCCAACCTGCTGAATCTCGCGCCGGACATCCAGGAGGCGATCCTGTTCTGGGGTCGCACGAACGGCGTCCGGGAGGCTCTGACCGAGAGGCAGATTCGTTCGATCGCATCTGAACCGGACTGGAATCAGCAGCGATCGCGATGGGCGGAAATCTTCACAAATGCGTAAGTCGTTGTTCCATAATGCTTTATGGCAACATCGACCTGTCCCTCCTCACCCAATCAACGACCTATCGCTGAATTTGCCGCCCAGCGCTTTGACATCCAAATACGCTCTGTGTATTCTTTTCCGCGATCCGGATTCGAGGCGGATGAGACTGAATCGTTGGCGTAAACTCTGCCGTGCCGAACGAGCCGACCAGCGACAAACCCAAGGAGCAAACGATGACCAGCAACGAGAACACCGGGAAGCAGGCGGACCTTCTGGCTGATGAGTCTACCCCGTCGGAGTCGCCCAAGGACCGTGCCGGCAAGGGCACTGATCGGAAGCACGGCAAAAGCTTTGTGTACCTGGGCCTGAAGGAGTGTGACGACGCACTCCGGAAGATCGACCCGCACGAGAAGCGGATGTCCATCGACAGCTTCGCGCGGGCTCTGGGGCACGATGCCCCCAAGGGCCGCTTTCTCCACAAGCTCGATGCGCTGCAGAGCTTCACTCTCATTGAGAGAGACCCTGAGAGCGTCCGCCTCACGCCGCTCGCGATCGACATGCTTTACGGCGGAAGCGAAGCCGCCAAGGCCAAGGCGCGGGCCCAGGCATTGCTGGCCTATCCCGAGTTCAAGAAGGTCTTCGTTGACTGCCCGAAGGGCCAAGACAATCAACGCGCGCACACGGAAGACTACATCCGCGCGAAGCTCGGCATCGTGAACGAAGTGGACCGGTTCATCAAGCTCTTCCTCGAGTCCGCCCATTTCGCCGGGCTTCTCGAAGGCACCCCGAACCCTGAAGCAAAGACCTTCCGGCTTCGGACCGCGCCCACTTCGATTGGTCAGGCTGGTGACAACAACGGGTCGTCCAGCGTCGTTGTTGACGAGTACTCACCGATGCCTATCGAGGAGGTGGAGGCATGCCTCGAGGCGGTCGGACTCAGCGTGTACGGGACTCGCAGCGAGGTCCGGCAGCGGACCGTCGGCAAGATCAAGCTCGAGGTCAGCGACGGAAAGATCACGGTGACGGTGGACCGTCCCGTTCGGATCGTGATCAAGACGGCTGAGGCGCTCAGTGAGCTTCAGCAAATCCTGGCCTCGATGCAGGAGAAAGGCCTCAAGGCTTGACGCAGCATCGCCCCATCTAAAAAGCCACCTGCGCCAGCGGTAACTGGTGCAGGCAGGCTCAGTCGTGCTTCCGCGGCCAAGCAGATCGGCCGAGCGGAAGGCCGGGACGGTTCCCGACTCAGGCTGGCACCTGAGGATAGTGCGGCGAACCGACGGCGACAAGAAGTTCTGCTCGATTGCAGGAGTCTGCCGTGAACACGCACAACCACATCACTTAGCCAGCTGCTCGCACCGACACCGAGGCTCCGAAGGGCGATGACCATGCCGCAGGCTGCGGCAGCGTGATCCGTCCGCGGTGACTCTGCGCTCACAGCTAGCCGTCAAGTCAGTTCACTCGCTTGGACCGTCTGTGGTTTCCCGCCTCAGCGAGCGCGATCGCTGCGCGCCGTTACGGATGACACGCCATGATGATCGATGACGTCTCTCTTCAGTTCAGCCGAAAACTGGCCCGGATCAAAGCGGGTCAGATCACCAAGAAGTACCGCTCGCTCGAAGTCGAGGACGTCGAGCAGAAGTTGATCCTGGAGGTTCTGCTTCGCTGGCCTCGGTACGACCCGTGCAGGGCAACGAAGAGCGCCTTCGTCGAAGCGGTCATGCGGAGCAAAGTCTGCAAGCTCCTGCGGACCGAGCGCCGCAGGCTTTCCCGGCAAAAGCGCGCGTCCGCAGTCCTCAACGCGTCCACTCGCGAGGAAGACCCGCATGACTCGATCCGCTCGCTGTCGCTCCGCATTGACTTGCCGTGTGTTGTGGGCAAGCTCCCGGCAAATCTGATCGAGGCATGCGACCGCCTTGCTCAAGAGACTCGCTCATCGGCAGCGGATGCGGCTGGCATGTCACGGAACGGCCTTGCCGGTGCGATCAAACGCTCGCGTGCGATCTTCCGACAGCACTCGCTTGATTTCTATCTGTGAGTGGGCAGCGCGCGAAGCAGCGGGTTAGAAGAGGTGTGAGAGCACACCCATCACAACGAGTCCTGCTGTTAGGACTCGCTCCGACCGACGGCGCACGAGTGCTGCGCGTCGCATCGTGCTCACAACGAGCCAGCCCACATGAAGATCGACCCAAAGCACATCTCCTTCGCCGATCTCGTCATCCGCACCCAGGTCAAGTGGTTGCGTGAGAGAGGCATCATTCGTCGGAGCGAGGCCGAGGATTTCGCCAGCGACCTGATGGCTCAGTTGCTGGAGGCGTGGGACGGCTTTGATCCCGAGCGCGGAACCCGCGAGGCCTTCATTAACCAGGTTGTCAGCACGCGGATCCTCTCGCTTCTGCGCGACCGGCGTGCCCAGAAGCGGCGCGGCAACCCGCTGTCGCTGGACGTCGATGGTGACTCCATTGCCGATCCCGCGGGCGCAGGCGACGCGTGGATTCGCACGATCGATCTGCGTGTGGATCTTGAGGCTGCCCGCCGCAAGTTGAGTCCCAAGCAGCGTGCGCTCTGCGACCAGTTGCTTCGGGAGGCTCTGAGCCCGGCGTCCAGAGAGATGGGCGTGCCACGGAGCACGCTCCGCTACGCCGTCACCAAGATCCGCCAGATCTTCCGCGATGCGGGGCTGGAGGAGTACCTCTGAAGTGTTCGCCACTTTCCGACCGTTTCGCGTAGATGGCCCAAGGAGAACACCCATGAACACCGGCAGCGCCCGCCCGGGCCGGACTGTGTACCGGCTCACATTCGAAATCCCTGTCGATATGGAGGCGGTTGAGGACACGCTTCTGCTGGCGATTCTCGCCGTGGGTTGCCTCTACGGCGATGCCGCCGTCCGTCTCGATGCTGGCTACGAGATCGACTCCGATTCTCGTGTGGTCGTGATCGACGGCAGCACCGAAATCGGTTGCGCGGTGGCTCGCATCTTCATCGGCTTCTGCACTCGGGAGTTCGGCGGCGACACCTTCAGCATGGTTCGCGCTGACGGACCTGTGCCGAAACGCCCTTCTACCGCGAAGCACGCATGTGGGGCTGGTGCGTGAATGCCCCACTCGTCCGCCTCGGTCAGGGCGGGTTCGTCCGCGACATCTGGCCCCACGAACTCGATTCCTCGATCCCCAAGCACGGAGACCCCATGCCCGCAACCGCCTCCCCCAGTACGCACACCCTCATGAACCAGATCAGTAAGGGCCGCAAGGTCCGCCCCCGCCGCATCATGCTCTACGGCACGCACGGCATCGGCAAGAGCACCTTCGGCGCGATGGCCGAGCAGCCCATCTTCGTCCCTACCGAGGACGGCCTGGCCGACATCGACTGCGAGAGCTTCCCGCTCGCCCGCAGTCTCGGCGAGGTGATGGCGGCGCTCGAGTCGTTGTACTCAGGCGACCACGATTACCGCACCGTCGTTATCGATAGCCTGGACTGGCTCGAGCGCCTGATCTGGGCCGAGGTGTGCGCCGACGAGAACGTCGAGAACATCGAGAAGATCGGCTATGCCAAGGGCTTCTCGTTCGCCATCGACAAGTGGCGCTCGGTGCTCGGGGCGCTCGATGCCCTCCGCAGCGACCGCGGCATGACCGTGGTCCTGATCGCCCACGCCAAGATCGAGAAGTTCGAGAATCCCGAGACGGTGCCGTACGACCGCTACTCGCCGCGTCTGCACAAGCTGGCGTCGGCGCTGGTGCAGGAGTGGGCCGACGAGGTGCTCTTCGCCACGTACAAGGTCCACACCGTCAAGGTCGACGAGGGGTTCAACAAGGCCAAGCACAACGGCGTCTCGACCGGCGAGCGGATCATCCGCACCGTCGAGCGCCCGGCGCACGTCGCCAAGAACCGTCTCGGTCTGCCCGACGAGATCCCGCTGGACTACCGCGTGTATGGCGCGTTCGCCCGCGGGGAGAACCCCTTCGCCGACGCCTCTTCACCTGCCCCCACCACCGACAACGCCGGCGCGGCCTGAAAGCCGCCGCCGTTGTCCATCCCTCATCCGTCCATCACCGATCGCAAAGGAACTGACTCATGGCCACGCTGAACAACTTCGACGCCAACCAGGTTGACCCGTCCGTCGCTCTCGATCCGCTCCCCGCGGGCAAGTACCTCGCCGTTGTCTCCGAGTCGGAGCTCAAGCCGACCAAGACCGGCGGCGGCAAGTACCTGCAGCTCACCTTCCAGATCATCGACGGCGAGTTCAAGGGCCGCCTGGTCTGGGCCCGCCTGAACCTCGAGAACAAGTCCGAAATGACGGTCAAGATCGCTCGCGGCGAGCTCTCGGCCATCTGCCGCGCCATCGGCGTCATGCAGCCCAAGGACTCGGTCGAGCTGCACAACGTGCCGCTGGAGATCAACGTCGGGCTGAAGAAGCGCGACGACAACGGCGAGTTCACCAACGTCATCAAGGGCTACGCCAAGAAGGGCGGCGGCGGTTCGCCGGTGAGCGCCCGCGCTCCCGCCGGCGTTGGCCCGGGGAGCACGCCGCCCTGGAAACGCTGAGTCCATCTGGTCGCGTCCTCGAGCTCCCGTACCCGCCCAGTGTGAATCACATCTGGCGACGGATGGGCTCCAGGA
>Ga0209985_10000055_pt1 | contig 121393 bp, 95 predicted proteins | sample NOAtaG_FD_187305 | JGI IMG/M metagenome (GOLD analysis project Ga0209985, IMG submission 187305) | Freshwater lake microbial communities from Lake Erie, under a cyanobacterial bloom - NOAA_Erie_Diel6S_1000h metaG (SPAdes) (version 2) | ecosystem: Environmental > Aquatic > Freshwater > Lake ... | reverse complement strand
TCTCTTCAGGGCTGTAATGCCGCCGTTGCTCTTTGGCTGTCATCGCCGTTCCTTTCATTGCGAGTTCAGCACCAATCTATTGCTTACAACTTTTCCTTGCTTGTCCTATTTCGTGTGAAGCTTTTCAGAACAGCCGTATCACTAGTCACCCAGTACGATAATCGGTGTGCGGCTCCGAGTGTTATGTGATTCGATTTCTGCTAGGTAGAGTCCGGGTAACGGGGCAATGGTTGCATTGTAATTGACAACTTCACCCATGAGATTGGTGATTGAAATACAGCGTCTCTCAGTAGACGCCCAGATGTTCTGATGGTCTGTCCACGTACAGGCAGTGCGGACTGCTCGTGAGAGCACTTGCTCGTCATGTACAGAGGTGATTGTCTCGCTCTTGTAGAGCCCCTTATCTGTGCAATAGTAGATAACCGACCCAGCATCATCGGTAAACAATGATATGGGATTCACCGATTCTTGAATGCCGCTTACATGAAAGTCCCACGTGAGCCCATCATCTGTGCTTTCAAGAATGTCGTCTGTTGTGATAAGCAACAGCCGCCCGTCGCGCAATCGGATGCCATTGCCTCCAAGTTGTCGGAAGCCACGGCTGCTTGGCGTTCTGTATACGTCCGTCCATGTAACACCATCGTCCGTCGAACGCACAACAACACGGTCCACCATGCGGTGCGTGAGTGCTTCATCTCGCTGTCCAATGTCTGGCGCTGGTTCTAGAGTATCCTTAATGAGTGTTGTATATGAAGCGGAGATTGAGCCATCACTTGCACTGACCATTCCGATGAAATACGGCTCATTGAACGGTGTGTTCGACATGGTCCACGTCTTACCAATATTGGTGCTGGCGATAACTCCACCGCAGGCAAGGGGGTGCACTTCTAGTGTATTGGCATCTTCGATGCGCAGACCATTAACAAGGGCTATAACAAGAGAATCACCAATAGTTTGAATTGAACTGATATACCCAGACAGTAAGCTATCGCTATCACAAAGCAATGCACGTAGATCAAGACTGTCTAAGATGGAACCATTGCTCCAGAAGCGTATGACCATGCTATTCGCAATTGCAATGCGACCATCTTGCAGGCGAGTTGCAGCTGTGGACGGTTGCGAATCAAGCACTTCTAATAGGTGCCCATTTCTATCAAACCGATTTGTTCGAACACCGGGAAAGATCACCTCGTCTTTTCCTACATACGGCGTCCGTAGGCCAGTGGTAGAGTTCCGATAGGAAACAGGCTCTATTGGAGCATAGGTGACTCCTCTACTGAATAGACTTTTAACATGCCCAACCGAGGACCCTTGTGGCTCTACAAGATAGTCGTCCCAGGAGGCTACGAGCACACGAGAGGAGTCTTGAGCAAAACCACAAATGATCGGCAACATCTTCAGCTCTTCATTCTCAGGTACCATGGAGTTGACACTGATGACGTTCAGATTCGCATCCACAATGAACGACGTTACACCTTGATTGTAGCTAAGAATGCCGGTACTTCCGTTATATGGTGCCATCAAGGTTGGGAGATCCGAGTAACGTGTTAGAGGGAACTTATGGACCGAACTTTGAACAGTATCAGTTAGATCTAGAGATACGATTATCAGTGAGTCTCGACTTAGGTTTTTCGCCAAGTACGATACATAGCCGCCCGCTTGAGCGTATGCTTGAGATGCAGGAGGTACACTTTGAGGCTGTGGCAATGTTGCAGAATACTTCCACTTTCCGTTCGAATATTTATAGTACTTGCCATCTGCCGCTAAAGCGATCACTAGTCCCCCCTTCTTGCCGAAGATCTGCAGTGTACGTATAGACGATAGAGTGTCAAAACCCGGGACCTCCATTCCTGCAGTACACCTCGCAGATGTTGAGTCACCAACTGTTCCATAACATATACTATCCACACCTGCGTTTCGAGCAGGTTTGATCCATACAACAAGACTGTCTTCACCAAATGCGAGATGGCTTGATATTGAAGCAAGGTTGTGACTTTGCGGAATTGGCGTAACAGCAAATCCCGCTGTGTCTTGGTATCCTCTGGCTACATGCCAGAATCCTGAACCTTGTTTAGTGCCAATAACAGCAAAGCGAAAAGGTTGTGAATGATGTATCGAAATCCTCCCCCCTTCATACGAGCCATTGTTCACTTGATACCAACGTTCTCCTGCGTTTGCTGACACCCATACAGTGTCAATTAGTATCAAACAGAATAATCCATCGCTATTTGGCCATTTAAAAGTCTGGACACCAAGATCTTCGAGCATGAATTGTGGACGTGTGGGTATCGTTCTAATAGCTCCACTTTTATCAATTCGGAACATCCTTCCGCCACCAAATCCATACTGCAATAGCGCAATGTCTCCATTTTCACACATGACGGCTTCATGCGCTTGATACGCAGGAACACCGGCAGAGGTCTCCTCGACTACGTTACCTAACAACCAGCTATCGGCAACCGGATATACGCCTAACCTACTTAACATAATGTACTTATCTCCCGTCTCTCCATGAGACACTAATGATGCTCCTGTTGTCCTGCGATCTACGTAAATGCGCTGTACTTGCTGTGCACAGAGACTCGGCATGCAGAAGATGTACAGAATTGACGCATTCAATAGTATTACGAGCCTGCTTACTGGGTGCTTCATAATATCAATGGGTATTGGTCTTCAATAAAACATGAATTGCAATGCGGGGCGTCACAAAGCGGACTGCCACCCCGATCATGCAACATCTTAGGGAAATTCAGCTTGTTGTGCAACAATCGTTCTTGTTTGGACATTCGATTTCTTCACATGGTGCTTGGTTACATTCGCCTCCGAGAGTACATCCACCCGTTTTCATGTATGTGTAGCCTGTTGCAGTTCGGGTCCATCGCATTTCATAGAGGCAGCACTTTGTCCCGCACCGCTCAATGCAGCCTGTGGCCTGATTGATTCCTACACACTTCGGCGTCATAACAGTCCAGCACCAGACAGACCCAACACCAGGCGGCAAGAGACCTGAGTAAGCACTGTCTGCAGAAGTTGGGCTCATCGCGCACAAAACTGCAGATAGGGTCTTTTGAGCGTCGATGATAGCTGGCTTTGTACCGTTAAAGCAGACCTTGGTTATCACCGTGTATTGGTTCTGCGCAAGTGTGGAATTACAAATTCCCGTCAGAAGTGGAGCAGAAGTTCTAATTGTATTACAACCATAGACAGTCACGTTGTAAGTCGTGTTATCTATGCAAACATCTCGTGTTTTTAGTGCTACCGGACCTGCACAATCACATGGAGTGTCCGCTTTAAGTAAAACAGACTGAAGCAGGATCACAAAGAACATTGCAAAGAATGCACAACACCGCCGATGGGTGATTGACATAAGCATAGTGGACCTCACTATTCTGATACAATAAGTATCGGCTCAACACGAACGCCCGAGTCCATCACACACTCAGCTACATACAATCCGGGTGGAGGGTCGGTAAGGGGCAGCTCCACACCAAGAACCGTGAAGAGGCGTTTGACTTCCATCCCGGATCGTTTCCAGTACGACACATGATCGTACCATGTCCGCGCTGCATGAATCTGGGGTCTTGATCGTTGTTGATCATCTTGCACATCCGTGACGGGTTTTTCTTTGTAGAGACCGACCGTTGTGCAGTAATAAACGGGCGACCCAACGGTGTCTTGGAACATGGAGATGATCTGCGCGCCGGCGTCCATACCAACAGGGTCGTGGAAATCCCATTCGAGTCCGTCGTTGGTGCTCTTCAGAACTCCGTCGATTGTCATGAGCAGGAGCGTTCCGTCCTTGGTGATCACGCCGTCACCGCCGACAAGTCTATACCCTTTATTAGCAGGTGAGTGATAGACCTGAGTCCATGTAGCGCCGTTGTCTGTGGAACGAATCACTACGCGGTCGCTGAAGGTGTGATTTAGTGACTCTTCAGGGTCGACAAAGTTTGGTGTTGGCTGTGGCGTAGTGTCTCTCACAACTGTCGTGGCAGACGACACTATCGCACCTGATGCTGTGCGAATGCTCCCAAGATAATATGGCGACTCCAGTGGTGTCTCACATGGCACCCATGTACGACCGGTGTCGAGTGAACGAAGGATTCCTCCACATCGCCAGGGCTTGGTTCCAAGCGTTTCGAGATCGAGCAAGCGCAGGCCGTTTACAAAGGCAAGGAGAGATCCGTCGCCGGCTGTGGAGATTGAGTTAACGTATCCGGCAACATCAGCATCTGTGCAAACAGTGGATGTAACATCTACGGAATCTGCTACCCCTCCAGGTCTCAGAACAATGATCTTGGCCCCATTGCCAATCATCAGAGTACTGTCCATCAAACGAGCCACCGCAGTGGCCGGTTTGTTGTATATCATCCTCACGAACCGCCCATCTCGAGAGAATTGGCGCACTCTATCCCCAGGTGAGAGTATCTCACCTTGACCAACGAAGGGCGTTCTCAAACCGCTAGATGACTGGACTCGCGGCCCATAATCCTTTGTGGCATATCGCTTTTCACCCCGCACGTTCGAAGACCTCAACTCTCCAATTCCCGAAGACGTAGCAAAAACGGAACAGTCGCTATACGGGATCACAATAGGTTCACCAGAATCATCAGTGAAACCATATTGGATCGGTATCTGTGGCAAGACACTTATGTCACGGGCAATACTGCCTAGCGTCAGCATCGTTCCGCTATCTGTATGCAACACAGTTGAATATGAAGTTTTATTCCAACTCAATGCGGCGAAATTCGGAGACAGCGTCGATAGCCCACCCAGATTTTGTGGTGATGGATCAAGCGTCATAGAGGTAAACGGATGTTTAACCGAATCAAGAATGACAGTTACGAGCTTCGAACCCGTTTGCCTCGTACTTATATAGCGAATCACATTGTCTGAGATCGAGATGGTTGAAGAATTGTGCAAAACCAATCCAGTTGCCATAGGAGGAATAAAATCGACAACTGTCCAGATTCCACGGTGTAGTCGTGCATACCAACCCGATTTGTGAAAGGCAAAGGCTATTCCCTCACTTGTTGAGAGGAGCGCGATGTCTTTCATCAGGATCGAATCAGATACACCATTGACTGCAAACACCGTTTCGAACCGCTTCATCGCACTATCTTTAATGTCTGCATACCATATTGTGTCCGGTACGTTTGCCCTTTCACTAGGCGCGATCCAAACAATGCTATCCATTCCTACGAGGGCAATATTCCTCGGACCTAGTCCATTGTTATTGGATGTAACTGAGATTGGGTATGACCTATTGCCTAGACCATATCGAGCAACACTAAACCGCAAAGGATCACTCTCTTGCATAAGCACTGCCCCTTTGAGAGAAATCATCGGAAGTCCGCTATTCTCAAACCATGTTTCTCCGCAATCAAGCGTCGTGTAGTAATAGTAGTTGCTATCGGGATCAACAACGACTATGGATAAGGCGCCGCTACCATGTATTGCAACCGAGAACAACTCTTCCCCTGGTTTTGTTACAACTCTGGCACCACCTGCGTCGTCAAGTTTAATCAGTCTGTGCCCCATGTATCCCCGCTGATACAGTAAGATGTCTCCGTTCTTGCAATCACATGGATACTGATATTCGTAACCATCTGCACCTTGCGTGCCTGGAACCTCTGCCAAACTGAGATTAGGCATTGATATCGTGTAAATCCCTACCCTACTAATTGGAAAATATATCTGAGAACTAACTCCATGCATATTCAATTGTGCACCCTGCGTTTGCGATACATCTCGCTCGCGATATATCAGCTCAACGGTCTGTGAAGCAGCATAGTGAAACGCGCAGGCTTGAATTGTCAGCAGTATTGCATATTTGAATACGTCTTTCATGGCAGGGCTTCTTGGTTTATTGAGATAGGTTAGACGTGCCTCGGAGTGCCCAAGGTAGGGCACTCCGTTAGCACAGTCAAGCTGAGGTTTAGTTGCAGCAACTACCGTATGGACTTGGGCAGTCTACCTCGATACAAGGACTATTGCATTCAAGGGGGGCATAATCACACGACCACGCAGCAGTTAGAGTGCATGCACCTCCGGCACCTCTCGTCCATCTGCGTGATGTTATGCAACAACCGTCTCCACATTTGTAGATGCATCCAGTTGCATTGTTTACCTCGATACACTTCGGAAAGAGCACCGTCCAACAGTAGATTGAGCCTACAACGGGTGGCACTAGTGCACCCATGACCCCCGGTGTCTTGCACGGGTCTAAGGCACACAATATTGCCTGGAATGTTGCCGAGGCATCAATCGGAGTTGGCTTGGTACCAACAAAGCACACTCTTGTTATTGTTGTGATCTGATTCTGACCTCCTGATCCGGTGCAAAGCGCTGGAAGCCAAGGATAGACGTTCAACACCCTCTTGCAGCCAAATACGTCGACCGCGTATGTCGTTCCAGATATGCAGATTGACAAACTACCCTTGAGCAGACTGTCAGCATTACAAGTACAATCGTCAACATCTGCCCTCATCGGGACGGTCGAACAAGCAAGGAGCAGCGCAGCAATACATGCGAAGATGTATCTACCAGCGGTGGTTTGAAGCGAGTGCTTCAGAGTAATGGGTGTCCTTTGTACCCTCTTGAGAATAATGATGAATATTGCTCCGACTCGGCACAATGACAAGTCTGAGTCTTCATAATCCTGATTCTGTAGACCTTGGTGAGATCACTATCGGTATGGATCAATGACCTGAACGTTCTCGGTAGCCGCCCCATATTGGCTCCAGATATATGCTTGCTGCGAAGGGCTTGCCAGCACTCCATTGATCACTTCCTGATTCTGATTTGCATAGGAGTCGATCTCCGGTTGGTAATAGGTGTTTGGTGCTGTTATACAGCCCAGCCAAAGCAGTATTGCCAACAACATCTCCATTGCGTCCCTCAACGATTATGTGTGAAAGATCTTCACTCACAACGTATCGGGATACCCTGACCCTAACCGTATCGCAAAACCAAATATTGAGACAGTGCTTTTAAAGACTTCTGATTCATTTGAACTATGCTTGCACAAGTACTCGAATACGTCAAGTGCCTCTCTATCATCAATGGTAAGGGCTGGATGGACGATGAATCAATCATGGCTTCATAGTCGACTTCTGATCAGACAATGCTACAAGTGCTTTTATCGAGACAACCTAAGAATGACCTCGCATACGCTCAGTTGCTCTACGGTCCCACTGCATCCGTAGATGGGAGATACCGCAGGCGAGTTGCGCGGTTCGAAAACCGACTGGCCGAGATCGTGTTATCATGCCCCCTATCGCCATCATTAGGGGCTCGGCGTTTGACATCAATAGCCTGTCTGCGCAACCTCCTCGTCGGTCAGACACTCCTGCGGGCGGGTGGTACGTACACGAATCGCTGGCATTTGTTAGCAGCCCGTAGGGCGATAGTCTATCCTGAGCTTATGTGGTATGCGCCACCTATTCACTTTGCTCTGGCCTATTATGATGGCTTCAATGGACGTGGTCGTAGTGCACGTCTTGAGCTCCAACGCGGGAGAGATGCGGCAAAGGAAGCGATGCACGTCCACGACCTCCTCGAACTGTGGATCCATATCTCGATCCCATTGCACAGGAAGGCAGACAAGGAACGCCGCAAGCCCTTTATCGAGAAGGCACGAGCACTTCTCGCCGAACTGTCCAAAAGCAACTACACGATTGTGACTGTGGTCGAAGGTGTGATATCGCCGCTGCAGTGGTGGGAAGTCGTTGTGAACTGAGAACAGCGAACACAGAACACAGAAAGTCATGCCGAGATCCACCCTTCGGCAGGACAGGCCACGCTCGGGGTGCCGTGACCCTACAACATGAACAGCAGCATGAGTAGTTGTTATGTCAACTGATGCATAGTGGACATCACTGTCCTGATACAACAAGTATCGGCTCAACACGAACGCCTGATTCCGTTGCACACTCAGCTACATACAATCCGGGTGGAGGGTCGGTAAGGGGCATCTCCACACCAAGAACTGAGAAGAGGCGTTTGACTTCCATCCCAGACCGTTTCCAGTACGACACATGATCGTACCATGTCCGCGCTGTATGCATCTGGGGTCTTGATCGTTGTTGATCATCTTGAACATCCGTGACGGGTTGTTCTTTGTAGAGACCAACCGTTGTGCAGTAGTAAACGGGCGACCCAACTGTGTCTTGGAACATGGAGATGATCTGGGCACCAGCATCCATGCCAACAGGTTCGTGGAAGTCCCAGTCGAGTCCCTCGTTGGTGCTCTTCAGAACTCCGTCGATTGTCATGAGCAGGAGTGTTCCGTCCTTGGTGATCACGCCGTCACCCCCAACAAGTCTAAACCCTCTAGTAGCAGGTGAGTGATAGACCTGAGTCCACGTAGCGCCGTTGTCTGTCGAGCGAATCACTACGCGGTCGCTGAAGGTGTGGTTTCTTGACTCAAGTGGTGGCGCCTGGTCGTCACTTGTCTGAGCTGTGGTGTCTCGAATGACGGATGTGACTGATGCTACCAACGTTCCGGTAGAAGTATGAACGCTACCAAGGAAGTATGGTGATTCTATCGGGACGAGGCTATGCGTCCATGTTCGGCCCGCGTCTTGCGAACGTATCACACCTCCACAATGCCAGGGTTTGGATCCAAATGTTTCAAGATCAAGCAAACGAAGCCCATTGACGTAGGCAAGGAGTGAACCATCTGCCGACGTTGTGATTGAGTTGATGTAGCCAGCAGAATCAGCAGTTGTGCAAACAACCGGAGCAACGTCTATAGAATCAGATTTCCCACCTGGACGCTTGCAGGTAACGAAAGCTCGGTTTGCCATGACAAGTGTGCTGTCATCCGTTCTGTACACTGCAGTTGCCGGACGATTGTACAGGACTTGAACGAGACTGCCCTCACGCGAGAACTGTCTCACTTTATCGCCGGGTGAAATCACCTCCTCTTTTCCAACGAATGGAGTTCTCAAGCCCCTTGATGATTGAATTCTCGGTCCGAGAAACCTGGATCGCCATTGTTCACCCCGAAATGTCGTAGACTTCAAGACACCAACACCCGTCCCTGCAACGTATACAGCACAATCACTGTAAGGTACAACAACCGGCTCTCCCAACTCACTTGTGAATCCATAAAGCAACGGGGTATGTGGAAGCACATCAATATCACGAACGATACTATTGATCAATTGCATGCCCTCACTTTCAGAGTAAAGGCAGAGTGGTGCAGTAGGCTTCAACCAAAGCAATTCTGTGTGATTCGTAGAAACAACCGATAAGCTATTTACATCATAAAGCGATGGGTTAAGGGCAACATCACCATGCGGATGGGCTACAGAATCCAGAATGGCCGTCACAAGCTTTGAATCATTATTGCTGAAACTCCTATAGCTTAGAATGTTGTTTACTATAGAAATAGTTGAGGTGGAAATGAAATCCCACCCTCCCCCATCAGGTTGTGGCAGCGTATCAACAACTGCCCATGCACCACCACTATAGTTAGCATACCAGCCTGCTCGATGGAACAGGAATGTCAATCCTTCATTGGTCGCAACTAGCTTTAGATCCTTTATGAATATCGAGTCTTGTATTCCACGTACCGCTATCACTGTATCGAATCGCTTCTTGGAGCTATCGCGGATATCAGCAAACCAGATAGTGTCTGGCACTGTCGGCTGTTTTCTCCTTGACATCCATACAACGCTGTCCCTGCCCAATGTTGCTATACTCCTTAGACCTGCATCGACAGTTACTGCGGACGGGTACGATTGGTTCCCTAATCCAGGACGTGCAATACTGAATCGAACAGGGTTCTGCGTCAAGTGGAGTGCCGCTCCCCTCATTAGATGAACAGGCAACCCATCATGCTCAAACCACGTTCGCCCACAGTCGATAGTTGTGAAGCTAGTTGAACTTGTATCACCCGCATCAAGTATTTCACAATAAGCGGTTCCATTTCCTTGCAGTGAAACAAAATTAACAGTGCCGCTGGGCATGGTTATCTTGGTGGCACCTCCTTTGTCATCGAATCGGAGTAATCTATGTCCCAGGAAACCACGCTGGTGCATTAGAACATCGCCACCGTTGCAATCACACAGATATTGATATTGATATCCGTCTGCATTCTGAGTATTTGCAACTTCAGTAAGCAATAGTGTTGATTCGCTTAGAGTATAGACACCAACACGACTTATAGCAAGGTAGAGCAGATTGCTTTTGGGGTGCATAAAGAGCCTAGGATTGTGCGATTGATCCATGCTACGCTCACAGTAAAGAAGATCGACCTGTTGTGAGAATGCAGGGCTGATAGTGCCTAATAGAAGCACAATGCGAGTTAAGCAACAACGGATATTCTTCAATGTAAATCACCCCATTCAAGTTGAACGTGCGTGCCAATGCCCGAGAGTGCCCGGATAAATAGGGCGCTCTCAAGCAAAGGCAAACGGTGTGTTTCTAACAGCATTCAGGATCTACACAATCTACAGTAACACATGGACTTATACAGTTTGTTGGGTTGTTAAAACATTTCCATATTCCTGTTCGAGTGCAACTTCCATCTGCCGCCCGTGTCCATTGGCGAGCCACCAAGCAGCACTCGTCGCCACATTTGAGGATGCATCCCGTAGCATTGTTTACTTGCACACATCTTGGAAGCAGCACCGTCCAGCAGTAGATGCTTCCAGCAACTGGCGGAACCCATGCGCCGCTAACCCCAGGTGTCTTGCATGGGTCCAATGCACATAGAACAGCGCTAAAAGTAGTCGCTGGGACAATCGGGAGTGGCTTGGACCCTACAAAGCATATCCTGGTGATGGTCGAATACTGATTCTGGTCTCCCGAAGTACTACACAGTTGAGCAAGGAATGGGTAGGAATTGTCGATTCGCATGCATCCATATACGTCAACAACATAGTTAGTCCCACCGATGCAGATTGCAAGATTGTCTGCAATCAAGCTATCTGCATCACAGGTACAGTCGCTAACGTCAGCCCTCATCGGGACGGTCGAACAAGCAATGAGCATTGCAGCAATACATCCATAGATGTATTTGCTAACGGTGGTGTTAAGCGAGTGCTTCAGAGAAACGGGTGTCATTTGAACCCTCTTGAGAATAATGGTGAACATTGCTCCGGCTCCGCACGATGACAAGTCAGGGTCTTCTTAATCCGGATTCTGTAGACTTTGGTGAGATCACTATGTACTTCACACACAACGTATTGGGATATCCTGACTGACACCATATCGCAGAACATAATTTTGAGACATTCTTTTTCGAGACTTCTAATCCAAGTATACCATGCTTGTTCATGTGCACGAATGCATTGATTGCCTTACAATCGCAGCTGGCAAACGGTTTTTGAGCCGAAAGCCGGTCACAACACCGCTATCATTATCCAATAGTACATTGCTGGTTCTGGCTGTTTCGAGACAATACACAAACGATCTATCGCTAGTTCAACAACTCTACGGACTTTCAGTAACGGTGGAAGAGCGGGATCGTCGGCGAGTTGCGCGATTCGAATACCGACTGGCTGATATCGCATTGTCCCATTCACTCTCACTCTCGTCGGTTTCAAGAGCCTGAGATCGTCAAGCCGAGCGTAGTAGAGGCGCAAGCCTAGTCGAGGCACACGCGTTTCGCTCGTCCTTCATTGACATAGGAACCGACTCCCCTTCTCAGAATGAGAAGGGGCCGGGGGATGAGCCGATAGAATGCAGAACAGCGAACGGATAACAGCGAACGGATAACAGCGCGCGTAGAGGGTATTCAGAGCTAAGTCTAGTCATGGCCCCTCGATCCTCCCTTCGGCAGGTCAGGCTACGCTCCGGGAAGACGATCAGTCGAGCTTGAGGATCTTAATGATGCCGCGGTTAGACCCATCCGCTACAACAAGGATGTACAAGCCCCTTGCCCAGTCTTTTGTTTGAATCCGTATTTCTTGTAGTGCAGTGCCCGGCACTAATCGCGGTTTGATGTCCTCGATGAGGACTCCTGTTGCACTCACAATGGCAAGGGTTTGCACACCACCGATGGCGAGATCGGAGTTTGCGATCGAAACCTTGACCTCGACGCTGACAATACGCGGTTGTGCATCTACACCAAAGCCAGGCACCGGCGGTGTGCTTGATCCTACAACCACCGTGTACATCAACATGAATAGCAGCATGAGTAGTTGTTTTGTCAACTGAGGCATAGTGGACCTCACTATTCCGATACGACAAGTATCGGCTCAACACGAACGCCTGATTCCGTTGCACACTCAGCTACATACAATCCGGGTGGAGGGTCGGTAAGGGGCATCTCCACACCAAGAACTGAGAAGAGGCGTTTGACTTCCATCCCAGACCGTTTCCAGTACGACACATGATCGTACCATGTCCGCGCTGTATGCATCTGGGATCTTGATCGTTGTTGATCATCGTGCACGTCTGTAACGGGTTGTTCTTTGTAGAGACCAACCGTTGTGCAGTAATAAACCGGCGACCCAACGGTGTCTTGGAACATGGAGATGATCTGCGCGCCGGCGTCCATACCTACAGGGTAGTGGAAATCCCATTCGAGTCCGTCGTTGGTGCTCTTCAGAACTCCGTCGGTTGTCATGAGAATGAGAGTTCCGTCCTTGGTGATCACGCCGTCACCACCGACAAGTCTATACCCTTTATTAGCAGGTGAGTGATAGACCTGAGTCCATGTAGCGCCGTTGTCTGTGGAACGAATCACTACGCGATCAGAGAATGAGTGATTCTTGGATTCTAAAGGAGGAGCTTCGTCTTCCGACGTCTGAAGAGTTGTGTCTCGTACTAAGGTCGACACCGATGCGACTAATGCGCCGGTAGAAGTGCGAACACTACCTATGAAGTATGGTGATTCAACAGGCACGGCACAGCGAGTCCACGTTGTCCCAGTATCCAATGAACGAAGTACGCCTCCGCATCTGAGTGGGCTCGATTCAAACGTTACAAGGTCGAGGAGCCGAACACCATTAACAAAAGCCAGGATTGATCCATCTTCATTTTCTATCAATGAATTGATATAGCCGGCAGTGTCAATGTTCGTGCATAATGCCGACGTGATGTCAAATGAATCGGTGCTGTTGTTGAGTCGCATGCACGTGATAGTTGGACCACTTGCGATGATCACTGTGCTGTCCGAATGCCGTAACACCGACGTCGCCGTTTTGGTGAAAAGCGTCTTCACAAAACTACCTGAGCGTGTGAATTGACGCACTCTGTCGCCGGGAGAGAGTACTTCATTATTGCCTATGTATGGAGTTCGCAGTCCTTGAGTCGACTGAATCCGCGGTCCATATCGGGTCGGGCTCGACCATTTCTCTCCACGCGCGTCTAACGCCTTCAAAATACCCACGCCCCCCTCAGGAACTAGGACTACGCAGTCACTATATGGAACCACTATCGGTTCAGAATGTTCATTCGTGAAACCATATTGGATGGGCGTCGCCTTGAGCACATCAATCTCGCCCACCACACTGTTGATAAGCTGCATCCCCCCCGCCTCTGAATACAGGCATAGTAGGTTCACAGTTCTGCTCCATGACAATGACGAGCAATCTGCGGATAGTGCTGATAGCGACCAGAGATCGCTGGGTGCGGGGTCAAGATCGATTGTTCGAAACGAATTGGTTGTTGAATCAAGAAATACGGTAACAAGCCGTTGACCCGTTGCGTTACTACTGATGTATTGAAACAGATTATTCCTAATCGATACATTCGAATTCGTGCTGAAACTTGATATTCCCGGAAGAGTGTCAACAACACTCCAAGCGCCATTGCCATACCGGGCATACCAACCGGACCGATGCCCCAGAACCACCAAACCGGTATGGGTACCCAAGAGTTGCACATCAGAAACCTTTACAGTATCTGTCAGACCATCGATAAGTAACGTTGTGTCATACCTCTTACGTGAACTGTCTCGTATGTCTGCATACCACAAGGTGTCGGGCATGTTAGCTCGTTTACGCGCAGATATCCATACAACGCTGTCACTGCCTAGCAATGCAGCGCTCCTTAGACCGGAGCTTTCCTTCGATTTTATGGCACTCGGGTACGTTCGGTTGCCCAATCCTGATCTGGCCATAACATGCCTAAATGGCTCATTTTGCTCAAGAAGAAGCGCACCGCCCATTGATTGAACTCGCCTACCGCCACCATCAGCGAACCATGTTTGTCCACAATCAACTGAGATAAATGTCTGATAGACATCCGGTGAAGCTTCGACGCTGGCTATTGCCGATCCATTGCCTTGTAAGAAGACAGAACGTACTTTACCGTCAGCAACGTGCACCTGATGGGCCCTACCCATTCCGTCCATACGAAAGATTCTGTCACCTAGGAAACCACGTTGATGCAACAGGTAGTCCCCGTTAGTGCATTCACCGAGATACTGATATTCATATCCATCAGCACGAGCAGTTCCCTCAACCAACGTCGGCGATAGTGTTTGTCCGTTCAACGTAAAAACACCCACACGACTAACGGCTAGATAGATCGTGGAGCTCTGGCCGTGCATGAAGAGTAATGGGGATTGTCCAAGCGTTAGTTTACGCTCACGATAGACTAGCTCAACATCCTGAGATAGCGAAAGAGAACAGACACATAGGAAATGCGCAAAGAGAATTGCACATTTAAAGGATCTAAACATTACTATTCCAAATGATTCGATGTGCTAACATAGCCAACACACCCGTATGTCGTTCTTGAGGCGAGCATCCTGGGGGACATTGGCAATCAAAAACTCCACGAGCTATCTACAACAAGTGGACCTTGGGCATTCTATCTGGAGACAAGGAAGTGGGCACGTCGTGGGAGTATCGCAAGGAATCTCAAAGTCAATATCGCATGAACCAGTTAGTCCTCTGCTCCAACGACGTGCTACTCTACAGCATCCGTCGCCGCACTTATAAATACAAGCAACTGCGTTGTCAACAGAAAGGCATTTCGGGAAGGTAATTGTCCAGCAATAAACGCTTCCCGAAGTTGGAGGAACTATCGCACCCATTATGCCCGGAGATTTGCAGGGATCTAAGGCGCAAAGTATTGCTGCAAATGTTACAACTGGGTCAATTGGAAGGGGTTTAGCACCAACGAAGCAAACCCGGGTTACATTCGTGACTTGATTTTGCCCACCGGTGCCATTGCATATTTCTGTGATCCATGGCGCAGAGTAAGCTACTCTTCTGCAACCATACACGTCAACTACATAGTTAGTCCCGTCAATACAAATTGCCAGATTGTCAGAAATCAGGCTATCAACTCTACACGTACAGTCTGTAACGTCAGCCCTCATCGGGACGGTCGAACAAGCAAGGAGCATTGCAGCAATACATGCGAAGATGTGTCTACCAGCGGTGGTTTGAAGCGAGCGCTTCAGAGTAGTGGGTGTCATTTTTACCCTCACGAGAATAATCTTGAACAATGCTCCGACTCGGCACGCTGACAAGTCAGGGTCTTCTTAATCCGGATTCTGTAGACCTTGGTGAGATCACTATCGGTATGGATCAATGACCTGGACATTCTCTGCGACTTCCCCATATTGGCTCCAGATATATGCTTGCTGTGGAGGGCTTGCCAGGACTCCATAGCGTCCCTCAACGATTATGTGTGAATGATCTTCACTCACAACGTATTGGGATATCCTGACCCTAACCGTATCGCGTTTTCGTAGTTTGAGACATCAATTATTCAGTGTTTCAATACACGTTCACCATGCTCATACAAATACTTGAATACGTGGAATGTCTAGATATCCTCTGTGGTAAGAGCTGGTACCGTGAAGATCCAGTTGTTGCTTCTTTGTCGACTTCTGATCAGACAATGCTACAAGTGCTATTATCGAGACAACCTAAGAATGACCTCGCATACGCTCATTTGCTCTACGGTCCCACTGCATCCGTAGACGGGAGATACCGCAGGCGAGTTGCGCGATTCGAAAACCGACTGGCCGAGATCGTATTATCGTGCCCCCTATCGCCATCATTAGGGGCTCGGCGTTTGACATCAATAGCCTGTCTGCGCAACCTCCTCATCGGTCAAACACTCTTGCGTGCAGATGGTACGTATACGAATCGCTGGCATTTGTTAGCAGCCCGTAGGGCGATAGTCTATCCTGAGCTTATGTGGTATGCGCCACCAATTCACTTTGCTCTGGCCTATTATGATGGCTTCAATGGACGTGGTCGTAGTGCACGTCTTGAGCTCCAACGCGGGAGAGATTCTGCAAAGGAAGCGATGCACGTCCACGACCTCCTCGAACTGTGGATCCATATCTCGATCCCATTGCACAGGAAGGCAGACAAGGAACGCCGCAAGCCCTTTATCGAGGAGGCACGAGTACTTCTCGCCGAACTGTCCAAAAGCAACACTTCCAGCGTAGTTGCGATGGCGGCGGCAAGACTTGCCACAACGCTTGCTCAGTTAGTGGGCGACACAGATCTCGGTCTCTATTGGTTGGACCGCTCACGAAAGGCGCTGACGACGGAGGGTCGATATGATACCGTTGCTCTTCGGGAGTATCATGCCCAACGGGCATTTGTCTTCAATACGGCTAACGACTTCAAACGAGGGGTTCTTTCTGCTCGCATGGTGGTTGAGTCCTGTGATCCGGATTCAACCGATTGGTTCAATGCGATCAACGTCCTACTACGTTTTCAACTCAAGAACGGTGATTATCGTCAAGCGGCTGCTACAGCCGATCTCATTGATGCGCAAAAGACGTTTAAGCGGCAGTCAGCCGATCTGATCGCAAAGTTGAAGCTTGGCATGGTGTATGCGTGGGTCTTGAGTCATGATTCATCAATCACGATCAGAAATGTGAAGTCGAACAGCAAGCAACCTCTAGACGTTCTCATGCTCTCCGCCATGGTATACCGTCGTCAAGGTAGACAACCTGAGACCATCAAATCACTAGAATCGATGAAGAGTCACATCGACCGTACCCGTGAACTTCGACGAGATCGACCACTATGGTTGCTCTCGCGGATGGTGAGTATCTATGCCCGCAACGAACTCTCATTGCGGAACTGTGTGTTGGACCGTCGCTTTGTACGGTATCAAAGGGAACTTGCCAACTATACAATTGTGACGGCTGTGCAGGGCGTGGTATCGCCGCTGCAGTGGTGGAGAGTCTTTGTGAACTGAGAACAGCGAACACAGAAAGTCATGCCGCGCGTAGTCGAGGTACTATTCATCGACGTAGCCGGCCGTACCATGGAGGTCATCGACCCGCAGCGCGCCGTTGGCAGCCATACATGTGTCTAGGGGCTTTTTCGGCATCGCATTCGTGCCGGCCTTTTGCGCGCCCCGCGTCAGACACCGCGCTGAGGCGAAGACACTCGCCCGACCGATTGGTGCCGCTTCGTTGCGGATCAATACTGACTGCCTAACCGTCAGGCCTCCTCTGCCGCTGCATGCACTGCACCAATGACAGCGCAGTAGGCGGCATACTGCAGAAAGGCAAAGCCTCCGTCTACCAGTGAGACAACGAACGGACGCATGGCATACCAGTTGCCGACGATCGTTCCCAGCAGTGCGATGAGTCCGATTCCGGCTCCAGTATAGAGTCCTTCCTTCCAGCCACGAATCCTCATACGCTTAAGGATGAGCGTGAGGATCACCGCGCTCACGGCCGCAACAGCCATACTTAGGATGTATCCAGGCGTTGCATTCCCCGTTGCTTGGATCTTTTCCATCGTGAGAAGATTGGCGTCCATCCATGGCTGTGAGAACGCTCCATACCAAGCCATTCCCAGCACCATGTTGATGACAACGCAGGCGATGATCACGAGTGCAGACTTCTTCATGCGCGATTCCCTTTATGGTTTCGATGCAGGAAACTAACACCGCCCCCTACTCCTTCACAAACCGCACTGAGCGTGCTTCGCCCCCTACCTGCAGAGAGAGGATATACGCGCCCGGCGGCAGGGGGCTGATGCTGATACTCCCGGTTGTGGTAATGGTTGCGACGTTGTTGATACGATGCGTCAGGATCTAAACGCCTGACGCATCAGATTGATCTCCTGTCGCGAGATACCGATCCTCTTTGCCTCGTCAGCCCACGTGGACACGATCAACTCCATCTGCGCGATCAGGTCCTTTGCACGGGGCGCGGATACTCGAAAGGACGGCGCTATCTCTTCGACGAGTTCGACATCGAGGAGGTTTTCCGTCTCCGTGATATTCAAACGCAGACCAGTTCCGAAGGGCACCGGATTGATGTCATATGCCGGTGCAAGCTGCCACGTTCTGTCGCGTCTGAGCAGGAAGCTGTGATTTCGAAGATGATCATCCGTGTTCGAAATCAGCACATGAAAAAGAATGCGCTTCCATAGTTCTTCAAGCTGCTGTGGTACGTTCGAACAATGACGGATGATGAAGTCAGCAAGGTCAAGGTAGCTCACCCCCGTCGTGTGATCATCACCATCCTGACGACGCAGAAGAGTCATCGCGGAAGCTGCATGAATTCGTCCGCCATTACCCACGCGATCAAAGCGCTTACTCAATAGTGTGCTGTGCCCCGTTCCAAAGCGTTCGAGCCGCACAACAGGCGTCGTGATTCCGCACTTCTCAGCCAACGTCGTTACCAGGTACTCCCACGCCGCCACATTCCACGAATCTGATCGACTCGGAAACTTCGCAATCCATAGATCACCCTCCGGATCAACCACACTCGCCTTGGGTCGAGCGCCTCCTAGTGAGGATCCAGGTGCAAGAAGCTGTAGCAGTCGTGCCAATTCATGTTCGTTCACATCATCGCGCTCATACGAGAGGCTCACCTCTTGGAGTTTCCTGAGAGATGTCAGGGGCGGTGCAGCAAACGCATCGTTGTCATCAAGAAATGGCCCATCGGGGCTGAGTCCATGAACGCACCGAACATCGTTCTGCCAGTCGACGCGTATTGTAGACCTGAGAATAACTGAAGCTCAGGATCGATCACGACGGCAGATTTGCTGCCCAGCCACGACGCGTCATACGCAAAGGCAAATGTCTCCTTACCCCGCGCTGCGTGAACGTTCATTTCGCCTACGCGAAGGGGCCCACCGAGTCCGACCCAGTCTGCATAGACATGTATCGTCCGAGACACGCTCATGATGATCAAGCGCCTCTTCGCGTCGAAACTCGCTTGCGCGCCGCAAGCCCGAGGTCCTGAAGTTTTCGACCAAGCTCATCGTTACTGGCAGCCGCTCCGAGTCCGGCTTCAAGCCCGAGAATCACCAGGACCTGGAGGTAAGCCCCAATGGAAACCGATGGCGTACCCGCCTCGATACGCATCAGCGTAAGCCGGCTGATTCCTGCGCGTTCAGCAACCTGCTCAGCAGTGAGCGAGCGACGTAGGCGTGCAAGACGTATGTCCCCACCAAGTCCCTCCAGGAGACGTCGATGCTTCGGTAGGATGATATCCTCGGTGTTCATTATGCTCTTTATATCTCACGTTGTAGCGATTTATGTTCAATATACGATACATTATGGATTCCGCCGCATCCCCTCATTCGTATCTCCTAGCCAATGCGGCGACATCACCTTCAACGCAGCGTCCGCACGCCGCCTACTCCTTCACAAACCGAACTGAGCGTGCTTCGCCCCCTATCTGAAGAGTGAGGATATACGCGCCCGGCGGCAGGGGGCTGATGTTGATGCTTCCGGCTGTGGTGCCTGCTGCGAGGCTGCGACCATTGAGATCGACGACGGAGAAGAATGACGGAGCGTCGATACCAACGATCGTAACGGACTCGCTGGCCGGGTTGGGATAGACGCGCAGTGCTGAGCTACCGATCTCTTCAGCCACCGACGTTGTGGTATCTGGACTGATCACAAGTGTGTAGGTCTGACGTTCGATCAGTGTGTCTCCCTGAACACGAGCAATGACTGTGATGGGATACGTACCCTTCACCGGGCTCGGCCACGTGATCGTGCTGGTGCCCGTTGCAAGAGTCATCCCAGCCGGGACGTTCGCGGCAAGACGATAGAGAACGGTCTTGGTGGTGTCCGAAGCAACAGCACGGACCTGATATGAGTATGGCTTGCCCTCAATGCCGGTTAGCGGCGGATTCGAAGTGAAGGTAATGGTAAGGGGCGGCTTGTTGCCGGTGATCACCAGCGTGTAGGACTGTGTCGTTGAATACGTCTTTCCGCCCGAAACGATCGATGCTCGCACAGCCACCTGGTGCGAGCCCTCTACTGGCACCGACCACGTAATGACGCCACTGGACGAGTCGATAGTCATTCCGGAAGGAGCCGTTACGAGTGCATAGGTGATGCGTTCGTTGACGCTGGCCTGTGCCTTTACGCTATATGAGTATGGTGCACCGACGCGTCCGGTGATGACTGCCGCAGAGGTGATGGTGACAGACGGACTGTCAGGCGGCGGTGGAGCTGAGCCGAGAAGCAATGAATCAAGAAACTCATCATCCTGAAACAATGCCCGTGCCGTTGAAGGAGCGTTACGCACGACAACAAGCTTGCGCGACGGGATCACGTACAGGCACTGTCCATACGCCCCGCGGCACATGACAAAATCGTTGGGAATGAGCGTGTCAACAAGAATCGGTTTTATCTGCGTGTTAAACTGATTGCTGTTGTTCTTGTTCACGATGTTGCCGATCGAATCGGTGACGGGGCGCTTAAGCCACCAGTAGAAACCGTAGGCAGGATATGGATTGGAACTCTTCAGTACTTCGTCAAACATCGCCTTCGACAACAGCTGTGGTCCGTTCCATGTTCCATCAAGCGTACGTCGCACGAACTCGCCAAACTTGTACCATTCGTTGGCCCGCACATACGCACCACCGCTCAGCTGCGGATTGCCATCAGCGAAACGTCCACGCCATTCAACGCGCATGCCAAGCGGATCAAAGAGCCTGCGCTTGATGTAGTCTTCCACCTTCTCCGCGCCAAGCTTGCGCTGAAGAGCAAGTCCGAAGATGTTTGGATCCGGACCGTAGATAAATGTCGAACCTGCTGGAAAGAGAACCTTTGCATTCAGGAAGTCAGTCCACGCAAGCTGGTCTTTCAGCTCCTCAAACCCGCTCGACATCGTTAGCAGATGCCGGTAGGTCACCCTTGACTTCTGCGGGTCGTTCTTCCATTCGGTCAGCACTTCAACCACCGGCTTGTCCAGGTCAATGATGCCTTCATCAGCGGCGATCGCAGCAGCCATACCCACGAGCCCCTTTGTTGCACTGGCAAGAAGCTGAAGACGATCAGCATTCCCTCCGTTGGCGTAAGACTCGCGGATGACCTGACCGTCGTGCACAACAATGAACGTCTGGCCGCCCATCTTCACACTGTACCCCTCGGCAGCATCCATCCGCTCCTTGCTCGGGGCCTGGGCCCACAGGCCAACGGAGCCAATGAGCAACGACGTAAGCAGAAGTATGATCGCCGTGATGTGCCGGATTTGAGTTTGCTGCCCAGTTGTCATGATGATTCCTACGGTTGCTACTACTTGGTATGATTGCCGGCTAGCGCTGGATGATCAACGGAACAATTTCGTCATCTCCGCGAATGTTCATCCGGATGTGATAGATGCCGACTGGCAGCATGCTTACGCTAATCACGTGATGCATGCTCCCCATCTGCATTACAGCACGGTGCACTACCAGCCCCCTGCCATCAATGATCTCCACGATGGAATTACTGGAAAGGGGCGAAGCAGTTCCGATGGTGATGCTCTCGGTTGCAGGACTGGGATAGACACTCAGTGCTGAGTGCATGCCAACTTCATCCACCGACGTTGTGGTATCGGGACTGATCACGAGTGTGTAGGATTGGCGTTCGATCAGTGTGTCTCCCTGCGTACGAGCAATGATGGTTATGGGATATGATCCACGCTTCGGACTTGGCCATGACAGCGTGTTGGTTCCCATCTGCAGCGTCATACCCTCGGGCGCATTCATCGCCAGACGGAAGGTAACGGTCTTGCTGGTATCGGATGCGACAGCTCGAACGCGATATGAGTACGGCTTACCCTCGACGCCTGTGAGTGGTGGATTTGATGTGAATGTGATACTAAGGGGCGGTCTCGGCTTGTCGATGACGAGCGTAAAGGTCTGAGTGGCAGCATACGTTGTGCCAGCCGATATAACCGATGCACGAATGACTACGCTGTGTGATCCCACAACTGGCCTGGACCACGAAACGCGACCGGTAACCGAGTCGATGGACATTCCGCTTGGCGCTGTGGTTAGGGCATAGCGGACCGGACGCGTCGTGTCCGATGATACAGCGCGGGCCAGATAAGTGTACTCCTTATCCTCGGTGCCCGTTACCAGTGGAGTTGACGTGAACGTCACCGATACAGCGGATGCACTCTCGATCACAAGTGTGAAGTTCTGTGTAGCTGCGTATGGCTTTCCGCCCGAGACCATCGACGCACGAAGGCTTACGGGATAGGACCCTTCAATAGGTGCTGTCCACGTGATAAGACCCGAGACTGAATCGATGCGCATGCCAGTAGGTGATGTCACAAGTGCATAGCGGATCGGATCACTGACGTTGGACTGCGCCTTGACTGGATACGAGTATGGAGTTCCGACCTTGCCCTTTACGATCGCAGCGGAGGTGATAAGAATGGTTGGATTCGTGGTCGTGGTGAGCGAGTCAGTGATCACCGTCAGGTTGTACGTCAACCGATTGGCTGTGTACATCCGCTCGTTCACTGGGTTGTAGCACATGTCAACCGGCTGCACCGTGCCCGTCCCAAGAGAGATGGTCTTGATCACCTCGTCCTTGAAAACATCTACCACCGACACGCGATGACTCCATTCATCTACCCAGTAGAGCTTCTTGTTGCGTGGGCTATAGCAGAACGCCGTCGGCTCGTCTCCGGCGGGAATGGTCTTGAGCACCGTGTGCGTAATGGCATCGATGACCGAGACGGAGCACTCCTTCGGCGTATTCGGCCCCGGCGCGCCGACGTTTGTGCAGTACATCTTACTGCCTTCCAGACAGTAGAACATCGCCGTTGGGCCATCGCCAACGGTGATGGTCGTGACCACTTTGTTCGTGCTTCCATCGATCACTGTGATGTTATCCGAGCTGTAGTTCGAACAGTATACTGTGTTACTGGCTTCGTTGTAGTCAACGCCACGCGGGGTATTGCCTGTCGTCACCGTTTCCACAACCACGTCGGTGGCGCAATCAATGACTGACAGGTTCTTGCTACCGGCGTTCGGACAGTAGATCTTGTCGTCTTTGGGATTATAGCAGAGCACTCGCGGTGTTGAGCCCACCTTGATCGTCGCCACGACCTTGTTCGTTACACCGTCGATCACCGTCACCGAGCCTGACATCTCATTAGCGCAGTACATCTTGTTTTGCTTTGTCGAGAAGGCGAAGGCCCGGGGGCCATCACCCGCGGCCATCACGGCGATCACATTATCTGCTACGCCATCGATCACCGTCACACTGTCAGCAAAGTAGTTCGCGATATACACCTTGTTGCTGACGGTGTTCACCTCTACCTCGCGCGACCCCTTGGCCATGGGAATCGTCTTGATGATGGTATTCGTGGCTCCATCAATGATCGTTGCACTATGCTCGTCCGGCATTCCCTGATCATTCGTGTTTGCCGTGTAGATCTTGTTGTTCACCGGATTGTAAATCAAGTCACGAGCCGATGCTGGTTTCGGCAGAGCGATCGTGGTTTCGATCCACTGAGCGTGGAGCGCTGTGCTTGCCAGACATATCGCACAGATAACTGCGCACGTGACGTAGACGGTTCTGTAGAGTGTGGTCATGGGTTTGCGGATCTATAGCGGGAACGTGATTGCCTATCATTCCACACATCACACAATAGTTACAGGTCGACAACCCCAATTTCTTTACCATTCACATAGCACGATAGGCGTCTTGGTCTATGCGCAGACCAACATAGACAACCCTCAACGACAAGGGATTTAATGATACGGCGATGCCGTCCCCTACTCCTTCACAAACCGAACTGAGCGTGCTTCGCCCCCTTGCATGAGAGTAAGAACGTAGCTGCCGCGCGCAAGCAACGTGATATCGATGTCGCCTGACGTAGTGCCCGTTAGTAGGGGGCGAGCAAGGACGTCGGTGATGCTGAATGATGCCGCATAGGAAAGTCCTGAGATGCTCAGAACAGATTCGGCGGGGTTGGGATAGACCACGAGTGTATGGCTTGTTTCTTCATCGGAAACCGATGTCACGCCGCAGCCAAGCGTGTACTTGCGCAGAAAGTCCCATAAGAGATCGGTGGCATTGATCTGTGCAGACGGAGGGCTGACGTTGTTCGGCGCGCCCCCTGGCCAGCTGTGCCCGCCGTCGGCGGTTGCGTAGTGGTGAATCTCGACGTCGCAGCTGCACTGACTGAGCCGGATGAAACTGGTGCCGGTGGTTCCTCCGTCGACAACAACCTCGCGCTTTGCGCATGCATTGCGCTGCGCCCACACGGTCAGGTTACTGTCCTGACTCGGAAAGAACACGTCCTTCAGGAACGGCACATCCTGCGGACCGTTCCCGCCATTGTATCGAACGACCGGATCGATCCTTGAGTGGAAACTGATGATCGGTACTCTGTTGACCGGATTACATGGCTGGATCATGTGCGAGCACGCGTTGGGAGCAATGGCTGCAATGCGGTGACTGAGCTCGCAGGCAAGGCGATAGCAGAGCATGCCGCCATTCGATGTCCCTGTTGCATACACGCGCGTCGTGTCGATCGGATATTCACGAAACAGCTCATCAAGCATCACGTTGACGAAGGCAACATCATCAACATCTTTACTGGCTGACGGCGGACAGCATGCTCCGGCATTCCACGAGCGGCCGGTGGCAAACTCCTGACCCTCCGGATAGACAACGATGAAGCCTTCTTTGTCGGCCTTTTCCGACAGACGTCCCTGCAGAGCCAGCGCTTGCCATCCGATCTCAGTCCGCCCCGCCTGCTGTCCACCATGAAACGCCAGCAACACCGCATACCGCTTTCCGGGGTCGTACCCCGTTGGTAGATGCGTCATGTACGTTCGCTGCGTTGTACCCACCAGAACACTGTCGTAGATGTTCTGGGCGTGAGACGCAGCAAATGCGAATAACAACCCGAGTTGAAGTGATGCGATGAATCTCATGACGGGACCTGAATCATTAATCGGTTTAGTTCACGATCACACTGCGACGCAGCGTGTTACGGCCACGTTCGATGACAACGATGTACGTGCCTGGCGCAAGCCCGGTAACGTCGATCTCATTCACATTGCGAGCACACAGGTACGTACGTCCGAATACATCGATCAGCGATACATTGAAATCCTCGTCAGCAGCAACGTCGATAGTGAATTTGCCACCGGACACAGGGTTCGGATACACACGGACTTCGTCAACCGTATGCTCGTCGGAGCTTACCGACACCGTGCCGCACTTCGTTTGCTGACGCAGGAAACTCCAGAACATCTCCGTTGCCGGTGCATGCCATTGATGACTATTGCCCAGCACGGTATAGAACCGAAAATCCTTCTGGCAACCGGCAAAGTGCTCTCTCACCACGAGCTCTCCTGCCACGCGTACCGTGTCGATGACGGAGTTACCACAGCTAAGGTTGTTCGACCAGTAGAATCGATTCAGTGAATCAATGGTACCGCGGCAGGTTGGGAGATTATCGCCCTCCAGGCTACCCTTCATAAAGATCATCGGAATCGGCCTCGTCGGACGGCAGTTCACGTACGCCATTCTCCAGGAACAGCCGGGAGCAACATCGCCATTGCAGTTACCATCACCACAGGATCCATCAGACCCGTAGCCCCAGCCCCCTGAGAGTGGTGCCATGGCAGCAAAACGATCCGTAAGATCACATGCCATTCGGTAGGTCATCATTGCCCCATTGGAGAAACCCGACATGTACACGCGACATGTGTCCACACTGTAGTTACTGATCAGTCTATCAAGCAGAACATTGAGAAATCCTACGTCGTCGTATTCCCTCACCGTCGATGGCTGATCGTAGGCATTCCATAACCTGCTGTTCGCGTTTGAAGCCGACGGCATACCGTTGGGATACACCGTGATAAATCCGGCCGTATCGCCAAGGACATGCCACCGTGCCGACTCTGCATGCTGCGCAGCATTGCTGAGTCCGGGATGACATGCAACGATCAGCGGGTATCTCTTTGACCTGTCATATCCATTGGGCAGGTGCAACTGGTACGACCGGGATATCCCCTGCCATACGAGCGAATCAATGGCCTGTCCAAACACAGGTAGCGACGCAGCCGCAAGCATTACGGTGCAGAGTATCTTCAAAGCATGGCTCTTGTTCATGGGGCGCACAGACGTGCGATCATCCTGCCGGGTTTAACCCAGCTGGAGACGAGTCCGCGATTTTTGTGTCGGTTCGGATGCATGGCTGTCTTGCACTACTGCTTCACGAATGTCACAGTAACACTATCCATTGTTGGGAACCTCAAGGCGTAGAGGCCATTGGGGAGTTCAGTAACCGAGATCATCATGCTCTCAGAAACAACCTTGCCATGGAGCGCTACTCTTCCGGTCACATCCGTGATAATGTATTCCTTGCCAATCATCCGTGCTTCCACACTGAGGTGTACCGACTCGTTAGCTGGATTTGGAGCAAGCTGAATTCCGGTTGTCTTCTCATCATTCACCGACGTTGTGCTCTCGTCCTTGACACATCGTATGCAGGCACCGTACTGTGCCCAGTATGCATTTCTGACGGCGTAATCCTGAGGATAGGCAAGCTCCAGAAAAAAGCCCATACGGGGTCCTACCAGTGTTGTTGACCAATAGGCAGCCGCGGCGTTTGTAGAGTTTGAGAAGACACCCGAGTTATTACGACCTCCGCTGGGGATGGCCGAGAAGCCGGATAGATTGGTTGCGTTCGAATTAGGCGATCGCCAGATGCTCGTCCCCACGCTTTTCAGGAAGCCCCCTGCCGAGTTGGGCAGGCTAATTCCGCCATTTGCATTGGCATCGTAGACGTTAATCAGCTTGGCAAAATCTGCCATTGATGGCACTCTCCACCCCGTAGGACAGGGGTTACGCTCATCGGTGGCCACAAAGTGGTTATACAGCTTGCCATAAGGGCAGTCATAGATCGGATCATTCTGATACGAGCACATGCCGGCACTCTTCAGAGCAGTCCATTCGGCGGCATCACTGACGTTGGGAATGGAATCGCCGTTTTGAAATCGGGTAACCTTGAGGTTCTCGGCAAACCAGGACAGGCCGTCAACGACAACTGTCTTATAGACGTTGCCATCGATGTCAGTCACCTGACCATACGTCACGTCTGGATTGTGAACGCTAGGCGTCCCGCACGTGTGCTCCGTTACCTGACTTTGAGCCACGATGCAAGCAGACATCTGAAGTGTTGAAAGCACGACAGCTGTAATGAATGGCCGAACAATCGAGTATCGCATGGGGCTAAACCGTTTCTGTAAGGAATGAGATAGTTACCGTTGTGCATCAGATTCCACCACCAAGGAAATGGTTACCGACGCACGATTTGCCGTGGTGATTTCTAAACCCGATGTTCGTAGACATACAGGGTTGAACAGCGAACACCAACAGGATCTTGGACAAATGAACATCTGCATTGTCGGACATGGAAAGGTCGGCACAGCCCTCGGAACGGGGCTAACCAGTGCTGGGCATACAGTGAGCTATGCCGGGCGTGACAACACCGCAAGTGCTGTCACCGGAGCAGACGTCGTCATCGTTGCCGCCGCATCAATGGCGGTGTTCGATATCATCGAAGCTCTCAAGGGGCTTCCCGCCGGCACGATCGTCATCGATGCAATGAACAGCGTTGCGAAAGCGCCCGACGGTTATCTCACAACCACCCATGCCATGCAGGACCGATTGCCACAGGTTCGTGTGGTAAAATGCTTCAACTCTGTCGGCTATGAAATCATGGCCAACCCTGCATTCGGTGCGCAGCGTGCCGATATGTTCATGGCCGGAGACGATGCGGAGTCGAAAGCCGTAGTGCACCGCCTTGCACTCGACATTGGCTTTAGCGCCTGCCACGACGTAGGTGGCTCTGCCCGCTATGTGAGCCTTGAGCACCTCGCCATGGTCTGGATCTCCATGGCCATGGGCATGGGCAAGGGGCGAAGCTTTGCCTGGCATCTGCTGGAGAGATAAGCGTCGCGCTAAGCGCAGGTGTGAGGTGTGAGGTCATCTCTCATTCGTCACTTGTCACTTGTCGTGGGGTCGCAGCATGCTGCGACCCTACCGGTCATTCGTCACTCGTCTGGCCTAGGCTGGTATGGAGCGGGCCTTTGGCCCTTGACGATCGATCGTTTCGTCATCCGTCATTCGTCACTTGTCACTGGTCGTGGGGTCGCAGCTGGTCGTGGGGTCGCAGCATGCTGCGACCCTACCGGTCACTCATCACTTGTCACTTGCCATTGCACACTTACCGTTAATGCATTAATTTCGTCGCATGATCGTTAGCTTTGGATCGCAAGCCACAGAGGACATCTATCATGGAATGTCGACGAAGCAAGCCCGATCGATCCCGGAGTTTGTATGGTCGGTCGCGCATCGGAAGCTGGATATGCTCAACGCTGCCCATGCTCTCATCGACCTGCGCATCCCTCCCGGCAATCGGCTCGAAAAGCTCGTCGGGAACTATGAAGGATTTCACTCGATCCGCATCAACGACCGGTACCGGATCGTGTTCCGATGGGTCGATGGTCACGCGTACGATGTTACGATCACCGACTACCATTGATACGACTGCACGGAGAACACCTCAATGACACCGAAGAACAGACGCCCTATCCATCCCGGCGAGATCCTTCTCACCGAGATCCTCGAGCCGATGAACATGACGCAGGTCGAACTAGCAGAGCGGCTCGCCATTCCTATTCAGCGAATCAATACGATCATTCGAGGCAAGCGCGGCATCAGCGCAGAAACGGCGATACTTCTCTCACAGGAACTGGGCACCACACCCGAGTTCTGGATGAACCTGCAAGTTGCCTGGGATCTCTATGAGGCTCGTCAGCGCCTGCAAAAGGCAGCGTGAGTGCGGGGCGCTGCGCGCAGGTGTGAGGTTTCAGGTTTCAGGTTTCAGGTCATCTCTCATTCGTCACCCAGCATCTTCAGCATCAGACGAAACGACGTATCAGGATAGGCAAGCTGGTTAACTGTTCCGGTGATGAATGTACCTTTTGATGGGGCGTAGAAAGCGAACGCGCCTGACAAGCCTGAGTGGCCTATGAGTTCGGGCTGGGCTTTGAAGGGCGAGAAGATCCGCGGAAGCCGGAAGCACATGATGCCCGTGCCGTAGGTGAATGGGAACCAGATGCTGTTCCATGTGCGCGTAAGCTCGTCAAGATCTGTCGAGGGGGCGATTGCGTCGCCGAAGAATGCACGTAGAAAGATCATCATGTCGGAGGACGTCGACACGACGCCGCCATCGGGACCAAATGACGTCATGGCCTTGGGGATGGGCAGCGGCTTCTGCTTATAGTACAGCGCCATGGGCCGCGTATCTGAAGGGTCGGTATACATATACGTCGACGCCATACCGAGTGGCACGAACAATCGCTGCTGCAGAACCTCGGCAATGGGAGCCCCCTCCAATACCTCGATGATGCGTCCCAACAGCTGGTAGTTGGTGTCGGAGTATTCGGCCCGACCCGCCTGCCCGGGCCTGAATGCAGGGCGCATGCCACGCGCACGCTCCAGAACATCCTCTAGCGTCCACGATCTGTCGCTGCCGGCAAACAGCTCATCCTGCAGGCTCCTACCATGTACCTTTCGCTGGAAGTAATCCGGAAGTCCGCTCGTGTGCGACATCAGCTGCCGGATCGTCAGCGAAGGGGCTTGCTGCACCCCATCGATGATCAGCAGGTCCCGCAGCAGTTCAGCACCGAGATACTGACCGATCGGATCATCAAATCCAAGACGTCCCTCGTGTCGGAGCTGACGCAACAGGGCCGTGATCATGAGCTTCGTTGTGCTGGCAATGAAGAACTGAGATCCTGGCTCGAGATTACCCGACGCGCCGATCCATTCATCCTGCACCGTACGCGCAGAAGTCGTCAGCCGGCAGACAGACACCGCTGCTCCGTGCACCTTACGGTTATCGATTAGTTTATCAAGTGTGAGTTGATACATAGCTCTAGATCCAGAACACGACGTGAACAAGCTGCCCGCTTTCAATGCCTTGCTGTTTTCGTACGTGGGCCTTTATCGGCAGCAGATATGTCCCACGTTTCGTATCGTACCAGATGGCCGTACGCCACGCTGTATCGCCCACTTGCGCAGAAACATGAAGTCTTCCCCAGCCCCCTTCGAGGTGCTGCATCGCTGAGCGTATCTCTTCGGACATCTCTGCCGGCAGTGAAACAAACCACCAGCCACCTTTACCAGGCGACAGCCAGAGCTCAGCAGTGAAGTTGTAAGCGATAGGGCCGGTCATGGAAGGGGCAAATTAGCGTGCCACGGGGCCATTTACTTCGCGCATGTGTGGAGCATGAGGTTGTCATCCCCGCGAACGCGGAGATTTGTGCGTTCCGACAATCGCATATTAGCCCACGGCTTCAGCCGTGGGAAAACGTGGGCGATCAATGGGCGCAGAGTTCTCGAGATCCATGCGTTCCGACGATCGCATATTTGCCCACGGCTTCAGCCGTGGGAAAACGTGGGCGAGCAATGGATTCCCGCGTTCGCGGGAATGACGATAGCGTACCTCCGTACCTCCGTAACTCCGTACCTCCGTAATCCCGTAACTCCGTAACTCTGTAATTTTCCTCCCCATGCTTCGCTCTCTTTACGTTGATCTGAACTCATACTTCGCTTCTGTTGAGCAGCAGGAGCAGCCGGAGCTGCGTGGACGTCCGGTGGCGGTAGTACCGGTGATGGCAGATTCAACGTGTGCGATCGCAGCGTCGTATGAAGCAAAGAAGTTTGGTGTGAAGACGGGGACGATCATCGCCGAGGCCAAGCAGAAGTGTCCGGAGCTGGTGCTGGTGCAGGCCCGGCATTCACTGTATGTGGAGTATCATCACCGCATTGTGGAAGCCGTTGAACAGACGATCCACGTCAAGAGTGTGAACTCTATCGACGAGATGGTATGCGAGCTTACGGGCTCTGACCGGCAGCGCGAAAAGGCCATTGAGATCGCTCATGCGGTGAAGGCATCGATCAAGGCCAATGTGGGTGACACCATGACCTGCAGCGTGGGCATCGGCCCGAATGACTACCTGGCCAAGACGGCTTCGGATATGCAGAAGCCTGATGGACTGGTGATCATTCAAGAGGATCAATTGCCTGACGTGCTCTACGCACTCGAGCTGCGCGACCTCTGCGGTATCGGCAAGCAAATGCACGCGCGGCTTCGCAAGCATGGAATCTTCACCGTGGAGACGCTCTGCACGGCACCGAAGCACCATCTGCGCGAGGTATGGGGCGGCATCGAGGGCGAACGCATGTGGGCCCGCCTGCGAGGTCAGGATGTACCAATGGCCGAAACTCAGAAGTCCACGGTCGGACACTCCCACGTTCTCGAACCAGAACACCGCTCTGTTCAGGGGGCGAAGGCCGTCGTGCACCGACTTCTACAGAAGGCCGCAATGCGCCTGCGTCAGTATGAACTCCACACGGCCGAGATCACCGTCAGCGTACGCTACGTCGATGGAACCAAGTGGAAGCAGGCGCGCGAGATCACACCCACGCAGGATGTGCTGCAGCTGACGACGATCATGAGCAGCATGCTCGAGGCCATGCCCGAGCACGGAACACCATTCAAGGTCACGATCGCGCTCAACAAGGTGAGCCCCCTTGAATCAACCCCCCTGCCGATGTTCGAAAACGTTGGCCCGGCTCGCTCGGCACTGAACAACTCGATCGATGCCATCAACAAGAAGTATGGCAAGAACACGCTCTACGTTGGTACCGCATGGAACGCCCTCTCGAGCGCACCAATGCGCATAGCCTTCAACCATATTCCGGATGCGGAGGTGGATGATGATGAGTAACCCCTACCGCTTCTCGGCAATCATCCGTCCGATGTAGAGGATGATGCTGCGTGGAGTAAGGCGGACGAGGAAGGTCGCAATGCGGTTCAGAAGTCCATGTACAGCAACTGGTTTGCCACGCAACATGGCGTCATAACCAAAGCGTGCCACATCGTCCGAGGTGGCCATGAGACGACGATCAACCATGCGGGCCTCGTGCATGGCGGCTGCATCCTGGAAGCCAGACGTTGTCGGCCCGGGACACAGCGCTGTGACGGTGACGCCCCGGTCGGACACTTCGTTGTTGAGCGCTTCGGAAAAGCTGAGCACAAAGGCCTTGGTGGCAGCGTATAGTGTCATGAGCGGTACGGGCTGAAACGAAGCCGTTGAGGCAACGTTCATAATGCGTCCGGACCGACGACGCACCATGTCGACGACGAATAATCTTGTGAGCGCCGTGAGCGTTACGATGTTTAGTTCAAGCATCTGCATGGCACGGTCAAGATCGCTCTCTTCAAACAGGCCGTACTGACCGAACCCGGCATTGTTGATGAGAATGTCCACCGTCAGCCCTTTGGCAGAGACTGCATCGTGCAGCTCTTGGGCGCTTCCGCGCTGCGCCAGGTCCATGCCAATGACATGGACATTCACTCCGTACGTCGACTCCCACTTCGCCTTATACTCACGAAGTTTCTCTTCACGGCGTGCAACGAGAATCACATCGCCCCCTCTTCGTACATGTTCAAGAGCAAGCTCGTATCCGATTCCTCCGGATGCTCCGGTGATGAGGGCTGTAGACATTGTATCTCTCGGCTATCGTGAACGTGTCAGGGGGCTTAACGGACGGGTACCATCGACGTGCGGTGGTGATTGGTACGGTCCATGGAATTGTGCGGGTGGTTCTTCACATACGGCTGCACAAACCGGTAGTCTTCGTCGTTCAGGATCAGCAGCATCGGCGCATTGTCGATGGCGATCTGCTCGGCCATGCGATACAGGCGCATGCGCTCGGCGCGGTTGGTTGTCGAGAGGGCCTGTTCAAAGAGCCGATCAAACTCGGCACTGCGGAAACGCGTAGAGTTGATCGGCGAGTCTTCGTCATCTGATGGGACAAGCTTTCCGTAGTAGAGATTCAGAAACGACTCCGGATCGGGATAGTCTGCCACCCAGCCGAGACGGAAGAACGGCGCCTTGCCCTTGTCGATATCCGTGAGATGCTGGGCAAACTCCACCTGCTGCAACTTGATGCTGATGTTGAGATGCTCCTTGAGCATGCCCTGAATGGCCTCGGCGATAGAGACGTTACGTCCGCCCCCTGCATTGAGCTGAAGCGTGATCTCCGGAAATCCAACACCATCGGGATAACCGGCCTGGGCCAGAAGCTCACGGGCTCGTGCAGGGTTGAACGCGTAACCGCGGATGCTGTCAGATCGGTAGTCTGGCATGGATGGTGGCACGAGGCCGTTATGAGCCGGACCTGCGGCTTGACCCTTGAGAACGTACCGAATGATACGATTTCGATCGACGGCATAGTTGATCGCCCGACGCACACGCACATCACGGAAGACGTCCTTGGTGGTGACCATGCCATAGAACTGTGTTGCAAGCGCAGTCTTGTGCAGAAGCTGAAAGCGCGACCACTTACCCTTGGGATTCTTGTGCTCATCAACGATGTCGGCAAAGAACTCATTCGGAATGCGATAGCTCTCTTCAAGATTGCCAGCCGCAAACTCCAGGAGCTGCAGCTTGTCGTCCTTGATGAACGAGAAGCGAATGCCGTCGAGATACGGCAATCGGTTGCCGTGTTCATCGACGTCCCAATACGATGGGTTGCGCTTCACAACCAGGTCACGGTCAGGCGTCCACGATACGAACCTGAACGGACCCGATCCGACGGGATGCTGAAAGAAGTCCTTGCCATAATACTCCACGGCCTCGCGCGGAACGATGCCCATGGATGTCTGCGTCACGGTGTACTCAAAAGGGGCGAAGGGCTTCTCGAGACGAATGATGAATGTTGTGTCGTCAGGGGCTTCAAAGCCCCGCACGCTGCGCACACGTGGCGCTGCTGCGCTGCGCAACGCTTCCTGCGTGGCGCGGTAGTACTCACTGGCTCCTACCACCTTGTCACGGAAGTACGCGTCGCTGCGTGTGCCGGCGCGCACGTCGCAGATGCGCGTGAAGCTGTACAGCACGTCGCGCGCGGTGACTGCTCGCCCCTTGCCACCGGGAAAACACGGGTCATCGTGAAACACGGCGTCGGAGCGCAAAATGTAGGTGTACATCAGACCATCGTCGGAGACAGACCAGCGTCTGGCCAATCCCGGCACCATGTTCAGGTTCGCATCGAAATGCACGAGCTGATCGAAGATGTTGATTGACACGTGCGATGACGTGATGTCGTTGATCTGCGCCGGATCCAGCGTGCGGATCTCACCCGTCTCGTTCTGACGATAAACACCGCCATAGAAGAGTCCGCCCCGTGCAGCACGCAGCGTCCCTTCGGGCTCACCGGGTTTCGTGCAGCCAATGACTCCGAGAAGGAGCACCACGACGAGCAGTGGCAAGGGGCGCGCAGAACCCTGCAGCATAAACAACTCAGCGGATCGGTGTGACGAGTTCGATCTGAACCGTACGCGAATACGAACGCCCCTCGGGAGTTTCGTTCTCGTAGATCAGCCGGTCTGAACCGACCGGCTCGAGCGTCACGCGATCGTCCGACAGCCCAAGAACCTTCTGCACCTCGAGGCAGCGCTTGCGCGCAAGGTTGCGGTTGTACTCCGGGTTGCCCGACTTATCGGCATAACCCACGATGCGAACACGCGACTCAGGCTGAATACGCGCCTTGACGCGATCCATCGTCCGTTGATTGGCCGGATTGAGCTGTGCACTGTTGAAGTCGAACACGATCAGCGAATAGCGCTCAACCAGCTTGCCTTCTTCCTGACGTGCCCGCATCGTCTGCAGGGTAACGTAGTCAACGGCTACCGTGTCGGATGCCTCCACGTTTTCGCCACGGTTGTTGCGCACGCGGATGCGCGCAATGATAGGATCACTCTTACGGGGCTTATTGGCCGCCTTCGACGCGTCCCAGGACACGTTCTCGGGCAGACCGTCACCCTTGGCGGAATAGAGCAAACGGCCGGCCTGCTCGAGCACCAGATTCCAGCTTGTGACATCGTCTTCCTGACGCAGGGCAGATCCGACGGCGATCACCGGCGGCGAGACGATCAGATCCTTATCCCGAAACTCCACCGGTTCGAGGATCGATGGCGCTGATGCCGTGATCTCGACACGCTGATTCTCGATGCGCCCCTCTGGTGTTGAAGAATTTGCCGGCTGATCCGGCAACAGTCCACCACGCGTTTTAATCCGCGCCGGATCGACATTCCAGGTCGAGGTCAGATACGACTTCACGGCCTCGGCACGCGCTCGCGCGAGTTCGCGATTGCCCTGCTCGGGTCCGGCATTGCTTCCATAGCCAGCCACCGTGATCGACGCTGATGGGTCGAGCGCAAGACGCTGACCGATGATATTCAGCAGATGGGAGTATACCCCGATCTGGTCGCGCGTGAGCGACGCCGACGTAAAGCCCGACGTCTCTGCCGGTGTCAGAAGCCGCTGCTTGGTCTTGGTCAGATCGGCACTTCCCTCGGCAAAGAACAGCTGTGGAAGCATCGGATAGTTTTCGATCACGTCAAGCTCTTCGACACGCATCCGCGTCAGATCGGAATTGTCTGATGAGCCCCCTGCAGTGAGACGCACGCTCAGACCCGGATCGAACGGTGCCGGGAGCTCCTTGGTATACTTTTCTGTGATCAGCGTTGTCTGGTAAAGTGTATCCCCTGCTCGACGTGAATCTTCACGCGAGTCATCGTCCGACAGGATGATCCGCGGTTCATTTATTCCACGACGTACGATCGTGGTCGTATCTCGACGGTAGATCGTGTCTCGAACAATGATCGCATCGGCCGGACGGAAGATGCCGAACCGCACACTCACGCCGGCCATGATCTGGTGAGCACTCCACGAGACGTCTGAGATGGAGGAAAGGGGCAGAGCATACCGCAGCTCAGGTGAGATGCTGTAGGAACGCTTTGACACGAGGTCGTACCGCGCGCCGACAATCACATGTACCTGCTGAACAGCGGCAAGAGGGATCGGATCGCTGACATCATTGCGGATCGCGGAGCCGTTGAGAAAGACATATCCCTCGGGCGACACGAGCGTTTCGCGCTGCGTGAAGTTCGTGCTACCCATGATGCCCAGTCGAAATCCGCCCTGCACATACGTACGGTCTGCCACCGGAAACAGCAGCGTCGGCTCGATCGTAAACAACGGGATCGTTGCCGTAAAATCATGTCGGACCATAACGTCACGACGTGCCGGCCGCGGAAGAGGACCGTCATCAAGCACCGGCTCGTTGCCGATCTTTTCATCACGACCAAATGCAGCTGAAAGCGAGGTGTAGCCGACCCGTCCTTCAATGCGGAGTCCGCTGCGTAGAGTGAATTCTCCCAAAACGCCAATGGCCGCTCCGAGCGAGGAACCGCCGGTAAACGACTGACAGCATGAGACCAATCCAGGCAGGGCACCGAAGTCCGCCACGTGGATCGTCTGCGCCGCATTAGCGAAGCCTCCGAGACGGTACTTAAGGATCATCGTCTGCCGCGTCGAATCGTTGACGTACGTCTCCTGTGCGTGCGCCAGAACTGAGGCACACACAAGAAGAACGATGGCGAGCTTCATCAGTGAGGTCATGGTACTAGCGGATCAGCGACAGTGGGACAATCCGCCGACGTGACGGGGTTTCGAGTACGACCTGATAGAGGCCGGAAGTGAGAAGCTCGACCGGGATGCGATGGTGTACCACGGGAGACGAAGCATCATGCGGCCAGGAGATCTCATGAGCGACCTCCCCACCGGTACTGATCAGCTTCAACGAATGCATACCTCGCTCGTAGGTTTCAGTTACGATCTCGCCCTGTTCTGCAACAGGATTCGGAAGCACTTCAACGCGCAGTCGTCCAGAGCGCCGAACGAGCCGTGGTCCGCCAGCCTCACAGATCGTGATGGCGATCGAACCATTCTCCGTGCGTAGCCTCGAAGTAACATTCGGTGCCGCCATAGCAGCTCTGTCAAAGATCATATCGGTCGAATCGATCGGTCCGATCGTCATATCACCGAGCAGTTCGGCGATCACCGTACCGGAGGAATCGATCGTCTTCGGCGGAATCTCAAGGTCAATCACGGCAAAGCCCCCTGTAACTTCGTTGCGCACGATCCTTGCTCCGATCACATCACGAACGGCAAAGAGTGCGGCGATATACCGGATGCGCATGGTGAAGGACGTACTGTCGATGCGGGTTGCCTCGCCCGAAACGCGGGCAATGATCGGCAGGCGTTTGTCGCGCGTCGAGGGTGATTCAAGGACATTCGGCAGTGATGCCACAACATCCACCACAACCACTCCTGCGCCCGTGAGCGTCAGTACGCGCGTATCCGAACACGGCGCGTCGAGCTTCATCACCACACCATCGATATAGGTTTGCTGCTGCTTCGGTGCGAAGTCGACAATGATCTCGAAGACACCGCCTGGCTGAATCGTCATCGGCACGGCGGGGTTCGATCGCACGCGGAAGGCACTGTTGGTGCCGCTTTGTGGTGCAATGGAAGAGATGACAAGGGGCTCACTGCCCGAGTTGGTAAAGATGAGACTCTGCGTGCTTGTGGCCGTGACGCTTACCTGACCAAAGGTCATGCTCGTCGGCGTGATGAACAAAGATGTGCGCCGCTCGCCCTTCAGTTCGCTGATAACCGGCACGATCGTGTCGCTGATCTTCGCTTGAACCGTCAGATACGCAACCTTGATGCCGTCGGTAGCGGCACTCGGATCAAACTCCACACGCAGCACGCGCTTCTCACCCGGTTGCAGACGTTGTCCGGTGGCCGCGGCAGGATTCACGACACGGAATGCGACTGCGTCCGGCCCGGTTACTCCGACCACACCGACGAGCTCGATGGGCAATGTGCCGCTGTTGACGTACACCACACTGTCGAGCCCCTTAACGCACTCGCTTTTCACACCGAAATTTATCTTCTGTGACGAACTCAGCTGCTCGGTTCCACCACGTGCACGTACGATGATGGCTATAGTATCGATGCACGGCTGATCAAGCGCCAGCAGTACGGTATCCTCGACGTTTTCCTCTGCCTTGCAGAGGTAGGTAAAGGTCAGCCCCCTGACCTGTCCGGGATCGAGTGAGAACTGCGTCGGGTTCACGCCGATGCGATTCGGTCCCGTCACACGCACACCGAGAATGCTCAACCGGAATGTTGACGTGTTGGTGTAGTTAACCGTTGAGTTCACTGATGAACCGATACGTACCGATCCTAGGTCGACGATCCGTGGTCCGGCAAGTGCTACCGACGAACGCTGTCCGTTGAGTCCAACGTTGATGATGCCGATCGTCTGATCATCCGTGCGAATTGACATCACGGCGGTCTTGACACCATCAGGGCCCTGACTTCCAAGGAACGTCACACTGTAGCTGACTGATTCCTGTGCACGCAGCGTTGTATCTCTGAGGGGGCCGGCAGACCAGCGGAAAGAGGTTGGGTTGACGCCATTGATAACGGGCGGACTTAGCAGCGTGAACGGCGTCGAGCCGTTGTTGGTGATCGTTACCTGCTGCCGCAGACTATCACACGGAGCCGTAGCAGGATAGGTCAGCGAGGTTGCCGAAAGCGTCACCGTAGAGAGCACGCCCGTACCTGCAAGCTGCACATCGGCCGTATCCGAGCAGCTTAGCTGCGACGAGTCGGCCACCACCCGTAGACGTGCGGTCGACCGTATGACGGCGGTTGGTGCAAAGGCCACGACAAGGATCAGCGACTCTCCCGGCATGATCTTCGTCGGTAGCGTCGGCGTAACGGAAACGATCGTGAAGGGGGCGGGCAGCGCCGGAATACCCTTCACATCCATCTCGCTCGAACCCGTGTTGCGGAACTCGAAGATCGCCTCACGCCGGTCTCCTACGCGAACGTCGCCGAACTGACCGTTGCCGGTGACCGTGACCTGGGATTCGACGCCAATGTGGCGGATGAAGATGGTGTCGGGTGTGGGGCACTCGCGGAACTGAACAAGGATCGGCACAACCTGCGCTCCGGCGCGCTTGGCCGAGAACGTCAGCGTGATCTGCGAAAAGGCAACGCTGTCTCGAAGCGGTATCGGAACCGTGCCGGAGACGCTCATCACGGCAGGGCTTGCCGAGGCGAACGAGGAGATCGTCAAGAGGGCACGGCCAACCTTGCGGATCGTGATCGGTTCAACGATGGGACGCCCGATGCAAACGCGTCCGATGTCCAGCGTATCGCGCCGCAACCCCCTCCAGACGTAATCAACGGCGATGGGGGTTGGATCAGCACTGATGCTTACCACGTGCGTAAGGGTGCCGTTGTAGGTGATACGCAGATCGGTTCTCTGCATTCCTGACTGACCCGTCTGTGGCGTGAATCGGATGATGTACCCGAAGCTTGCACCGGGTGCAAGATCTGTCGGAATGGACGCCTGGTTAACGATCACAAAGCCCGGTGTCGCCCCCAGAACAGAGCTCTCGATGCGAACGGCATCGGGTCCGGGATTGCTAACAAAGACCGTGTCGACAACAACATCACCCGGACACTGTGACTGACCCAGATTCACTACCGTGTCGCCCTGCAGTCGCGTTGCCGCTGCGCGGCGGATGACGTTCCATGCCGACTGTGAGAAAACGATCTCTGGCTGTCGGGTGAACGTCGATGTCGACGGTGACGGCACTGCTGCAGCGGCAACCACGTACATCACGGTATCAGATGGAAGCAATGCAAACGTCGTCTGCCACCGCGTATTAGGGATGAACACCTGTCCGGGAGTAATAATCTGCTGCCATACGCCCGCCACCCGAGCCCAGACGTAGGCACCATCGGCGGTCTTTGTGCCTCCTAATGACACATTGCTACCGGAAACGCTTGTCAGCAGATCCATCGACACACCAGTCCATGCCTGCGAAGCCCCGTTGAGGGGACCGTCAACGCGGATCCTGCCTGCGCCACCGGTGAGGTGTCGGCTTGCCGCCGGCGCTACTGCATCAAACCCTCCGTCGGCATTGGCCGCAAGATTTTGAATGACATTGGCTACGGCACGTCCACCAACGATCACAGCACCACCCGAGCCACATCCGCCCTGTATGTCCTGGCGTGTGGGCACACCACCGCGGGAGGTAATGCGCACATCGCTGATGGACGCTCCATGCAGATTGATGGCACCGCCACCTCCGCCGCCAGATGCAGCGATCGGCCGTGTTGCATCCGGATTGCCCCCTGCTCCGCCGTTGCCGCCGGCCAAGGGAACAATGTTGACGTTTCCTACGACTGCGCCTCCGTTTGAGAAAGGGCTTTCGGTATCGCCCGGTGTGGCATAGCCGCCGGCGCCGCCGCGACGTCCCTCCTGTGATCCAGAACCACCACCAAAGCCACCGACCGGTGTACAGCCGGTGCGCTCTATGCAGCCCAGACCGCTTGACCCGAATGGATGGCCCGCACCTCCACCAGCGTTCTCGTAGGATATCGTCGACTCTCCTCCCGGAATACCATTGAGTGATTGTGAACCTGCCGTATTGGCGGCACTGGCAGGCAGCTCGGCTCCGCTGCCGACGCCTGGTTTGCGCTTCGACCTCCCGAAATTCGACCCTCCGGGGCCGCCACCGGAGAATCCATCTCCGCCGTCGGTACCACTCTGACCGTTGAGGTTGAAGTTGACGTAGGAACCTCCACCGCCACCACCACCGGGTCCGCCACGCACGCCACTGGCGCTGACGGAGATCTCCGTCGCAATGGTGTCGGCCACCTTCGTTCCGCGGATTGGGCCAATGGAGTAAAGCGTAAACGGCAGGTATCCCTGATTGCCGGGCGTGCCGGGATCAGAATCCGCAACCGACACCTGATACTGCGCGGGGGCGAGCCTCAGCGAATCAACGATCATCGCACCGCGACGTGAGCGCATCCCGAGAGACCCCTGACCAATGATAAACTCGTTGATCTTTGAGACGTCGCCCAGCGGCCATGGCCTTACGATGTAAAACGTATCGACCGTCGAGGCGACGTTGTTCACCAGCACCTGGATCGGAATGCGAAACTCCGAACGCAGCCTTGTCCATTCGTGATCATTCGGCACAACGTCCGGGCTGACAAAGGCCACCGTCGAAACCAGCCGGCCGTTCCAGCTTACGTTGACGGGTCCGAAGATCAGCTTGGCAGCATCAGCTGGCCGCTGACACACCACGCGAACCTGATCTCCGGGATTGTTGAAATAGACGCCGTCTACACCGAACGCACCGTTGGCGTCGCTCGCTGCAAGAATCTCGATCGCCATGCCCTTGCCCGGCGCTCCGATATCTGGAAGGATGTAGGCGATCTTGGGCTGTGCACGTGCGGCAATCGCCGCCAGGCACAGTCCGATGGCAAGCAGCAGCAGATGGCGACGGTTCATATCGTGGCCACCACCTTGAGTTCAACGGCGATCGGCGTTGGCAGCGCACCGATCTCGATCGTGGTGCGGCATGCATCGACGCCGGCAAAGTGCTCGGCATACAGTCTGTTGAAGGTCGGAAAGTCCGCCTTCATATTCGTCAGATACACCTGGACGTCGAAGATCTTCTCCCAGGCCGAGCCGGCGTCTTCAAGAATGTACCGGATATTACGAAAGACGCTCAGGGTCTGAGCTTCAATGTCGTAGTCAACGATCGATCCGTCGGCTCCGAGCGTAACGCCCGGGATGACCTTGGTGCCGCGCTCGCGCGGGCCGACTCCGCTGAGGTAGATGAGGTTGCCCACACGGCGTGCGTGCGGGTATGCGCCGACGGGCTCAGGAGCCCGCTCTGAGTTGATAACGATCTTTTCCATGCCTCGGTATGCTGTGTTTACTGGCCGATCTGAAGACAGATGTTCTTTGGTTCCGTAAAAAAGCGCAGAGCCTCGGTTCCCCCTTCGCGGCCTACACCACTTTGTTTCATTCCTCCGAACGGCGTCCGAAGGTCACGCATCAGCCAGGTATTCACCCACACGATGCCCGATTCAAGACGATGCGCCGTCCGATGTGCACGGTGCACATTAGACGTCCAGATGCTGGCCGCCAATCCATATTCGGTGTCGTTGGCCATGCTGATCGCATCGTCTTCACTCTCGAATGGGATGATGGTTGCTACCGGACCGAAGATCTCCTCGCGGTTGACCCTGCACTGCTGCGGAAGTCCGCCGATAAGTGTCGGCTCCACAAAGAACCCGTTCTGACAGCGTCCCGGAAGCGACGCGCGCCTCCCCCCAGCAAGAATCGTGCCCCCTTCTTCGAGCGCCAGGTCTATGTAGCCAAGGATCTTTTCCATATGATCCTTGCTGACCACCGCGCCGGTGCGAGTGTCCTTTTCAAGTGGGTCGCCAACCAAAAATCGCTCGGTTTCCGTGATCAGCGCACGCTGAAACTCCTCAAGGATTCCCCGTTGCACAAAGATCCTCGAGCCGCATAGACAGATCTCACCCTGATTAGTGAAGGCCGCCCGCGCCACGCTCCGCGCTGTTGCTGCTACATCGACGTCATCAAAGACAATGGTCGGGTTCTTCCCACCGAGTTCCAGAGACATCTTCTTGAACATGGGCGCAGCGGTGGCTGCGATGCGACGCCCGGTGGCAGTGCCCCCGGTGAACGAGATCGCCTTGACTTCGGGGTGCTCCACGATGGCCTGTCCACACTCGGGGCCGTAGCCGTGGACGATGTTCAGCACGCCTTCCGGCAGACCGGCATCAATACAGATCTGCGACAGCAGAAATGCCGTCATTGGCGTGAGCTCGCTGGGCTTTGCCACAACCGTATTGCCCGCAGCCAGCGCCGGGGCGATCTTCCATGTGAACAGATACAGCGGAAGGTTCCACGGAGAGATACATCCGACCACTCCAAGAGGACGTCGCAGCGTGTAGTTGATCACGTGCTCGTCCGTCTGATGCGCATCGGTGTGCGTGTGCAGGATCTCGGTAGCGAAGAACGCCATGTTGTCGACCGCCCGGGGTATGTCCACACTCCGGGATAGCCAGAGTGGCTTGCCCTGGTCGTTTGTCTCGGCGAGTGCAAGATCTTCCAGGTGCGCCTTTATGCGGCGGCTGATCTCCATCATGATCTCCGAACGCCCCCTGGCCGGCATGGCCGACCATTCAGGGAATGCCGCCGAAGCGGCATGCACCGCCTCGGCCACATCTCGGGCGTCGCTGCGAGCAATGAGCGAGTACACCTCTCCTGTGGATGGATTCACGTTGTCTATCCACAGACCGGAATGCGGGTCGCGGAAGTGTCCGCCGATGTAGTTTCTGATATGCAACATGGTGTGATCCTTAGACTTACAAATATATTGTATGTTTGCGCAAATGGATTTGCAGAGCGCTATACGGTCATTCCTTTCCACACTCGATGTGGAAAAGTCCGCCAGCTCGCATACCACCCTCACGTACGAGACAGCCCTTTCGCAGTTCTGCCAGTATCTGGCGGAGTTTGCCAGCCCCCTGCCTGAGGTATCCGAGATCACCGAGGCAGACATCCGTCCGTTTCTCGGGTGGTTGCATGACAAGGGGCTGGGTAAGACCAGCATCCGTCTGAAACTGGCTGCCGTGCGGAGTTTCTTCCGATTCCTTCTGCGCAGCGGAGTCATAGACCGAAACCCTGCCGGCATGCTTGCCTCACCGAAGACCGCTCGCCCCCTGCCGTCGTTCATCAATGTGCATGAGGCAGCGCGCCTGTGGGAAATGTTCGACACGACCACTGTCAAGGGTCTGCGCGACCGTGCGCTGTGCGAGTTGCTTTATGGCTCGGGGCTTCGGATTCATGAAGCACTCGGACTCAATATTGGCCAGATCGACGCCGTAGCGCGCACCGTGCGCGTAACGGGCAAGGGGGCTAAGCAGCGCATTGTGCCTCTGACGGCCGAGACCATTGCCTCGATCGAACAGTACCAGACTCGCCGCTCTGAACTGCGCCCAAAGGACGATGAGCATGCGCTGTTTCTGGGTGACCGCGGTGGACGACTCACGAGTTCGTCGGCATGGCGCATCGTACGCCGCGCCCTGGGACCGGTAACCGAGGCACGCCGAAAAAGTCCGCATGTGCTGCGACATTCGTTTGCCACTCACCTGCTCGACAATGGGGCTGACCTTTCGGCGGTGAGCGACATGCTGGGGCACTCCTCATTGTCAACAACGCAGATCTACACGCACGTCAGCGTCGAGCGCCTTAAAGACGCCTACCGACGCGCCCACCCGCGAAGCACAACGTCCTGACAACTTCTATCAGTGAGCCCATGGCCATGCGCGTCTCCGTTATCGGAACCGGACATCTCGGATCGATCCACGTCAAACTTCTCACACAGCATCAGGATGTAGCACTTGTCGGTGTTGTCGACCCCGATCAGCAACGCGGACAAGAGATCGCCTCTCAGTACGGGGCTCAGTGGTACGCATCACTGGAGGCCATGCCGAACGTCGATGCGGTGATCATCGCCTCACCGACCACCACACACTATGCTACTGTCACGGCCGCGGTCGATCGGGGCATGCATTGCTTTGTCGAAAAGCCCGCCACAGCCACCTATGCAGAAGCCACCGAGCTGCTGCGCCACATAGAATCCCGTGACGTTGTCGTTCAAGTCGGCCACGTCGAGCGTTTCAACCCGGCCGTGCGCATCCTGCGTCAGATGAACGTCAGTCCGTTGTTCATTGAGGTGCACCGGCTAGCCCCCTTCAAGCCACGGGCCATCGACGTGAGCGTGATCCACGACCTGATGATCCATGATATCGATCTGCTGCTCTGGCTCACCGGGTCTACCGTGACGGATATCCAGGCAACGGGAGTGAAGGTGCTGACCGATACCATCGATATCTGCAATGCGCGCCTGACATTTGCCAGCGGCTGCGTGGCTAACGTAACGGCATCTCGCATAACGGCCTCTCCGATGCGGAAGCTGCGTGTGTTCCAGCCAGATCAGTACGTGTCGCTGGATCTTGCTGCCGGCACGGCCGAGCTGTATCGGCTGATCGATGCATCGGCGATCGAACCGTCGCACCAGACTCCACTTGGCGCCGTGACGACGCAGTTTGGTGATCGCCTGATCGTCCACGACAAGCCGGAGATCATACCGGCTAACGCCATCCTTGATGAGCAGCGCGCCTTCTTCGACAGCATCACGTCACGTCAGCCCGTCGCCGTCAGCCTTGCTGAAGGGGCAGAAGCCATTCGCATCGCCGAGTGGGTGAGTGACTTAGTTTCGCGATGAGATCCACACGCATGAATCAGACACGCCTGAACAAACTCGTCATACTCACGCTGGCCTTGTTGTCGCTCACGCGCAACAGTGCGGCCCAGAGCGACATGCTCGATCATGGACGCATGGGACATGCGGCGTTTATGACATCAACCGTCTCGGACTATCAGTGTCTGTCGATCAATCCGGCAAATCTTGGGTTCGCACCGACGCTGGAGTACTTCACGTCATCGACACCGCTCGAGACCGGTATCGAACGTATAACCCGTCGCTTCTCGATCGGATTCGGTCAGGTCGGCGCGTCGATCCGCAGTGACGCCCTCGACAAAACCAAGCTGCTTGATCTGGTCCTGCAAAGGGGCTCGGCAGTGAACTTCACCCGCAACGATCAGATCAGTCTTGCTCAGAGTTTCGCCGACCGCGGCATCCGTGTCAATGCCGATGTGATGTTGGTTGGCGCATCCTACCAGACCAAGAATTATGGTGGGATCGGCTTTACTATCCGCGAGCGTATCGGCGCAGCATTTATGCTCAATGAGGGGGCGTCGGACATCATCTTTCGTGGACGGAATGCGGCGTATTTCGACTCATCGTATACGAACTGGCGCGGGGACACGATCGGCGTGGCGCGTCGGCCACAGCTTTTCTCGCAGCTCTTCGACGGCACTCGCCTTTCACTTTCGTGGTCGCGCGAATACGCTCTCGGATATGGACTGCCCATTGTATCAGGTCGCGACTGGCGTCTATGCATTGGCCTAACCGGCAAGTACCTGCAGTCGTTCGCGTATCTGGATGCCCGCGCCGAGAATGGCGTCTTCAGCGCATCGAGCGCGCTGAGTCCATGGTTCACCATCAACTATGGCAACGCCACCACACCGTCGGTAATCACCGGCAACAACCTCGTCCCCGTCGGCGAAGGCTACGGTGTCGACATCGGCCTTACATACACCAGTAACACATTTGCTCTGGGTGTATCGGTCATCGATATCGGCCAGATGGAATACAACGGCAACGTCTTTGCCGCCGGCGATACACTTGTTAACGGACTCGGCACACCGGGCTTTGCCAGCTACAACTTCATCGAAGAAGCCCAGAAGATCACCGGCGATGGCAACTACTTCGTCTGGTCGGGTCTGATGCAGACAACATCAAAGCTCCCCACCCGCCTGCGCGTTGGTGGCTCGTACTCGGTCAGCCGATTCTTCCGCTTCGGCTTCGATGTGATGGCACCACTCAACGATGGCAGCGCAAATCTCTCGCAAGCCATCGTGTCAACGGGCGTTAATTATCGACCCTTCTCCTGGCTCATCATCGCCAGCGGCGTAGGCACCGGCGATGGCATGAACGTCTTCATCCCCGGCTCGCTCACCTTCTCCCTGCTCGGCGGTTTCCTCGAAACCGGCATCACCACGATGGACATCTCATCGCTCTTCACCGATCGGCTTCCTGTTATCTCAGCCCATGTCGGGTTCCTGCGCCTGAGGATTTAGTGAGGTTTGAGGTGTGAGGTTTGAGGTGTGAGGTTCAAACTCCGCTTCGGCTTCCCTCCGTGGGTTTCCCTCGCGCGCAGCGCGCTTCCCTCGCGCGTAGCGCGTTTCCCTCCGCTTCGGCTTCCCTCGCGCGCAGCGCGCTTCCCTCCGCTTCGGCTTCCTACCACGCGTACGCTTCGGGCGCCTGATTTCCCGGGCCCGGCCAGATGCGGTCGAGTTCGGCGAGAGTGTCAGCGTCGAGCATGATGTTCATTGAGGCAACGTTGGCATCGAGCTGTTCGACGGAGCGCGGGCCGATGATGGGGCTGGTAACGCCGTCACGCTGAAGTAGCCATGCAAGGGCAACGTCTGCACAATCGAGGCCAAGCTTTGCGCACAGTGCTTCGTACTGTTCAACCTGTGGACGTAGTTTTTCGGCGGCCTCGATAAGCTGCGGACGCTTGCGACGAAGCGTGTCGGACTTTGAGAAGATGCCGGCCAGCAAGCCCCCTCCAAGTGGACTCCATGGCAGGATGGCCATGCCGTAGGCCTTTGCAGCAGGGATCACTTCGAGTTCGATGTGACGGTTACGAAGTGAGTACACACTCTGCTCGCTGACGAGTCCGAGGAAGTGACGCTGCTTTGCACGCTCATTGGCCTGCGCCATGTTCCACGCGGCAAAATTGCTTGAGCCCACGTAAAGGATCTTGCCCTCGCGCACAAGTTGTTCCATGGCCTGCCAGAGCTCCTCCCACGGCGTCGAACGATCTATGTGGTGCATCTGATACAGATCGATGTGATCGGTCCTGAGCCTTCGCAGTGAATCCTCGCAGGCCTTCTTGATGTGATACGCAGAGCAGCCGCGATCGTTCACCCCATCACTCATCGGACTGTAGTGTTTCGTTGCGAGCACGATCTTGTCGCGACGCGACGGGTCCTGCGCCAGCCAGTTACCGATGACCTCTTCGGTACGCCCCCTGCCCTTATCATATCCGTAAACATTCGCCGTATCGAAGAAATTGATGCCATGCTCAAGCGCACGGCTCATCACCGGATAGGAATCCTGCTCCTCGATCCAGTGACCGAAGTTCATGGTTCCAAGACAGAGGCGGGAAACTTTAAGTCCGGTGCGTCCGAGATTGACGTAGTTCATGGGGCTGCGAGGAGTTTGTGATAACGGGGCGATACCACAGGCGCGATGTCTGCCTGGGCCGGGCAAATCTACAATTCGGAAGCAACCAAGAGGCCCCCACAAGCCCCCTATATTTGCGGATGCACTATCCGTTCGCACACATCGAAGAAAAATGGCGCCGTCAATGGGTCGAGTCGAACACCTACGGGGTTTCTGACGACCATACGAAGCCGAAATACTACGTTCTTGACATGTTCCCCTATCCATCGGGGGCCGGACTGCACATCGGCCATCCCGAAGGATACACCGCCACGGACATCGTCAGCCGCTTTAAGCGGATGTGCGGATTCAACGTGCTGCATCCGATGGGATTTGATGCGTTCGGACTGCCGACGGAGCGCTACAGCATGACGACGGGTATTCACCCGTCGATCGCCACGGCCAACAACATCGCCACGTTCAAACGTCAGCTCAACGCCATCGGTTTCGATTACGACTGGTCACGCGAGGTCAACACCACGCTGCCGGAGTACTACCGCTGGACGCAGTGGATGTTTCTGATCATGTACAACTCATGGTTTGATCGCGATGCTGCAAAGGCACGACCGATCGATGAGCTCCCGATCCCTTCCGAGCTGACCTCACCGGCCGATGTTGAAGAGTACCGCGACCGGCATCGTCTGGCGTACATCGCCTATTCGCCCGTGAACTGGTGCGAAGCCCTCGGTACGGTACTTGCCAATGAAGAAGTCGATGAATGGAAGGAAAAAGGCTATACCGTCGAACGCCGGCCGATGCGACAGTGGATGCTGCGCATTACGGAATACGCCGAGCGCTTGCTTGCTGACCTTGATACACTCAACTGGCCATCGTCCACGCTGGACATGCAACGTCACTGGATCGGACGTAGTGAAGGGGCTGAGGTACACTTCAGCGTTCAGGATCATGAGCATTCGATAACGGTATTTACGACACGTCCTGACACGCTCTTCGGTGCGACGTATCTCGTTGTTGCTCCGGAACATCCGATCGTCGACAACCTTGTTACAGACGAGCAGCGCATCGAGGTTCTCACCTACCGCGAAACCTCAGCTCTCAAAAGCGACCTCGAGCGAACCGAGCTCAGCAAGGTCAAGACCGGTGTGTTCACGGGAGCGTATGCGATCAACCCCGCGAACGGGGTTGCCATACCCATCTGGATCGCTGATTACGTGCTGGCCCACTACGGCACCGGCGCGATCATGGCCGTGCCCGGACATGATGAGCGTGATCATGAGTTTGCCACCGCCTTTGGCCTGCCGATCGTGCAAGTGGTTCAGCCGATCGATGGCTCAACGATCGACGTTGCCGCTGCGGCATTCTCCGACGAGGGCGTTGGCATGAACTCCGAGAACGACCATGTCAGCCTGAACGGCCTGCCGACGGCCGACGCGAAGTCGACCATCATCGCATGGCTCGAATCGACGGGGGTTGGAAAGGGGCGCCTGCAGTACCGCCTGCGCGACTGGCTGTTCTCCCGTCAGCGCTACTGGGGCGAACCGATACCGATCATGTTCTTCGACGATGGCACCAAGCGCGCACTCGAGGCCGATGAACTTCCGTTGCTTCTGCCGGATGTTGCTGAATTCAAACCTGCCGGCACGGGCGAGTCGCCCCTTGCCACCGTCGAGTCATGGGTGAACTTTATCGACCCCAAGACGGGCAAGAAGGCGCGCTTCGAAACCAATACGATGCCGCAGTGGGCCGGTTCGTGCTGGTACTACCTGCGGTACTGCGATCCCCACAACCAGTCTGCATTCTGCAGTCCGGAAGCCGAGAAGTACTGGATGGGCCAGGACGGTGTTGACCTCTACATGGGAGGGGGTGAGCACGCCGTGCTGCACCTGCTTTATGCACGATTCTGGCACAAGGTACTCTACGACTACGGCTACGTCTCAACCACAGAGCCATTCAAGCGCCTCTTCCACCAGGGACTGATCATGGGCGAAGACGGACGTAAAATGTCCAAGTCGCTCGGAAACGTCGTCAACCCTGACGAGGTTATCGCCGCCCATGGCGCTGATGCTTTGCGCCTGTATGAGATGTTTCTGGGTCCACTCGAAGCCTCAAAGCCCTGGAACACCACAGGCATCGAGGGCATCACGCGTTTTCTCAACCGGTCGTGGCGAATGATCGCTACCGAAGAAGGCACGCTCTCACCTGCGGTGCAGGACGTGCCATGTCCGCCGGAACTCGAGCGCGTGCTGCATGCAACGATCAAGAAGATCCGGGAGGATGTTGACGCCATCAGCTTCAACACGGCGATCGCGCAGATGATGATCTTCGTCAATGAGTTTACCAAGCTGGACATACGACCCCGGACGGCCATGCTCCAGTACGTTCAGTGTCTGGCGCCCTTCGCGCCGCACATCAGCGAGGAGCTTTGGCACATCCTCGCCGGTGAGGGCTCCGTGCACACGTCGGCCTTCCCCGAATTCGATCCATCCAAGCTTGTTCTGAGCGAGGTAGAGATCGTGGTGCAGGTAAGCTCGAAGATCCGAGGAAAGCTGGTTGTGCCGACCGACGCAGACCCGGCAGTGATGGAGTCGATGGCCAAGGCCGACAGTGCCGTGCAGAAGCACCTCGAAGGCAAGCAGATCGTTAAGGTCATCGCCGTGCCCGGCAAGCTTATCAACTTCATCGTGAAGTGACCCATGCGTCGTCTTTGCCGCTTGCTGGCCATCATTGTTTCGATCACTACGGCTTGTGCGCAGGAGCCAGCGACCTTCTATGCCGGCCCCTTTGCGGTGGGTACGACGCCGCTGAAAGATATCCCCGAGGTTTCGGGCCTTGTCGCGTCATACCTCAACCCTGGTCTTATCTGGATGCATAACGACTCCGGCGACGAGCCGCGTCTGTTTGCCCTTACTCTTCCGGGTAATCTTATCGCCAGTGTCCGCCTGGAAGGGGCGAGTCACCTCGACTGGGAAGACATCGCCCGCGGACCGGGTCCGGTAAGCAACGTGGCGTATCTGTATGTGGCCGACATTGGCGACAACTCGGCCCGACGTAGCAGCGTGACCGTCTATCGTATCCGCGAGCCCCGTCTCGATACGGCCCAGCGCGGACTGCGCATGGCTATCCCGGCTGATTCGATTGAACGGCTGACTCTGCGCTATCCCGACGGCGCTCGAGATGCCGAAGCGCTGCTCGTCGATCCACGTTCGGGTGATATCGTGATCGTGACCAAGCGTGAGAATCGCTGCCGCGTCTACTCGGTCGCTGCCCCGCATACTGGCGGCAGTGATCGCACCATGCGGTTCGAGGGAGAGCTGCCGCTGCAGCTCATCACGGGCGGCGACGTATCGCCGAACGGCTCGACGATCATTCTCAAGAACTATCTCTACGTCCGCGCCTGGACGCGCAGCTCCGGGTCGACTCTGGCCGCCGCACTCACCGGTTCCGGCACGCCCCTTCCCTACATGCCGGAGGGTCAGGGCGAAGCCATCGGATTTTCTGCCGATGGAAGCGGATACTACACGACCTCGGAATGCGAACGTGCAGGTCCGCCCGCAGCGATCTACTACTATCCCGCCGTTCCACAGCGCTCCATAAACAGCGGTATGCTGAGAGATGTACGTCTGCCGTCGATCGATGTGCAGAAGTTGGAGGCGACGACCTACCGCGTGCGCTACACGGTGCCCGAGATCGAACGGATCTCGCTGACGGTGCACAATTCGGCAATGTTCAAGGTCATGACATTGGCTGAAGACACCGCTGAATCAGGCGTTCAGGAGCGTGAATTCGATGCGCGCAAGCTTGGCTCGGGCAGCTTCGTTATTGTTCTGCAGACCATGTCGACGCGCGTTTCTGCGCTCCTGGAGATCCCATGAACACGATCCGATATTTCTGCCTGCATCTCTTGCTGCCGATCACGCTCGGTTTCGGCGCGACGATTGCGCATGCCGATGATGCAGCGATCACGCGTCGACTCAACGACGTCTGCAGCATCATCTCCGGCTTGCCGATCTCGTATGAGCTGACGTTTACGTCGCAGTTCCTTAAGCAGGTACCGCCGATGAAACTCGGGATGCTCGTGCAGCAGCTGACCACCGAAACCGGGCCATGCATCAGCATGCGCATCGTCGAACGACGCTCGGCGTATCAAGTTGCGGCCGAGGCAACCACAAAGAACGGATTCAGTATCCCGGTGCTGCTGACAATTGAAGCACAGGCCCCCTACCTGATCGCCGGACTCTTTCTGCGTCCACCCGTCAAGGCCGTGGCTACTCTTGATTCGCTCGGTAAGAACTTCGCAGCGCTGAGCGGACGGACCTCCTTTACGGTTACCAACCTCACCGGTGGCTCCGTGATCGCATCGATCAACACCGCAGAGCACCTGCCCGTCGGATCGACGTTCAAGCTCTACGTCCTCGGCGAACTCGTCCGCTCGATCCGTCAGAAGGAGCGCTCGTGGACCGATATCGTGCGGCTCGACTCGGCATTCCGTTCGCTGCCATCGGGACGTCTTCATACGTGGCCGCATGGCTCGCCCCTTACACTGCATACTCTGGCTGCCATGATGATCTCCGAGAGCGACAACACGGCAACTGATGCGCTGATCCGTCTGCTCGGACCGAACAAGGTGGCCCAGCAACAGTCAGCCATGGGTCATGACCGTCCTGAGTTGAACCTGCCATTTCTGACAACGCTTCAGGCTTTCAAGCTGAAGTATGGCCCGGGTGATCTTGTCGCGAAATACGTCGGCAAACCGTCGGAGGATAAGGTTGCCATCCTCACAGCGATCGATACGGCGATCACGCACGACTCGATCAGTTTTACCATGGACCCAACAGCCGTTGACAGTATCGAGTGGTTCGCTACCACGGCCGAACTGACGCGCGCTATGGACTGGTTCCGCCGTGATGCCATCACGAACAAGGACTCGACCGCTCTGCATATTCTGGCCATCAACCACGGCGTGCAGATCCCCAAGGAATTCCGGCAAGCCTGCTACAAAGGGGGCTCCGAACCCGGCGTGATCAACATGACCTACCTGCTGGAACACTCCAATGGCACCTGGTACGCCGTCAGCGGCACCTGGCTCAATCCAACGGGAAGCGTCGACGAGACGCGCTTCGCAGGGCTGATGGAACGCGCCGTGCAGCTGCTGGCGAAGTAAAGACTGGGTACTGGGTACTGGGTACTGGGGACTGGGGACTGGGTACTGGGTACTGGGGACTGGGTACTGGGGACTGGGTACTGGGTACTGGGTACTGGGTACACCTCACACCTCACACCTCACACCTCACACCTCACACCTAAACCTGCCTCCGGAGCAGAAACTCACCGAAAAACGGGACCGTGAAATCAACCAGACCGAACGTAGGGCTGTAGATCATCCCCTTTTCAATGAGACGAGCACGAGTCGTGGCAAGATCCTGTCCGGACTGGCCGAGCGTTTCTGCAACCTCGGATGACTCGTAGGGCCCGTTGCCAAGATGGGCCATGGCCATCAGGTATGCTCGCTCTTTCCCGGACACTCGATCCAAGCGAACACCAAAGAAGCCGGCATCGAGCGAGTATCGGGCTAGCTGCCGAGCATGCTCCACATCCTGAAGACTCACAGGAGACTGCCTGGCACAGTTCCATGTGTGCTTGCCCCATTCCTGCAGGAAGTACGGGTACCCCTGAGTGTCCAACAAAATTTGATCCATAGCATCATCATCGATCAACACATCCTCGGCTTGAAGCGGAATCCGAATCGCATCCTTGGATTCATTCGACTTGAGAGTTGAGAGTTCGGCAAACTCAAACAGCCGCTCCGAATACGTCTTGGCATTACCGATCCGTCCCCGTAGCTGGGGAAGTCCAGCACCGATGAGAAGCACCGGTTTACACCTCTGCGCGCATCGGTGCAACGCAGATACCAATGGACCAAGCTGCGATGTTTGAACATACTGTAACTCATCAACGAGCAGCACGAAGGCCACGCCCGCCGATTCGGCCGCGGTTCCGACGGTCTCAAGCAGCGTCGCGAGATCATGCTCAAGATCACCGGCATCAGCAAGACCAGTCTCGGGCTCCACCTCGAATGTGACTTCGACATCCTTGTACTTCAACTTCATTGCTGACGCAAAACCAGCCAGGGCGCGCAGACCTCGCATGGCCAGATCCTTTGCCGGCCCTAGAATCGAAAATCGAACAAGCGCCAGACGTAACTCTGGTATGAGTGCAGCCGGGAGAGACTTCCTTTCTGGCGCCTCGATCATCACAGCGATGTGCCCTGCATCCTCAGCGCGCCGCCTGATCTCCTCCAGGAGTACGGTCTTGCCAACACCCCGTAGCCCGAGCAGAATATGACTCTTTGCTGATCGACCTGCCGCCAATCTCGCAATGGACGTTGCAACTTCCTCCAAAACAGCATCACGTCCAGCTAATGCATACGGCCGTGTGCCGGCACCCGGTGCAAAGGGATTTCGCAGAGATTCCATTCGCTAAATATATCAGAATTTCGCGCCTATATCAGAGTTTGATATATCCACATCCTCTCACACCTCACACCTCACACCCCACACCTGAAACCTGAAACCTGAAACCTATTCTCGGTAACTTCGCCCCATGCTTTGCCTTGAATGCGAGTCCAATCCCGAGTGGATTGGCGTTGCCAACGACCATTTGATCGAGATCCTGATCGACCATGCCCATTGCGAGAAGAAGGCTGCGGCGTTCGCCCTTGCGATGATCAATCGCTATCCCGAAAGGACCCGGCTGGTGAAGGACATGATCGACCTGGCCAAGGAGGAGATCGAGCACTTTGAGCTGGTCGTCAAAGAGCTGGAGTCAAGGGGCGTGGCGCTGACGCATGACGCGGGCAACCGCTATGCCCAGCAGCTGCACGAGCACATCCGCAAGAGCGAGCCGCATCGGCTGCTCGACTCGCTGATCGTGGGAGCATTCATCGAAGCGCGCTCGTGCGAGCGATTCTCATTGCTGGCCGAGCATGCCAGCACCGAAGACATGCGCGTGCTCTACAAGAGTCTTCTTGCCAGTGAGGCCGGACATTACCGCGCCTATACGGACATTGCCCGGGAGTACTTCCCGGTGGAGGATGTCAAGCGTCGCCTGAAGGAGTTCGGCCGAATCGAGGCCGAAATTATCCGTTCGATGACCAATCAACCGACGATGCACGGCTGATGGCATCGATCATCTTCATGGGAACGCCAGAGTTCGCCGTTCCGGCTCTGGAGGCCGTGCATCGGGAGTTTGGCGTGTCGACCGTGGTGACCGTGCCGGACCGTCAGAAAGGCCGTGGATTGCAGACGCAGCCGAGCGCTGTCAAGGTCTCTGCCATGGGGCTCGGCATCAGCGACATTCTGCAACCGACGTCACTGCGCGACGAGGCATTTGTTGAGGAGATCCGAAGCCGCAAGCCCCTTATCATCTGCGTTATCGCTTTTCGGATCCTGCCGCGATCGGTCTACTCTCTTGCTGAGCGCGGGGCGTTCAACGTGCATGCCTCGCTGCTGCCCAGGTATCGTGGTGCTGCGCCGATCAATCATGCCATCATGAACGGCGAGACCGTTTCCGGTGTGACCTCTTTTCTACTCAACGACGTGGTCGACACCGGCACGGTGATCGAACAGCGCATGCAGTCGATCAATGACGATATGTCGGCCGGCGACCTCTACAACGCACTTATGCCGCTGGCGGCCGACTGCGCCGTCTCGACGGTCGGGAAACTACTGTCCGGCACCGCCGTGCCTTTGCCGCAGGATGATGTTCTTGCCACTGCGGCACCCAAGGTGTTCCGGGAACACGCCGGCATCGACTGGCAAACCTCACGCGAGCACGTCCGGAACTTCATCAGGGGTCACTCTCCCTCACCGGCGGCGTGGACGTTGTGGAATGACGATGTTCTGAAGGTCTATGCCGCAACCAGGATCGATGATGTGGTGCCGGCCGGACACTGGGTCATCCGCGGAGAACGTCTCGTGGCAGGCTGCCTGGACGGGGCTCTGGCCCTGGAGGAGGTACAACTTCCGGGCAGACGTCGCATGAACTTTGCCGATATTGTGCGCGGTTATCGAGGCCCATCCCAAGGCATCTTTGCCACATCGCACCAACAATCGCTTCAGGAGAAGCAGGAATGATTCCGTTCAACGAGTTCGTTGAAGAAAACTCCTTCATCGTCTGCGCACACCGTGGCGCCTCAGGCATCGCCCCCGAGAACACGATGGCCGCCGTTGCCATGGCCCTTGAATGCGGCGCACCCATGGTCGAGATCGACGTGCAGTATACGCGAGATCGGAAAATGGTGGTGTTCCATGACGATACTCTTGAGCGCACGACCAATGGAACGGGGCTTATCAAGGATCGAACCTATGACGAACTGCGTCAGCTTGACGCCGGCTCATGGTTCAGTCCGAGCTTCGTTGGACAGCGCATCCCGTCGCTCGAAGATGTCCTTAAGGAACTTCGCGGCCGCGCCTATGTCAACATCGAGATCAAGCCCCGGGCAGCTTCAGAAGAGGCCGCCGCCGAACTGGCAGAACTTCTTGCCCTGGTACGTGGATTGGAAATGTTCGGCAAGTGCGTGTTCTCATCCTTCGACCACTCGGCTCTGGTCTACCTCCGGTCGGTAGCTCCCGATGTGCGCACAATCGCCCTGAACGTGCCGGGTGATGGACGCTCGCCGGTGCGTGTTGTGCGCTCCTGCGGAGCCGATGGGTTCGGCTGCTCGATCGAAGAGCTGACGAAGGAACGCTCGGATGCCTGCCGTCATGCCGGAATTCCCTTCGGCATCTACACGGTTAACACGCCGCAAGAACTGGAGTTCGTGCTCGACCATGGCGCAAGCGGCATCGTCACCAACATGCCACACATCGTCATCCCCCATTACCGGATGATCGCTTCAACTCCGTAAAGGATTCTTTCTGTGCTTGACCCTGTCGTGATCCTCGGACTGGTGGCCGGTTGCTGTTCAACGTTCGCCCTGGCCCCGCAGGCTATGCGCGTCTGGCGTACCCAGCAGGTGGAGCAGCTCAGCGTTGGCATGCTCTGGCTGATGATCAGTGGATGTATTCTCTGGCTGGCCTACGGTATCATCCGTATGGACGTGAGCATCATCTGGGCCAACGGCGTGGCATTTCTCTTTATCACGTATATGCTCACCAAAAAGGTGCGCGACATTCGTGCAACGGGTCGACGATGAATGATGAGACCCTTCCGCCGCTGATCTTCCCCTCGTTTGAGATGAAGATCGCACGTGATGACAGGACGGTTAAGATCTTCGATCCGGTTCGGCGCTCCTACGTTGTGCTGACACCGGAAGAATGGGTACGTCAGCATTGCCTTCACTGGCTTGTGGCAAGGGGCTACCCTATGAGTCGATGCAGCGTGGAGCGCCGCGTTGACGGTGGTGCGGCGCAGCGCTTTGACCTGCTCTGGCGCAATGCGAATCTGGATCCCTTTCTGCTGGTCGAATGCAAGGCCACGACGACTTCGATCAACAATGCCACTCTGCGACAGACTGCCTGGTATAATTTGTCGCTCAAAGCCCCTTTCATCCTTCTGACCAATGGACTGACGGCGTTCTGCGCTCGCATCGCCGATGACGGAACGGTCGAACCACAAACAGATATCCCGGAATATTCACTCGCCAGATAACTTCTCAAGTCGCATGGAAATTGTCCTTCGCTCGCCCCTCGACATGCACCTGCATGTACGTCAGGATGCAATGCTCGACGTTGTTGCACCGCTCACCGCACAGCACTTTGCCGGTGCCGTGATCATGCCCAATCTGCTGCCACCGGTCGACACGGTCGACAGGCTGCACTGGTACACCGCCGAGGTTCGTCGTGCCACCTCCGGGTATGCCTTTGAGCCCTTTATGACGCTGTTCTTTCGCGACTACACGCGCGAGGAACTGCTGGCAGCCCGCGATCATATCATCGGCGTCAAACTTTACCCTGCCGGAGCCACCACCAATAGTGATGCCGGAGTGCGTGAAGTGCTGGCCATGGACCATGTGTTCTCCATGATGGAAGAACTCGGTATTCCGCTGCTGGTTCACGGTGAGACGCACGGTTTCGTGATGGACCGCGAGGCAGAGTTCTGCGAGGTCTACCGCGAGCTGGCCACTCGCTATCCTAAGCTCCAGATCACCATGGAGCATATCACAACGGCAAAGGCCGTTGGCCTGCTTGATGAGTTTGAGAATCTCAAAGCAACCGTTACGCCCCATCACCTGATCATCACTCTTGATGATCTGGCAGGGGGCCTTTTGAACCCGCATCTTTTCTGCAAGCCGATCGCCAAGCGACCCGAAGATCGTCAGGCGCTGCTGCAGGCCGCTCTGGCAGCTCATCCCAAGCTCATGCTTGGCAGTGACAGTGCTCCGCATCCACGTCATGCCAAAGAGGCCCCTGGCTGCGCCGCTGGAGTGTTCACCGCTCCGATCATTTTGCCGCTGCTGGCAGAGCTCTTTGTGCGTCACGGCGCCGAGGCAAACCTTCAGGCCTTTGTCAGTGACAATGCACAACGCCTCTATAAGGTCAGCCCTCCGGCAACAACCGTGCGCCTTGTCGATGAACCCATGCAGATCCCGATGGCCTATGGAGAAGTCGTACCGATGTGGGCCGGACGGACGCTTTCGTGGAGTGTGGCGGAGGTGACGTGGTAAGGAACGTCCGGCCGCTACTGCTTGCCCTGGCTCTTCTGTGCTTCGGGCAGCAGCAGCTGCTTTGTCAGTCTACCTTTGACACCTGCGGTGCCGAGGGAAGCGCCAAGCGCAGTGACGTGCGCGCGCTCAACCGCAAGAAGAATCGTGAGGGATTCCCCACCGATGCCCAGATCAACACGGCCATCACCTTCAACACCCTGCTCATGGCCGGTGAGAACCCTCGTACCTTTCAAGAAGGAGATGCCGCAGAGATCATAGCCTACTGCGCCGATGTCAAGATCGGCTCGGTCGAAAGCGTTAACTGCGGGGCAAAGGACCACTGGCACAGAGACACGCACATCGAGCTCACGCTCGACCCTATGGATGCACAGAACGCCACCAAGCTCCTTGTCGTGGAGGTCACCCCACGTTTTCGTCAGGCAATGAAGGAGCGCGGCATCGACTGGTCGAACCAGGCCCTGCGCGACCGGTTTCTTGGCCGCTGGGTGAAGGTACGGGGCTGGGTGTTTTACGACGATCTGCATGCCGACGAGTCGGCAGGATCCGGCAATAGCAAGATCTGGCGAGGATCGCCCTGGGAGATCCACCCCGTAACGGACATCTCCGTCACCACCCGACCGGCCAACGTGAGCGTTCAGACCCCGACTACGCGCGAGGATTCTCCGAAGCAGGAGTCGTCACCCTCAAGCGGCGCATCCGTGCAGTGCGGGGGCACAACGGCCAAAGGCAAGCGGTGCTCGCGCACGACGAAAGACCCGAGCGGCTTTTGCTGGCAACATCAGCGCTGATTTCAGGCGTATCTTCGCCGCCATGACCCGCTCCCGCGCGCGCTCGGTATGGACGCCCCCTGACGACATTATTCTGCCTAATGGCATTCGCGTTATCTGCGATCCTGTTGCCCATGTCGACTCGGCAGCCATCGGCGTGTGGGTTCGCGTGGGCACGCGCGATGAGCCCCCTGCACAGCGCGGCGTTGCGCACTTCGTTGAACACACATCGTTTCGTCGCACGCGCCATCGCTCGGCGTCAAAGATCTCGCGGGATTTCGAAAATCGTGGTGCGTATGCCAACGCCTACACGACCAAGGAAGAAACCTGCTACTACGTCCGCACGCTAAGTGAGCACACCGCAGAGGTGCTCGACACGCTACTGGATGTTGTGCTGTGGCCGACGTTTGAGAAGGATGATGTTGAGAAGGAACGCTCGATCATCACCGAAGAGATACGCTCGTACGAGGATGAACCCGAAGAGCACATCTTTGACCTTGGTGAAATGCAGCTCTTCCCGCGACATCCCATCGGCTCTCCGATCGTTGGCACGATCGACGATGTTCGATCCATGAAACACCAGCATGTGCGGGAGTTTCACGCGCGACATTATCATGCCGGCAGCATCACAATCGCCATCAGTGGACGGTGCGATCCGACGGATCTCTTTTCGCGTATCGAGAAGCTGACAAAGGGCGTGCGAAAAAAGCAGCCCCCTACAAGAAGAAGCAAACCAACGATGCGTGCGGCCTCTCATATCGAGCTCCTGCGGCCGTCGCAGCAGGCGCACCTGCTATGGCAGGTGCCAACCGTGGGATGCCGCCACGATGACCGCTTTGCGCTACAGGTGTTGAATGTTGTGCTCGGTGATGGAATGTCATCCCGCCTGAACGTTCGCCTGCGCGAGTCCACGGGGCTGACCTACTCGGTCTATTCACAGCTCCAGCTGTTTGCCGATTGTGGCATCATGGCCATCTATGCAGGGGTCGACGAGCAGAACATCTCCAAGGCCGAGCGCGGCATACGGCGTGTACTGCAGGAGATCGCCGATGGCGGCATCACGCCGGCCGAGCACCGACGTGCCCTTGCGCAATTACGGTCCGGCAAGCTGATGTCTCTCGAGTCGCTCACGGCGCGCATGACCATGCTTGGCAAAGGTGTCATGGAACAGTCACGCCCGGAAGATCCCCGAGAAACGATCGAGGCGTTTGAGTCGGTCACGCGTGATGATGTCGCACGTATGGCCCAGCTGTACTGCCGGCCTGAGGCCTGGAGCACCTGCACGATGCGTCCATCGGCGGAACGCTCCTGAGAAAGGTTGAACGGCAGCATGAATGCCCAGCAGAAGGCCGCCCTCGACACACACGTTCACTGCGCCGTTCTGGCCAATGCCGGTGCCGGTAAGACGCAGGTGCTCGTGCAGCGCCTGCTGCGCATTCTGGTGGTCGAGAACGTCGAGATCGATGCCGTGGTCGCGATCACCTTTACGCGTGCCGCTGCCATGGAAATGCGACAGCGACTGCACCACCTGATCGACGGGATACTTGCCGGCACGGAGGAACCCGCCCCCTACCTCGGGGGGATGCCCCGTGCGGTATTCGAGCCACGACTTCGTCGTGTGCTTATGCAGATCGGCTCGGCACGCATCAGCACATTCCACAGTTTCTGTGCGTCGCTGGTGCGGCAGTATGCCGATGTGGTTGGTCGCTCTGCAGATGTGCGCGATGCCGATGATCGCCTCAGCACTGAACTGACCCTAGAGGCACTCGACGCCACGATGCAGCACTTCCTTGTTGGCCAGCGGATGTCGGACCCACGCGTGCAGGCCGTGTTCGATGCGCTGACGGTCAATACCATTCAGTCGACCGTCCAGAGTCTGGCCCGCAACTCGGCCGACCTGCGTAAGCTCGGACGCGTGCTGACCGAGCCCAGGGAGCAGATCCTTGAACGTCGGCAGACCTTTGTGCAGCAGGCGCGGACGCGCCAGGCGCACCGTCTGGCCGTTGGGCTGATGACCTTTCTACAGGCATGGACGCACGTGCCGGAGATCGCCACGCTCTGCGGCATTATCAATCAACAGGCAATCCTGCTTTCAGGGGGCGACCCAGCCGCATGCGCGGCTTTTGAGTCGACGCTCGGCGAATGGTTCACGAAAAAGTTGACGATCCGAAAGGAAAAGCTCAGTAAAAGCTCCAAGCAGGCCGATCTGCCGGGTGAACCGGATAAGGGGCTTCATTCGATCGCAGCGATGCTGCGCACGATCTGGGACGCCGAAACCGAGGAGCATCAGCTGACGGTTGCGCAGGGCATCGCTGTTCTTGCCGAACGAGCCGCACAGGAGTATGCCGAGATCAAGCGTCGTCGCAATGTGATGGACTTCGACGATATGATCGACGATGCCACAAATCTGCTGTCGAATCCTCATGTAGCTCCGATCATCAGAGGCTCGATCTCGCACATCATGATCGACGAGTTTCAGGACACGGATCCAACCCAGTTTCATCTGCTCGAGCTTCTTGCTCCGGCCCTGCATGATGCTACTATCGCCGGACCCAATGTGTTTGTGGTGGGCGATGACAAGCAGAGCATCTATGGATTTCGCAACGCAGACGTCCGCCTTTTCCGACGCGCTCGGCGCTCGATCAGGCGTGCCAATGCCGCTGTTACTGCCGATGACGATGGCCTGCGTCCGCTCACGGAATCCTACCGCATGCATCAGGATCTTGCCACCAGCGTCAACACGATCTGCCGGCATGCCTTTGGCGCTGTCAACGCGCCCGATGATGATGACGAGCTTTCGTTCGACGTAGCCTACATGGCATTGACGGCTGCAGTGCAGCGCTCAGCATCTCCGCAACTTTCCTCCACGCGCGTGCTGGAGATCACACCCGAGGCACTCGAATCCGCCTCGGAGTTCGACCATCTTGCAGCCCACCTCGTGCAGATGCTTGATGAGCAAAGCGGAGTCGATGTGTTCGAAAAACACGTTGCCAGCCGTCGAGCTCAGCCGGGTGATATCGCCGTGCTTGTTCGTAATAACAGCGCAAAGAGCCAGCTGGCCGACGCTCTGCGCCGGCGGGGTCTGCCCTATACCATCTACGGTGGAAGATCATTCTTCTCTCGACCCGAGATCGCCGATGTGCGTGCGGCGCTCCGCGCGGCGATCGATCCGCGCAATGATCTGGCCACGGCCACGGCGCTGCGCTCGCCCCTTCTTCGGTGTCCGGATATCGATATCGTCAGAGCGTCACTGCGTGGACGCAAAACCAGCCTGCAGGATGGTCTTGCCGACCTGGTCTCGTCCGGAGAGGCATCTTCCGAAGCCGCCTTTGCCGTGGGCTTCTTCGCGCATGTGCGCACGCTGATTGCGGTGCAGCCCGTGAGCGATGTCATCGAGCCAATGCTCGATCATTGTCGCTGGCACGCTGCCGTGGCACGCGACTCGCGCTACACGCAGATGGTAGCCAACATCGACAAGCTGATCGACATCTGTCGTCGAGCCGAGCAGAACCGCTCGGCATCACTGGCAGATGTGCTCACGGCGATCAGCGAGCCGGAACGCGACCTCGAAGCCGAGGGCACCGTGATGAGTGCGGAGAACGCGATCCACGTGATGACGATCCATGCATCAAAGGGGCTGGAGTTCCCGATCGTTGCGCTGACTGATCTTGGCTCGTCGAGCAGAACAGCGCAGTTTATCATCAGCGATCAGATCGGGCCGACCATCAAGACGCCCTCCGAGATCGTGCCTGCCGCAAATGCCCGTGCTGTGGTGGAACGGCCACCGGCGCTCACGCATTTGCTGAATCAGGAGCTCGATCGTGAGCGTGATGAGGCCGAACAGCGTCGGCTTCTCTACGTTGCCCTTACCCGTGCAAAGGCGCATCTGGTGCTGTGTCTGCCCACTGCCGATGTGAACGATGCAGACAAGGGACTCACCGGCATCCTGAATGCGGCAACTGCGCAGGCAGGACCATGGACGCGTATTACCTGCACAGCGAATATCGATCATCGCGGATATCGCGGATCTGGCCGCACCGCAGGCCCCCTTTCCGTTGCGTTCGAACCGCTTGTTGCGCCGCAGCCGCTGATCATGACAGCAAGTGCCCTCAACAAGAGCGCATCGGCGCATACGTCATCAGTGCGACGTCGCATACTTGGCGCCGAAAACGCCTCCACCGCCTACGGCACCGCCGTCCACGCCGCGCTTGCCGAGGTCATCCGCAGTGTCGGCCTGCTCGATGATCAAGAGATCGTGCAGCGCATCGTGAGCGTGATGAAGGCACATGACCTCGACCGTGACAACGCCCGGAAAGCCACTGCCGAGGTTCTTGCAGTTGTCGACCACGCACTTGTACTCGAGCATGCTGACGTGCTTCGGACGGCCGTTATCGAAGGGACTCTGACGGCGCTGCACCGGGAGACGATCATTGAAGGTGTGCTCGACCTGAGACTGACGGCGCTTGATGGGGCTGTGGAGATCTGGGACTGGAAGACCAACGTGGTCCGCTCCGAACGTCACACCATCGAGATTGCCGAATCATATGCCATGCAGATGCGCAGCTACGCGTGGCTGTGCATGCAGGCCGTGCCGGGATGCGAGCGCGTGCGTACGCGACTGGTCTTTACCAAGGCCGCCGCAGAGGGTCACCACGTGATCGACGTTACTCGCAGCTGGGATAAGGGCAGTCTCAGCACGCTCGTCGTTGAATAACCCCATCGGCAGCGGCAACGGCCGATGACCAGGCCCACTGAAAATTGTACCCGCCCAGCCAGCCCGTTACATCAACAACTTCGCCGATGAAAGCCAGTCCGTCGACGATGCTGCTTTGCATGGTCTTCGATGAAAGCCGGGATGTGCACACGCCGCCCGAGGTGACCTCGGCCTTGGCATATCCTTCGGTGCCGGCAGGTGTCAGCTGCCATTGTTTCATCGACGTGAGCAGAGACTCCACATCACGTCGCGCTATGGTGTTCACCGCACGCGTCAGCAGGGGGCTTTCCCAGACATCAAGAAGTCGCTGCGGCAGATGCTGCGACAGCACCGAGCGCAGCTGACGTTTCTCCGATGGGTAATCGGCCACAACCGCACGTGCATCGGCATCAGGAAGCAGGTCGATCACAAAGCCGGGCTCATCGCGCAGATACGACGAGATCTGCAGAATGGCCGGACCGCTCAGTCCGCGATGCGTAAAGAGGATGTTCTCGCGAAATGTGGCCTTTGTTGTACGCACTTCAGCCTCGAGTGCCACGCCCGAGAGGTCTGCGAACCTGGCGGCAAACGTCGCGTCAAAGGTCAGGGGCACGAGCGCCGGCAACGGGTCGACGATCGGATGATCGAACTGCCGTGCGATGCGGTATCCGAGATCCGATGCGCCGAGCGACGGAATGCTCAGCCCTCCGGTGGCAACCACGAGGTTGTCGCACTCGGCCACTTCCGCCCGACCCGGCAGGTTGTAGGCAACCGTGAACCGATCACTTTTCGATACCGTACCGATGATGCCATCATAGATGATCTCGGCGCCGGCGCGCCGGCACTCACTCACGAGCATATCGATGATCTGTTGCGCCGACCCGTCGCAGAATAGCTGACCGAGTTTCTTCTCGCGCCATGCAATGCCATAGCTCTCGACAAGGGCAATGAAATCATCGGGTCGGTAGCGGGAAAGTGCCGAGCGTGCAAACTCCGCGTTCTGGCTGATCATGTTCCGATGCGTCACGGTCCGATTCGTGAAGTTGCACCGTCCGCCACCCGAGATGCGGATCTTCTTGCCTGGGCGGTCGTTATGCTCGAGTACGAGAACCCTGCAGCCCCCTGACGCCGCACGTGCAGCACACATCAGGCCGGCAGCACCGGCGCCGAGGACAATGACGTCAAAGTGCTGCAAGGGGCTACTTGGCGACCACAAACGGAACGGAAGAAACGAACACGCCCGCCGAGATCCGCAGCACGTACATACCTGACGGCAGATCTGCCGTGTCGAACCGCACCGAGTATTCGCCGCCGGAGAGCGTCACCGAGCCATCGAGCACCGTTCGCACGTTCATGCCGCGCGGGTCCACCACGTCCAGGAACACTGGCACGGTTTCCTGCATCCGGAAGCTTACGGTTGCCATATCGGCAGCCGGCTGTGGTGCGATCTGGATGCGCGGACGTCCGGTAGGAGCGAACTTCACGACCGAGATGTTGCAGCGTCCGGCAACGCTTACCGGTGATGCGCCAGAGCGCGGAACGATGTCGAGGAATTGCAGACTATCCGAGGTGTATCCGCCCGAGGTGACATCGATGCTGGAGTTGACGGAGTCGGGAACGGTAACAACAAAACGCAGCGTCGCAAGAGGTCCGGACCGCAACGTGTCGGCTCCACGCACAGCAATGTCAACCCGACCCAGAGAGTCCGTCACGGTGGTGTTGGCCGGCTCGGCTGCCGAGACCAGTCCGATGTACTTCAGCGCGCGCGGCGCATATGTTACCGCTAGATCGAAGTTCAATCCATTCAGGAAGTACTCAACGCCATTGTACGTTGCCGAGATATCCTTATCGAGCATGACCGGAACGTCGATCGTATCACCGATCGCACCGGCGAAGGTTGCCGGCACGAAGAACTGACTCGTTGGCAGAAGCGCCACATCAAACTCCGGAGCATAGCCCCATCCATCGGCATCCGTTGTGTCGCGCACGTCACACGGGTAAGCGCTGACAACGCGCGGAGCAGATTGGAAGTACTGCTCCTGACGCGGACAGAACCGTAGGGTTACCATGACCGAATCACCCGGAGGGACGGAGTCCCCCAGCGGTGGCACTGAGCCGACCAGTGTGGTGTACTGAGGAAGGTCGAGTAGTTCGGTAACCGCATTCGGAACATCGCCCGTGTTGACCACCGTGAGCGTGCGCTCGGCGCATTCAAGGATGCGCACCGAATCAAATGCGACCGGTCGTGAGATGGCGATCTCCGACTTCAGCGCAAGGATCGTTCCGCGGTCGCCGGTAGCGATGAGCTTATAAAGGATCACATCCTCGGTATCGAAGTTGATACTGTCGATCGTCAGCTTGCTGCTGGCTCTGTTGTTGTTCGTAGTCACGAACCTCAACACGGCAAAGGGCTGCGTCGAATCAATGCCGCAGAAGTTCTTCATCGTCACGGCCTGACCTCCGTAGGGCGAAGCAGCAAAGGACAGCGAAGGACGGAATTTGACACCACCCGTCTGGGAGACGCATTCGTTACCGGTAAGCGCAGAGGTAATGTCCAGCAGCCGCAACTGCGTGGAATCAAAATCCACGCGCATCTTGATGTCGACCACCGAAGCATCGATCTTGATCGAACTGTACAGCGGAACATTCAGCGTATCACAGGAGATCATGCGGAATGTGTCCGGCAGCGGGCGAAGTGCATCGAAGCTAAACTGCAGGCCACGTGTCTGCGCAAAGCCCCCTCCTCGCACCAGGACGGTTGTATCCCACCCCACACAAGGAGTGGAGAACCAGAACTTCATTCTCGTGCGGTAGTCACGGGGAGCGCGCGGACGTTGCCGCAGCTGCACGACCAGCGAGTCTCCGGGATCGATCGTCTGCGGCCAGGTTGTCGGCGCGGTGACGGTAAAGATGCGCTCGTCCGGGAAGAACGTCACAGAGTCGACCACCACCCGGTCCTGACTAGGGTTCAGGCGGAAGTCCGGGATCTTCAGCACAACCGAGAGGATCTGTGGACTGGTGACATCGACAACTCCGTACGGGAACTGCACCGATGTCGGGCGCGGACGGAAGGTCAGCGACCGCTTGCCGACCAGGAAGGTCTCAAGCGTGTTCGACCACTGCGAGCCGGATGCCTTGATGTGCAGCGCGGCACGGCACTCCATGAGTGTTGAATCCGCCGGTGTGCGCGGACAGAATGTCAGCACCACCGTGTCACGCTCTCCGGGTGGCACGGTGTACGGCACGGCGCCCGTCGGCGAATACTTGGACTTCCAGGAAAAGAACTGCGGCTTGCCGCCGGGTACTCCTGCCGAGTCGATCCACACTCGTTCGACCGCCATGTCAAACTTCAGGGAACCATTCAGAAGCTCGATCGTGCGGTCAATGCACTCGCACGGTCGCACGTAGCCGAAGTTGACCAGTGAGAGAGCACTCTCGAGTTTGACGATGATCCCCCGACCCGAGAGCGGACCGGATCCGGTGATGGCACAGGGCTCGGAGGAATGCGCCGTCAGCGCGCCTACAAATGAGCGCGCGGCATCTGGAGCAAACTCCACATCGACGCGAATCGAATCTCGTGGCGCCAGGGTAAGGGGCACGGCACGACTGGTTGAAACGATCCGGAACCCCGGACTGATCGTCAGCGAGTCGACGCGTACCGGCAGCGAGGAAGTATTCTCGACAATCATCTGCATGGTCTTGCGGTCGCCCACTTCAACGGTGCCAAAGGCCGTATTCTGGGAAACGAACAGCTTCGGCGCAACGGATGTGGCGATCAGCTGAACCTGCCACTCGGCCCTGCTCTCATCACGAAAACGGATGTACGCCCTATCGGCCCGGTCACGTGTCGGATCGGCAGGTGTGTATCGTGTGCGGAAACGAATGGAATCACGAGGCGGGATCGTACGTGTGGTCCCGGTGACCGGCCCCGGGGGATCGATGATCGAAATGCGTCCACCGGACTGATCGACGAACTGCAGAGAGTCTATTCGACGCGGCGAGTCGGTAAGGTTCACGATGAAGACCGAGTCTTCCCGTGTCTGACACGAGATAACGTTCTGGGTCTCCATGACAAGGGGCTGAAAGCGGAAGATCTGCATGATGCCTCGCCCCTTGAGGTCGATACAGTCTGACACGTAGCAGCGGTTTTCGAACAGACAGAGTTTGTCGTTGTACGTCAGCGAATCTGTCGGCCGGAACGTGATCGGAATCGTTGTCGAGTCACCCGGCTGAATGGTGCGGCTCGTGCCGCCAAGCAGGGCGAAGGACTCGCCGCGCTGCACATAGAGCGACACGGTTAGAGCATCGAACTTGCTCGTGTTCTTTGCGCGCACGCTCAACGTGCGTTGCTGGCCTACGATCACGTCACCGAAGTCCACGAGGCCATTGACAGACCATTGCACCTTGTTATCCAGACCGCGCCCCGTGACGTAGATCTTGCGCTCGATGTTGCATCCCTGGATGCGCGTTTTGATGATGATCGAGTCGAACACGATGCCAGGCTGACGCGGAAGGAACCGCACGGAGTTGAACGGATAACCGGTCTTGGGAAGCAGCGTGAACGGGAAGCGTATGCGATAGTGCGTAAAGTCCTTGGGAACGATGATCGTGTCGATCACAATGTCCGACAGCGTCAGATTCTGCCACGTGTAATTCTGCGGGTTACTCAGAAGGCCCGGGCAGACGGCCTCGAAACGCATCGTATCGATACGTCTCGACCCCGACGTGTTGCGCACCGAAATGACCTCCTGTGTTCGCCCGGTAAGGGCAATGGTGACAGGAGTCTTCTGACACTGATCGTCTGTCACAAGCCGCAGCGTATCGCGATAGTCGGCCGTGGTGTCGCGCACAAACGACCGAATAACAAGTGTTGTGCACTGACCAGGCTGGATAATGATCGGATAGGTCACTCCGACCACCGCAAAGCCCTTTGGCTCGTTGGTAAACGTATTTCGAATCGTCAGGGGGCGAGGCCTGCCCAGTTGGTCGGAGGTGTTGCAGACGATAATGGTCGAATCGATCTGGGTCTTGTCCACGCAGCCCACCCAGAGTGTATCGAACAGCACGCCCCGACGATTAACGCCGGTTTCCGTGATGCGATTCAGCTCCATGCGGATCTGCTGGTTCGGCAGACCGCAACGGTTGGTCGGCCGGATCTCCAGAGTGTCGATGAACGTGCCGACAAGCGTTCCCCGGAACGTCACCGTAACCACCTGTGGCGTGCCGCCGGTAAGATTCACCGACGAGGGCGTGATGGTGAACATGCTTGCTTCCGGACCCCTCATCACGAGATTGGCTGTACTACCGCAGACTGCCGTGTCGACGATCGTGAACTGCCATTGCGCCACGGTATCGCAAAGAATGTCCTGCTTGACGGCCGTGGGCGTCACGCTCAGCGACCGTGGCACTACCCGGTCGGATCGCAGATTCGATGCACCCGAACGAAGCAGTCCGGAGTGGCCGTTGCCGGTGGCATCGCAAAGCGAGGAGATGTTACCCGCGGACTCATTACAGCGCAGATAGGCGCGCAGCCCCTGCTCGTTTCCGTTCAGCGAGCGCTGCATCTGGCACTTGATGGATGACTCGTCGAGAGCACGATCCCAGACGCGGATCTCATCGACCAGCCCCTTCATCGTGCGGAAAAGATTCTGGTTATCGGCAACGCCGTTGCACGAACCGATCAGAAACGGCAGATCCGGACGGTCGAGGCCTCGCAGGTATGAGGCCGGGTACTGCGTGTTTCTGATCGGCCCGGCCGCCAGATTTCCGTCGATATAGATCGAGGCACTTTCCGTTGCGCCGTCGAATACCACGGCGATGTGGCGCCATGCTCCGTAGAGTCCGGCAGCCGGTGTGCGGACGATGGTGTTATCGACGCTTTTGAGCTGACCGGCATCGCCGTTGACTTCGAACACCAGTTCATCGTTGGAATCGATGTACACGACGAAAACGTCGTTGAAGTCCGAGTTGGGCCCCCACAGCCCGCCCAGAAATTGACGCTGATTGGCCTGCTTCTCGATCTTGGCCCACATCTCGAATGTCAGAGCACTCTGGCGTGCCTTCACGGGATTCTTCAACAGTTCGATGAAGTGCTGACTGCGACCACTGGTGGTTACGAATTGCACGGCATTGAAGATGCAGTCCTTTCTGCCATCGCACGACGCAGGAAACTGCGCCGAGGTCTTGACGGCAAGGAGCAATGCCAACAGTCCGATTGTAACGAGTCGATTACGGATCATGCTACATCCCAAACTCGATGATAAAGTCACGCACCTCAGCGAGCGCTCAGAGGCCGCAGACAGGCGCACCCCGCGCGCGCATGCGCGGGAAAGATACGGGAACGAGGTATACCACGGAATCCCTGCCCGTCGTAACTTTTCCGCGTTGGGTCGGCAGGCAACGTGCCACCACGCCCCTTACACACTCAATGCTGAGGAAGAAGAATATGTCGTTGATCCGCACTTTGGTTACAGCCGCGATCCTTACGCTCACCATGGTGGTTGTGACACAGGCACAGGCCCCTGCACCGCGTGACTTCGGACTTTCGCTCAACGCCCGTGTTGTAGGAGGAACGAAGCCATCGATCACGTTGCGCTGGAATAAGGACGACAATCAGGTTGGCGCACTGATCTGGCGAAAGCTCAAGGACAACGCCGTGTTCAGCCCCGAGATCTATGACTCGGTGGTGGGCAAGGGGCTGGAATGGACCGACAATGACATTGAGACCGGACAGTCCTATGAATATCGCGTGTTTCGTGTTATCAGCCGGAAGAACGGCGCAGCAAACGTCAATTTCTGCGGTGTTGGTTACATCAATGCGGGGATCGAAGCGCCCCCTGCCCCGCGGGAACGTGTCCTTGTTCTCGTCGACTCGACCATGCGACAGCCGCTGGCGGCGCAGCTGAGTACCTTCGAGCAGGATCTACTCAACGAGGGCTGGGACGTCACCATCACATCTGTGCCGCGTGCCGAGACCTTTGATTCCGGCAAGGTCAACCGCGTACGGGCACTCATCAAGCAGGAGTGGAACAGCGGTCGCGACCTTGGCGCGATCGTCCTGGTCGGACGCGTGCCGGTGCCATATTCCGGCGTCATTGCACCTGATGGACATGTGCCGGATCATCAGGGGGCTTGGCCTGCCGATGGCATTTACGGCGACCACAACGGTAACTACACCGATCGCACGTCCAATCAGCCCAACACATCGCGTCCAGTGAACAGTAACATCCCGGGTGACGGGAAGTTCGACCAGAGTGTGTTCAACACTGACGTCGACATACCGGTCGGGCGTATTGACTTCTTCAACATGCCGCTGTTCAAATCGAGCGAGACCGATCTTTTGAAGAACTACTTCAAGAAGAACCACGATTACCGGACAGGCGCATGGAGCGTGCGCGCCGGTGGGATCATTGATGACAATTTCACATCCTATCCCGAGGCATTCAGTGCATCGGCATGGCGGGGCTTCAGCGTGTTCGGACCTGATACGGCAGTACGTGCGGGTGACTTCTTCACCGACCTTAAGGGTCCGACGACCTATCTGCTCGGATACGGCTGCGGAGCCGGAACGGATGTCTCTGCCGGCGGCGTCGGCTCCACCACCGACATGTCCACAAAGCCGGTTCATGCGGTGTTCACCTTTCTGTTCGGCAGTTACTTCGGTGACTGGAACACGCAGAACAATTTCCTGCGGGCGCCGCTTGCCACCGACCCACGAGTTCTCACGTCGGCCTGGTCCGGACGTCCACACTGGTACATCCACCACATGGCTCTTGGCGAGACGATCGGATACAGCGCCCGACTGAGTCAGAACAGTTCGCAGATCTATTCCGGCGGAGTTCTGGGCAACTACGTGCAGGTGATCAACATTAACCCCGACGGGTCTTATGCCCTCACGGGCGGCCTTGAACGTCAGATCCACATTGCCCTGCTTGGTGATCCGACACTTCGTTCCAACCCGAAACAGATCGCTGCACTCGGCACGCTGACGGCCAAGACGGAGTTTCCGAACAAGGTCAAGCTCTCATGGATCAAACCCTCCGGCACGGCCGATGCGTACATGGTCTACCGTCGAAAGGAAGGCACAAAGAAGTGGACAGCGCTTACCACCCGCCCTATCACCGCTACGTCGTATCAGGACTCGTTGCGCAACGACGGAACACTCGAGTACATGGTTCGCTGCTGCGCACTTCTTTCCAGTGCCAGCGGAACATACTACGACATGGGGCGTGGCGCGCGGGCAAGCGTCCTAACCACACACGTAGCCGATGATGTCGAAACCGGAGCATCGGTCCTGGCAACCATCGCCCCTAACCCTGCCTCGGACGTGATCAACGTGGAGTTCGCGCTCGCCCTGCCGGGCACCACCGTTGTCGATCTGGTTGACGTCACCGGCCGCACCGTTGCTTCGTTCGACGCCGGCTCGCTGTCGGCAGGAACGCACCGCACATCATTCGATGTCTCTAGCCAGGCCGTCGGCACCTACTCAGTCCACATCAAAGGTCCCGTCCGGAACATCTCCGTCCCGGTCATGATTGTGAGGTAAGCGCAAGCGGGACGCTGCCAACTTCCCACAACGGGCAAGTTGCGACGGGCGTTAGTTAGAGACCATGACAGCAACCTCATGTACGCTACGTCCAAGCCGAGCTCGCTTGGAACTTCATTTCTGGAGTTTCGAGACGGTACCGACGGCCCGCTTAAGGATATCGCGTTCCATTCGTTTCCTCCAACCGAAGTATGTGATTGGAGCTCGACATACTGTCAACAAATTGGCGGAGGGGGAACACCAGATTACAACTCAGGTGAATGCCTATCGATACGTAACCGGGCTCCTATCCGTGGGCGAACTCAGTGAAATTCGGAACGGGGTTTGCACGAACTCCCCATCGTGATGCATAGTTATGTAAATGTGATCCAGGTCGTAGGCATACGCATTTAGTCCGAGGGTCGCGAGTGAGCAGTAGGCTTCGTGCAGATTCCTCTTAACCACAATAGCATTGCTGACCGAGCCTTCACGCATCAGTCGTCCGACATCAACGACCCACATCTCCGGACCCCACCCCGTGCCCCTGGACGACGAATATCGGTTAGGGGTCACCTCGAGTATCACTAAATCCGTGCCTCGTACAGAACTTTCCACGTTGGCATTGGACATCAATGACGAAAGATCAAAGGTCTTCCCATCAACAACGAGCTTGATTGATCGTTGAGCGTAAGCGTAATCCTTTGCTCCTATTCCGACCAGATATCCCGATTGCCAGGTTCTCCTGTAGTAAATCAAAGATCCATCCTGAGGGTCTAGCAATTCCTCTTCGAGAAACACATCGCCTGCATAGTCATAAAGAAAGCTATAATTGCCAACCAGTAAAGTCCTGTCCGGAAGCCTTTCAACATGATTGACATAGAACCATCGCTTAAGTACTGGATCCCAGCCGTTTTCTAAACAGCGCGACGGTCGGATCTCAGATACCGAGCCAGTCCGAATGTTGACGACATAGTTTCTCGATGCAGTTGCGTCACGGTTTCGTTGAGCCACGCACGAAACAAAAACCGAGTCTGAGCTGCGGCCAAGAAAACCACAGCCAGTTAATGTCCAAAACGACCCGTCATTCGGCAGCAAATCGGAAACGTCAATCGTGTAGAGTCGTTCATTACTCTGCACTCCAACAACGACAAGTTGGCTTGAATACTTTTCGCGCACAAGAAGGCATGATTTATCATCAGCCATATCGACGACCATGTAAGCAAAGCTTGCAACTCGTATTCCCGCCATAAGCTCTATGGGCTCAGGGCAGGTTGGATTGCCTGGTCCTGCCGGTTCGTCTGAGCAGGCCACCACGCTCAACATGATGATGAGTGTGATGAACGTGCGGTGTATGCGTTGGATCATTGCGTTCACCCTAGGCACGATTATCGTGCGATTATGAAAGATGATGAGGCGGTTGATCCGGCGCTGGTGATCATCGCAAAATAGACACTCGATGGCCAGCCATTGACATCCACTCGAATATGCCCATGCTCGTTCTCGGTTAGGGTGCGGTCAATCATTATCTCGCCGATGGCCGACAGAATTCGGACATGTGCTCCCGGCAATATCGAAGCTCCATTCAAACCGATACTGTTCCCCACTACAGGATTTGGTGAGATGACAAATGGACAGGAGGATGAGGATGCCTCTACGCTGGTTGTCGATCTCACTCCATAAACAGTGTAGCTGTACTTGACGTCGCCGTCAGCAGGATACACGCCGATAAGTTGCCCAATGTTGTTATAGAGCCGCATCTGGAACGTGAATAAACTAATCACATTTCGATCATCCGGGAGAAGAACTGGCTCAGTTAAGTCGTTTCCGAGTTCCTGATTCGCCTGACCCCTCGTAAACCCCTGGGCATAGTTCGGATTGCTGAGGTCGAATCCGTTATCAACTTGCCCGCCTCTTCCCCAAACGTAGACAGCCTTGGTGCGATCCCAACCATCCGGCAGAGGAATTTCAGCTGTAATCTTGCGATACTCGGCCAAATATGTTCCAAATGGAATGTTCGCGTTATTCCCGTTGTTGACGGGTAAAAAGACCCATTTCTGCCGATTCGACCAGGGGCCGTATTGTGTGACAGACGGGTTGTAAGTGTCGTACTGACGCAGTACGTAACCGGCACCCTTGTTTTCAACGATCTTTCCCGCGTCGGCATGCCCCCAGCCGGTCTCTTTATCGTAGCCGACGAGATACATTATCTGGTCGTTACCACCTGGGTCGCTGAAACGGGTTCTATCGTTAGCGGTAGCGGCAAGAAGACCTTCATAATCTTCTTGTGCAAGGAACGTAGGTTCTGTGTCGGTTTCAACAATGAGATTGTTGTGCAGAGCGGCCACGATGCCCGCAACATTCGGCGCAGCAGCTGATGTACCAGCGAAGTCTTTATACGTGTCACGCAGCACGGAAGGGTGTCCTACTGCGCCAATGTTAAGGTTAGTCGCGGCATTGCTTGCATCTCCTCCCGGAGCAATCAAGTCAAGTCCATCTTGGTAGTTCGAGTAAGAGATTCGATTGCGATTCATGTCTCCCGCCCCGACTAAGATGCATCGTGAATCCCCGTAGGCAGCAGGATACCGACGGGCAGCATCACCCGAATTATCGGATGGAACTATAATCGGTACATCGTGACTGCGAGCATACATAACTGCGTCATGAAGGGCACCGTCTTCAGTCTTGGTAATGGCACTGAGCATGATTACATCTGCGGCCCAAGCATTGTGATACTTACTGGTGGACAGTGACTTATCACCAGCAGCTTCTCGGATTGCAGACATAACATAGTTTGTGGTGGTGAATGCTGTTCCTGAATTTCCGACTTTCAAGCCAAGTAGCTTCACGCCACCACCTTCGTCAGTTCCTCCGCCCTGAGGTCCCCAGCCGCCAGCGATACCCGCCATTCCTATTGGTGAGTCGATTCCGCACGTCGCTCTGTTGGTATATGCACCGATGATTGAAGCCACTGGAGTACCATGCCCGGAAAACTTTTCGATTGAAGGACCGCCGGACACATAATTGTATCCATCTACCACTTTGTCTCCCCAATTTCCATACCCGTTCGGACCGAACTCGCAGTGTGTGAAATCAATTCCGTCATCGATTACGGCAACCAATGTACTCGAGAGTCCTGTCCACAAATCCCACAATTTTTGGACGTTCATGTATCCTGGCTGCAGGCCCTTCTGATCTGCGTAGCGAGAATCGTCGGGAATCCGACACATCGTATACTTAAAGTTGGGTTGTGCGTAGTAGGTCGAACCACCAAACAATAGAATTGAAGTTACAACTACCTGCGGCACGCTTGTATCATTGCTTAGCTTGAGTAAATAGTAGCAGTGATCAAGCGATGGGATGGTATCTCCTCTTCTTGTGATGGACTTTTGATCAGAGCATGGACTGGCTGCAGTAATACGAGTAAAGTACTGACCGCCCACCGATTGCAAGTAGCTAACCAGTCCTGCATCATTGATCACGCTTGCGAGACTGAGTTTTTCACTCAATACATGTAAACGCAAGGTCTGAGACATCATTCCAGAAGTCTGTACTTCCTTTTCATCTTTGCCCTTTTTGATGATGGGATCCACCCAATCGAAACTTTGGCACAGAGCCGCCTTGTTTAGCGAAGCATCTTTGAAGAAGAATATGACTTCGTCCCTTAGGTAGTTTGAGTCGGCAATGACGATGCTCGTTCGCAAAGTGTCACCATGCTCGTTTGTCATTGGTCGCCAACTCTGTCCTATCAGTATCGAAGGCCCGCTAACTACCGACAGAAATAAAACCAGTGTTTGTAGCGCAACCGTTTTCATTCGAACCTCGCAGACTAATTTGAAATAAAAAGACCTCATCCCTTTATAAACATACACACACACACACACACACACACACACACACACACACACACACACACAAGCGAAAGTTATCCACAAGTCGAATATTCCGTTCCTGCAAACGTTTCAGGACAATCCAAATCCTGAGACCCAGCGTCAATGATGGCATGTTTCAAGCCTACTTCAAAAGAAGCTGCGCGTCGAGGAGTGCCTGCTGCACGGGGGGCAGATTCGCTGCAGATGGGCACCTTCGCTGCGGACGGACGGCTTCGCCGTGGAGGAATTGATAAACTGTTATCAGCAGCGAAGCTGCCCACCTACGCGAAGCGTCCCTCCACGTCGAAGCCAGCACTCTGTTGCGATGCCGCAACTACCGGCGCCAGAGGGCGTAGACCGGCACGCCACTGGCAACGATCACAAGGCCGGGCCAGCTGTAGTTGGGTTTGTAGATCAGCAGGCAGATGCAGATCGCAAGGGCGAGAACGATGTAGAGAGACGGCAGAAACGGGTAGCCGACGGCCTTGATCGGACGCGGTGCATCGGGACGTGTAGAGCGGAGGCGGAAGATTCCGAGGATCGTCAGCACGTAGAAGATCAGCACTGCAAAGACGACGTAGTCCAACAGGTCGCCATACTTTCCGCTGAGGCAGAGCACGCTTGCCCATGCGGCCTGCATCCACAGGGAAGCGGCGGGAGCCCCGTTCTTGTTAAGTGTTGCGGCCTGCTTGAAGAACATGCCGTCGTTGGCCATCGCATAATAGGCGCGTGAGCCGCTCAGGATGATACCGTTGTTGCACCCGAAGGTGGAGATCATGATCAGCACGGCCATGATCACCGCACCGGACGCGCCAAACATGACATCCGCTGCGGCCGCACCAACTCGGTCATTGGTCGCAAAGGCGATGCCGCGCTCCAGAGCCAGCGATGAATCCGGTGAGCCCCCTATCGGCATAATGGCGATGTACGACAGATTCGTCAGCATGTAGAGTAGCGTCACAAGGCTCACGCCGATGACGAGGGCGCGAGGGATCGTGCGCTCGGGGTTTTTGACCTCCGCCGAGGCAAAGGTGATGTTGTTCCAAGCATCGCTGGAAAAGACCGAGCCGACCATCGACACGGCGATGACGGCCAGAAGAGGCATCCCGATGCGCGAGGCAAAACCGTACGACTCCTGCTGCGCGGCCGAAAGGTCCGCCACATGCGGTGTCACGCCGTCGATCCAGAGCGAATCGATCGCTGCAGCAAGTGAGCCGTTGGACAGACCGTAGATGATGCCGGCGGCGGCCAACGCAACCACGCTGATGATCTTGGTCGATGTGAAGGCATTCTGGATGAGCTTGCCGAGACTGACGCCACGTGAATTGATAAACGTCAGAACGAGGATGGAAGCGATGGCAAGTGCCTGTGCGGCGTTCACCGAAAAGCCCCCTACCGCGAAGAGCGCATGCGCCTCACCCACCCCGGGAAGTATGGCCGACGTGTACTTGGCAAACGCCATCGCAACGGCGGCGATCGTACCGGTCTGGATGACCGTAAACAACGTCCAGCCGTAGAGGAATCCGGCAAGCGGACCAAATGCCTCACGCAGGTACACGTACTGTCCGCCGGCATGCGGAAGAAGTCCCGCCAGCTCACCGTAGGACAGCGCAGCGATCAGCGTCAGCACACCCGTCAGCAGCCACACCAGCAGTAGCATGCCCGGTGAACCAACCATGCGTGCGATGTCGGCACTCACAATGAAAACGCCGGACCCAATCATGGATCCGGCGACGATCATCGTAGCATCAAAAAGTCCGAGCTCACGTTTGAAACTCATGGTGCAGATACCTTACTTCAGAAAGTGTGCCCAGATAACGTAGGCAAGAAAGGCAAGCGAACCAATGCCAACGATCATGCGCACGTTGCCGAGAGCACTCCAGGACTTGCCCTTGTTGACCACAGAGTGGTTGATTCCGTAGAAGAAGTAGATCAGAAGTCCAATGGCCAGCCACGCACCCAGACGTTCCCACGTGGGCAGCGGCAGCGGCAGCATCTGCATCAGGCAGATCACAATACCGGCGATCGGTACGAACGGAACCCATGGCGTGCGGAACGGACGCTCGATGTCGGGATGCGTTCGGCGAAGCACCAGCACGGCAGCACAGACGAGAATAAAGGCCAGCAGCGTTCCAATGGATACAAGCTCGGACAGAACGTTGATCGGGAACAGACCGGCAATGACCATCGCCACGACACCGGTGATAAGCGTCGAAACGATCGGTGTCTTGAACGTCGGGTGAACCTTGCCGAAAACGGGCGGCAGCAGTCCGTCACGCGACATCGTGAAGAAGATGCGTGGCTGCCCCATAAGCATCACCAGGATCACGGAACTCAGGCCGGCAATCGCGCCGATCTTGACAAGGGGCGAAAGCCATCCGAGTGCGAGCGACCCGTCGGGAAGACGCGCTGCATCCACGGCCACAGCGATCGGATCAGGAACGTTCAGCATGGTGTAGGGAACAATACCCGTGAGCACCAGCGAGACCAGAATGTACAGCACCGTGCAAACGGCCAGCGACGCAAGAATTCCGATCGGCATGTCGCGCTGCGGATTCTTGGCCTCCTGCGCTGCGGTCGACACCGCGTCGAACCCGATGTAGGCAAAGAAGATGACGCCGGCAGCCCGGAAAATGCCGCTCCAGCCATACTCACCGAAGTTTCCGGTGTTCTCCGGAATGAATGGCGTCCAATTCTCCGCATTCACATACTGAAATCCGAAGCCAATGAACAACAGGATCACGATCAGCTTGATCACGACGATCACGTTATTGAACGTTGCCGACTCACGGATACCCTTGATCAGGAGGATCGTAATAAGCAGGATGATCAGCACCGCCGGAAGATTGATCACCGACGACGTGGCCACAAAACCGGTCGCTGGATCGAAGGCAAGGGGCGCGGCACGAAACGCATCAGGAACGGCAAATCCGAGATTCTTCTCCAGGAAGCTGATGACGTAACCGCTCCATGCCACCGCCACCGTCGACGAGGCAAACAGATATTCAATGATCAGATCCCATCCGATGATCCAGGCGAACATCTCTCCGACGGTGGCGTAGGAGTACGTGTAGGCGCTGCCGGCGATCGGCAGCATCGACGCAAACTCCGCATAGCAGAGTCCGGCAAAGCCACAGGCGATCGCAGAAATGATGAAAGAGACCACCAGCGCCGGCCCGGCATACTGGGCCGCGGCAACGCCGGTGATGGAAAAGATGCCGGCACCGATAATGGCACCAACCCCGAGTGACGTCAGATTCAGCGCGCCAAGCGTCCGGTGAAGACCGGATGTCTCCCCATGCGCGTCCGACTGCAGATCCGTCACACTCTTCTTCGTAAAGAGCATTCAACCCCTCATAAAGAATTGATCATGTCGTTGAGAACTAGGGGGACAATATACGCGCCGGAATGAACGATTCCTGCCCCGAGTTCGTTATATCGCGCCGAGCACAACGATGCTCGTACGGGACATTTTTGCACACATTCTTTCAATCGGAGAACACCATGGCCGTTGCCGTCGGTACCCCTGCACCAGATTTTACCCTTCTCGATGCCGACAAAAACCCGGTGTCACTTTCGGCGCATGCCGGCAAGAGCGTTGTCGTTGCCTTCTTCCCAGCCGCCTTTACAGGCGTCTGCAAGGACGAGCTGTGCACGTTTCAGGGGGCTCTTCAGCGCCTGAACGGCGTCAACGCTGCCGTTGTTGCCATCACGGCCGACATTCCATTTGCGAACAAGGCCTTTGCCGACGCCAACGGTTTGGAATTTCCGATCCTGTCGGACTTCACGCTCTCGACGATCAATGCCTATGACGTTGCCTTTGAGAACTTTGCCGGCATTCCGGGTCTGACGCGCTCACACCGCGCGGTCTTTGTTGTGGGTCCGGACGGTACGATCACGTATTCGGAGGTAACGGCCAACCCGGGCGTGCTTCCTGATTTCGACGCGCTCTACGCTGCCATCGGCGCGTAAGACCTCGCTGCCTCGGCAGACGTCGTCTGCTGCTATCACGTCGCGTAAACAGAAACGGCCATCCAAAGGATGGCCGTTCTGCTTAGCGCTCTTCCCACGAGGACTGCATCCTCTTTATGCTACATGCCTTCCCCCAAAGTCATGTTTTCCGTGGGAACCGTTACGTTAGGTTGTCTGCGCTGCTTTCTTGGGGCGCCCGTATCGACGCTCCGATTTCTTCTTAAGGCCAAGAGCCGTGATCTCGTCGGAATCATCGCCGTACTGCGCGATGACCTGCCGCTTGACGCCCAGCACCAGATCGTGAAAGGCACTTTCAATACGAATCGCCTCGTCACGCGCCTTCGCGGCCGCCTCGCTGGCTGCCTGCTCGGCCTGTTCGGCTGCCTTCACCCTCTCCAATGCTTCTCGCAGTTTGTCCGACGTGAACTCCTTGTTGGATGGGCTGTAATCCTTCAGGTTCAGGACGGCCTGCGCCACTTCCTGATCCTGCATGAGGACCTTGTGCGTCACCCTGATGGTTGTCCGTCGTGACATCTCTTGCGAATTCCCCGAAACACCGGTGGATTAAGACTTAATGCTGCATGCCTACCGAATTCCGTCTGCGTTGATCAAACAACACGACAAATATATGTGAGTTTCCAAATGATGCAATAGACAATTGCACTTTTTTTTAAAGTTCTGATGAATTCTAAATTGATTCGGCAGCTGCAATATGGACTTTTGAATGACCGCTCGATAATACACAGGCCTAAAAACAGAGGTTGACGGCGATTATTCATTAATCAGGCATATCGAAAGCCTACAATGGTTAGTGCTGATCCAAACCATACGGTCGCATTAATCAATTCCAGCAAGCTGTATGTTCATGTTCCAAGCGCATCTGTCGATTCGGGGCTGGTCGTACCGGAACCCGCATGTCGCACAATAGGATGGCAATGAGCCCGTCCGGTGCAGCGGCTTGGGGCCGTTTCCTACGGAGTGTTCTCTGCATCTTGCGGCACTCCATGCCTGCGCCGTATGTTCGACGCGCGATTCTTCTACCATCTCAGTCCATTATGATGTCAAAAAATGTCGTTTTCGCTTTCCTGGTGACAGTTTCAGCCGCATTCTGCGCCCGGGCTCAGTCAACCACATCCACGATCATTTCCACTTCCACTGTTCCCGTGACGGCCAAACTGCAGGCCTCCCAGATCAAGGAGACCCTTCGGATCCTCAACAACGTCGATATTCGTGCCATCGAAGTCGACGTGTTTCTCGACGTCCGCAATCTGCTTTCCCGGGCTACGAATGGCAAAGCCGACACGGACGTTCTGAAAGTAGAGCTCACGCCCGACCAGACGGTCAACCTTGATCTGCTGTTGCAGCGCAGCAAGGTCTCCGGGGCGGACTCAGTAACGGTCAGCTCCATGCGCGCAGCCCTGAACAACGCCGCGTCGGCCCCTGCCACAAAGAAGAAGTAAGTCCTCCGGCGCGGCTGCTTCACGCCCCGACTGTCTTGCTTCGCACCCCGCACAAACCGTACCTTTGCACTCTTTTTCACACCACAACTGACGTACACCATGAAAATCTTCGCAATGATCGCAGTCGCCGGCGTCCTCTTCCTGGGCAGCACGGACTCTTTCGCACAAGGCTCACTTGCTCCGGCTGCACAAGCACCGGTCGTTCTGAAGCCAAAGCTCAAGCTTGCCTACATCCAGGGCGCTGTCCAGTTCCTAGGCGGCATCGAGATCCGCGGCAACGAAGTTGATGCCTTCCTCGACGTGCGCAAGGTCCTGACAGATGCCATCGACGACGCAGCAAAGGCCAAGAAGACCGCTGAGGACGTCATAACGGTGGAAATGCGCGGCGATCAGATCCAGAACTTGGCTCTGCTGATGCAGCGCGGCACACTCAAAGGCTCCGAAGCCGACACGTTCAAGGACATCATGAATGCCCTGAACGAATCTGTCAAGGCCGCCCAAGGCTCAGGCAAGTAATCCCAGAAACACCTGACGTTTGAAAAGCCCCCTGATCACCCGGTCAGGGGGCTTTTTCGTTTACTTTGCATCCATGGATATCGTGGATGTCTGCAATCACTGCCTCAGCCTGCCCGGCACAGAAGAGACCTTCCCCTTCGGTCCAGACGTGATCGTCTATAAGGTCAACAGCAAAGTGTTCTGTCTGGTCCCGCTCGATGCCCCCACACAACAATTCAACGTCAAATGCGACCCGGAAACCGCCGTTGAACTCCGCGAACGCCACGCCTGCGTCCAGCCCGGCTTCCACATGAACAAAAAGCACTGGAACACCATCACCATCGATGGCTCACTCACCCCAACCGAGATCCGCCACTGGATCGATCATTCGTATGGGCTGGTGAAGAAGAAGGTTTGAGGTTTCAGGTTTCAGGTTTCAGGTTTCAGGTTTCAGGTGTGAGGTTGATCCTCGCGCGTAGCGCGTTTCCCTCCGTAGGTTTCCCTCCGCAGGCTTCCCTCCGCAGGCTTCCCTCCGCTTCGGCTTCCCTCCGCTTCGGCTTCCCTCCGCTTCGGCTTCCCTCCACTTCGGCTTCCCTCCGCTTCGGCGCTAGAAGCGCAAGCCGACCCACCTCACGTTCGGCGTGATCTCCACGGCCGGTGCGGGCAGGTGGTACATGTGCAGGTACTCAAAGGTGTGCCGCAGCCAGTCTGGCAGGAAGGGCAGTCGTTTGAGGTTCCAGTCGAGTGAAAGCACAAAGACGTGCTGTGGGGTTGATGATCCGACGAGCCCCCTGACGGAGTGGCCGAGGGCGAGATTGATCCACGGAGGATACCATTCCTGGGCGGCTTGGGGAAGCAGCTGATGCACGTCAACGCTCAGCCAGTGCGTGGTGCTTTCATAGTCGTCGATGATCGCATTATAAAATCCATTACGGAATGGCTCTGACGGGTAGAACGAGATCTGAAAGGTGATGGCCTTCAGTTCCGGCACGTAGTGCTGAGCAAGGGGCCATGCGGCGCCGAGAAGATTCCCTGCCATGTCGCCGGGAGAGAAACCGTAGTTCTGACTGAATCCATCGCGGATCTCGTTGTAGGTCTGATAGGCCATGGCGATCGACGAGCCCCACCAGAGCGATGAGGCGGTGTCCAGTCCGGACCAGCGAAGCGAACCGGCGATGACCGTAGCCGAAGTTGCGGCGAAGTAGGCGTGGCCGACCTTGTCTGCTCCGAGCGCATACGACCAGTCCTGCTGCACGTTCACATGGAAGTCGGCAGGAGCCCCCTTCCACCAGAGGTTGTTAAGCCAGCCGTGCCCCACGGTAAATGCGCCAACTCCCACAGTGGTGAGGGCGCCGAGTCGCCATGGGTCGATTGCCGCCTGCGGCACGACGGAATCCTGCTGCTGCGCTGATGTCTGCAACGAAAAAGAAATGCCTGACGCGCCCATGGAGGGGGCGTGCCAGGCAATGATGAGCAGGATGAGAAGATGACGTATCACAACGTCTGGAGAGCACGCCACGGCGACGCTGCTCCCGCGTAGAATCAGGCGCCGATCAGGGCCTTGTAGGCGTCAACCTTCAGGAGGCCTTCAAGCTCTGACGGGTCAGAGATCTTGATCTTTACCAGCCAGCCTTCGCCATACGGGTCCTTGTTAACCGAGTCGGGAGCGGCATTGACGTTGTTCACCTCAAGCAGCTGACCGCTGACGGGGGCGTAGAGATCGGCGACTGTCTTAACGGCCTCGATCGACCCGAAGGTTCCGCCCTTGGCGACCGTTGCAGAGGCATCCGGAATGTCGACGTATACAACGTCGCCCAGTTCACCTTGAGCATGGTCTGTCACGCCGATCGTTCCGACGTCACCTTCAACACGGATCCATTCGTGATCGCTGGTATAGAGCAGGTCAGCAGGGAAATTCATGGCTTAGGCCTTCCAATCATGAGTGTCGAGATACTTTGTGTCGAACGTACCGGCGATGAAATCCGGGTTGTCCATCATCTTTCGGTGGAATGGGATCGTGGTCTGGATGCCCTCGATCACGAATTCGTCCAGTGCACGGCGCATCTTGGCGATCGCCCCGTCGCGGGTTGGAGCAAAGGTGATGAGCTTGGCGACCATCGAATCGTAGTATGGCGGGATGACATATCCCTGGTAGATGTGCGAGTCCACTCGAACGCCCGGACCTCCGGGGAAGTTCAGGGACTGGATCACACCCGGAGATGGACGGAAATCGTGATAAGGATCTTCGGCATTGATGCGGCACTCGATCGAATGCATCAGCGGATCGCGCTGCTGCAGAGTGAGCTTCTCTCCCGAGGCAACCAGAAGCTGCTCGCGGATCAGGTCAACAGCCGATGACTGTTCCGTCACCGGATGCTCAACCTGGATGCGCGTGTTCATTTCCATGAAGTAGAAATTGCGATGCTTGTCGACAAGGTACTCGATGGTGCCTGCGCCGACGTAATCGACACTCGCAGCCCCCTTCACGCTGGCATCGCCCATGGCCTTGCGAAGCTCCGGCGTCATGATCGGAGAAGGGGCTTCTTCGATGAGCTTCTGATGCCGACGCTGAATGCTGCACTCGCGTTCGTTCAGGTGTACCACGTTGCCAAACTTGTCGGCAAACACCTGTATCTCGATGTGACGGGGCTCTTCGATGAACTTTTCAATGTAGATATCACCGTTGCCGAACGAGGCCTCTGCCTCACCACGCGCCGTTGCATAGGCGCGATCAAGTTCGGCTGGCGTTTCGACGTACCGCATGCCCTTGCCGCCACCACCGGCCACGGCCTTGATCATCAGCGGGTAGCCTACTTCTTCAGCAATACGTCGTGCGTCTTCGATCGTCGGCACGATACCGTCGGATCCCGGCACGACCGGCACGCCGGCGGCACGCATGGTATCCTTGGCGATGGACTTATTCCCCATGCGAACGATCGCATCCGGCGTCGGTCCAACGAACGTGATCCCACAGTCGTGGCAGATCTCGGCAAACGTTGCGTTCTCAGCCAGGAAGCCATATCCGGGATGGATCGCATCAGCGCCAGTTACATCGGCGGCGGCGATGATCGACGGAATGTTCAGATAGGAAAGCTTGCCCTGTGCGGGGCCGATGCAGACCGCCTCGTCGGCAAAGCGCACGTGCAATGACGCGCGATCCGCCTCCGAATACACGGCAACGGTGCGTATGCCAAGTTCCTTGGCGGCGCGAATGATCCGCAGGGCGATCTCGCCGCGGTTGGCGATCAACAGTTTCTTGATCATGCGAAGCCGGGCCGTTGTTTAGTCTGGCTTGACGAGGAAGATCGGCTGGTTGTATTCAACCGGCTGACCGTTCTCGACGAGGATCTTGATGATGGTGCCCGTTGCGTCGGACTCGATCTCGTTCATGAGCTTCATCGCCTCAACGATGCAGAGCGTGTCGCCCACTTTGACGTGCTGGCCCACCTGCACAAAGGAATCAGCATCCGGTGAGGGGGCTCGGTAGAACGTCCCGACGATCGGAGAGACAACCTTATGTGCTGTTTCGACAGCAGCGACTGGCTCGGCAGCCGCGGCCGGCGCAGCACTGGCAGCCGGTGCGGCAACTGCCGCCGGGGCCGGAGCGGCCTGCGGCATGGCATACGTTGGCATCATCATCGGCGCCTGGGCCGACGGCTTCGACATGTGCACGGTCATGCCTTCTTCTTCGATCGACAGTTCGGATGCGCCACTTTCATCGAAGATGCGCAGAAGTCGGCGGAGATAGTTTAGATCCATGTTCCCTCCAACACGTTTTGGAAGCCCCTTACCTTATTCCTTCACGCGATCCATGTAGTCACCCGTCGTGGTATCCACGCGGATAAGATCGCCTTCATTGACAAACAACGGCACCATGACCGTTGCCGCCGTCTCGACCGTTGCTGGCTTGAGAACGTTGGTAGCTGTATCGCCACGCACGCCTGGCTCGGTATGCGTAACGCGAAGTGCCACGTGCTGCGGCATGGTTACCTGAACCACGTTCTCGGCCTCGTCACGCGCGATCTGCACCTCCATGCCTTCCTTCATGAACTTCGCCGAGTCGCCAACGATGTCGGCGTTGACCGGGATCTGATCATAGGAATCCGTGTCCATGAACGTGAACATGTCCGCGTCACGGAACAGATACTGGAAATTGCGGGTCTCGACGCGTACGAACTCGATGGTTTCGCCCGAACGGAATCGCTCCTCACGGAGCTTCCCCGTCTTAATGACGCGCATCTTGACCTGGTAGAACGCCCGAAGGTTACCCGGAGTGCGGTGGATGGATTCGAGGACGACGCAGAGTTCGCCGTTGTGGCGAATCACGGCACCCACCCGGAGGTCAGCTGTTGTTGCCATGAAAGACAGGGATAGTCAAGAAAAACAACTCAGAGGTCCCGACCGGATTCGAACCGATGTACAAGCTTTTGCAGAGCTCTGTATAGCCACTCTACCACGGGACCGCGTGGGCGGCGAATATACGAAAAGGGGGCTACTCGGGCGTGTTTTTGCCCACTTTCGACCGAATTTCGGCCGAAAATGCCCGGATTTCTTCAATGAGGCGCATTGCCTCCTCCCGTGCCCGGAGAACTCGCTCGTCTGCCTGCGACGGTTCAGCCACCGGTACTTCGACAGGCACGGCATCCACGTGGGCCTCCACCGATGCATCCGGTTCAACGTCAGCAACAACCCCGGCGTTGCTCGGGAGAACAAAGTCCAGATTCTCCGGCACGCCGTTGTGCTTCAAATACTCTTTGGCCCCGGCCACCGTATAGCGCTGTTCGCGCAGAAGATTCCGGATAAGCATCAGCACGGCCATGTCCCGCTGCGAGTACACCCGGTTGCCCGCCCTGTTCTTCTGCGGGCGCAGCTGCGAAAACTCCCTCTCCCAGTACCGCAGCACATGCTGCTCCTCCGAAACGATCTTCGCCGCCTCGGTGATGGAGTAATAGAGTTTCTTGATGGACTCCTGCATGACGCAAGATAGTAGAAGTCGGGGTACTGGGGACTGGGTACTGGGTACTGGGTACTGGGTACTGGGGACTGGGTACTGGGGACTGGGTACTGGGGACTGGGTACTGGGGACTGGGGACTGGGGACTGGGTACTGGGGACTGGGGACTGGGGACTGAACCTCATCCCCGCGAAAGCGGAGATCCATGCGTTCGAATGACCGATGACCAATTACCAATGACCTCGTAGTCGGTCATCGGTCATCGGTCATCGGTCATCGGTCATCGGTCATCGGTCATCGGTCATCGGTCATCGGTCATCGGTCATCGGTCGGTGTACCCCATATAGACCCCGTTGTCAGTGGCAATCAGCAATGTTGGTGGGCCTTTGGTGTTGCGGCCCACAAACTTCATATCCCAGACAGAGCCAGGGGCATACTTCCACGGAATGGCATTGCCAACAATTCGAACTCCGTCGGTGTACACATCCACGCAAGCAACAATGCCTCGTCCTGTAACGTTACTGAACTCCGAGAACCCACCAACGAATACGTGCCGACCGCAGTCGCACTCAGCCAAAGCCCAGAGGTTCACTCCATTAAGCCACGACCGCGTCCATGATCGACCGCGATCGCAGCTCTGCAGCAGACCCGGCACCATGCTGCTGCTGTCGAACCCGGCCGATATGGCATAGAGCACGTTGGTGTCCGTGATTGACGACGTGATTCTCGGAATCTCATAGTATCCATCTGGAGCAAGCACACCTGTCAGCTCAGCCGTTCGAGCCGGAAGCGCCACCCTCAAGATCTTGCCGTATTTACATCCGAGCACAACGTATCCGGGGTCTTCGCTTCGGATCGCAATGGAACATATCGAACCAGTGTGTCCGGTTGTTGAAGAGTTCCATGTTTGGCCAGCGTCATCGCTAAACTCCAATTCGCCCCGGCTGAAGTTCCCGACAACCAATCGGACACCATTTCCCATCGATATCGCCTTAAGACATTCGCCGGCGTAGATGGTCAAGTAACTGTCATGACGGCGAAGAACGCTCCACGTGCCCCCTCCATCGGTTGAGCGATACACACCCTGCATGAGTATCCCTGCGGCATATACAGTGGCGCTATCGCGGGGGTCGAAGACAATGTTCGTAACTCGCCCCTGAGGGTTTGAGGTGTCAACCATCATCGTACGAACAATCTTCCTGCTTTCTATGCTGTAGGCCCTGATCAGCCCACCCTCAACCGAATACCATATCGTCGAGGGATGCTGCGGATTAACGGCCAGGCAGAACGCGGCCAGCGTGTCGATCACCATCCAAGCAATCGACGAGTCGAATAGACAATCGCTCATGGGTCACCGGCGCACAAGAACAGGAATCACGTGCATGCACGCCTGCCCGGTAACACGCACAAGGTAGTAGCCCGCGGGCACGTGAGTATTCAGTGTGCACCGATTGCCATCCTGAAATGATTCAGGCTGAGATCCCTCCGGAGAAGCAGTCCGCCCCAGCAGATCCACCAGCGCAATCTTCGGCTGATGACAGCATTGCGGCAGGCTAAAGGTAAGGGGCTGGCCTGGTTCAACAGGATTGGGATAGACTTCGACAGGTCCGTCATCGGGTGACGCCACCGGATTGTCCTGCACAGTCGTCACCAGATCGCTCTTGGGGATCAGAAAGGCACCGCGATTGCCCGAGGATATCGCAACGTATCTATCCATTTCGACTGCCTCAAAGACCTTTGTTCCTAGATCAATTTCAACAGGTGGCATCTCGTGTTCGGCTCGATACAGTTGGTCTGTGCTTGTCGTGAAGAGAGCGCTCTCACCCAAGGTTGTGAGGCTCGCGACGCCGGTTAGAAAGATGTCAGCAGTCGGACAAAGCGTCGCTACAGTATCGGCATGACGCATCATCACGATCGATGGAGCCGAAAAACCAAGCCTTCCGAGGTCTTCTGCTATGGAAAAGACAACCATAGAGTCGTTTCGCCCCGATGCGATGCGTCTCGTTCTGCGGCCATCAGTAGAACCGCGAATGAACCTCCACACCGAATCGGCGAACTCATAGAGTCCCTCTTTCGCCTGATCTTCCATGGTGGTTGAGGTCGACGACGCCCATGCTAGAATGCGCCGGCCAAAGACCGTGACGCCCGAAAAGATAAAGGGCTGTCGTAACGTATCAGCCCCGGAGAAAGGCCATCCAGTAAATGCCAACGAGTCGGTTGCATTGGTGGTGAGATTAGTTCTGAACACACGCTGATCAATTGCCCAATACAGATCGTTGCTTTCTTCATTCAGGTCAGCCGAATTGACACTATACACAGTGGGGGATGTCACAATCGTATCAATACCGGATGCCGTAATCTCTTTAGCTCTGCGGGTATAGTCGGCAATGATCAATCTCCCCGACAGTCTCGATACGTTCACACCTTGCAAGGAAAAGAACTGTTGCGAAACTGCTGAGTCATAGCGTGCCATACCGGAGCTGTCAAATCTGAACCAGCCATAGCGAAAAACCTCTGCAAGACCCCAGTCGCGCGTGCACAGCAACTTGGCGACCAACGGGTACTCAGTTGGAATGTCTAGCGGAGCGATCTGACCGTTATCCAGATAGATACGGCTGTTTTGTCCGAGGCCGAAGAACAGAATGCACCGGCGGCCTCCATCGTAGGATGGAGCAATCCACGGCGTGTAGTTATCATTCATGGCACCCAGGTCAAATGATCGAACAATCGTGCCATTGAGAATCAGATTCGCAGCATACCGGCCTCCCTGTGAAACCATTGCCAGAATGGTATCACTATCCGGCCATGCAACGGCCCTCTTGATAAGGGTGTCACCGCTCACAATGTAACTTTTGCTCTTTGATGTGTCACCGGGTCTTTTGCCGAATCGAATGAATACGCTTCCATAACTAGTGACGAGCTCATTGTGAAGCAGCAGCATCGATCCCTCGATACGTTTCAAGGCTCCGCCGGGAAGAATCTCATTAAATGCAGTTCCAGCCCCACCTCGTATAAAGATCCGCCCTGCTCGTGAAACCTGGATCTCGAGGATACTGGCCGACACCCTTGCCGAGTCGCGCGTGAGCTCCATTTCTGTCCAGCTGTCTCCATTGTCGGTACTACGATACAACCCCGTGTACGAGGCATCATAGTATTGTGATCCGATGCCTGCGTACAACGTTCCGTCCGGGCCCACTGCAATTGCAGGGGCTGAAGCTCGCGCGCCTGTCGGACGAATAGTCTTCCAGGTACGGTTCGATAGATCGCAACGGTACAGACCGTCACGTCCACCCGAAACAAACACGTAGTTGCCGTCAATGGAGAGCTTAACGGCTTGCACATAACGGAACTTGCCGTCAAAGAGGAATGGCAGTTCAACAGTCGGCGCTCGAAATGTGTCGCCACCATCCGACACGAGAACATTCGTGCCGCCGATAACACGACGTCCGCCGCGCTCGTCGTAACAGATAACTGTTGTCGGCAGGTCGATTGGGATCTCCCTGGACGCCCATGCATCACTGCAGAGAGCAACCAGCGTAAGCATCAGCATTCGCCACCGATAAGCTCCAGGGGCCAACAGCTGCCAGCCGTTGAGTATTGTGAGATTCATCGCTCTAGTCTCCAGAATACCTTGCCACCGTACTTATCACAGTTGGGCTTGAAACTCTCGAGGCAACCGTCCGACGTGCACTTAGCGTCAGGCGCACAGCCTCGTGGTGTATACTCGAATTGATCAGTCACATGCTCCGCAACTCCCGCCGTGTAGATTGGGTTGCCATACTTGTCGTTACCCCACTGACCCATATTCCCGACCGCAAACGCGTGAACGCAATATCGATCTCCACACGAGGTGAGGCACCACTGCTCGAGATTGGTTTTATCCCAGAAGAGGCATGCCGGGAATGAGAACACCCATTCGTATTTACCCCACCCCTCAGTTGGCGGCAGGCCCATCATACAGGGGTTCTCACACACGAAATACTCAAGAATCCCTTCCATCAGCTGCTGACGCAGCGCCCTCGGCTCGAGAGGCTCTCCCCACTTTGCGTGATCGAGGAGTTTTTCTTTTGACACACGGATACAGGTGATGGCGGTTTCGCAACTGACCTGCACGGGAATTGTGACATACCTGAAACACGGCGCTCGCCGGACGCGACAGCAGAAGTGAACCTCCACTTCAACTTCCTCGCCTATGAGCGGTAGATACACTCGGATTGGTTTATCGGTCTTGCTCGTGCCAGACCACATTTCCGGGCATCTTGTATACGGCGGGTTCCTCTGAATATCTGGGCATGCGTAGGTACATCTACAACTCGGAACCTGCGATGCTACCCCCCCCCCGCGAGTCCTTGGGCAACGAGCTCAACCAAACTGCCGGTCATGAGCATAATGCACATGAACAGCGCTAACGAACAGATGAATCGTCTCATAGAACGATCCCTTTCAAAAATGAATGTATGATACCCTGGCAGCCAGAAGACTGCGCTATCTGTACGGCATATGAACATTGGTCTTCAGCAAGCGCTTCTGACATGTGCAACCTACGTAGGTGCTCGCTTATTCCAGGGTATAACAATCATCATTTTGGGACAGCTACTTTTTTACCGCGTGAACCGCTCAAAGCCACTTCTGATAAGGTCTAACGAGGAATCCGATACGGACACATTCTCGCGTCTCAAAATTTTTCGGAAAATAGGATTACTGTCACTCCTCCGAGTTACGCGTCTTTCGCAGGAGTGAGTATGCGCAGCATACGATCGTAGGGTCGCAGCATGCTGCGCCCTTACATTGGGTCTGCGGGCGTCACCCGTTTTCGTTTGAACACTCCTGCCTGGGAGGAGATGTTCAGAAGCACGCCGACGGCGATGGCGCTGAAAAAGACGCTTGAGCCGCCATAGGAGATGAAGGGCATGGGAAGGCCCGTGGTTGGGAGGACGCCGCAGGTGACTCCGGCGTTGACGAAGGCGTAGACGGACAGTGTTGTTGTAATGCCGCCTGCCAGGATGCGACCGAAGGAATCCGGGGCTTTGCGGGCAACGGTGAAGCCGCGGAGCATGATGAGGATGAAGGCCGACATCAGAAAGACGATGCCGATGAAACCGTACTCCTCACCAACGATACTGAAGATGAAATCGCCATACGATTCGGGCAGAAAGAAATCGCGCTGACGACTCTGGCCGGGGCCGACGCCGGTGATACCACCATTGCCGAATGCGATCAAAGCCTGATCAAGCTGGTAGCTCACGGCCTCGTCTCCCTGCCCGCCAAAGAACGCCAGAAGTCGGCGCAGGCGGTACTCGGCAGTGACAGCGTACAGACCTGCCACGCTGAAGCCGGCAGCCACGATCACGGAGAGATGAAAGGGGCGCACATCGGCCAGGAACATCATCACCATCACGATGAGAAAGATCACGGTGGCTGTTGACAGGTTGGGCTGCAGGGCGATCAGGATCGAGACCGGCAATGTCCATTTTAGGATGTCGAAGATGCCCCCTTTCCACGTGCGCACCACTGCAGAATTGGTGCTCAGAAGCACGGCCGTATGGAGCACCACGGCGAACTTGGCAAGTTCAGAGGGTTGGAAGTTCACCGGACCAAGGCGCACCCACCTGCTCGCCCCCTTGATCTCAGTTCCCATGATCAGCACCATCACCAGAAAGCCGTAGGCGATCCACATCAGCGTCGTGGAGCTGCGCTCGAAGACGTGATAGTCGACCTTCGCAAAGAAGAGCATCAGCACCATGCCGATGATCACACGCAGGGCATGGTTCCAGACCAGGCCCTCGCTGGATCCAAGTTTTACGTCGGCAAACGATGCGCTCGCGCTGTACACGAAGGCAACACTGAACAGCAACAGTGCGGCGATCGGAAGCAGAATAAACCAATCGATGTTCGATGGTTCCGGACGCTGCGTCATGAGGCAGGCACCTCGATAGCAAAGGTCGTTCCCACGCCCGGCTGCGTCTGCACAATGGTCAGGAGTCCACCGTGATAATCCTCGATGATGCGCTTCGACAGCGGAAGCCCCAGACCCCAGCCTCGCGTCTTGGTCGTAAAGCCGGTCTGAAAAATCCGCGAAGCGATCTTCCTCGTCATACCCTTGCCGTTGTCCTTGACGGTCACGATAATGCCCCCGCGCGGACGTGCAGTCAGGCGCACCTCGATCACCCCATCTTGCCGGTCAAGAGCATCCACGGCGTTGCGGATGAGATTTTCGATCACCCACTCGAAGAGCTCCTGATTCAGATTCGCTTCGAGCGTATCATCGAAGTCACGAACCAGCAGAATGCGCTTGCCGAGGATAGGCAGCCGCGTCTCGAAATACCGGCAGGCACGCTCGAGGACGTCGGCCACGCGCACCTTGTTCTTGCTGGGCATAGCGCCGATCTTGGCAAAGCGATTAGCGATCACGTTCAGACGCTCAACATCCTGCTGCATCTGCTCAGCGGTCGATTCAACCTCGTCGGGCGAGTTCTTGTTGATGCGCAGAAGCTCCAGCCACGCCAGCAGACTCGAAAGGGGCGTACCCAGCTGGTGGGCCGCCTCCTTGGCCATGCCAACCCAGATGTGCGACTCCTCGTTGCGCCGAATGGTCGAGAACGATACATACCCAACGAGGATAAAGGCCGCCACGAGCGTGATCTCCACAAAAGGCACGTAGCGCAGCTCACGCACAACGGCCGAGTTGGCATAGAAGATCAGCTGGATGACCTTGCCATCAGGCCCCTTGATCTCAAAGGGCGGATAGTCTCGTCGCATATCATCGATGTAGGTCAGCAACCATGCCTTCTGCTTGTCGATGCTCAGCGTCGTGTCGAGCTCGACGTTGATCATGAACTGCTGGAACGGATACAGTGGCACGCCGTCTCTTCCGGTAAGAATCACCGGGAAATGGATCGAGGCGTTTGTCTGGTCGATGTAATACAGGAGCTCGTCATCACTTGCACGCTCATAATAGCGTGCAAGCAGGCGTGCATAGAGCTCGACGGTGCGCCGTTCATTGGCGGCAAGCTCATCAACAATGGTCTTGGTTACGTAGAGCACCACGCCGATGATGCTCATCCCGAGAATTGTCAGCAGAACTTTCAGCTGCCACTTCGTAACGCTGGCCCGGAAGATCCTGATCCTATCGGCACGACCCCGCTGCATCATTCCTGCGACGACGCAGCTATGCGGAAGAGGGCAAAGCCCCCATCGGCAGCTTCGGACACATTCACCGGACGTCCGCCCTGCACGTGCAGCACAACGCGCTGCTGGGAAGATCGACGCGTGAGTTCTACATCGTATGATCCGTCAGGGGGCATGACCAGGGCCCGCTCTCCGAAGGCCCCCTTGGCCGCCGGCATCATCATGGTCGGGATCGACAGCCCGCCAACCTCGATAGAGAGCTTTGTGCGCCCGAGATCAAGTTTGGCCGTCAGACCCAGCGAGTAGGCATACGAGGTGAACTCGCGAGTGGTCATCACATGCACCATCAACTGCTGCTGTCCTGCTTCAGATACAACGGCAGAGAAGGTAACGATGTACTCGTGTTCGACCTTGGGTTCGAATCGCTCGTCATTCATGGAAAGACACCACCGTTTCGATCTCGGCCTGTGGCACCGTGACCTGCTCACCTGTGAGCATATTCTTGACGACCGCCGTCGAGGCGGCAAGTTCCTCGTCGCCGATCATGACCGTAAAGGCAGCCCCTTCACGATTCGCATCCTTCATTTGCGCCTTCACCGATCGTCGCAGCACGTCGGTTACCACGTGGATGCCAGCGCGGCGCAGACGCAACGCGATGAGCTGTATAGGCAGGCGCGCATCATCACCAACGGATACCAGATACACTCGAGCCGACTGCTCGGGCTGCTGATCAGCGTTCTCGGCCTGCCACAAAAGGATCATGCGCTCAACGCCGATCGAAAAGCCGACGGCAGGTACATCGCCTCCTCCCAGCTGTGCGAACAATCCGTCGTATCGGCCACCGCCGCCGACAGCGTTCTGCGTGCCGAGTGCATCAGTGGTGAATTCAAACACCGTGTGATTGTAGTAGTCCAGACCACGCACCAGACGTGGGTTGATCACGTACGGTACGCCCGACACGTCGAGCAGCGTGCGCACGGCCGTGAAGTGCGCACTGCTTGATTCATCAAAGAAGTCATGCAGCTGGGGAGCCCCCTCCACAACGGATCTGTCGGCCTCATCCTTTGAGTCCAGAACGCGCAGTGGATTGGTCTGCATGCGGCGGCGACTGTCCTGGCAGAGCTCGTCCTGACGTGAGGTTAGGTACTCGACGAGGGCCTCGCGGTAACGTCGGCGAACATCAGCGTTACCAAGCGAGTTCAGCTCAAGACGGATGTCCGAGACTCCGTAGCGACGAAGCGTCTCGTAGGCCAGCAGAATGATCTCGACATCGGCCTCGGGATTGGCAGAGCCGATACACTCGGCACCAAACTGATGAAACTGACGGTAACGGCCCTTCTGCGGACGTTCATACCGAAACTGAGGACCATAGTACCAAAGACGAAGCGACGGATTATGACGCACAAGGCTGTGCTCAATGCATGCCCGGACGATCGGCGCGGTGAGCTCCGGGCGCAATGTTACCGAGTCTCCCCCACGATCTTCGAAGGTGTACATTTCCTTGCCGACAATGTCGGTCTCTTCGCCCACGCCACGCTTGAAAAGCTCCGTGCTTTCAAGCATCGGAGTGCGGAACTCCTGGTAGGCAAAGTCATCGGACACCGATCGGAAGATCGACTCGGCGCGGTGCCAGTGGCTGATCTCGGGGCCGAAAATGTCGCGCATTCCGCGAATGACACTGATGCTCACCCCTGCTCCTCTTCGTTACCGCTAAGAAGCGCCATAACGTCGGCGGCAGACTTCGCCGTCAGCAGCGACGAGCGGAACTGCTCCGAGCCCACCATGCGGGAGATCCTGCTAAGAAGACGCAGATGCAGCCCGACGCTGCCCTCCGGGCCGACCAGAAGTATGATGATCGACACCGGTTTATCGTCGAGCGAGTCGTAGTCGATCGGCGAGGCCAGCGTTGCAACAGCGGCGATCGACTCATCCACGACGTCGGTCTTGCCGTGCGGCAGGGCCACGCCGTTACCGATGCCGGTCGACATCAGGCGCTCACGGTCGACGATAACGGCATGAAACCGTTCGACGTCCTTGACCTTTCCGGTGGCAGCAACAAGGTCGACCATCTTGCGCAGACAGTCGGCCTTGTCCTTCACCTCAAGATTCAGCCGTATGCAGGAAGGGTCAAGTATTGACGAGATCTTCGTGTCCATCATTGCGTCCAAAGCGCCAGTGCGAAACAAGTTCAGCGTAAGTGTCACAGGTCTTCTTGGCCGTCTGAATGTCATCGGCCTCGGCCATGACAACAAACAGCTCCTCCTCCTTGTGCGGAAGAAGCAATACCGTGACGTGATCTTCGAGAATGCGCACGCCATCGACCAGCATGCGCTTTTTACCTTCTGAGTACTCCATAGCGTGCCGCATCACGGTGCCCCGCTGTTCATACGTACAGCCAACGCTGCACGTCACCTGATGCCGCTTGGGCAGCTCGGCATCCAGCTTCGAGAGCTGGTAGCCGGTCTTGCTGAGCATCTCCAATATCTTGACGGCCGAGTACATTCCGTCGCTTGCATTGAGAAACTCCGGGAAGATGAAACCACCTCGCGTGCCACCAACAAATGCAATGGACGCATCCTTGGTTGCCTCCATCATGGCTGAGTGCGAATTGCGGATGCGGACCACCTCGACGTTGTAGGAGGCCGCAATAGCCTCGATCTCCAGCGTGGCCTGCACCGGAACGGCGATCCGATATGGCTCACGGTCACGATGGGATTCCAGGAAGAGCTTCGTAACGATCGTTAGAAGTCGCAGTGACGTAAACCATATCCCGCGCTCGTCCACAAGCGCGATCTTCTCCGCGCCGGGATTGATCTTAAATCCGATCTGATATCCGAGCGACCGCATGATCGTTGAAGACTCGTCGAGCACCTCTGCAAGTGGATCGGCGAAATGCGCCGAATCGACGTAATCATTCATCGAGAGCGTTCGGCACTCGAGCTCGCCGAGGATCTGCGGGAATGCCGTCGATGCCAGGCCAAAGGAATAATCCACCAGCAGTCGGAAGTGCTTCTCCCGGATGGCTTCCACATCAATGGTCTTCAGGAAGCGGCTCACATACATGGCCGTGGACCGCTCGGGGAAGCCCAGCCGGCCAACATTTTCATGACTGACGCGGCGCACGTCCTCACCGAAGAAGTACCGCTCTATGGACTTGGTCTGCGACAGCTGAATGTCCCGTCCGTCGCGACCAAATATGATGATGTCCGTCCGGTCCGGTGCACTTGGCGAACGCCGCACATGGAATCCGGCCACATAGCGTCCGGTGTGCAGTTCCTGTCGCGTCTGCGGAATGGATGTGGTCTGCAGGTCGGCGATGTTGACACCAACACTCATCAAACCTGATGTGATGCTGCGCTTGATGATACGCGACACAGGATCGTCGTCGCGCGAGGAGACCACCGTGGTTCCGACGCCAAAGGCCATGCCCATGCATGACCCCAGCTTGGCGGCGAACTCTGGATTGACGTCGATGTTCGACACACCACCGATGCGCGCATCGGTGAAGAGAACACGCGACCAGCGCTCTTCCTGCACAAGGCTGCGCGTGACGATGGCATGGGACTCGACGACCTTCCGCGGCCAGAGCTTGACGTTTGACAGCAGACGCGCATGATCGCCCAGCACACAACCTTCGGCAATGATGGCGTTCTCGCCCACTGTTGCCCGCGAGCCGATGGTGACCGAATCGCACACGACAGCCCGCGAGACCTCGGCGTAATCGCCGATCTGCACGTCCCTCCACAGCACGGCATCGCTCATCTGAGCGCCAGCGCCGATACTGCATCCGGAACCGACCACACAGTCGCGCAGCTTGGCATGATCTCCCACAACCACATTATCGCCCAGCACGACGGTGCCCTCAAATGTTGCACTCGGCGCAATGCTCAGCCCCGTTCCTCCATGAAAACGCCCCTGGGCGGTGGCGTCAAACGTCACCTTCACGCGTCCGGCCAGCACATCCTCATGGGCGAGTTGATACTCGTGAAGGTTACCGATATCCTTCCAATACCCATCGGCGATGTAGCCGTAGAGAGGCATGCCGCGCTGAAGCATGAGCGGATAAAGGTCTTTGCTGAAATCGAACTCGGTCTTGGCCGGAATCAGCTCCAGCACTTCGGGTTCGAGGATGTACATCCCGGTATTGATCGTATCGCTGAACACCTCGCCCCATGAAGGCTTCTCAAGGAACCGGGTAATGCGCCCCTCTTCATCGGTCATCACGATACCATAGGCAAGGGGCTCGGCAACCCGCGTCAGCACGATGGTGGCCATGGCCTTGCGCTGTTCGTGAAAGGCAACGGCCGCCGAAATGTCGATGTCTGTCAGTACGTCACCCGAAAGGATGATAAACCTCTCGTCGAGCATCTCCTGCGCATTCTTCACACTGCCGGCGGTGCCGAAGTCGGCCTCGGCCAGCATGTATCGCATCGAGATGTCGTGCGACGTTCCGTCGCCGAAGTGCTCGGTGATGTTCTCGGGCTGGAAGTACAGCAGCGAGACCACATCCTTGATGCCGTGACCTCGCAACAGCGTCACGATATGATCCATCATGGGCCGGTTGGCCACCGGGACCATAGGCTTGGGGATGGACATCGTCAGCGGACGCAGACGTGTTCCGAATCCCCCGGCCATGATGACGGCTTTGCGGATGCTCATGTGGCGCAGTGATGCAGTGGAAAAAAGACAGGCTGACAAAAATAGCCAGCACCGCCGTATGCCGGCCTTCGCTATTCTTCCTCGCCGGCCCTGAGCCGTTCGAGCACTCCGGCGTCCTCCAGCGTGGTCACGTCACCCGTGGCAACACCACTGGTAACGATCTCGCGCAGCAGACGTCGCATGATCTTCCCGCTACGCGTCTTCGGTAGCATCTCGGTAAAACGGATCTCATCGGGTTTGGCAATGGGGCCGATCTCACGGGCTACATGCGCGCGCAGCTCTTCGGCCAGTGCCGGCGTGGGCGTGGCCGATGCCTTGAGCGTCACAAAGGCCACCAGCGCATTGCCCTTCACCTCGTCGGGCCGGGCCACCACCGCCGCTTCGGCCACGCGGGCGTGCGACACCAGCGCACTCTCGATCTCGGCCGTACCTAGGCGGTGTCCGCTCACGTTCACGACGTCATCAACACGCCCAATGATCCAGATATTGCCATGCTCGTCCCGGCGAGCCCCGTCACCGGTGAAATACCACCCAGGATGACCTCTGCGCTTGGGGAACTCACTCCAGTAGGCGGCACGGTAGCGTTCGTCATTGCCATAAATGGTCCGCAGCATCGACGGCCAGGGGTGCTTGACAACCAGCAGGCCACCCTCGTTGGCTGCACACGACGTGCCGTCCTTTCGCACAACATCGGCCTGGATACCCGGCAGCGGTACGGTCGCCGTGCCCGGGCGTGTGGTGCTTGCCCCGGGAAGGGGCGAGATCATGATGGCACCGGTCTCGGTCTGCCACCAGGTGTCGACGATCGGACAGCGGCCCCTGCCGATGACTTCATGATACCACATCCATGCTTCCGGATTGATGGGCTCTCCAACAGTACCCAGGAGGCGCAGCGACGAGAGATCGTGCTTTGCAGGCCATGCCTCGCCCCATTTCATGAAGCTGCGAATGGCCGTCGGTGCGGTGTAAAAGATCGAGACGGCATGACGTTCAATGATGTCCCAGAAACGATCAGGCTGCGGGTGATTCGGCGTGCCTTCATAGATCATCACCGTTGCACCATTGAGCAATGGACCATACTCGATGTAGGAGTGTCCGGTGATCCAGCCCACGTCGGCCGTACAGAAGTATACGTCATCGTCGCGCAGATCGAAGACCATCTTACAGGTGTAGGCAACCTGCGTCAGATACCCGCCGGTGGTATGCAGAATGCCCTTGGGCTTGCCGGTCGAACCGCTGGTGTAGAGGATAAACAGCGGATGCTCCGACGGAAGCTGCGCCGGCTCGTTGATGCTCGAAGCACCATCGACCAGTTCATGCCACCAGTGATCACGTCCGCGCTTCATCTTCACCGGCTGCTGCGTGCGCTGCAGCACGAGCTGATGTCGAATGGTCGGACACCTGCGTACCGCCTCGTCGGCTGCAGTCTTGAGCTCAACGGTCTGACCTCGTCGGTAGGCACCGTCCTGCGTGATAAGGACGACGGCTTTCGAATCGTTGATCCGCTCGCGCACGGCCTCACTGCTGAAACCACCGAAGATCACGTTATGCGTAGCGCCAATGCGCGCGCAGGCCAGCATGGCAATGACGGCCTCCGGGACCATTCCCATGTAGATAGCCACAACGTCGCCGGCCTTCACGCCGAGATGCAGGAGCGCGTTCGCCGCTTTGCAGACCTCTGCATGCAGCTGCTGATAGGTCAGCGTGCGCACGTCGCCGGGCTCGCCCTCCCAGATCAATGCCGCCTTCGTGCGCCGCCATCCGCCGAGATGCCTGTCGAGACAGTTCATCGAGGCATTGGTTGTTCCGCCTACAAACCACTGCGCATGCGGATGCTTCCACACCAGCGCGCGCTTCCAGTCACGAAACCATACAAGCTCGCGCGCCCGCTCCTGCCAGAACGCGACCGGATCGGCGTCAGCCTGACGTCGCAGAGCAGCAAGCGCTTTGGCCGACGATACGTGGGCCCGAGCGCTGAACGACGTCGCAGGGGTGAAGCTGCGACTCTCTTGCAGCACAGATGATATGCGGTCACCCACCGGTGGTGTCTTCGTGCGGGATCGGTCGGAGCGTGACGCCATGGCGGCCCCCTGATGGTAAATTACTTGACGATCGACGAAATGACGCGGAACGTATCTGTGCCGGCAACACGGAGCAATTCGAACAGGATCGACTCCATGGTGGTGATGATCGCACCGGCCGTACGCATTCGCTCGATGGCAATGCGCTTGTCGTTGGGATTGCGCGATGAGACGCAGTCTTCCACGACGATGACGGTCTGACCCTGCTCGAGAAGATCCAGCGCTGTCTGCAGCACGCAGACATGTGTCTCAATACCAAAGAGGATCATGCTGTGCCGCCTCGCACCAAGCACGCGTGCCTCGATGGCGTCAACACCGCAGCAGCTGAAGGACATCTTCTCCAGCGGTTCGTGCTCGCCCAGTGCCTCGCGGATCATCGGGATGGTCTGGCCAAGCCCCTTGACGTACTGCTCGGTCACCACGATCGGAATCTCCAGTGCCCTAAGCCCCTTGATGAGTCGACTGCAGCGATCAGCAAGCTCGTCGTGCTGATGAATGTGCGGGAAAAGGCGCTCCTGAATGTCAATGCACAGGGCCATAGAATGACTTGCATCGATGCGCATCTTCTGCCTCAGATATGTTTGTGAAAGGGGCCTGCCAGCCGGACAAAACTACGACCTCTGCGTGATGATGACGCCGACCAGGGCGACACTTCCACCAATCAGAAAAAGAGTCGTAGGCGCCGTACCGAGAACGATCAGCGTCAGCAGCGAAGTCAGCACCGGCTGGAGGTTATTGAACACGGCAACCTTGCCCGAATCCAGTCGACTCAGCGCGTAGTACCAAAGCCCGTATCCTATGCCGGAGGTGATCACACCGAGGTAGAAGAGCTGCCACCAGAGAGATGCCGAGGAGGGTACAGCAAGAACACTGATCTGCGCGTCAACCGGCATCAGTATCCACACCGGGACGAAGGCAAGAAGTCCACTGAAAAAAGTCATGGCGATGGCCTGCACCGGACCATATCGCTCTACAATGCGCTGCCCATACAGGGTGAATACCGCCCAGGAGAGGCTGGCCAGAAGAACCATGACGTTCCCAAGTGTCTGCCCATCGCTGATACCGGCACCACGGTCCACCAGCACGATGCTCGCCCCTACGAGGGCAACGACCACGCCGAGCATCTTTTTCCACGACATCGATCGTCGGTGAACGATGATCATCAGAGCCACGACAAAGGCCGGGGTAAGCGCATAGGCAAGCGAGGCATTCGGTGGTGTGGTATAGGATACCCCCCAGATGAAGAGTAGCTGGTTGATGGGAAGGTTGACGATGCCCAGCAGGATGATCAGCCGAAGGTCTCGACGATCGACAGGCTTCCATGTACCGCGTCGCAGTGCAAACCAGATCCCGAAGGCCAGACACGTCCACATGCCACGCACGAGCACAACACTGATGGGATGGAGCTGTGAAGCCGCGTCCTTGGCGATGAGATGCGTGCTCGAAGCGATGAGCTGCTGCAGCAGCATGACGAGATACAGCGTCATGCAAGGAGCTCTCGAACGAGCTCTACGGCCCGGTGAGACTGGGTCTCGTAGCTCATCTGCGTGATCGCAGCGCATGCGTCGATCATCTGCTGACGCCGCGGTTGGGTCAGTGCCACCTGAAAAGCGTCTGCTACGTCGGCGGCACGAAGGCGACGGTCGACCATTACACCGACCGGATGTTGATCGAGCAACGCACGAAGTGCCGGCAGATCGGTCACCAGCGATGGAATGCGCGCCATCATGTACTCGAACAACTTATTCGGAAGAGCATACTCGTAGCTGAGTGAAAGGGGCTCAATGAGACACACGCCCACATCGGCCCCGCATGTAAGCGCATGGAGTCGGTCATATGGCACGCTGCCGAGCCAGAGGACCCGATCGGCCACGCCTTCGGTGGTAGCGGCCTGACGCAGCTCTGCTTCGGCCGGACCGTCACCGACGATCGCAAGATGCAGATCGGGGATCAGCTGCATGGCTCGAAACGTTGGCAGCAGCCCGCGACCGTGATGAACAACACCCTGATAGATGGCAAGGCGAACGGCATCGTCGATTCCGCAGCGACGCCGCAGATCACTTTCAACAACATCGCGATACGGAGGTGTGTTGAGCAGTACGAAGGGTCGACGTGACAGATGGAAACGCTCACGTGCAAGATCCGCATCGAGCTCACCGGAGACAATCACACGATCGACATCAGCAAGCAGACGTCGCTCATGGCTGGCAAGCAGATGCTGGCGAAGCCCCCTTCCGCCCAACGGACCAAGGGCGAAGTAGAGTTCGCGCATGTCATAGATCAACGGCACGGTATGGCGGCGGGCAATCTCGCGGGCAGACGCCAGTGCAAAAAGGTCCATGCCCGCTACAACCCTCGGCCGCACCGACAGACGTCGCACGGATGCATTCAGTGACCACCAGCGCATGATGGCACGTCCACCAGGGTCTTTCCATGGGATGATGGAAAGGGGCAGGCCATCAGCACCTTCGATCTCGGTGAGCGCACCACTAACCGCTCCGTGGATCGTCACGCGCAGCCCGGAGGCGCACAGAGCACGGGCAAGGTTCAGCGTGCGCGCATCACGCGAAACGTCCGCCAGGGCGATGAGCAAGACGTCCGTGTTCTCCACGCTGCGTGCCTTAGCGAAGGTCAAGGTGATACGTGCTGCGAAGAATTCCGCGAGCGTCGAATCGTTCCTTGAAATTGATCAGACTCAGCGACGGCGTCATGGGGTTGTCCGACTTCGTGTCTTGTGATACTCCGATGTCGACCCATTCGAACCCATGCGCTACGGCCCACTGACACGTCTCGTTCAGGATCAGATACACCGGATGCAGATGTTCGTATTCGTACCGCAGCATGTTGTAAAAACACAACGCCACCTTGCGATTCGGAATGAACACCAGTGATCCGGCGATCGGCTCGTCATCATGATAGACCATTGTTAGTCGTAGCTTATCCGGAACCAGCTCCCGCAGACGATGCAGGTCCTCCAGAGAATGCGTCGGCCGGGCATCGTGCTTGGCCTTGTTTTCTACCAGGATCGCATGAAACGTTTCGTAGTCGTCGCTTTCGCGGATCGACAGACGGGGATTCCTAAGAGCACGGTTGACGTTACGTCGTGCCGACGGCGAAAAGTGACGGAAGTAGTTTCGTCCGTGCTTGAGGTCAATGGCATGCGAGATGTAATGCAGCTCGAAACCGGCCTTGCGGTAAAGCATCGCATACTCATGATGCTGATCGTAATTCTTGGTATAGATCAGCGGTGCAGGGATCAGGTACGCGTCGGTAATGCCACGCCCCTTGCAATAGCCGATGAACGCGTCGACGATCTCCAGAGTAAGCTCAAATCCACAGTCGGCAATACAGATCGATCCGTAGGAAGCTCCCGTTGGCGACCAGAACTCTCCCCTGGCGTTGATGCCCCCGGGAAGCACACCCACGAGCCGCTGCCCATCGCGAAACATCAGGTGATGCCAGTTCCACTTACCCTCAGGGTGATAGTCAAGAAAGCGCTGAAGATGGAACATTGTTCCATTGTTGGAGGACTCGACGAAGGCATCCCATTCATCGCGATGCTCTGCCGTGTATGGATGGACGGTTATCACTCTCTGGGCGGCCCTGAATGGGACGAAGTTACGCAGAGGAAGTCTGCAAGCTATATTGCGCCGGCAATGTTTCACCATCAGTGTAGAATGGAGCACAGCATGAAGATCTTCGTCTCGATCCTGGTCGCAATGACCATAACCGCCGCATCGGCGTTGGCACAAATGCCTGAAGAACGTGTTGTCGTAGGGGCAGCAATGGGCTGGATGCCCGGAGCGCACATCGGCTACAGCATCAGCAGCAACTTCCTGCTCGGCGCGCAGCTGGGCGTACGCATGCACGACGACAAGGGGCTTGGCAGCGAGACGGACGTGACGATCTCGCCATTTGGCAAGTATTTCTTTGCCAAGGGCGAGGACTTTAACGCCTATGCCATTGCACAGCTGTACATCTCGCCGGGCGCGAAGTTCTACAGCACACCGACGAAGCTGGGTTCGTATGCCAACGACGGCCTCGTGGTTGGCGCAGGATCGCAGTTCATGGCCACGAAGAACGTCGGCGTCTGGGCACAGGTCGCACTGGTCAACCTGCCGTTCAGCAGCACCAATGAGAACGTCAGCTTCGGTATCATGGCTCCGGCCATCGGTATCGACTGGTATCTGGATCTTGACTGATCTGAGAGTGTAAACAGACATTCAAAGGGGGCGAGAGCATATCGATTGTGCTCCGCCCCTTTTTCATGTGACCCTGTAATGAGCTTCACTCCGCAAACGATAGCCGTTATCCGCACTGACCGTCTGGGCGACATGGTTCTGACGCTGCCGATGTTTCCTGCGCTGAGGTCGATCTTTCCATCGGCGCGGCTTGTGCTGATAGCAGCGCGTTACGTTGAGCCCCTTGTGCGAGACCTGCCGTGTATCGACGAGGTGATCTACCTCGATGCGCAGACCGACGACTTGCGGACGATCCTTCGCCGGCAAGGAGTGGACGCGGTCTTTGCCCCGCGGCCACGGGCATCGGAGGCATGGGCAGCCGTGCGCGCCGGCGTTACGTTGCGCATCGGATCCGCCTATCGGTGGTATGCGCCACTGTACAACCGACGCATTCGGGAACATCGCGCAGATGCGCAGTTTCACGAGGCAGAGTACAACGTCCGGATGATCATGCATGCCTTTGGCTGCCCGATGCCACATGTCGAACTCGTCTCGCCCCGAACCAACCTCACCAGGCGCGGCAAGCAAACTCCGCCTCGCGTCATCATCCATCCCGGATCCGGCGGCTCAGCCAAAGACTGGCCAGCCGAGCGATTCGGCGAGCTTGCCAGTCGGTTACGGCAGCGGCACAATGCTCAGATCATCGTGACGGGTATCGGCCGCGAGCGGGCGCTCTGTGAAGAGGTTCTGCAGGCCTGTCCGGAGGCAGAGAATCTCTGCGGCACACTTGATCTCGAGTCGATGATCGACCTCATCGCCGCTTCCGATCTGCTGGTGGCCAACTCCACCGGTGTTCTGCATGTAGCAGCGTCGTTGGGCACTTGCGTGCTTGGGCTGTTTCCAAGCACACCGAGCATGAGTGCGCAGCGTTGGGGGCCCTACACCGATCGAGCGCGCGTACTTGAGAGCGGACCGGGCGACGATATGTTATCGATACACGTTGAGACAGCAGTCGAAGCAGCGACCGCGCTGCTTGAAGCTCACTAGAGGGCGCGTAGATATGCCCGAACTCGATCGGCGTCTTCGGGAGTATCGACGCTGATGAATGGGGCCGTGGTTTCCACGCATTGAAAGTATGCGCCGTCGCTCAGCAGCCTAAGCTGTTCGAGCGATTCCCACTGCTCGATCGTTGTCGGAGCGAGCGAAACATGCCGCTCCAGAGCGGCGTATCGGTAGGCATAGATGCCGATATGTTTCCAGTACGGGCCGCGATCGAGCCATGCATCCATGTCGGCCCCGCGCATGTACGGTATCGCTGAGCGGGAGAAGTACAGTGCGCGACCCTGCTGCGTAGCAGCAACCTTCACCACGTTCGGATCCGTCAGATCATGCTCACTGACGATGCGCGATACCGGTGTTGTGACATCGGCAGGGGTGTCTTCCAGCCCCCTGATCAGATCCGTCAGCACGTGCGGCTGCAACAGTGGTTCATCACCCTGGATGTTGATGACGATATCGGGACGGCTGTCCATCGCGCGCACTGCCGCATAACAGCGGTCAGTCCCACTCGGCAGATCCGGATCGGTCATTACCGCGCGCGCACCGATGCGCGCTGCCTCGCTCATGATGCGTTCATCATCGGTGGCAATGATCACCACGTCGAGCAGCGGGCAGCCGGCGGCACCGCGCCAGACGCGCTCGATCATGGTCTGACCGCAGAGATCGACAAGGGGCTTTCCCGGCAGCCGGGTTGCGGCGAATCGTGCCGGGATGACGCCGACGATCATCCGAGAACCTTCGGGACCTTGAAGAACGCTTCGTTCTTCTTGGGGGCGTTGCCGAGTGCTGCAGAGGTCGACACCGATTCGCCGACGACGTCCTGACGCAGGACGTTCGGTTCTGCGTTGACGGAGCTCATTGGCTCGACGTTCGAAAGGTCTACCGACGTCAGAACGTCGACGAACTTGACGATGTCGGTGAATTCCTTTGCAAAGGCCGCCGCCTGCTCGTCGGTGAATCGCAGACGAGCGAGCGATGCGATGGCATGTATCTCTTCAATGGTCATGGCTGCGAATCTACGGCATCGGCAATGATGTCATGCACCCGTTGCATGAGCCCCTTTTCCTCTTCACGTGTTGCACCCGACGGCACATCAATGGCCGGGAAGATCCGCAGATGGACCACGCCGCCTCTGAGCCGACGCGTCCCCTTGGGAAGGATCGATGCCGTTCCGAGGAGTGCCACCGGCACGATCGGCCGCTCGCTTTTGACGGCAAGCGTGAATGCCCCGCGACGGAACTCCTGGACATGTCCGTCGGGACTGCGCGTACCTTCAGGAAAGATCAGCACGGACGAGCCGCTGCGCAGCGTCTGCGTGACCTCGTCCAGTACTGCTGCGGCCTGGCGCTTCCTGCCCCGGTCGATGGCAACGAAGGGCGATACGGCAAGACTCCAGCCAAAGAACGGAACACGCTCGAGCTCCTTTTTGTACATGATCCGGACGTTATCCGGCACAAAGGCCAAGATCACGGGAATGTCGAACATGCTGGCGTGGTTGGAAGCATACACGTAGCGTTCGCCGGGAACGAGGTGTTCGGCGCCCTCGACGAGGACGCGCACCCCAGACCATCGTAGCACCAGACGCGACCACGCTCGCGCATAGGCGAAGTACACATCGTGATTGCGCCACAGCAGCATATGGATGGTAACCGCGATCGCATATGCAACCGTCACCAGAACAAGGGCGATAATAACAAGCCAGGTGCGCATTGGGCAAACCTCGCAACTCGCGGCTGCTTCACCAAGAACTGCATGAAACGCATATTGCGACATGCCCGGACTCGAAGATCTCGCATCAATGCTCGGAATGCCCGAGCGCAAGGCCGAACAGGCCTCTACAACACCAAAACGCGTCGGCCATGACGGACAGGTTCTGCGCCTGCGCGTACGAACTGAAAAACGACGCGGCAAGCTCATCACCATCGCGTGGGGCTTTTCGTCGCATCCCAAGGAGCTGGAGCGTCTGCTGACGCTGCTGAAGAAATCACTTGGTGCCGGCGGACAGATCGTCGATCAGACGATCGAAATGCAGGGCGATCACGTGCAGCGCGTCAAAGACCTGCTGATCAAAGAGGGCTATCGCGTCGGGTAGGGGGCTAGTCCACCACGACCATGCGTCCGGGATTGACACCAACGTCAACGCGACGTACGATCGCACCTGACGTGTCGGCAAACAACACTTCCCCATCGGTCACATAGGTGCGCGCACTGGCGATGATCAGCCGACCCCTGCGACTATCCCAGGCCAGGCCATACCAGGCATCTTGACCCTGCCGATCCACAATAGGCTTGAGCGTGCCTGCGACAATGCGGCTAACTCCACCAGCATGCAGAACGTACAGACTGCCGCTGCGCGGATCGATGCAGGCCGACGTTGGCGCACGCAGCCTGTAGTGTTCCGTGATGGTCGCGGTTGCGGCATCGTAGGCAACGACGCCTCCAAGAGAGTCGGGCATCGACACCAGGTGACGGTAGATGCACCATACGCGACCCGTGCGAGGGTCGGCGACGACCGAGCGAACGTTCGGCAGCCCGGAGATCGTGTCGACGGTGGACAGATCAGATGCCGAGAGCACGGTGACCGTGCCGGCCCCCTGTTCGCTTCGACGAAGATCGCCAAGGCCGCTGTTGGCAACGTAGATGCGGCCCGCAAGGACGGCAATGCCCTCGGGAGCAGCACCCACGGCCGCACGCTCAACGCGCACGGTCATGCGTCGCGGATCGAACTCGGCGATCGACGCATCGTTCAGGAACGTGCAAACGGCCACTGAGTCGTTCACAAAGGCCATGGCGTAGGGCTCGCGCAGGTCATCAAAGCGCAGCCGCGCAAGCCACAGGCCGGTGCGACGATGGAACAGCTCAATCGAACGTGACGTGCTGACCACCACCCAGATACTGTCTCCTCGCACGTGAACGTCCGTGCCCGTGTCACCGAGGCGTAGTTGCGGATTGAACGTACCCACAACGTCGCGCACTACCGTTCCATCGTCACCAATGAACCAGAGCGTGGAGTTATCCTGTCGCCACAGCCCCTCGCACAGCACGAAGATCCCCGGAGCGTCGATGCTACCCTGCGACGTCGGAACATCGGTTGGCGTTGGAAGACACCCGCTGATAAACAGCGCGACAAGCTGAAGGGCCACCGGAATTGAAAGCAGTCTTCGGATCATGATCGCAGGTATCTCATCAGAATGCGGTCACGACCATCCTCAACGATGACGTAGTACCAGCCCCCTGGCAGCCATGACATGTCGAGCTGCACGATGCCTGCCTCGTGGCCGGTCGTTGATATAATACGTCCGGTGACGTCCAGGATCTGCACAACCGATGCGACGGGCATGGCCACTTCGACCAGGCTTGAGAGAACCACCGGGCGCGCATCAAGCTCCCATGCTACGGGCACGGCGTGGCGCGCCAGCACAACGTCGAGATCGAAGCCCGAAAGTGTCGGGTCGAAAAAGGGGCTCGATGAATTATTAAGGATCAGCGCGGTGACGTCCGTCAGACGCACCCATCGCACGGAGTCCAGGCCGACGTCGGCCAGATCAAATGCGTCGCCACCGCTTCGTGCCGGGTCGAAGGGATCGTCGCCGCTTGTGGGCGTCATCCCTGCCAGACCTGTGCATCGGACGGAGTCATGAGGAAACATCGTCCACGAAACACCATCTTGACTGACCTCGACGGTGGCGGGTTCGGCATAGATCCGCCCCCTACCGTAGGTGAAGGCATTTTCGAACACCGTGAAATCAGCACCCGGTCCGTCAACGATCAAACCTCGACGCAGTCCGAGGGTGATCGACCCGCCGAGACCGATCGAGCAGATCTCCCGCGGGTCGGTAGCCGGTACGGTGTCGCGTGCCTGTGCCGACGGACCGCGAAGAATGTTGGCAGGAAAGAATGAAGCGCCCTGACCCGACCGCTGGCTGCTCCCGAAGATTGCCGATCGCACCGTATCGAGTGGCATACGCTGCCACTGCGCGGCAGCACCTGTTGTCATGAGGATGATCAGAACGATCCATCCGATCAGTCCGTCGGGAACGGCCGACCAGTCGAACGGACAGTGGCGGCACTTGTTTCCGCAGCAGCTGCCGCGATGCCGATGTCCGACCTCTGTGATCACACGGTAACCCGTTTCCGGATCGACATATGCATCCTCGCCCCGGGCGCAGGCCTCGTCATGCAGGCGCAGCGTCTCATGATCCAGTTCGGATGGTGGTTTGCGCTTTGTCATCGCATGTCAAAATTAACGATCACGCGGATTGCTCTGCCCGGCATCGGGAAGCCCCGTATGACCTGATACGATGCATCAAAGAGGTTGTCGCACTGCAGCATCAGACTCCCCCGCATACGCTGTCCACGAAGTCGAAGTCCCGCCTGCGCGGACGTTATGGAAAAGGGGCTCAGCATCACATCAAACTGCTCACCGGCAAGTGCGTATCGATATCCAGTATACGACCACTGGGCCGAAATAAACCACCGTCCGGTATCCCACTGCACAAGTGCAGTTGCGAGCTCCGGAACGGCATACGGCACCAGCGTTGCATCAAGTCCACTTCGCCCGGTTGCGTCGCGCATGAACTGCAGCGCGTAGGACCACTGTGCAAGAAACCGACCATCCAGAGCGCTCGCGCGCATCACCAGTTCAGCCCCGCTGTTGGTTGCCCGGCCAACGTTCTGTGCACTGGTAACCACGGGGCTTACCGGAACTGATACGATAAGGTCTGAGATCGTGGCCGTGTATCCGGTAAGATCTATACTGCACCATGGCCATGGATCGGCAACCACACCGACGTCGACCATCGAGGCCCGTTCCGAACGCAGACTACGCGTCCCGTAGTTGAGATAGTACAGCTCATTGAATGTTGGCGGACGAAAACTCAGGCTCCATCCGGCACGCAGGGCAAGTTTGTCGGATAGCTTCCGACGAATTGAAACGAGTGGCGAAACCGCGGTGCCAACGTCGGAGAATACATCGGCACGCAGGGCCGCACGCAGCTCAACGTCAGTGCTGAAAAGATCGTAAACAACTGCATCTGAGGTTAGACTCAACGATCGGCGTATGACCGTCTCGCCGTCGCGTGAGACGATCGATGCACCCTGCAGATCGGCATGCGATGCATCGATGCGCACCGTCGAACGCAACTCGGCGCTACTTCGCTGCCACACTGCGCTCACCGTGGCATCGCGTTGCACATAGCGTACGTCAATGCCCTGCAGACCAACCACCGTTGCATCCGGATCGGTGAACCGCTGATCGAGATAGCGGGCGGTGGCAACAAGCCATAGCTCATCTCGGGATGACGAATAGATCGACGACCGCACGATGGCCATCGCATCATCATCGGTCAGCCGCGCCCGGGCCTGCGTAATTGCACCCTGCACAACGGCTCCCGGTACACCTCGATCGGCCGATCGAAGGATGACCGTTGCGGAAAGTGCATCGTCCTGTTCATATCGCGCGACCATTCTGGAAAGGCGTGCGTCTCCATTCTGGCGGTTCACGGCAAAGGTCGACCCGAACTGCGTCGTGGTGAACGGGAAGGATCCCCGCGTTCCAACGACATCCGCATCGATACCGACCCGTGTGCGATCACCCACACTGATGGTTGCGCCGAGCGCCGTGCGCCACTCATTGAATGCCCCCTGAGAGAGCATCAGCGTGGCGCTGGTCGTATCGGGCAGGCGCATCCGAACATTCACAACGCCTGTCACCGCGTTCGCACCGTAGAGGGCCGAAACTCCCCCGCGAAGAACCTCCATTGATTCGATGTTGCGCACCGGGATTGCCGCCAGATCAATGCTGCCATTCTGAGCTGACGACAGCCGTGCACCGTCGAGCATCACCAGAGACTGGGCCGATGAGCCCCCTCTGAGAGAAACCAGCTGAAGACCGCCGATCCCTCCATAGTCACGCACGAAGACGCCCGGAACCAGAGCAACCGCGCTGGCCATCGTCAGCGGCGTCATTCGGTCGATGACCTGCCGCGATAGAACCGTCCGAGCCGGCCCAGCACCCGAAGCATCACCCAGCCATGATGATGCGGTAACGATGATCGCGCTGTCACGTCGCACCACACGTATCGTATCGCTTTCAACGGCGCGTGCTGCTACCCGGGGAGCGGATAGCAGCACGATCACCCAGATCGTCATGAAGGCTTGCATCGGACTGCGAAACTACGCTTCCCAAACGCCTCGTACTTTGGAGAAATGCCTTCTGAACCGTAGACTTGCAGCCCATTTGGTCGCTTAGCTCAGCTGGTTCAGAGCGTTCGCCTCACACGCGAAAGGTCATAGGTTCAAATCCTATAGCGACCACCAGGTAGGTTTGAGGTTTGAGGTTTGAGGTTTGAGGTTTTAGGTTTTAGGTAGTCATTCCTGGGTAAGCAGGGAACAAGAGGTTCGAAGATAGATTCCCGCTTTCGCGGCAGTACCCAGTACCCAGTACCCAGTACCCAGTACCCAGTACCCAGTACCCAGTACCCAGTACCCTACGTCATGCTTGGCAGCGTCACTTCCACATACGTTCCTCTTCCGGGGCTACTTTCAACACGCACGCTTCCGCCCATGAGTTCAATGCGCGCGCGGGATTCCCGGAGCCCCATTCCGCTGCTTGCTTCCGATGTATCGAAGCCGATGCCGTTGTCTTCGATGTCGAGATGAAAGTGGTCGGGATGCACAACCAGGTTCACGGTGCATCGTGTTGCCCGAGAGTGTTTCACGACGTTCTGGACGAGGGACTGTGTCACTCTGTACAATGTTCGGGCGATGGTCTGCGGCATTTCCTCGAGACTACCGAATGTCAGCACCTTCAGATCGAGTTCCGGCACGGCCTGGGCGGTTTCATCGCGCATCCCACGCAATGCATCAGCGATGCCTCGGCTTGAGACTCCCCCATCGGCCAGCAAGTGGGAGATCCGCCGGACATCATGAGCTGCTCGCCGGCTGACGTCACGCAACATAGCGACGACGGGCGCGAGATCCTCCGGAAAGCGTTGTTCATTGTCTGCCATGCGATCAGCCAGCCGCAGCATGACAGTGAGATCTTGCCCGAGCGAGTCATGAAGTTCTCGACCGATCTCAATCAGTGTTGCTGTTTGCGTGTCCACGATGAGAGCCGCGATCTCTTTCTGTCGGCTGACCTCTCGCCGGGACTGTTCCTGCTCGAAGGAGACCCGCAGCTCCAACATCGCAGACGCACTCTTCGACGTCGCCTTCATGCGTTCATCCTGAATGATACGATAGTCCTCGAGGATCTCCCTCCGCAGATCCGAATCGTCGACATACTCCAGTGCGTCAGCAAGCAGAATCTGCCGCAACTCAATCTCATCCGATGCGCGTGCCAGATTCATCGCCGTCCGAAGAGCTTCAGCGGACTCTGCATGACGTGCCATCATCCGGAGGGCTCGTGCCTTCACCGCATAACTCTGGAGTTGTTGACGCAGGAGCATGAAGTCGGCGTGGGTCGAATGGATATCTTCAATCTGAGCGAGTGCAGATTCATGGTCGCCACTCATCTCTGCGAGTTCAGCAAGTGAGCAGCGAATGCGAGCAGCCATGACCGATGGCTGTTGAAGGTCGATCATCGACATAGCCTCGAGATAACTCTCCTTCGCTGCGTCAATCCGTCCGGCAGCTTTATGCAGAAACCCCAGCCGCACAAGAACATCGACCCTTGCCGGACCTGGGAGCGAATATGTCGATGTCTGCAGTGCCTGCGAAAACCGGCGCTCGGCTTCCTCGATGTTCCCGGAGGCATACAGCACTCCGGCAAGATTCACGAGCATCCGCGCATGCAGGTCTTCTCCACCGTCTTTCTGGATCGTATCGAGAACCGACAGATAACACCGCAGAGCACCTGCCGCATCACCACGCGCACGCATGATATTGCCGATCTCCACCACGCACAGCGCCTCTTCAAAGCTCCAGCCCAGCTCACGAAACACTGCCGCAGCATCCATTTGTAACGCCATTGCCTGCTCTAATCGAAACTCCATCCTCACGGCCTGACCGATACGAAAGCCAGCAAGTGCTTTCGCAAAGGGCTCGTCCATCACCGGATGTTGCTGAATGCTGTCCGTAAGCGATTTTGCAACCATGCGATCGTCTCGGTCGATCGCCGCAACAAGTCGGATGTATATGAGGGCAAAGCTCTGGACGTCATCCTTCGGGACAAGGGACGAAACGATGGTCTCACATGCGACAGGATCCTGCTGGTTCCGAGCTTTGACGGCACGGGAGATTGCGATCCAGTTTTCGTCCTGGAGTTCGAGTTCATTTCCGCGCAGGACTTCACGTAGCAGAGTTGACGCGTGGAATCGACCGTCCTGATCGTGCCGTGTGTATGACATGTCCGCTGAGACTCTCGTGGTTGCTAGCACCGACAATCTATCGATATTCGCCCCATACAATTCAACATCGTCACGTCAGACACATATTCTACAGGTTCCATGATGACGCGCACAGACAGCGTATTGCTGGGTAGCACCGGGAACGTTATCGATCCATCAACAGGTCAACCAACCGGGCAGGTCTCGATCGATATCGGGGAATTGATCACCTATGATGTCAATGACGCAACAGACCATGGCACCTACTGGATCATCAGTTCCGGCGCACGCGTTGTCTATCCGGCCCAAAGTGGGCAGATCGTTGATACGCTGGAGCCTGTGCATGTAGGCGACCTCAGTGATGACGGGCCGGACTCGACCCCTCTGCCGCTTTGATATTGCGAATGCCATTGACGAGCGCATCCGGCGTAAACGAGATACTGTCGATGCGTTGCTCAACGAGGAACCGGGCAAACTCGGGATGGTCGCTCGGGGCCTGACCGCAGAGGCCAATGGGACGTCCGCTGCGTTTGGCTCTGCTGATCATCTCGGCGAGCATTGAGCTAACGGCAGGGTCGCGTTCGTCAAACAGGGGGCTAAGCACTTCCGAGTCGCGATCTACGCCCAGCACCAGCTGCGTAAGATCGTTGGAGCCGATAGAAAATCCATCGACCACGGCGGCGAACTGTTCGGCGAGAATGACATTGCTCGGGATCTCGGCCATGACGTAGACCTGAAGACCGTTCCGTCCGCGCACCAGCTCTGCCTGCCCCATGGTCTCGATCACCCGGCGTGCTTCGTCAACGGTTCGGCAGAAGGGGATCATAACGATGAGATTGGTCAGCCCCATCTCATCGCGGACGCTGCGCACAGCTTCACACTCCAGGAGAAATCCTTCGCGGTATCGGGGGTGATAGTACCGCGAGGCCCCTCGGAATCCGAGCATCGGATTTTCTTCGACCGGTTCAAAGTCACGTCCACCGGCAAGCCTGGCATACTCATTGGTCTTGAAGTCGCTCATGCGAATGATCACGGGTCGAGGGTAGAATGCCGCCGCAACTATGGAAATGGCTTCGCCGAGCGCATCAATAAAGTACCGTCGTTTATCATCATAGCCGAGCGTCGCTGATTCGATCAGCTTTCGCTCTGCTGCATCGGTGACTCTCTCGGGGTGGACGAGCGCCATCGGGTGGATGCCGATGGTGTTGGCTATGGCGAACTCCATGCGAATCAGGCCCACTCCGGCAGCCGGGTATCTGGCCAGTCGGAATGCCTTGTCGGGATCGGCAAGGATGAGCATGGGCTTTGTGCGCGTACGAGGCAGATCGGCAAGGTGAATGGACTCGGTTTGCCAGTCGAGATGGCCATCAAAGACCTCGCCTGCATCGCCCCCTTCACAGACCACGGTGATGGTCTTTCCATCGGTCAGTCGAGTCGTAGCATCACCCGTACCGACCACGGCATGGATGCCGAGTTCGCGCGCCACGATCGAGGCATGACTGGTGCGTCCGCCTCTGGAGGTGACGATGCACGAGGCGTTGCGGAGCATCGCGTTCCAATCGGGGTTTGTCGTTTCGGCTACGATCACATCGCCCTTCTGCACGCGGGGGGCATCTGCCAGCCCCCTGACAATGCGCACTGTTCCGCTGGCGATGCCACGTCCAACGGCGATGCCGCGCAGGATAGGGGGCGGATGGCTTGCAAGGTGGATCTCCTGCTCGACAAGCTCGGCTGCACGACCATGTACCGTCTCGGGTCGGGCCTGCACCACATACAGCTGATCGGTGATTCCGTCACGTGCCCACTCAACGTCCATCGGCATGCCGTAGTGATCTTCGATGGCCAGACACCAGCGTCCGATGCATTCGGCGTGCTCGTCGGTGATCGACATTCCGATGCGAGAAGTTTCGCGTGAGAGTTCATTGCGTCCCAGACGGTGCCGGATGATGCTCTGCTTGTGGTCGACGAGCGCCTGCTTGAACATCATGATCTCGTCGGGGGTAACCAGGCCCTGGACGATCTGTTCGCCCGGACCCCATGTTGAGGTCAGGTACACCACATTTCTGGAGCCTGATTCCGGCTCGATCGTAAAGGCCACGCCGGCGCTGCCGGAGTCTGTGCGGATCATCTGTTGGACGCCCACGGAGATGCCCAGAGCAAGATGATCGACGTGATGATCGATCCTGTACTTGATGGCTCGTGCATTGAATGCCGAGCGATAACACTTCTTGACGGCATCCAGCAGATCCGAAGCACCTGTGACATCGAGAAACGAATCATGCTGTCCGGCAAAGCTTGCCGTCGGCAGGTCCTCGGCCGTTGCACTGCTTCGTACGGCGACGAGCGCGTCATCCGTACCCGTGCGCATGGCATGGTAGGCGCGGACGATCTGCCTGGAGACCTCATCGGGAAGTACGCCTTTGCTGATGACTTCCTGACACTGTTGGGCCACCTCAGTCAGGTTCCCCAGCGTCCGTGTATTCAAGCTCGCAAGTGCCTGGCGCAAGCTGTCGGTCAGACCGTCCGATCCTATAAAGTCTCGATACGCCCGAACCGTCACTGCAAAACCATCCGGCACTCGGATTCCTGCACTTGTAAGAGTATTCATCATCTCTCCAAGCGAGGCGTTCTTGCCGCCCACGCTGTCGAGATCCTTCATCGTTACGCTGCTCAGCGGCACGCAGTAGCTCATCCTGACACCTCCGCTGCGATAATAGAGCACTGTGTCTCGCGATACCATGACGGGCGTCAGGGCGGAAGTGTCGCATGGGATGTAAACGCACAAAGCCCCGAGACAGTTATGTCAGGGGGCTTTGCGAGCAAAAAAGACTTGGCGATTACAACACTATTTCTCTGGTGTAACCAGGATTGTTTCGGAAGTCGTTCCGTTCTGGCCACTCAGGTGTACTCTGTAGATTCCCGGCAGGGGTGCAATCTCAGGCGATCTTGTTACTCCGATGACATCAGTTATGCTGCAGCAATGCATCCCGTCCTTCGTCCAGAATGCCTGATGCTCGAACCACGAGCGCGCCATAAGCTTGGCATTCCCAACACCACTGTGATCGTCAAGGTGAACTGATGTTGTTAGCTGACTTTTAAAAACACCCCTTGGTGTGCAGTAGTAGACGTCTTGGGCTTCTTCATCAGTAAAGAGCGATATCACGTTTGTGGGCTCTATGAAACCTGTTTCATGAAAGTCCCATGTCATCCCATTATCCAGACTCTCCATTACTCCGTCAATGCCATTGATAAGCAGCCTGCCATTTTTCAGCAGCACCCCAGAGCCACCCAAAAACCGAAATCCTGCGTTCATTGGCCGTGAGAACACGATCTGCCACGTAAGACCTCCATCGGCCGACCGTATGATATGGCAGTCTTGCATGGTGGTATAGAGCTCCTCGTTTAAACGGACTCTTTCGAAAGGGTGTTTCATTTTCATCGTGTCTCTGACGAGTGTTGTATAACTGGCGATCAGTACACCGTTATCTGCTGCCACTGTACCCAGGAAGTAGGGGTCCGTATGCGGCAAAGTAACTGGAGTCCAGCTTTGGCCGCCGTCGGTGCTGCGCACAATCCCACCGCACAGGAACCCATGAACATCTTGGCTTTCTGAATCAAGCACATGCAGACCGCTCACAAAGCCCACTACAGCAGAGTTTTCGGAAAGTATCAGCGAGCTCAAGAACCCCGAGCCGATTGTATCACCTTGTGTCAACTGACTTCTTACGTCAGTGCTGTCAATCATTCGACCGCTCCGCCAACGCCGAACTGTAGTACCATTGCCGATCAAGATGTTTTCCGTGTTGACGCGCAATGCACAGGTGGACGGCTCTTGGTCCAATACGCCTATGAATCTACCCTGTCTGTCAAACTGCCGCAGCATGTTGCCGGGGAACAAGATCTCCGCGCTGCTTACCGCAGGCGTCAGCAGCCCGCGCGTTGTGAGCCACGTGGGAATGGGGCCAACCGCGGGGTCAGTGACTCCATGGTATCCACTCACCACAGATGATACCAACCGCCCTACGCCAGAACCCTCAGGACGCACCAGATAGCCGTGGTAAGATGCAATCAGCGGACGCAGGCCATCTTGCGCAGTACCACCAATTCCATAGAGCATTGGTAACGGCGCACATTCTTCAAAATCCCGAAGCACAGAATTCAGCACGTAGCCGCGGCCGGATGAAAGTGTGACCAGCGGTCTGTCGCCCGGTATGTAGGTACTGATCAAACTTGGATGCGGAGCGGGGAATTCAACACGGGTTATACCTGCGCCATAATAGTCCTCGATGCGCAGCTCCTGAATTAAAGAGTCTGCTAAGTGTAGCACAACGAAGCCGCTGGTGCGCTCATCCACCCGAGCACGGTAGTAGGCAATCTCCTTGCTATACACTGGACTATCAAAACGCGAACGTACGTGTTTCAGCGTATCTACTATATGCCACCGCCCACTTCGGTATTCATATACTGAGGTCGCGGAGTCGATGAGGAAAACGCGCTTGGTAGCTGTGTTCACTAACTGACTTCTCCCAGTAACTGATATCGTGCGCCCTTCGGCAGTTGTAATAGTTGATGAGAGTGAGGCCACAACAGTGTCTCCCAGAGCACCGACCCCCAGATATGTTGTTCCAGCCGCTCTGCGTATCCAAATAATTGAATCGTTATCAGTAAAGGCCTTCTGGATGGAACCCGGATTGCGCCCATCTCTCCTGATTGGCGTCTGAGCAGCTTGGTTATCATCAAAACCTCGAGCAAGGGGATGCAGAATCATATACCATTCTGCCCCTGATGCCCTCAGCCAAAACCCTCCGATGCCGTCATTCTGTACTGGCGTAAAGCCCTCGCCCTGAGTATTCAGCTGCTCGTCGGTGATCAGCGGCCAGGAATCACAACCATCAAAGGATGCGCACATTTTCTGAAGGGGCGGGTTCAGCGATGGTACGGACACACTCATCAGTGCGGTATTGTCCGTGTACCCCATTATTGCAGGATACATGTTCAATGTATCTACTCTAAACGGCAGTGTATCACTCCAGACGCGCAGATGCTCATCGAACTTCCACAGGCGAGTTCCAGCATTGCCCTTCTGCTGACATGCCACTCCGCCAGCCGCGCGCCTGACGAATGTTGAGAACTCATAGTCGGCCATCTGTGGTATACCGGGTACTTGCCGGGCCAGCCATGCAGCGGTATCTACAATGAAGAGTCCACGTCCGCGCACTTCAAAAACGACAGACCCACTGCCATTAAACATTGTTGGCGTCGTTATCATCCGCAAAGGATCTCCGCGCTCACAGTAGATAGCTATTGGCGCTCGTGGTTGGCCGAGAGCCGCAATGGTCGCACATGCAAGAGCTACGGCGCGCATTAGCAATGGCATCATCCGGCGAAGTGGATGAACTTTAATCATTCGTGACTTTCTTCGATGGTAACTATTGGGCTCGTCTGACTCCGGCGGCGCATGGGGACGCAGCCAGATCTAGCAATGTCATATTATTCGTCCCTCGTGCAGCAGTTTTCCCGTTTCGGGCAGGTTTCGAGTTCTTCGCATGGACTTTGCGCACAGTTAGTACCCACTGAGCAATGCCATTCCTGTATCAGGTAAGGCCCATCAGCAGTTTGCCTCCAACGCATTTCATACCTGCAGCATTTATCACCACAGGCAACAATGCATCCTGTGGATTGATTAATTGTGACGCACTTGGGGGTAGACACAGTCCAACACCAAATCGCATCTACACTGGGTGGTATAACTCCTCCGTTCCAAGAGCTGTCATTATTCACCGGTCTCATCGTACAGAAAATGGCACCAAACGTCTTCATTGCATCAATGGCAGTAGGTTTAGCCCCATTAAAGCACACGCGACGAATCGTGGTTAACTGGTTTTGCAGCAAGCCTGAACATGTTGCCGGCAACAGAGGCGCAGCGTAAGCCACCTGGCTGCAGAACTAGAGCATAAATGCAGGCGGCGATTACGTTATGCGGAGTGGGGAGTGTAGTTGACATCACGCGATCCTATACAGGTGAGTAAAACAAGACGTGCAGTTTCGCAATTCGCCCGACCAAGCTGTGGCGTGCGAGGAATATTTGTTGTTAACGTGATGGCTATAATAACGCAGAAAGCTCCCAGCGCATCAGCGCTGGGAGCTTTCTTAGCAAAAAAAGACTTGGCGATTACCTACTCTTCCACACCAGTTCAGATGCAGTACCATCGGCGCAACGGGGCTTAACGACTCTGTTCGGAATGGGAAGAGGTGTGTCCCCCGCGCAATCATCACCAAGATGAAGATGTCAATCGGGCGAACCTGCCGTAGCAGGATCATCGAAGAGGTTGCTGCCGTGGGCGCAGATCACTCAGAAGAACTTTCAAGAGCAATCTCGTGGGCAGCCGCCGAGTCATGACGACACAGGCAGGCAGCCAGAGCATAGGAAGAACGTTTTGTTTCACAGCCAGGTTCGTGTGGGCTGTAGCCCGTAGGAACCATGGCCGAATGCGCCGAAACGCATGAATTGTATCAGCTTTGGCAGGTGTCGCCGGTTGGGCCAGCAGGGCATGAGCCCTGATCTGCCGCCGGACGAACACAACACACAAAGCAAGTCCTCGGACTATTAGTACCTCTCGGCTGCACACGTTACCGTGCTTCCACCTGAGGCCTATCAACCGGATCATCTCTCCGGGTCCT
>Ga0209985_10000054_pt1 | contig 122528 bp, 96 predicted proteins | sample NOAtaG_FD_187305 | JGI IMG/M metagenome (GOLD analysis project Ga0209985, IMG submission 187305) | Freshwater lake microbial communities from Lake Erie, under a cyanobacterial bloom - NOAA_Erie_Diel6S_1000h metaG (SPAdes) (version 2) | ecosystem: Environmental > Aquatic > Freshwater > Lake ... | reverse complement strand
CACAGGACAGTAGCTGATAAAAGTATTTCTAATAAAATTGCCGTAAGTGCGACGTACCCCAGGTATGGCAGCAGACCTCCTCCCTGTAAACATAATGGGAAAACCTGCTTTTTCATCCACACAAAGACTTTTGAGAAAATATACCCCGGCTACGCGACAAAAGGTACATACGCAAAAAAAGGTACAATGGATTTTTAAAAGGACCTTTTCCGGCCTGCAATGATTCCACCTCAGCGACGCTGGTGATTACTGCCCACTCCCATTACCAACTTCCGGATAGTGCGCCGATAGCAGCCTGCGTGCCAATCCACAAAGTACAAAAAAACACCGTTTAACCCCAAAAAACAACCGTTTTCTTAAAATACCCTGCCGAAGCCAATTGATAGTATCCGCTTTTTAAATCAAAACGCACAAAAAACCCAATTAGCCCACCACTCCCTAAATTATTGTGCACCAATATGTTCATTGACCCGTTTTTTGGTCAAAGCCGTTTTGAAGTGCCTGAAAAGTTTGCTTACCTTGCGCACTGAATCCGCTAAAGACCCATAATTTTTCCATGAAACACGATCACAAGGATCAGATCAATCATGTTCGTCCAAATTCTCGTTTGCTTGTTCTTTGACAGTATTTGAGTGGGGTTGCACAGTAGTCGTAGTTTAGTAGCTTTAGCGGAAGAGTACTTTTGCATGTTGTGTATGTGTTACGCACTGTACAACCCCACACCTCGTTAGAATCTCAATCTCAAAAGCTATATTTTGTGAAAAAAACGATCTTACTACTCACTACGCTCGTGCTTGCCGCAACCCATTTGCAGGCAAGGATTCTGTTCGTAAAGCCAGGTGGAAATGGCGACGGATCTTCCTGGGAAATGGCCTGTGGCAACCTCCAGCAAGCCCTTCAATCCGCAGTCGAAGGCGATGAAATCTGGGTCGCAAAGGGTTTGTACCTCCCTACCCAAAGCGCCGACCGCTACGCCGCCTTCTGCATCCCTTCAGGTGTAACCCTCCTGGGAGGTTTTGCCGGTAATGAAACCGATGCAAACTCACGCGATTTCACTTTGAACAAGACGATCTTATCCGGCGAAATCGGTCTGCCCGGCGATACCGATAACTCTTTCACCGTCGTTATTTTTTCCAATGTCAGTAATCAAACCAAGATTGACGGTTTCGAAATCACCGGAGGTAATGCCAATAATCCCTCTCAGATAAAGGATCCGTCCAACTGTGGCGGGGGCATTTTCAACAGTGCCGTAGCAGCCTCTTCCTCCCCCGTTATTGTCAATTGCCAGCTCAGGCGCAATAAGGCTTTCTTCGGCGGAGGTATCTTTAATAACGTCGAACAAGGCGGTGACTGTAGCTCCACGCAAATCCTCCACTGTGAATTCCTCCAAAATGATGCCAAACTCGAAGGCGGAGCCATGTATAACCGCGGAACCGAAGGCGGGTATTGCAACCTCATCATAAAAAACTGCAATTTCGAAGGCAACCAATCATTATATGGTGCAGGGATTTTCAATTTCGCCAGTAATAATGGAAAGACCTCCCCACTGATTGACAACTGCGTTTTCTCAGAGAATGGGGCAGGTATCCGTGCTTCTGCAATCTATAATCATAGCCTGGATACAGGACAATGCAGCCCTGAGATACTCCCAAACTGCCGTTTCGAAAATAATTCGGAAATGGTCGGTGGAAATATTGGCGGCAGCCCTGATCAACAGGACGACAAAAAGCAAAGCAAGAACAATAACCGCAACGTCATCATCCGCACCACACAGCAGGGTTCCTGCAATACAACAACTACGGATAACGATCGCCGCTGATTGACCTTGTCGCAACGGGCTGTCCATAGCAGCAGATTGGACATCACATCTTCATTCTGCTATGATGAACAACTGTTCCGACAAATCTATTGGCAAAAAGGTAGGCTGCCCAAATCCACATTTCCTCCTGTAAGGACAATCCCTACACGCTTCCCCTCGAAAATACCAGGGTTACAGCGTACAACAGCATAAGGTACAGCGCATGAAGGCTCGATGATGATCTTCATGCGCTCCCATATTATGCGCATCGCTTCGATAATCGCATCCTCCGATACGGTCAGGATATCGTCCACATGGGTACGGATAATTCCAAAGGTTTTATCCCCCAAAGTGGTACGGAGCCCATCTGCGACCGTATCTGTGGAGGGGTTCGTTTCAATCCGGCCACTGTGGAATGCCCGCCAGGCATCGTCCACCCTCTCCGGTTCGGCCCCGATAACCTTACATCCAGATGAAAAATAGCGGCAGCTCAATGCTGTACCGCTCAATAGCCCGCCCCCTCCAACCGGGGCCAGCACAAAATCCAGTGGACCGGCCGATTCGATCAGCTCTAATGCAGCAGTCGCCTGCCCGGCAATAACGTTATAGTCGTTATACGGATGGATGAAATGTGCACCTGTTCGCCGGACAGTCTCTTCAAGTGCCCTTTCCCTCGCTTCCTGCGTCGGGGCACAAAGGATGATTTCCGCCCCATAACCAGCAGTAGCTGCCTGCTTAATGGCAGGCGCATTGGCCGGCATGACAATATATGCAGGAATCCCCAGTATCTGTGCCGTCTTTGCCACCGCCTGGGCATGGTTGCCGGAAGAATGGGTAGCCAACCCCCGCGAGCGCCCGGCTTCAGAAAGCCGAATTCCCGCACTTGCAGCTCCCCGCATTTTAAATGCCCCGATTTTTTGGAAGTTCTCGCATTTAAAAAAAAGGGAAGCACCCGCCATCCCATCCAACGTTGAGGAAGTCATTACCGGCGTCCTGTGGATCATCGCCCGGATCTGCTCCGCCGTTTCCAAAATATCCGTTTTACCCGGAATATCCGTCAAAGGTATCAGGCCCATATCGCAATAAATTATACCAGACCTGGTACCATGGATCGGCACGGGCTGAAAATGGCTCTTATTCCCCCATACCATGCTTTTTCCGGTCGCAACAAGTCTATTGAAACAAATTATTCAGCTCCGTTTAAAAAGTTATACATTTTTCCAGGATAAAACCTCACTGAAGTGCTCTGACCCTTCGGAAAAAAATTGGGAACGTATTCAAGGGCTATAGATTGAAGACAAGCACTTCACCGAGCCCGCTGTGCTTGCGGAATCACGCGCCATCCTCCCAAAGCCCCGCCCGGGGCGACAGAGCGACACCTCTTCATCGAAAAATGTGCAGTCTTTCTAACAACCCCGCTAAAATAATCAATATTTTGAAAATGCGGCATTAGCCGGGCGACGGGGTGAAAAGGCTGGAAGCTACCTTATATGTCGTTTTGGCGCTTTATATACAATATACAATGCTGCCGTAAAAGTCTTTTACCCCCTGCAATGACAAAGCTCATAGATATGCTTTGCATTTTGCATTGAAAAAGAGGTCTTTTTAAGTTAATATGCAGAAAAAAGGGCAATATGGAAATCCTTTCAAGGAAAACACTCGGGCAATTCCACAAAGACCTTCGCTGGTCAACGCGGATATATGTACTCATAGCAGTCATCCTCGGCGTGGGCGCATTTGTCCTGGGGCTATGGGGAGCGTATCGGGCCATCGCGATGGTGCTCGCCATAGGGCTGGTGTTGTTTGCAGAATTTGTCGCCCTCGCGTTCCAGCGCCATGCAGGAATATGGCGTATCATCGCCTGGAGCGTTGCTCTGATACTCGCTGCCCTATTACTGATCGGATGGCAGCATTGATAAAAATCATTTCCGGCCATGACAAGGGTCATCCGCCATTGAGGGGGTATGCTGTAATTTGTGGGCCGCAAGGCAAGGGTTTTTACCTGCGGCTGCAAAACACTTTTAATTATTCGGGTGATTTTAGGGAATATTGGAGCATCCCCCGCGGATGCTCTTTTTTTTTTACCTTAGCATCACCATAAAAACAGGTGTATTAGATCTTGTTGCGACAGCATCATCCTGCGGTAGAAACGGCTTTTTTTCGCCCACACTACGTTGGACCACCGCAACAAATCTATGATGTGCGGCACTGCCGAAAGATGTATTTTACCCTAAACCAGATTGATATGGCGCGTCCTGATTTCAGTGCTTTACCGCTTGATTTAAGCCTTAGCGGCCACTCCCTCCCTGCCGGACAAGGCGCCTGGGAAACTGCCGAACAGATTCCAGTACCACCCCGGTTTTCCCCTTCAGATCTGCCCGGACTGCAGCACCTGGGATATGCCGCCGGCCTGCCGCCTTTTCTGAGGGGCCCTTACAGCACGATGTATGCTGTGCGCCCATGGACGATCCGGCAATATGCGGGTTTTTCTACAGCAGAAGAAAGCAATGCCTTCTACCGCCGCAACCTCGCACAAGGGCAGAAGGGTCTCTCCGTCGCATTTGACCTGGCCACCCATCGGGGCTACGACTCCGACCACGAGCGGGTAGCTGGCGACGTAGGTAAAGCCGGTGTTGCTATTGATTCCGTCGAAGATATGAAAATCCTGTTCGACCAGATCCCCCTTGGTGAAATGTCCGTCTCCATGACGATGAACGGTGCAGTTATCCCAATTATGGCGTTTTACATCGTAGCTGCGGAAGAGCAAGGCGTAGCCCCTGAAGCGCTGAACGGGACAATTCAAAACGACATCCTCAAGGAATTTATGGTGCGTAATACTTACATCTACCCCCCTGCACCTTCGATGCGTATCATCGCCGATATTTTCGCTTATACCTCCAGGCACATGCCTAAGTTCAATTCCATCAGTATAAGCGGCTATCACATGCACGAAGCAGGCGCACCTGCCGATCTTGAACTCGCCTATACCCTAGCCGATGGCCTTGAATATCTACGCGCAGGCAGTGGAACGGGGCTCGATATAGATGATTTTGCCCCACGCCTCTCCTTTTTCTGGGCAGTTGGCATGAACCATTTTATGGAAATCGCAAAAATGCGGGCAGGACGTCTCCTCTGGGCATACCTCGTCAAGCGCTTTGCCCCTAAAGACCCTAAATCCATGGCCTTACGTGCCCATTGCCAAACTTCTGGATGGAGCCTCACCGAGCAGGACCCTTACAACAATATTACCCGCACCACCATCGAGGCATTAGCTGCCGTGCTTGGCGGCACACAGTCTCTTCATACCAACTCCCTCGACGAAGCGATTGCGCTGCCGACAGATTTTTCTGCTAAAATCGCACGCGATACGCAGATCTTCCTACAGCAGGAAACCGGAATAACCCGTACCATTGACCCCTGGGGCGGCGCTTATTACACAGAATACCTGACCGATCAACTGCTTCGTCGTGCCTGGGGGCACCTACAGGAAATAGAAGCCCTGGGGGGGATGGCGAAGGCGATAGAACAGGGCCTGCCGAAGCTGCGCATCGAAGCTGCGGCAGCGCGCAAACAGGCGCGCATAGATAGTGGCAAAGATTATATCGTAGGTGTAAATGTCTATCCCCTCGGGCACGAGGATCCGATGGATATCCTTGAAGTAGATAATACGGCCGTTCGCGAGGCCCAGCTCAAACGCCTCCAGGCAGTGAAAGCCCAGCGGGACGGCAAAGCAGTCGAAACGGCATTGGAAGCCCTCTTCCATTGCGCTCAAAGCGGAGAAGGCAACCTATTGGAGCTTGCGGTAAACTGTGCCCGAAAAAGGGCTACCTTGGGAGAAATCTCCTTCGCTCTGGAAAAGGCTTTTGGCAGATTTACCCCTGCAATCCGTTCTATATCCGGTGTCTATTCCAGCGAAATGGCGCAAAACGACGATGATTTCCTTCAGGCTAAGACCCTTGCCGATGCTTTTGAAGCACTCGAAGGACGCAGGCCCCGGATTATGATCGCGAAACTCGGGCAGGACGGCCACGACCGGGGCGCAAAAGTCATCGCGACCAGCTTCGCCGATTTAGGATTCGATGTGGATATCGGCCCATTATTTCAAACCCCTGCAGAAGCAGCGCGCCAGGCTGCCGAAAACGATGTCCACATCCTCGGCATTTCCTCTCTGGCAGCAGGCCATAAAACCCTGGTGCCACAAACAATTGAGGCATTGGAAGCACTGGGCAGGAAGGATATCCTCGTCGTCGTAGGCGGCGTCATCCCTCCGCAGGACTATGCGTTCCTTTTCTCCAAAGGGGTAGCTGCCATTTTTGGGCCGGGAACTAAAATCTCCAGGGCTGCAAAGCAGCTCCTGGAGATTTTAATGCGTAGCGAAGGGGAAGACAGGTAAAATGAAATGTTTTATTGAGGTTGTGTAGAAAGCCCCCGGCATATTCTTTGACCGCTTGCGCCGCCGAAAAATATTTTTTCGAGATGCTGAAGGCGGCAAAAGTCTTTTACACAACCCCACAAACACCTATTAGACAGGTGCTTTGGATAATGCCAGCCCGAGCACCTCTTCCATAGTCCCTACATAGTGGAATTGGACGCCCTTGATATAATCCGGGTTGATTTCTTCGATATGTTTGCGGTTAAATTTACTCAGGATAACTTCCCGCATACCTGCCCTTTTGGCAGCCAGGATTTTTTCCTTGATTCCACCTACCGGGAGTACCTTTCCCCGCAGGGTTATCTCTCCTGTCATAGCCGTGAAAGGCCGCAGCGGTTTACCCGTGAACAGTGAAGCCAGTGCGGAAAGGATAGTAATTCCGGCGGAGGGTCCATCTTTTGGGATTGCACCTTCGGGAATATGGATATGGATGTCCTGTTTATCCAGGGTTTGTGGATCTACGCCGATTACTGCACTATGAGCCTTGAGGTAGCTAAGGGCCGTGCTGGCCGATTCTTTCATTACCTCGCCGAGGTTACCGGTGAGCGTCATTTTACCACTTCCATTGCTCAGACTGGACTCTACGAAAAGGATTTCGCCCCCGACATTCGTCCAGGCCAGGCCGATGGCGACACCGGGCGGCTGAGCTTCCTGATAAATCCCTGCAATAAAATTAGGGGGTCCAAGGATAGGCTCGACATCGTCCACAGTGAGTACAGGGTTATAGGTTTCCTGTGTGGCCACCTGCCTTGCGATACGCCGCATCACTGCCCCGATCTGCCTGTTGAGCGAACGGACGCCCGATTCACGGGTATAATCCTCAATAATTTTTTGGATCACCTTATTGCTCAATTTCACATGACCAGCCTGGAGCCCGTGTGCTTTAATCTGCTCGGGAACGAGGTGTCGCCTGGCGATTTCGATTTTCTCCTCTGTGGAATACCCACTGATTTCGATAATCTCCATGCGGTCCAGCAAAGCTGGTTGAATGGAAGAAAGGCCATTTGCGGTAGCGATAAACAACACCTTGGACAGATCGTATTCCAGCTCGAGGTAGTTATCGTAGAAGGAGCTGTTTTGCTCCGGGTCGAGTACCTCGAGTAAAGCGGAAGAGGGGTCTCCCCGAAAATCACGCCCTACCTTATCAATTTCATCCAGGATGAAGACCGGGTTGCCGGTACCCGCCCGTTTGACCGATTGCAGGATTCGGCCTGGCAGTGCCCCGATATACGTTTTGCGATGGCCCCGGATTTCGCTTTCGTCGTGAAGGCCGCCGAGCGACATCCGGACGAATTGCCTGTTCAGCGCATTGGCGACAGAGCGCCCCAGGGAAGTTTTCCCGACCCCGGGCGGTCCGACCAGGCAAAGGATAGGCGCATCGAGATCCCCTTTCAGTTTGAGGACGGCGAGATGCTCGATGATGCGGTCTTTCACTTTTTCGAGCCCAAAATGGTCTTTATCAAGGAATTTCCGCACCCTTTTCAGGTCATAGTTATCTTTGCTGAAGGAATTCCAGGGCAGGTCCAGGAGGAATTCCAGGTAGGTCACCTGGATTGAGTATTCGGCTACCTGAGGGTTCATGCGCTGTAGCCTGCCGATTTCCCGATGGAAATGGGCCTCTGCCTCTGCCCCCCATTTTTTCGTAGAAGCCTTGGTCAGTAATTTTTGGATTTCTTCCTCCTGAGGGTTTTGCCCGAGTTCTTCCTGGATTGTCTTCAGTTGCTGGTTGAGGAAATAATCCCTTTGTTGTTTCTCCAGGTCCCCGCGCACTTTCATCTCGATTTTGTCCTTCAATTCCAGGAGTTGGAGCTGGGTATGCATTTCGCGCAGGATGAGGTCTGCCTTATCGCGCAGGCTGTCCATTTCCAGAATATACTGTTTGACCTCGATTTTGGTGTTGAGGTTGGAAGCGATAAAATTGAGGAGGAAGTTGGGGTCGTTGATACTGCGCAACATCACCATTGCCTCCGAGGGGATATTGGGGGAGAGTTCGATGATTTTTTTTGCCAGGTCCAGTATAGTAGAGATTAGTGCCTCGAATTCGAGGGAATCTGCCGGAGTTGTTTGCTCGAGTGTTTCGATTTTACCTTCCAGGTGGGGGTTCTGCCGGGTAATTTCCCTAAGGCGGAAGCGTTTCTGCCCCCGCAGGATTGCGGTGGTCGTACCATCGGGCATCCGCAGTAATTTGAGTACACGGGCAATACTGCCGATCGAATACAGGTCTTCCGCACCGGGGTTTTCCACCTCCACATCGCGCTGCGAGAGTACCCCGATGAGGCGGTTGGTGCTATAGGCTTTTTGGATCGCCCGGATTGACTTATCTCGGCCAACCGTGATTGGGATGACAATTCCCGGGAAGAGCACGGTATTTTTCAGCGCCAGGAGTATCATTTGATCGGGATAGGGCTCCTGGGTGTTGAAATCGCCCTCTTCTTCTACAGAAAGCATCGGGAAGAAATCACCGCCCTCATCCTCGATATCCCTGGAACTGAACATTTCTTCGAACATATTTTCTTTATTTATCATATCATTTAAACGGAGTTAAGCAATAAACCCGGAAGCAAGTCGGAAGACCGTCACCTAAGTGGCCTGTAATTCATTGAGACAGCGGAGCTGAGGCCTCTGCAAAGCACATAGGACAGCGCAGTACAAAGCGCGAGGCAATTCCACCCCCTACACTGCCGGATTGTCAGTATTTTACATAGAAAAAAGCCGGATAAAAACAGGTCAAGATTCGTGCCATATATAGAACAAGCGGAAAATGGCAATACAAGTGGTCAAATCCTCCAAAAGGAACGACAAAAAGGCAGATAACCGAAAGCGATACGATAAGTTATGCCAAAGCCTCCTCCAGCCCCTGCGGCATCTCTGCCATTTGGGTATCCGGCGCCTCGTCCTTTTCGATTTTGAGGTTATCAATAATAAAGTCCTGACGTTCGGGGGTATTTTTGCCCATGTAATATGCCAGGATTTCGTCCAATACGGTATTCTCGTTGAGCAAAACGGGTTCGAGGCGAATATCTTCACCGATAAAAGCGCTGAACTCATCGGGGGAGATTTCGCCCAGGCCTTTAAAACGGGTAATTTCCGCTTTGCCACGGAGCATTTTGACCGCAGCCTGTTTTTCTGCTTCGCTATAGCAATAGAATTTCTGTTGCTTGTCGCGTACCCGGAAAAGTGGCGTTTGGAGGATGTAGAGATGGTTATTGCGCACCAATTCGGGGAAAAACTGGAGGAAGAAGGTCAGGAGGAGCAGGCGGATGTGCATCCCGTCCACATCCGCATCGGTGGCAATAACGATCCGGTTATAGCGGAGGTCTTCGAGACCGTCTTCGATATTTAGGGCATGCTGCAGAAGGTTGAACTCTTCATTTTCGTAAACGACTTTTTTAGTCAGGCCGAAACAATTGAGCGGTTTACCGCGGAGGCTGAAGACTGCCTGGGTCTGGACGTCGCGCGATTTGGTGATGGAGCCGCTTGCCGAGTCGCCCTCGGTAATAAAGAGGGTAGTCCCGAGGCGCAATTCATCGGACACTTTTCGGTTGGAATCGTTGAAATGGATGCGGCAATCGCGCAGTTTTTTATTGTGCAGATTGGCCTTTTTAGCGCGTTGGTTGGCCAGTTTTTGAATATCGGCAATTTCTTTTCGCTCGCGTTCCGACTGCAGGATACGTTTTTCCAGCGCTTTAGTCGTCTCGGGATGCGTATGGAGGAAGTTGTCCAGATGTTTTTTGATAAAATTACCCATGAAGGTCCGGATAGTCTCTCCTTCCGGCGACATGTGGGTAGAGCCCAGCTTCGTTTTCGTCTGGGATTCAAATACCGGCTCTTCCACCCGTATGCTCACGGCGGCGACGATCGAGGTCAGGATGTCCCGCCGGTCAAATTTTTTAAAAAACTCCTGGACTGTTTTCGCTACTGCTTCTTTAAAAGCATTGAGGTGCGTCCCGCCCTGCGTTGTATTCTGTCCATTCACAAAAGAGTAGTATTGCTCGCCGTAATGGTTACCGTGGCTCATGGAGATTTCGATATCCTCTCCCTTCATGTGGATGATCGGGTAGCGCAATACCTCGTTGCGGGTCTTGCGCTCGAGGAGGTCGAGCAGGCCGCGTTTCGACTGGATGACCGTTCCGTTATAGTTAATTTTAAGCCCTGCGTTGAGGTAGGCATAATTCCAGAACTGTGCCTCCAGATGCTCTTTCCGGAAGCGGTAATTTTTAAAAACAGCCGCATCCGGATGGAAACAGATCAGCGTCCCGTTGGGCTCTGCCGATTGCTGGAGTTTATGGTCGGTTACGAGCTCGCCCTGCTTAAATTCGGCCATTTTCATCTGGCCTTCCCGGAAAGACTTCACCTGGAAGCTGGAGGACAAGGCGTTGACCGCTTTGGTACCTACGCCATTGAGGCCAACCGATTTTTTGAACGCCTTGGAATCGTACTTTCCACCCGTATTGATCTTCGAAACACAATCCACTACCTTACCCAGCGGGATACCCCTGCCAAAGTCGCGGATCTCGGCTTCCTGCTCGTCCACATGAACTTGGATTTCCTTGCCAAAACCCATGACGTGCTCATCTATTGCATTGTCAATCACCTCCTTAATCAATACATAAATACCGTCGTCACTGGAGGTGCCGTCCCCTAATTTGCCGATATACATGCCCGGCCGCAGGCGGATGTGCTCCCTCCAGTCCAGAGAACGGATGTTGTCTTCGGTATAATTGTTTTGCTGGGTCATATTGCGGAATAAAAATTTTAAACTTTCCTTAAAATCAATTTTTTTCGGCATAGAGCCGAAAAGTTCAATACCTTTGCGCAAAGATAGCTGAATTTTTAATCCCAAACAACAATTTGTTTAAAAAGCCCATGCAAGGAAGACCAAAATCAGAGCGCCTGTTCCGTCACCCGGCGATGCGTTTGCTCGAACGGGCTGTTTTGCGGGATTTGCTGCTGCAGTTCGCAGCAAGCCTGGGCCTCTTTACTTTGGGTGCATACATTGCCTATCATACTTATGCCGATAACCTCCCGCTCATGGTCATCGGCCTGGCTATTGTTCTGATCGCGGGCAAACTGCTCGAATATTCCGCACGGAACCTCCGCAAAGGACGCAACCGCCTGCTACAGGTGCTTCGGGAACAACCCCTGCAGGTCGTATGGGTCTATTCAGTTGTATTGGAACGCGTTCCCTTTGGCATATATTTCTTCCGTACCGCTACCATGTTTTTTAAAATGGATGATGGTACCGAGCTGAGCGTGCACCTCCCATACCGCCATCTGCGCACCGTATCGCATTTTCTCAACCGCCTCCTCCCCCACGCTACTTTCGGTTATACTTCAGACCGGGACTATGCCTACCGGGTCAGCCCGGCACGCCTGCGGCGGGAAGATTGGAAGGATACCCTGAACGGATAATATCATGGACAGACGTCACTTTACCCATCGCCTGGGCTGGGCAAGTGCCCTCATGCCCCTACTGGCAGCCTTCGCACCCCGGCACCAAACCAATGAACAAATATCCAAGCCTGCAATCAAGCCCGCCCGTCTGCGCCCCGGCGATAAAGTAGGACTAATTACGCCGGGTAGCTATATCCCCGAGCGGACATTGGAAAAAGCAGTCAATAATATCCGCTCCCTAGGCTTCAACCCCATACTCTCCCAAAATATCCGCGCCAAAAAAGGCTATATCGCCGGAACTGACGAACAAAGGCTATCCGACCTGCACTCCATGTTCTCCAACCCGGATATCCGTGCGGTATGGTGTGCGCGCGGAGGTTATGGCTGTACCCGGCTACTCCCGCATATTGACTACGAACTCATCCGCCGCAATCCAAAAGTTTTTATCGGCTACAGCGATATCACCGCTTTACACCTCGCAATCCACCAAATGACCGGCCTGATTTGTTTCCATGGCCCTGTAGGTGGTTCGGATTTTACAGAATACTCGGTCGGCCACCTTAAGGCGGTTCTCGTCGAAGGCCGTGCCCCCTATACCATCAAGACGATAGAAAGCCATGGGACGGTGAAATATCCAGCCCTTTATGCCTCGCAGGTCCTCCGCCCCGGGCGGGTACGCGCACCTCTCTTTGGGGGCAACCTCTCATTGCTGGCCGCTTTGGCCGGCACACCGTTTGCTTTTGATGCCAGCGGCAAACTGGTCTTCATGGAGGATATTGACGAAAAACCCTACCGCGTGGACCGTATGCTGACCCAGTTGCGGCAATCGGCTAAGCTCGATAAGGCCGCAGGATTCGCCCTGGGGATCTTCAATGGTTGTGTGCCCGAGCCCGGCGACGAATCGCTTACCCTCGCCGAGACAATCGCCGACCGATTCAGCGATATCCGCCGACCAGCAGTCTATGGCCTTACTTTCGGCCATATCGCCAACCAGTGTACCCTGCCTATCGGCCTCGAAGCAGAGCTCGATGTACAAGCCCTTACGATCACCCTTACGGAAGCCGCTGTCTCCTGAGGATGCTCCTGTTTCCGTACACCTCCCATCCTGCACACTATATCCCCTGACCCGCCCAGAAATCGTAAAGTGTCATCTGCCTAAGCCGGTAATGGGCCTCCCAATAGCGCCGAAGGGCACTGAAGTACGCTTTCTGGGCAATATCTTTTTCCGCCAGCGCTATGTTCAGATCGGTCAAAGTTAGCTTACCCGCATGATATTGTTCAAGCGCAAGACGATAGCGCTCCCCCCCGATCCTGTTGCCTGCCCGCGCAAACCCAATGTTCGACCGCAATATCTCCAGCGCTTTTACCTGATTGACGATCTGCAAACTTAGGGTACTTTCCTCCTGAACAATACTGTAAGCAACAACTTGTGCGTTTGCGGAAGCTAAACCCTCCCTGGCCCTGGCGCGGCCCCAATCTATAACAGGTACGAAAAAGGCCAACCCGAGCCGTTGCCGGTCCTTAAGCGGGGAAAAAACTTCGGGCAGGCGTTCTCCAGCCCCGTTGAACCCCAGCGTCACCTGCAGATTGACCTGCAAACGGGAACGTTGGGCTTCTTCAATATCGCGGGCGGCTTCCAGCTTCCTGCGCTCAAACTCTACAAACTCTGCCCTGTGCTCCCGTGCCATCTGTATCGCCAGGGCAGTATCAACAGACTGCTCCGGGATAGCCTCGGGGACGATCAACGTATAAGCATCGCCGTTGGGGGTGCCAAGGAATACCTGCAGTTGAAGTAGCGCGCTCTGTAGGTCGGCATTCGCCTCCTGGATACCCTGCGAAGAATGTAAAACCTGCATCTCAACTTGCAGAAGCTTTTCCCGCGTAGTGGTCCCCAGGGCAATGCGCTGTTTTTCAATGTCATGGATTAAGCGGTTGTTCTCGAGATTGAGGCCTGCAATACGCACTGCTTCACGGGCCTCCACCACATCAAAAAACAACTGTACTGCCTGCAAGGCTACTGCTTCCATCTGAAATTTGTACAATTTACCAGCTTCCTCCAACTTCATCGGCTCTATCTGCCGCGACCATTTAAACGGGTTAAAGGCAAAAAGTGGCTGCTCGAGGGCAAGGCTAAGCGGTGTTCCGCTGTAAAAGACCCTCCCCCGGTCGAAATCGTCAAAACGGGTCATGTCGGCCCGGAGAGATACCCTGCCCCCGGTACCGGCAAGAACCTGGCTGAGACTCAGCCCCATCTGGGCATTGTTCTGGGCACGAGGCAAAAAACGGATGCCGCCGTCGGGTTGCCGAACCTCCAGAAAATCCCGGCTGTACATCGGCAACCCCGCCTCTATACCTAATTGTGGACGCAGCGCAGCACGGAAAGCCTGCCAATGGTAATATTTATTTTCCCGGATATTTTCCGCAACTTTCGCCGCAACAGACTGCCGCTGGGCCAACCCAACCGCATCCGCAAGCGTTAGTGCCGGCTGTGCAATAAGGGTGAAAGGAAAAAATAAACTCGCCCAGAAAAAATATCGCATACACATATAACTGGAATTTTGAAATGGTCAAAAAAGTGGCCCCCCTTACTTTTTCACAATAGCCGTAAAAAGCAGTGGGATAAACCAGGAAGTAAAAAAAGTTCCCGCAGTGAGGCCGCCAATCACAACCAGGGCAAGCGGCCTTTGAAGTTCAGAGCCTATCCCGCTGGTAAAAAATACCGGCACCAATGCCAGACAGGTCGTCAGGGTAGTCATGAGCATAGGTTTGAGGCAAATGACGCCCGATGATTCCACTGCTTTTTCAAGTGCCAACTTTTCGGAATATCCTTTGGCCCTGAAATCCGCCCACAGTTGCCGAATGACTTCGACTTTAAGAATAGGATCGTCAATGATAATCCCGAGTACGACAACAAGCCCAATGGCCGCCATGATATTCAGTGAAGCGCCGCTGATATATACCAGCCAAAGTGCTCCTGAAATCCCAAAAGCGAGCGCGCTCATGATCGCCAATGGTAAAAGGACATGGTCAAACTGAAGGGCAAGGATGAAATACAGCAGTACGAGCGTGAGCAGAAAGATTTTCCCGAGTGCGAAAAGATTTTCCCTGGATTCAAAATACCTACCTGTAAATTGGGCATCCAGGCCATGATGTTGTGCCCATGCGAGGATTTTTTCCTTCGCAGATCCCATGTTCCGGTCACTGCCCTCATACTTTAAGGAAAAATAGCGCCCCGATTTATCCGCAGTAATATGGGCAGGAGCTTCCCGTTTGGAATACCGCAGAAAATGAGACAGCGGCAGTACTTGTCCACCAGGGGTTAGAATCCCTTCTTCCATCAGCGCTGGCAATCCCCCTTCTGCCGGCTGTAGGTAAAGCTTTGCGTCCGCTTTACCAAAACCGCTCACCAGTATCCCGCCAGTGCCTGTTAAAATGCCGATCCTCCCGGCTACCGCTGCTCCCGAAAGCCGGTGAAGGGCCATCCTTTCCATATCCAGATGCAGCGAAATACCTGCTTCCGTTTCCGTTCCCAGGCCGGGACGAAACTCCTCCAATGGAAAATCCCTGAGCGCAGATCGTACTTGATCAGAAGACCATCCCTCCGAACCAGCGTCTAATGCCCTGAGCCGAACCTCAAAAAATGGCTGCTGGCTTGAAAATACCTGGTTGAGCGCATTCGGCCCCGCTTCAAAACGGAAACCCGCACGCGGATAATGCTGTCTTATCCAGGAGCGAACCTCTGCATCAAGGACCCGCCGATCCGTACTCCGGCTACATGTATAATATACCTGAACTTGCCTGGAGGTCTGTGCCTGCGCAGTAAGGGCAAATTGCACCGGGCCCACTTCCGCCTCCCGGTATGCAGAGTATCGGGTAATCAAGGTGTCAAGGGCCCGAAAACGACGCAGGTTCTCCGATGCTGAAATGGGCTCCCGCCAGTCTATGCCCAGCAAGGTATCTTTCTGGTCCATTTCAGGCAAACCTTCCACGCGAATACCCCGAAACGCCCAGGCTGCGGATAATACAAATACAATGGCCAAAACAACGAAAACCCCTTTCCTCGCGAGTACTGCCGAAATAAAAAGGTGGTACACTCCAAGAAGCCATTTGAAACATGTGGTGTCCTTCGGAGTATTGGAAAAACCAGCTCCCAGTACCCCCCTGCAAAGCAGCGGCACCAAAATAAATGCAACCAGTAAAGATACCCCAAGGGAAAGCGATAACGCAACGGCCTGGTCAAAAACCAGCATGCCGGAGATGCCCGGCAACAAGATCAACGGCGCATATACCGCAACCGAGGTAAGGGTCTGGCCCAGTACGGGTACAAACACCCCCTCCGCACCTTCCGAACATGCCAAAGAAAGTGCCTTCCCCTTTTTTATTTTACGGGAAATCGCGTCCAGGACGATGATCGAGTGATCAATCAGCATACCGACCCCCAGCGCAAGCCCGGAAAGGGAAATAATGTTCAGGCTTATCCCACAACAACGGAACAGCGCAAAGGTGATTAATAAACTCACCGGAATGGTGAGGCCCAATACCAGCCCGAGGGAAAGGTTCCCAATAAACAGGAAAAGGATCAGTATGGATAGCAAGGTGCCATAAGCAATGACCTGGTATAAATTCCCTATGCCGGCATTAAGCAAAAGCGACTGGTCGCGGGTAAGCTCAAACGATGCCTCCGGATGTGCCCGTTGCAGCTCCCCGACAACTTCCCGTATCCTTGGCGCCACTTCATCCATCCGTGCGGCTGCCTGTTTTCGGATTTGAATTGCGACCGCCTGCTTCCCATTGTAAAGATGGTATCCCGTCGAAGGACGCTCCCCACCGGATATATCCGCCAGCCTGGACAAGGGCATATAAGCACCCGGACCCACTTGTACGGGAATTGACCCAATATCTTTTATGTCGCTACTGGTACTTGCCAGGTGTACAAAATAGCGGTAATGACCGTCCTTCACCGAAAATGTCCCGAATTCCTGATCCAGGCCGCGAATGGTCTCCTGGATCTGGTCTTCGCTTATCCCCAGGGTATACAATATTTCCCTTTTAGGCGAAATCAACCATACGTTCGTATGAAGGCCGTTCAAATCTACCATAGAAACCCCGGGAATCTGCTCCAGTTTCCTGCGGATTACCTGGTCGGCAAGGGCAGATACCCGTACGATATCTCCTTTCTCTTTCGGAACGACCTGTAAACGCAATATCGGGATATCCGAAGTATTCGACCGGATCAATAAGGGACGGGGCATCTCACGGGGCAAATTACCCAGTACCCGGTCAATTCGCTCGTTTAGTTCCAGACAGGCCATATCCATGTCTGTACCGTACTCGAAACCAAGGGTCAAAAAACCCTGGTCTTCTGAAACCACACTTTCAGCGTACTTTAACCCCCCTGTATGAGCCAGGGCCTCGCGCAACGGGGCCATCGCCAGGTTTTCCAGCACCTCGGCAGACGACTTCTCAAGATGTATTTGCACCGTCACCTGCGGAGCTTCGATATCGGGCAATAAGGATACCGGCAGGTCGAATAAGGCAACCACCCCCAATAAAACGGCAAGCAAACTACTGAGCAGGACTGCAACCGGCCGTTGCAATAATGCGGCGATCATTGCCCGACCAGATCAGAAGTGGACCGGATCGGTACTACTGCCGCCTGATGTGCCAGCTGGACATGATTGGAGATAATCACCTCATCCCCGACAGAAACCCCCTCCAGGATTTCCAACCATTCGCCGTTCTCTGCTCCGAGACGCACATAGTTCCATTTTGCACGACCTTTTTCAACAGTAAAGACCACAGGACGGTCATCGCGCAGCACCAATGCCTGCCGTGGGACAAGAATCCCCTGCTGCTGCGGGACGGGTATTTTGGCGAGGGCATTCATTCCGGGAAATAAGCCTTTCGTATCTTTTAAGCGCAGGTACACTTTTACCAGCGCGTCGGCACCGACCTGAGGATCTATTGCTTCGAGTACCGCATAGCGGGGTTGTTGGGGACTGGCAACCGGATGTATCCAGGCTGGCATGCCAACCCTCAAACGGGAAAGATCCGTTTCGGGTATGCGGCCCTCCAGGAAAAGATGTTCCGGGTCATAGATACGAAATAATTCCTGTCCGGGAAGCAGTGTCATCCCCCGCACCACGGCCACCTCGGATAAAATACCATCCACCGGAGCCTTTATCCTGGCGAGGTCCATCTCCAGCTCAACCTCGCGCAGGTCAATTTCCAACCCGGTCAACCCTGTCGAGATCCGTAGCTTTTGGCGCACCTCCTCCGCTTCCTGGGGGCTTTTCTCTTTTAGCAGCGCCGCATAACCCAGGCACTGACTCTCGTACTCTTTTTGTGCGTGAAAGACGTGTGCCATAAGCCGTTCCCTGCGCAGTTCCATCGCCGCCGTTCCCACTGTTGCCAGTATTTCCCCTTTTTTTACCCTAAGTCCATTCCTTGCCATACAGGACTCTACCTGCCCGCCCGCCTGGGCGCGAATCTGTTCTTCATATCCCGACCGTATTTTCCCCCTCGCCTGGATGGGGAAGGTCAATATTCCTAATTTTACCTGGGAAGTACGCACTTCAAAGGTACCTTCCATTTTCATCCCTTTGCCCGGAATATAGCTGGTCGCCTGGGGGGGGTCGGTGCAGCACTCCAAAAAAAAGGCCGTACCAATTAACAGGGTAAAAATGCGCTTCATGAGGTCAGTTTTTAATTGTTTAGATAAGAAATTGCCAGTAAAAAAGTACGATACACGTATTATAACGGGGTTGTGTAATTGGGCTTCGTGCCCAAAAAACCACCGCAAGGGTAAAAAAACGATGCCCACCCCCGATAATCTGGTCGCAACTACCCACATTTATAGCTTCTCCCTTTTCCACATCAATACAGGCACAACTGCGAAAAACGCTACCAGCGACATCACAAGGCCTGCAATTGTACCGACAGATAAGGCAGACCAGAAAGGGACCTCCCTCCCGGCTACCAGAAAAGGAATAAAACCACAGATTGTAGAGGAAACTGTCAGTAAGATGGCGCCAGAGCGTCGGAATACGACTTTTATCAGTGTTGTCCCAAAATTGCCCTGTTTACCACGGGCATGCTCCAGGTCTTGCAAAAGAAAGATTACCGCATTTACAGAAATCCCCCCTAGCAAAACAAAAGCGGCAATACCCCCATGGTCAAAGCCATAAAACCCTGCCCCAAATACGACGAAGATGCCAATAAATGAAACCGGGAGTGCCAAAAGCACAAGCAACGGCTTCCAAAGACTTTCAAAGAGAACGGCACACAGAAAAAAGTTGATGCAGGGCAACAACAACAGTAAAAGCATCCAGCCCTTCACTGTTTTTGCACGTATGCTTTCCTCCCCGCTCTCAATCGTGAAACCGGGAGGTAAACCCCTGCGAATATCTTCCAGTACCGCTTTATTCAGCGCATTCGCCTGTTCGTAATCCCCGATATACTCATATCCAATGACACGGATATATTGACGGTTTTCCCGGTAAATCGCATTATTTGCCTTACGCAACTCCAGCCTCCCCAGTTCACTCAGGTAAACGGCCCTGCCATCAGGAAGTAGCAGTGGCCGATGGATAAGGGAATACAAGTCCAGGGGAATACCGGGCCCCAGCCTTACGGCCAAAGTGCCGCCCAGATGTTCAATATGGAAAGCAGAAGCCGCTGTTTCGGTCTGCACCACTGAAGCCAGAGCGGCAGCGTCTATCCCGTGTACAGCTAATTTCTGCGGGGCCAGCACAAAACGCCATTCTTCGAGCGGCCGGTCGTTCCAGGCCTGTGCCATGTCGGTACGAATGTGAGCAACGCGCATATTTCTGCCCAAAAAAGCTGCAGTAATTTCTGCCTGACGAACAATTTCCCGATAGTCGTATCCTTTGATGATCAGCTGTGTAGCTGTTATCTGCGCAGCAAAAAGGGAGCTGTTGAAAGAAGCACCCTGACCAAAAATACCCCATTGTACCCCACTAAAAGCCTGGGCAAGCCGCTCTACCTCTGCTTGTACCTGCAAGGGTAAACCATTCTTTTCAGCTTCTGGAGAAAAATGTACGATGATCTCCCCAAACCGGCCATCATGTACCACCGTATAAAAGCCGGCAAGGCCATTAAAACCGGCGAGTAGTGCCTCCATGCGGTACATGATCGCATTGACCTGTTCCAGGGTATGGTACTGTGGCAATTCGGCACGGATAAAAAGGGCCGTGGGCAAGGGTGCCTTGAAAATACTTGCCTCCTGCAGCTTCGTGGCAAACCGCGTCAGTGTACCGCCCAGAAAGGTTTCCAAATGAGGGCGAAAATCCCGTTGAAACCAACCGGAATCCAACAACTTGTCTAAAAAGCCAGCACCTATCCCCCGGTATGGGAGCAGAAAAACCGGAAGGCCAAAAGCCAGTATCCAGAACGCGGCAAAAAACACCTTTCTCCTGCCCCAGAATGCGATAACCCGCCGATAAGCCATCAACAAGTACCAGATTTTCCGAAGTTTTGCAGCCTTATGCCCTTTACCTGAAGTAGAACCCGCCCAAAGGCCATAGCAGGCTGGTACCAGCCACTTTACCGTAAGCAGAGAAGCCAGCAGGCAAAGAAAGACGATGAGTGCAAAACCACCCAGGTTCTGACGGTATTCTCCAGGCAGGACGAACACAAGCAAAAGAGCCGCCATACTGGTCAAAGTCGCCGTCAGCAAGGCGGGGAAAATCCGGCTTTCCGCTCCCCTGCGGCAGGCATCCAGCATAACGATCGTATTATCCACCATCAAACCAAAAGCTACACCTAATCCTGCAAGGGTATAAGGATGCCACTGCAATCCGATTACCCACCCCAACACCAGTGCCAGTGACAGGTTGACGCCAAGGCTGAATGCAAGGATCAGTGCCATATTCAAATTGCGGTAGCTCAAGCACAACAGCAAAAGCAAGATCAACATGGAGGCCACCGACCTATGTATAGCTTTGCCTACCTCCGCTTTAACCTCCCGGGTATAGTCCACTGCAAGACGCACCCGAAGGGCATCCCGGACATCTGTGCCCGCTATTACCTGCTGGTGGATACGGCGCGCTGCCTGTACACTGTTTACACCGGCCTTGACAGATATCCGCACCCTGGCCACTTCCCTGCCGTCCACCCGGAAAAGTGTGGTAGCAGGCATCTGCCCCACCAATGACTGAGCTATATCGGAAAGCTTTAGCGGTAAGCGCCCGGGAGATAATAAGGGGAGTTGACCCATTCCGGTAACCGCCCGGTGCCGGGGGGATAGGTGTAAAGGCAGCGCATACCCATTCGTATCCCGGACCACCCCCGGAAAGTACCCGCCATACGTATCCTGAATAGCCCGGCGGGCCTCCTCGGGCGAAACACCCAGCGCATACATTTTTTTCGAATCGTACAACACCTGTATTGCTTCGGCTTCTCCGCCTGTACATTGGATATCAGAAATACTTTCGGTACTGCCCAGTATCTTTCGAAAAAAACCTTCTGCCCATTTACGTGCCTCGGCAGCGCTGCATTGCCCATAGACAAAATACTCCAGTACCGTAATACCAGCAGCGGGACGATCTGACCTCCCCCCTTCAATGGACGGATAAGCGACACCGTCAGGAAGTCCGCGATATATACTCCGCAGCTTAGCCGCAACTTCCATGCGATGGATGCCCCGCTTATCGGTATCGGAAAATTCCAGGGTAACCGTACCGCCGCCTTCCTGCGCCACCGAACGGATAGCGCTCAGGCCCCGGATGGCCGATAAAGCATTTTCTATCCGGCCAATGACCTGATGCTCCACCTCGTACGGCGAAAAGAATGGCGCCGAAACCCGGATTTCCAAAAGGCTTCCAGGCGGGGCAGGTGCAAGCCCAACCTTCAGATGCGGCAGCAGAAACAACACCGGAAGCGAAACTGCGAGAAATATCAGGACTACCCGCAGCGGCGTCAGGGGATTATGCATATCCTATATTGAAAATTTTTGAAAATAGCGCTCGCCGATGACCCGCAGGTATTTCCTCGTCCGTCCGACCTCTTCCTTCATTGGAAAAAATACGTGCCGGACACTGCCATCTGGAAACAAGACGAAGAAAAAAGGCTGGGAAGCATCGCGCTCAGCATGTAACCCAAAGCAATCCGCCGGTACGTTTACACAGGAAAAAGCAAAAGATTTTCCCGACCCTTCAAAAATTTCAAATTCGCGCACTGATTGAAATGTGCCGGTAAGCAGGATGTTTTCCTGCCCAAATGCTTTTTCCACGCGTTGCAATTCTGCGATGGCACTGTTGATACAGAGGTCGCAATTGCGAAAAGAAAAGCGCATCAATAAACGGGGCCCTGAAGTGGCGATTGTAGTATTGGAGGGGGATTGGCGGTTTTCATCCAGGAGGCTGCGGAAGAAAAGGTCTTCTTTTATCCCCTCTGTTGCTCCACAATCTACCGCAACAGGGGGGGCAGGGTATCTGCCTGGCTTTGGTGGCTTTATGAAAAAAAACCAGGCTACGACACACAGGTTGGCCAGCGTAGCAATTCCCAGAAAATATTCGGTTTTGTTATCGAAGTGCACAGGGTTAAAGTTTATGGTGTGAACATAAAATCACGCTACGGCTTAGGCTCAGTAGACTCCGCTATGTCAGACCAATGTGACGGGAAAATACCTTGTATTACCGCGGATAATCCCACCGCAACAAGTCTAATTTTTAAACTTCAGATACACAAAAAAAGGGTTGTCGCCAGGTTGCGCCCTTTGGATTGCCTGCCGAAAGTCTGCAGGCAATAATGAAGGCTCCGGATGCTCCTGCACAAGAGTCTTTAATTCGCCCGGGGTGAGCAGGAAAAGCAGGCCTTCGGTACCAATATGCAGGGGAGGGGGCAGCGGGATATCCCATTTTTTATACCACAAGCGGCTAAAATTGTAGCGCACAGTTTTCGATGCCTTTTCATAGATAAAATGATGGCTAAACCAGTCGTCCGACTGATAAACCCCGAATACGATACGGTCATTCTCAAAATAAATGGGGAGCAGGGAAGGGATGTGGTGAATCTGGTGTATCTCATCCCTTGTACCCTGAAGGTTTGGGTTTTCCCAAAATTTACTACCCACACTGCCTTTTTTAAAGTATGCAACATACCTTGGCGCCGCCCCACGGGGGGTCAACTGAAATATCGTATCGCAGAAAGGCTTTATAAAGCGGAGGGAATCCCGGTAGGGGAAAAAAATGTATGCAGAAATCAGGGACGTGGGGTGCCTGACGTCCAGCTGCTTGATCCCGGCATGGAAGGCATTGTTTTCGCCTAAAGCCAGCAGCTCAAAGTCTCCTGTACCGCTCGTGAACATACGGTTGCCCGTCTGCGAATAGACGACTTTCTCCCCATTAGACAGGTAGGCCTTGTTTGTAAACGGGATTTCACAAAAGACCTCGGATTGAAGATTGCCATTAAAGTCAAAGCCCAATACTTTGCGTTCGAAGCCGGCTGTAATCTCGAGGGTTTTCCGCTCCGGGCGGACGCTGAAGCTGGTGATCTTGGAGAATTCGCCCGGCCCATTCCCCTGTGCGGATAGCTTTTTGATGAATTTACCGGTATAACGGTCGAAAATCGCGAGCGTACTGTTAATCCCCGTGTACAGGAGGAAAAGGCGATCGCCGAAAGCAGCTATCTGATAGGGGTTATTCCCGACGATAGCGGCGCGGGAGGTTTCCAGTGGCATCCATTCGATATCCTGGATTAGCTCGTCCAGTATGGCCTGGCTCGCAATCTTGCGGTTATCGAGGACGATCGGCGTAGCAGTGCCCGGAATCGTTTCCCGATGCTTGCTTTCACAGCCGAAAAAGAGAAGGAGTAAAAAAAAGTAATGCCGTTTCATGGATAGGAAAGTTTGATCCGCCGGCGTATGGACAATGGCCGCAGGACGCGTGGTTTTACAAAAAATCGTCATTTTTATATCCACTACACGCGCCTGCGCCCAAAGCCCACCGGGGTATTAGTTGAACATTAATCAGTGAATCTTAATCGTACAATCCGGAAGGTAATAAGCAATCCTGCTCACAGAACCCTTACAATCATTTCTGTATTCACAGGTTTTGTTATTGCCGTTGCTGCAGTCCTTTTCGTAATAGGTATTGAAGCCACCCTTGCCGTCCACATTAACGCCGACATTCCGGCTCATCCATCCGGCAAAGCCCCCGGAAGCTGTGCGCCCACAGACCCTGGTGACCTGGAAAAACCCGCACTTGCTTCCGCCGTCGAGCGGGTCTTCATATTCGCGGTCGTAGGGATCCGTCCAGTCATCGTAGGCTTTCAGGCTACCAGGATGCAACAGGAGCGAAGCGGAGGTCAGTACCGTCAGGACCATCGCGGCTACCCGCATCAAAGAGGTTTTGATCGTTTTCATTAGAAAATTGTTTAGTTTAAAAAAGTGGTTTGAGTTTTGCCCCGGTAATTGCCGGGGCCGTAATTGAGCGCGCCTCATTACCCAACAAATATACAGGCAGGGCGCGGCAGATGCCAGCCATTCCGACCTATGCCTGTACCCCCGGTAAAAGCAGGTCAAAACGCCCCGTCAGACATTCTTTTCATCGGAAAATCAAATAGTTGGATGTACAGAATATAGTGGGGAATGCATAGATTTGCAGTAAAGGTTCTTGAAGAAAATTTTTATGAAATACTTTCTATCTATTTTGGCCCTGACGGCTTGCTGTAGTCTGCCCCAGGCTCAATCTCCCCTGCAGCAAATCCTTGCCCGCCTGCCTATGGAAGTGGATACGCTACTGCAGCAGCCGGAAAAATACCGGATCCAGATCGTCTATACCCAGATAGACCGCGATGCCCAAAACCGGCCACATTTCCAGACCTATACATTCGGGGATACCACCCAGTACTTTTACCCTGCCAGCACCGTTAAGATGCCGGCTGCGTTCATGGCCCTCGAAAAGCTCAATGAGCTCGGCATCCTCGGTGCCGGCCACAACAGCCCCATGCTCACCGGTGCAGGGCGGGCCCCGCAAACCGCCGTTGACCAGGACAGTACTGCCGCCAACGGGCTGCCTTCCATTGCGCACTATATCAAAAAAATCTTCCTCGTAAGCGATAACGATGCCTTCAACCGTCTGTACGAATTCCTGGGCCAGGAATACCTCAATGACCGGTTACGGGCAAAAGGCTATCCCCATACCCGCATCGTACACCGACTCTCCGTGAGCGGGTTCGATACCATCGGCAACCGCTATACAAATCCTGTCAGCCTGCTCGATAGTACTGGCAACCTGCGCTACTTCCAGGGGGAAGCCTTTAGCCAATGCCCCCCGGCAAGTATGGGGATAGGCAGCCAGCAGCTCGGTAAAGGCTATATGGATGCCAACGGACAGCTCGTGCAGAAAGCTTTTGATTTTTCTTTCCGCAACTTTATGGGCCTTCGGGAAATGCATGATATGCTGCAGGCTGTACTCTTTCCAGAAGCAGTTCCGGCAATACGGCGCTTCCGCCTGAGTAAAGCGGACGAGGAGCTACTCCTGCGCGCAATGTCCATGCTGCCCGGGGAATCGGACTTTCCGGCCTATGACTCCGTTGAGTATTACGACCGCTATGTCAAGTTCCTTATGTTTGGCGATAGTACCGGGAAGCCCATGCCCGCACACATCCGCGTGTTCAATAAAGTCGGCAATGCATACGGCTTCCTCAGCGATGTGGCATACATCGTTGATTTCAGGCATCAGGTGGAATTCATGCTCGCCGCTACGATACATGTCAATGCCGATGGTATCTTCAATGATAATAAATATGAATACGACACGATCGGCTACCCATTCCTCGGACGTTTAGGCCGGGCCGTGTACGACTATGAGCTGCGACGCCCCCTGCGGCACAAGCCAGATCTAAGTAAATTTATGCTGGACTGGAAAAAGTAACTGCACACTTTTTACACAACCTCCGTTTAAAAATGCGCACGGTCCCGATAAGTCTGTTGCTCCCGAATGCAATTTTTTATTGGGGGAAAAATGTTTTTTTGCTTTTCTTTCACTAATTTTGCTAGCCCGAAAGGGAAAAAGCCACCCTAGCTCAGTTGGTAGAGCAACGCATTCGTAATGCGTGGGTCGGGAGTTCGAGTCTCCTGGGTGGCTCCAAAAAGTATCAGCTCGTCGCTACAACTGACCGAGCGACAAGACTCTTCGTGTGGATGTCTCCTAAGAAAAGATTGTGTGAAAAGTATTCTGCCGCCCTCGGCGGCAGAACAAAATTTTATCAGAGCGCAGTTTTTATTGATTTTGCTTCGCAAAATCAATAAAAACTGCGCTCTGATAAATATTCTTTGGCGGCGTAAGCCACCAAAGGACTTTCGGGACAGCCCCAGAAGATTTTTTTGGAGCCCCGTTCTCACTGATTAATCTGCAGAACGTATTGTCGTATATTCCTGAATCCAACAGCCTACATAGAAGCGATCCCCGGCTTTGAGGTTGCGCTGGAAGATATCCTCTTTATTAGGCATATACTGGGCGTACCGTCCGATCCATTTATTAGCTTCAGCCGCACTTGAAGGATCCACAGACCTGGCACGGTTCCACATATCTATTGCGGGCCAAACGACAATTTGGCTGTCCCAGCCCCGGCCGGGGCCGCAAAGCGGGCCACTGGAAGCGTATAAACGGCCAATCAGGATGAAGGGTTCGCCCCAGTTAGGGCGTACCCCGGCGGCTTTCAGCGCATACTTCCTTGCCTGCGGAAAATTTTTGAGGCTACCGTAATAAATTTTGGAAACCAGGAGGAGGTACTGGCTTTTTTTGACGATATCGTTTTCGTCTTCAGCAGCCTTTTCGAAGCCTGCGATTGCACATTCGTAGTCGGCATCGCGCAGGCAGTTATATGCAATTTCGACCGGGCCTTTTTCCACAACGCAATTCGCATTTCCGGCTTCGATGAGTTTACGGAGGCGTTCATCCGTTTCGGGGCATGCCCCGAACTTCAACCTGCTGTAAACTTCCCGGATGGCATCACAATTGTTGGGCGACTCTTCGAATACGGGCAGATATCTGGCCATATAGTATTCACAGTCATAAAAGCCCCGGACCACCTCGAAAGCTTCAAGTCGGGCGGGGGCATATCCCTCCACCACCCTCCAACGTTCGCAGGCCTGCCCCTCACAATTTTCAAGACCTTTAGCGATGATTTCCCGGACGAGCTGCTGGTATTTTTGCGCTTCTTCCATGGGAATTTCCTGGGCGAAGTACAGATCTACGAGCAGGGAAGAGAATGGGTTAATGACGAAATCGGACGTTTTGAGCCCATCGCGGTCAATGGCAGTTTTGAAGAGGAGATAAATCTCCTTTCGCGATGCGCGGTGCGTATAAGTATAATAAAGGTCGAACCCCTTACGTGCGGGAACGTACCCCCCTTGAGGATAGCACTGGTCTATTTCGTCGTAAAGCTGGAAGATCCGGTCAATCAGCCGTTCCTTTTCGGTAGAATCGGCCGTTTGCCCCATGAAATGTTCATAGAAGCGGATACCGTCTGCATATACACTGTTCCGTTGGCCGTCTGCTGCCGGAGCTTCAGCATAGACTTTTTGCCAATAATCATAAGCCTGCTGCCAATCCTCTGCTTTCATGAAATCCCGGTAGAGGACGAAATTTCGCAGGGCCTCATCGGGGTTGCGTGCATCTGAGAATTTGCGGCATGGCCCTGTCGTTACCACTGGCTTTTCTGCAACCGGCGGAGCAGGGGCGGGCGCCGGGCCTGCCAATGGCTGCGTCGCCTTAGGGGCACAGCCACCCAGACAAAAGGCGACCAGGATCAAAGGGAGCAAGAACGGTAAGGCCCTCATCGTTTAGTACTTCAGTGTGACTGCTTCGCCGATCCAGCACGGAACGGTTACCCGCTGGTTGTTCATACCCCGCATAAACACATCGTCCTTGGGCGGGATAGAGGCACTGTACAGGGAAATCTTTTTCCCGGCTTCACCGGCGACCTCGCTGTCTATCGAACGTGCGTATGCATATTTGTCAATGGCGGCCAAAACGGCCAGGCCGCGGGTATAGGCATCGCTTCCACAGGTACGGCTGGTTGAGGCATACATATCGCCGATGAGCATATAGGGACGGCCCCAGCCCTGACGCAGGCTCGCCGCTTTACGCGCATTGTCGCGCGCTGCAGAATAAGCCTTGAGCTGGCGGAACTGGATAGAGGCGATACCGAAGTAATACTCGGCCTGCTTAGCCTGGTCGGGCTCCTGAGCAATCGCTTCCCGATATTTGTCTATCGCTTCGGAATACTTGCCGTCTTCATACAATTTACGGGCAGCCAGGCCGGGGTTTTTTGCAAGGAATTCTTCTGAGAGCCGGGTATTGAGTTCCTGGGCGGTTGCCTCATACTTGCTTTTGAGTTCGACCATAATTTCGTCCTTCTCGTCACAGCCCTGTGTTTTGAGCGTATTATAGACATAGCGCAGGACTTCGAGGTCATCGGGGTTTTCCCGATAGCTTGGGATTAATTTATCTTTGAAATAGCCGCAGTCAAAAATATCCTTCTCGACTTCGCGCAATTGAAATTCCATACGGGTGTTCGCTGCTTCGTAATATTGCCCGTATTTTTCATTATTTACCGTATTGTATTCGGCGATAGCCTGTGCTTTCGTGAGAGCATCGCGGGCATCTACCTGACTGACCTGGCCGGCCTTGAACAAATAGGCAACCAGCATACCGAGTGGTTCGAAAATCGTATATTCGGTATCGTTAGCACCTTTTTGAATAGCCTCCTGAAATGCTTTAAACGTTTCAGTGCGATAGCCGTAAGCGGTCATATAGAACATGTCCACCGCTTTGCGCGAAGTTGCATAAGGTATCTCCTTGGCATAGCATTGTGCCATTTGATCATAGAGCTTGACGATCATTTGCTCTGCATGGGCTTTGGCGACATCATCTTTGGCGCGTTCCTTCTGAGCTTTGTACAACTCTACCCCATCCACGAAATGGGCGGCACGCTGGCCATCGGCAGCAGGTGCGGCTTCGTAAGCTTTTTTCCAGTTATCGAAAGCGAGTTTGAAGTTTTCTTCATCCATCGCTGCGAGTGTAGTATAGTTTTTCCCTTTCACGATACCTCTGTAGAGTACGTGGGCTTCCTTGATTGCAGCTTCATTAGGCAAGCCAACCCAGGTTGCGCACTGGGCAAAGCCGATACCAGTCGTTAGGTACAATAAGGCGAAAATAGAAACCAGAATACGGGTTGCTGAAGTCATGATCAGTTGAATTTGCGTTTAAAAAACCAAGAGTTATCATCGAGCGTGAAACCGAGACTAATTTGTACGAACGTTTCCTGCAGGTCATTTTTTACTCCAAAAGTACCTGCCGCCAGGGCGGCATTGACGAATGAAGTAGTTTGCCTTGGCAGGATAATGGGAAATCCAGCCCCCAGGGAGATACCGATTTCCCGGATTTGCTGGCCATTAAAGCTACGGGGGTCGGTACCGTAAAACATTCCCGCCCGATAGCGTATGCGCCTGAAATAATTATTGTAGGAAGTGATGTCGGGGATCCATTCGCTACCCAGGGAGAAGCGCCAGGAATTGAGCAGGGTTTCCGGGCGGGCAGCATTTTGATACTGGCTCCATGCCGTAGCCGAGTAATCCGCGATAATTTTGAGTTTATCGAGTTTATCGAAGGAAAGGCCAAGACCTGCTTCGCGGGGGAGTTGTCCATTTTGCCTGGTTTCGCTTTCGAACAGGACGGTATCAATGGAGGAGGTCAGGGCGACATTATCGCGATAATAAAAACGGCTGGTAAACGTGTTGATAGAAGCCGAATTATTCAAGTAGGCGCCGAGGGTAAGGGAGGTACTGCCAGCGGTATTCCTGCGGTTTTTAGGAGAAAAAAAAGCAGTATATTGGATTCCCGCCGTCCATTGGGCACCACTGATAGCGATTTCGTCGCGCAGCTCCGTCGAATATGCCAGTAGCGCAATACTGTCCAGCCCGATACGGCGGGCGTTGGTGATTTTTCCGAACAGGGCGTTTAATTGTATCCCGGCCGAAAGGCCACCATAGCGGAGGCCATTTCCCCACTTAAAGCGATAGGTCCCACCGCTCCCTTTCAGCGAGATATTGGTCGTACCGAATTCCGGCGTAGTCCCCTGGGTTTCTATATTATAGCCTACATTCGAGAAGGGTTGTAATGCCACCGACATTCCCCAGCCGAATTTATTTTTGTTGCGTTCCAGCGCCTGGTTGATCGGGTTTTTCAAGGGGAAGCCGAGCGCAAGATAGTTCAGGTTGCCGCTCCAGATACCTGAGCGCCCTTCATCGGAGCGGAGCCGGGCATATTTGGCATTCAGCCCCATTTCAAAAGCCGTGACCTGCAGCCATCCCAAAGAAGCGGGGTTTATGGTATTGAGGTGAAAGGGGTCGTAGTAGGCTGCGCCCATCCCCCCCATTCCGGCTGAGGCGACAAAGTACTGGGGCGCCATATCCCCCAGCCCGAAGCGGGAGTACGGGGAATTAGCCTTTGGTTGGATGAGATAATTATTTTGGGCAGATACGCCATTGCCAGCAAGGAGCATCCCACAAAAAATAATAATCCCTTTCATCCTGAAACCCGGCATACCGCTTAATATTTTTTCGAAACGTCGAACGGAAAATTTCTTAAGCACAAATATCTGTTTTTTCTAATTTTTGCCAAATGTGGCACCATCGCATTAATAAGATGGTCATTTAAATATTTTGGTTGGTCAGTGCACGGCGAAAGTTTATATCGAACCTGCCTTCCCGACCAGTTTTGCCCGGAGCCTAATGTTTGAAGTGTCGTATTCCGGTAAACAGCATCGCCATACCGCGTGCGTCGCAGCAATCCACGCTTTCCTGATCGCGAACCGAACCTCCTGGTTGTACGAGTGCCCGGATACCTGCTTCGTGCGCAATCGCAGCACAGTCGGGAAAAGGAAAGAAAGCATCGGAAGCGAGTACAGAACCAGTCGGATCGAATCCATGGTGGCGGGCTTTGGTCAGGGCCTGTTGAAGGGCATCCACCCGGGAGGTCTGCCCACAACCCATTCCGATGAGCTGTCTGCCCCGTACCAGCGCAATCGCGTTGGATTTGAGGTGCTTTACACATTTGAGCGCAAAGAGCAGATCGGCTTTTTCGTCGTCAGAAACCCCTTCCCTCGTCGGTTGCGTCCAGGTCGCAGGGTCTTCCATTGCCTGATCGGTATCTTGCTCGATTACCCCATGAAGCAGGCTCTTAAACATTTTCGGCGCAAGCCGGAAATGCGGAGCGCGCAGGAGTATGCGATTTTTTTTACGGGATAGTTTTTCCAAAGCTTCCCCGGAGTAATCCGGCGCGATCAAGACCTCATAAAAGATTTCGTCCACTGCTTCCGCCGTGGCCAGGTCTATAGGGGCATTGCTGATGAGTATCCCGCCAAATGCCGATACGGGATCGGCCTGCAATGCTGCCTCCCAGGCTTCCCGGACACTGGGCCGCGTTGCGACCCCGCAGGGATTTGTATGTTTAAGGATGGCGAAAGTAGGGGGGGCATCCTTGAATTCTGCGATCAACGCCACCGCCGCATCTATGTCCACCAGGTTATTGTAGGAAAGGGCTTTCCCCGAACATTTTTCGAAAGCCTGCCCCAGATCGCCATAAAACGTGGCACTTTGGTGGGGGTTCTCCCCATAACGCAGGGCTTCTGCACCCATCAGGCCAAACTGCCCTCCTGCTGTACCGTTCCCGCCTTTGAAATATCCCATGATTGCAGAATCATATTCCGAGCTGACCTCGAATGCCCTACCGGCAAGGGCTTTGCGCTCCGCTATGCCCGTCGCCCCATCATTTTTTTCCAATACAGACAAAATAAAAGCATAATCCCTGCGCGAAGGGACGACCGCAACATCCCGGAAATTCTTGGCTGCTGCACGGATAAGAGAGATCCCCCCGATATCTATCTTTTCTATAATAGCCGCCTCCTCGTTAGTCGTGGCAAGGGTTTCTTCAAAAGGATATAAATCCACTACGACCAAATCAATCTCCGGGATTCCGAATTGTACCAGTTCCTCGACATGGGCCGGTTCGCGCCGTGCCAGGATACCTCCAAAAACTTTTGGATGGAGGGTCTTTACCCGTCCATCCAGGATAGAGGGGTATCCAGTAAGCGATTCTACTGATATAACCGGGATGCCAAGGGCAGCGATGTATTCCTGGGTACCCCCGGTAGAGTATAGCGTGGTCCCGAAATGGTGCAGGGCACGGATCAGCGGCTCAAGTCCTTCTTTTGAATATACCGAAATCAGTGCAGATCGTATTTTCTTTGTGTACATGGCTATTGTGATGTCCTGCGCAGCAGGCAGCATAAAAATTTTATTGGAGGGGTGAACAAGTTTATTTTGTTTTCCGCTGTCATCCGGCAGCAAAATAAAGTCTTAAACAGGCTGGAGCTGGCATTGTTTCGCCTTTACTTATAAGATTTACCTAATGTGATATATATCGTACCGCTGATACAAAGTGGTACGGCGTGTTGAAAAAAACGCAAAATTAAAGAAATATGCAAAACGCCGTAAAGTTTTGAACTGGAAATACAATCAAACCGTTGGACCGTGAATTGACAATCTCGTGGAGAAGGATCGGCATGGTAAAGGAAGACCAGCCTGCTTCAACCTGCCGTAATTCCGTCGCAACAAGCCTGTACTGCAGTGCCATAGCCGGGTTTCAGGTCAATGCGGTGGCGGGGCGGACACCGTATTCCCGGAGCGGGGATCGAGCAGTTTGCCAAGATGAAAACAAGTCCGGCAGCGCGGCTCATAGACGTCCTTTTCGCCGAGGACGACTTTTTCCTCGTTTTCCCCCAGCCGGTAGGAATGCATGGCGAGGTTGCCGCAATGGACACAGATTGCATGTACTTTAGTGATATATTCCGACACGGCAAGCAGCTGTGGCATTGGGCCGAAGGGCTGACCCCTGAAATCCATGTCCAGCCCTGCCACAATTACCCGGATGCCCCTTAGCGCAAGCTTCTGACAATTGTCGGGCAGCTCGTCGTCAAAAAACTGCGCTTCGTCAATCCCCACAACGCTCACGCCTTCGGAAAGGGCGAGGAGCTGTCCGGAATGGGTAATTGGCGTAGAGTGGACGGAATTGGCATCATGGGAGACGACCTGTCGCTCCGCATAGCGCAAATCTATCTCCGGCTTGAAGATTTCTATCCGCTGGTTGGCAATTTTGGCCCTTTTCAACCGCCGGATGAGTTCTTCTGTTTTTCCGGAAAACATGGAGCCGCAAATGACTTCGATCCATCCGTGGCGTTGTCCCCTCGATTGTGGTTCTATGAACATGACAAAGATTTGAAAAATTCTGGCAAATATTTTTTGCTTATTTCACCCTTATGACCCCCGATTTTCCGTTTAAGGCATAATGCATCCGGCAGAAAAACGTAATTTTGGGCTTATTATAGCAGGATTATTTGAAAAAATATATTCTAAATATGGATATCACAACCGCCAGGACCTTGATGCGCAAAATCAACTCCCTTTTCGGGAGCCTCGAAGATGAAAACGCCCAACTATCCCCGATCGAACGCGATTTGATGCTGAGTTATCTGCGGCAATTATACGCCGTTTTTTTGGAAGGTAAAACCCCGGAACCAGCCCGAGGAACAATTCCTCCAGCCGAAGCGCCCCGCGAAATAAAGGTACCCCCCGTCCAGGTCATCCCGCCGATGCCAGCACCAACACCCGTACCCGTTGCGAAGGTAGCCAAAGAAGAAATACCAGCTCCTCCGCCCCCGCCTGTCATGCCAAAACCAGATACCGTTCAATTGCCCATCGGGACGCCGCAGGGTTCACTCGATCAGTTATTCACCTTTAAAAAAGTGACCGAGCTTTCCGAACGCCTCGGAGAAAGCCCCGTCGGCGACCTGAATACCGCCATGTCCATCAACGACCGCCTCCTTTATGTCAATGAACTTTTTGGCAGGGACCGCAGCGCGCTGGACGATTCCCTCACGATTCTCAACCGCTTTGATTCCTTTACCGCAGCAAAAAATTTTCTGGTCAGCCTTGCAGAACAGTACCAGTGGGGCAGGGAAGAGCGCTCGGAGGTCGCCCAGAATTTCATCAAACTCGTCAAGCGGAGGTACCCGGCGTAAGGCTATGGAAGTGAACAGGATGCCTTTTGTACGATCTTCAGCAGAATGAAGGCAATTATTGAACTATACCGGGAGGTGGTAATCGAGATCGCGACACCTTACAGCACGGGTACAGGGTTCTGCCTGCGTGGGCCCGGGCTGATCGTGACCAACGAACATGTTGTCCGGAACAATAAAGCAGTGGTTGTGCATGGGGTACATCTGGCACAACAACTTGTACAGGTGTTGTTCACGGACATCCGGTACGACCTTGCTTTTCTGGAATTGCCCCCAGACGTGAATATGCCGGAAGTGCACCTGGCAGGGGCTTCCGGTCTTGGGGAAGGCGATGTCGTTATCGCGGTTGGCCATCCTTTTGGTTTGAGGTTCTCGGCTACCCAGGGGATCATTTCAAATATCGGGCATGAGATGAACGATGTGGAATACCTCCAGCACGACGCAGCACTCAACCCCGGCAACAGTGGTGGGCCACTGATCAATGAAGCCGGCGAAGTGGTCGGAATCAATACGTTTGTCCTGCGCGACAGCGGTACGATCGGATTTGCACTACCTGCTACCTTGCTGGACCGGACCATCCGCGAATACCAGGAAGCGGGGGGCGGAATTAGTACGCGGTGTTATTCCTGTGAGAATATTGTCACCCGGGCACGTCTGGATGGGAAATACTGCCCATATTGCGGCACCCTGGCCGAGCTTCCTGACAAGGCAGAGCCTTATCTACCGGAAGGGGTACCCAAAACGATAGAAGAAATCCTTCAGAAGCTGGGGTTTCAGGTACTCCTCGCCCGACGGGGCCCCGATAACTGGGAAATCGAAGCCGGCAGCGCCAAAATAAATATTTCGTACGACGAAAGTAATGGCCTCATCACTGGCGATGCCTACCTTTGTATTTTGCCACGTACGCAAATCCGGGAAATCTACACGTACCTGCTCACGCAAAACTACCTGCTGGAAGGCCTGGCCCTGAGCGTAAGCGATAAGGACATTATCTTGTCCCTGGTGATTGATGAACAGTACCTGAACCTCGAAACCGGCCTTTATCTGTTCAGGCACCTCTTCGAGCGTGCCGATTTTTATGATAATTATCTGGTCGGACACTTTGGTGCACTTTGGAATAAAGAAATTGACCCTGCACAGGATAGGCTGCAATAATCTTTTCCAACCCATCGTTCAAAATCTGTCTGGAATAGACGATTTGCCCCTATAGGCATCCTTTAACAATTCCTGCAACCTTTTTTATTAGAGTTTGTGTATTATTGCATAACTTTTCAAAGTGATTATTTTTCAATGAGCCCGAAAACTCCTGGTATGAAAATGTCCCACTTGCTGCCGGTGGCAGTTCTGTTGTCCTTTGTTTCTACGCTGTCCATTCAAGCACAGGATATACATTTTTCCCAGTTCTACATGTCGCCGCTCAACCTGAACCCGGCGATGACCGGGCAGATGAACTGCAACGTCCGCCTGACGTCGAATTATCGCAACCAATGGGCTTCAATTCTGCGCTCCAATGCTTTCCGGACCTATTCGGTCTCCTATGACCAGCGTATCCCTGTAGGCCGCTACGATTTCTTTGGTATTGGCGGTACGTTCTGGGGCGACCAGGCAGGAGAAGCGAATTTTTCAACTTATACGGGTAAGATTTCCGGCTCTTACAGCAAGCGGATGGGCGGCTATCGCGACCGCGCGAATTATCTGGTCGTTGGCGCAGAAGCCGGCGCCGCACAGCGCAGTATTGATTTCCTCAACCTGCGCTGGGGTACACAACACGACGGCCAGGGGGGCTTTGATCCTACAATAGACCCCCAGGAAGGCCGTTTTGACCGGGACAACTTTATTTTCGCAGACCTGGCAGCAGGGCTGCTCTGGTTCATGGTCTTTGAGGAAGGCGCCAATTTTTATTTTGGCGGAGCTTTCCACCACCTTAGCCGCGCAAATATCTCCTTTGATTCAGAAAGCGAAGACCTCATCTTTAGCCGGCTCACCGCCCATATCGGCGGGGAATTGCCCCTGAACAGCCGGGTGGGCATACTTCCCGGAGCCATTTTTATGCGCCAGGGCCCTTTGATGCAGGTCAATGCAGGTACCAGCCTCCGTTTTAACCTGGGTCAAGGTACCGGCGATAGCCAGGCTTTTCAAATAGGGCTCTGGACACGCATCGCAAACAAACTCGAAACATCTGTACTCCAGGATGCACTTATCCTTTCAACCCGCTTCGACTTCAATAATTTCAACCTCGGCTTTAGCTATGACATCAACACTTCAACACTCCAGCCTGCTACCAATGCACAAGGGTCGTTCGAATTTAGCCTGATGTACAAAATATGTGGCAAAACCAGCCGCGGCATCTACTGCCCTGATTTCTAAAACCCATTACCTATGCCCCCCGTATCTTTTGTTAATTATTGCTCATTGCGCTAAATAGTCTGATTATGTTCGGAGGTTCCAGCAAAAAAGAAACCGGCAAAGGGGGAAATCCCTCTGGTAGCCTGACGACGGTGAACTCTTTCAATACCCTTGTGACGGGCACTGTTGTGGAAGGTACGGTCAAATCGGAAAAAGATATCCGCATCGAGGGCAGTGTAAAAGGTACGCTGCACTGTGATGCCAAATTAGTGATCGGCCCGACAGGCTATATCGAAGGAGAAGTCCGCTGTGCAAGCGCTGTGATCGAAGGCCGCTTCGAAGGTAATATCTTCGTTGCCGATTTACTGAACGTCCGGGAAAGCGCTACAATCAACGGTGAGGTTACCACCGGAAGATTAGTGGTACAGTCCGGTGCAAATTTTAACGTGCAATGTAATATGGCGGGTGGGGCAAAGGCATCGCAGGCTTCCAGGCCATCGGTTCCTGATCATGAATTGGAAAAGCGTGGGTCGGCGTCGGGAAAACAAGGATAGCGGCAGCCGTCTGCGCGATATCGCCAAATACACCGGCCTGGCTTTCCAAATGGGGTTCATTATCCTCCTGGGTACTTTGGCCGGAAAATACCTCGACCGTCACTTCCAGCTTCAGAAGCCGGTCTTCACCCTCATACTGTCCCTTGTCTCGGTCTTTGCCGCACTCTATATTTCCCTGAAGGATTTTTTGTTCAAAGGGAAGTAAATACCGGCAAAAGCCCCGGCAGTAATCGTTTCACTTGTTGAAGACGTTCTATGGAATTTCGGCATTTCCTGCGGCAGCTCCTCATCGCTACCGGTATCTCCGTGGCAGGCATCCTTTTTGCAGGGCAGTGGCCCGGCTGGAAATCGGGAATACCCCTCGCCTGGATCGCATTGATTTTTTTTATCTTCTTTAGCCTTTTGTCCTTTATTCTTGCACTAAATACTGCAAAAAGCCCTAAAAAAGAGCGTTTTATCACCCTCATCATGGGCCTCACCCTCCTCAAAATGTTTTTCGCATTCGCAATGGTCGCCGTTTATGTTAAAGCCAGGCACCCGGACTCGAGACTTTTCGCTATCCCCTTTTTTGGCATATACCTTATTTTTACTATTTTTGAATCGGCCTTCCTCATCCGGACAGGTAAAGGTTAAGCGCCTACCTGAAATTTGCCACCAGCTTTATTTCACAGCGGATTACCATCGCCCATACTCATGTAAATACCATCGCAATCATGCAGGAACCGGAAAAATTCCAAATCATCGTTAATGGCAGCAAAAACTTTGAACTAGACGGCGACGACCTGGATTGGCGCCCCACAGGCCAGGGAACATGGCATATCCTGCTCAACGGCAAAGGCTATACCGCCGAGTTACTACACACGGATTTTCAGGAAAAATATTTTGAGCTCAGGATAAATGGAAGCAACTTTAAAGTAAAATTAGCCGACCGCTTTGACCAGTTAATCGAAAAAATGGGGTTATCCAAACAAGCCTCTGCTAAAATAAAAGATATCAAGGCTCCTATGCCCGGCCTCGTCCTTGAAATCCAGGTCGAGGTGGGGCAGGAGGTCTCCCAGGGTCAATCCCTCCTCATCCTGGAAGCAATGAAAATGGAAAACATTATCAAATCGCCCGGTGATGGAATAGTACGCAGTATCCACGTGGAAAAGGGTAATCCCGTAGAGAAAAACCATCTGCTCATCGAACTGGATTGAGGTTTCTACCAGTAGGTGACTGCGGGCGTTCAGGCAAAGGAACCCAAAATCAGGTAAGGGATATCGCCGCGTTGGTCCCGTCGCAATAATGCTCCGATGCAATACCCCCTCTCAGGCATCCTCCGCAACCCTATTCTGTAGATGCCAGGCGTGAAAATGCGTCTTTCCCACACTGCAGGAAATCCACATAATCTTTTACGTCTGGCGTATATCCGACGGGGGTGTTAAGTAACTGGCCATCAGGCGACAGGAGTACATAGAATGGCTGCGAATTGGTCTGAAAGTATTCTGTTTGAAAATATGACCACTTTTGTCCTACCGTGCGCAGCTTGCGTGTACCCCCATTAATTTTTGGCACTTCCAATTGTTGAGACGTGGGTAGTTCCCGCTTATCGTCCACATATAGCGAAATGACGACGTAGTCATTTTTGAGCCGTTGGTAAACAGCAGGCCGCGGCCAGACGTGTTCCTCCATTTTTCGGCAATTTACACAGGCATGGCCTGTAAAGTCGAGCATTACAGGCTTTTTGAGCTGCCGGGCATAGGCCAGTCCCTCCTGAAGATCTTTGAAACAACTGAGGTTTTGTGGACAGTTGCAGGGTTGGAACCAGCTGTAACATACCGGAGGTGCCAGGCCGCTGAGCAGGGTTAGCGACCGGTAGCTGCCAGCCTGCTTATCATAGGCGAACCCCGTCCCAAGGTATCCGGTGAAGGCCAGGGAAGCCAAACCCAATATAATCTGCACAGGAGGCCGCTTACCGGGGCTGTCGTGCGGGAAACGGATAACGCCAAACAGATACAGGGCGAGACCCAGAAAAGTCAGGATCCAAAGGATGAGGAAGGGCTCGATTGTCAATATACCCCAGTGCTTCACGAGGTCGGCATTGGAGAGGAATTTCAGGGCGAGGGCAAGCTCCAGAAAACCAAGTACCACCTTGACCGTATTGAGCCACCCCCCCGATTTGGGCAGACGCTTCATCATCCCGGGGAATGCGGCAAAAAGTGCAAAGGGTAGGGCAAGGGCAAGGCCAAATCCGCCCATCCCGGCACTCAGTTGCCAGGCACCGCCATCGCTGGTCAGCGCTCCTGCGAGTAATGAGCCAAGGATCGGGCCGGTACAGGAAAAAGAAACCAGCGCCAGCGTAAGGGCCATGAAGAAAGTGCCAAGGGCGCCTCCAATCCCCTCCGCCTGGCTCGTACGGTTGACCCAGCTATTCGGTAGCGTTAGCTCGTAATAACCAAAGAAGGAGAAAGCAAATACCAGGAAGATGACAAAAAAGGCGATATTCAGCCAAACGTTGGTAGAAATATCGTTAAGTATGTCCGGATTGATGCTGTCCATCAAATGGAATGGGATACTGAGGATCAAATAAACCGCCAGGATGAAAAATCCGTAAAGTCCCGCCTGAGAAATACCTTTGCTCTGGCCGTTTCCTTTGGTAAAGAAACTTACAGTGAGCGGGATCATCGGAAAAACACAGGGGGTAAGGAGCGCGAGAAGGCCGCCCAGAAAACCGAGCAGGAAAATATTGCCCAGCCCGGTGTTTGCACTAATACTGGCTTCCCCGGTACTACAATCTGCTACAGGCCCTGCCAGAGAGGGCTTAGGCATTCCACCATATAGTATTTCGATAGCAGACTGGCCGGTTCCCGGGGCAGGTGTCGCGGTGGTACCTGCTGCTGCTTCGGGGCCACAGGCCGCCTGCAGGGCTGCCGGCACAAAGCGAAAATCCACTTCGTTCGGAGGGAGACATTTTTCCTGGTCGCAGGCCATGTAGGTCAGCGTTCCGGTGATTGCTACGGCAGGGTCGCTCACTTCCACTTTCCGGGAAAACACAACAGGCCCCTGGGTGAATTTTTTCACCAGGATGCCACCAAAAAGAGGGTCCCTGGCTTCCTTTAGCTTTCCCCGTTCCTGCACTTGCCCGATTCCCTTGAAATGGCTGCCATCATCAAAGGAGAAAGTAGTGGGGATGGGGCCGTTGTCGTCCGTAAACTGGGAATAGATATTCCAGCCGGGCTGTAAATCTGCAGTCCACGTAAGTTCATAAACCCCTTTTGATAATTCCCGTATAGAAGCCGCCCATTTTACGGGGTCGAGCAGCCCACCAGCCCCGGACGACACTTCAGGGGTAGCAAGCAAGGGGGCATCCGCTGCAGGCTGCACGTCGGCAGGCGCCACCGGTACTGCAGGTGTCTTGCCCGCATCTGCCCGGTCGCTCCCCGCAGTACTTAAATCAAAATTGAATTCCTCTTCGGTAGGTGGCAGGCATTGCTCGTTATCACAGGTCATATACTCCAGATATCCCGCAATAGGCACAGCGGGGTTGAGCAACTTAACCCGCTGGCGGAAATTTACGGTGCCACTGAACTTTACTACGTTCATCCCGAAAATTTCGTCATAACCTTCCTTGCGCCTGCCTTCTTCCCTGGCTTTGCCAAGTAACTGAAAATGCGCACCGGCATTGAAATGAAAAGAGGTGGGGATAGGGCCGTTTTCTTCCAGGAATTGTGAATAAACATACCATCCCGGGTCTATAGTCGCGGTAAAAACCAATTCGAACTCCTGAGCACCGATTTTCGTCCAGCTCGTGGACCAACGTACCGGATTTTTAATTTGGCCATTCAACGAAAAAGCCACAAGGAGGGCGGAAAGGGCAAGTAAAATACTGCGTTTCATGGAAAGGTTTTTTTATCTGCTTTGTTAACGTGGGGATGGTTACGCGAACGAGAAAGGGCATCGTACAGTCAAAAACGCCATTTCAGGCTACAATACCCCGCTCTCAGGAAGTCTGATCAAGCTATTCCGGTATTACCGACCTCACACTTGTCAATAAAGATTCAAACAACTTTCTACCGTCAGAGTTGCCGAGCGTTTGTTCAGAGGCGCGTTCAGGATGTGGCATCATCCCGAATACATTGCGCTGGGCGTTACAAATCCCGGCAATATTGAGTAGTGCGCCATTGGGGTTGGCGTCCGGGGTTATCTCTCCCTGTGCATTACAATATTTGAAAAGGATTTGATCGTTCTCCTCAAGGCTGCGGAGTGTTTCGTCATCGGCATAATAACGCCCTTCTGCATGGGCAATCGGTATTTTCAGGGCCTTTTGCAAGGAGACCCTCGATGTCAGCGCAGAGTTGCCGGTCATGGCCCGTAAATAGACATTTTTGCAAATAAACTGCTGGTTAGCATTGCGCAGCAAAACGCCGGGCAGCAACCCGGCCTCGCACAGAATCTGAAAACCATTGCATACCCCCCAGACAAAACCTCCACGGCGCGCAAAGGCGGTTACTGCTCCCATAATGGGTGAAAAGCGGGCGATTGCCCCTGCCCGCAGATAATCCCCGTAAGAAAACCCTCCCGGCAAAATAATGCAGTCCCCTTCCCCGAGCCCCTTTATTTCAGGGTCTTTATGCCATAGCTTGATCGTTTCACACTCCATGATATCCTGCAGTACATGCACCATATCATCATCGCAATTAGAACCGGGAAAAACTACTACACCGAATCGCATGCCCTTATTTTTTTACAATTTTTAATCCTGCCCTACGCCCTATCTTAATATCCAAGGCGTTCAACCGATGGGGCAATTTGAACCTTTTAGCTTAGATATTTGATTATCAAGGGCTGGTATTGAATAAGCAATAGCCCCAGAAGTAGCATGAAATGCCATAGTTCCGCCCACTTAGAACGCAAACGACCAAAAAACATTCCGGTGAGAAACCCTATCGGAAGGGCCGCCAGTAGCAGGTGCTCTGTGGTCATTCCTGGCGTAACAACTATCGTGGCCAGTCCAATGAAGACCATCCAGTACAATAGCCCGATGCGCTTTTGGGTCAGCATATTTTGTTTTTGAAAAAAATCACCCTGATTAAATACTATACCCAACAAGATGATTATCCAGGGGATCAACTCCCACGGCATCCGCATTTTGCCCAGATCGAACAATTTGTATGCTTTCGAAAATTGATGGCCCATAAAATCAGGCAGCGCGTCGAGTTGGTAAGAAATGCTGGCAGCAAGGAAATAAACCACCAGAAAACCGCTCAGTGCCACCAGCCGCTCCCGGAATATGATCCCCCGGAGCACGTTAAGGCTTATCAAAACCAGGATCAGATAAAGCGCAGATACCGGATAGAACAATGCGGCAATACCAATACAAAAACCCGCATTGAAAATATTCCCCTCCGGCCGATGTTTCTTCGAAATATCCATTAGCTCGTACAATGCGATAAAGAGGAATATATTGGAAAAATGTATCGGCGAGAGGGTCTGAAAAGATGAGGAAAAACTGGTGAACAACAAAAAGAATACCCCCGCATACATATTCACATCGCGGTTGAAACGATAATTGTATTCGAGGATGTTCAGCATAAATGCCTGGATGAACAGGAGCAGGACTACCACCCCGGCCTGCCAGTACAGGGATTCGGGAATCCACCCTTTTACAACCGGAAATAATATCCCGTATGCAAGCTGGGAGGTTTGACCAGGCATTATGACCATGAATACATGCAGCGCCAGTACATAGAACAGGAGCAGAAAGCTGACGAGCAGTTGGTTATTACGGAATATGGACAGCAAACCGTTGTGTTTTTTATGCCGCAAAATTATGGATTTCCATGGATAAATCTACTATTTAAGCCCTGGGCATCCCTTTTCTTTTATACGGGGTAAGCTGCAAAAGAATATGCCAACCCCTCTGCGTACGTATCTGTACAAGCATATTAAGCCAGTGTGCAAATCCTTCTGCCCGGACGAGGTGCCGAATACGTATTTTTTCGGGGTTATGTAAATGGCCCCAACTACGCCACGCCAATTACTAAGATGCATATAATCTGAAATTGTATTAACTTAGTCTCTTCATTCTAAAACGATGCGTTCGCTTTAACTCATACAACCAAATTCCAGGGATAGGGTCTGACCAGACCTGCTTAATCAAAAATACCTAAAGCCATGGATAAACGGACTTTTCTCAAAAAAATGATTTTCGCGGGCACCGGTGTCCCGGTTTTCCTGCAACAGCTGGAGCATTGGGTTGGGGAGATTGCGCATCTTTCCCCGGAAGCAGCCGCCCAGGATGAAGATTTCTGGATGCGCGTACGTAGCGGCTACCGCCTCAAACCAGACTACATCAACCTGGAAAATGGGTTTTATTGCTTTTTACCCCAGGACATCCTGGAAAACTATATCCACCACATCCGGGAGGTCAATTACCAGGGCTCGCACTATATGCGTACAGTTCAGTGGGACAATAAGCGCGCGGTCGCGACACAGCTTGCCGGGCTGGTGGGATGTAGCACCGACGAGCTCATCATCACCCGGAATACGACCGAATCGCTGGACACAGTCATCGGGGGGTTCCCCTGGAAAGCCGGAGACGAAGCAGTGATGGCCGAACAGGACTATTTTTCCATGATCCAAATGTTCAAACAACAGGAAATACAGCACGGGGTGGTCAATAAGCTTGTTTCCGTCCCCAACCACCCTCGCTCAGATGCTGAAATAGTGGACGTTTATGCCAACGCCATCAACGAACGCACGCGTCTCCTCATGGTCTGCCATATTGTAAATATTACCGGGCAGGTACTTCCCATCAGAAAGATTTGCGATATGGCCCACAGCAAAGGGGTCGAAGTGATGGTGGATGGTGCCCATGCAATCGCACACCTTAATTTTGCCATCCGCGATCTGAATTGCGATTATTATGGCGCCAGCCTCCATAAATGGCTGAACGCACCCCTCGGCTCGGGATTGCTGTACGTGAAAAAAGATAAAATTCCGAAAATACGGCCCTTATTTGCAAGTGCTATCGCAGAAAATACGGATGTACGCCGCCTGAACCATACCGGTACCCATCCGGTAGCCACCGACCTCGCAATCGGTAACGCCCTCGAATACCATTACAGCCTGGGCCCCGAGCGAAAAGAAGCCCGCCTGCGATACCTTCAGGAGTACTGGACAAGCCGGGTACGGAATATCCCGAATATCCTCCTGAACACCCCCTCGGATCCCCGGCGTACCTGCGGGATTGCAAATGTCGGTATAAAAGGGATGAAACCCGGGGACATGGCCGATACCCTTCTGAAAAAATACCGCATCTGGACGGTCGCAATTGATGGCCAGGGCGTACAGGGATGCCGCATTACGCCAAATATTTATACCACGATACGGGAACTGGATACTTTTGTGAAAGCACTCGAGGAGATGGCAGCCGTTTAATGCCGGTGACCACTACCTAATCCTTCACCAGGCCAGCCTGCGCGGAAATTTCCAGCATGCGGTCAATGCACACCCTGCCTTTTTCGATAACCCATTCCGGAAGGATAATTTCCGGGAGTTCGTACTTCAGGCAGCGATATAGCTTTTCAAGGGTGTTAAGGCGCATGTGAGGGCATTCGTTGCAGGCACAGGAATTGTCGGGTGGCGCCGGAATGAATACCTTGTCGGGCGAGGCTTTTTCCATTTGGTGGATAATGCCCGCTTCTGTCGCTACGATAAATTCCCTGGCTTCACTGTTAATCGTAAAATTCAGCAGGCCGGTAGTGGAACCGATAAAAGCGGCTTTTTCGAGGATATGGGCTTCGCATTCCGGGTGGGCAATGAGCAATGCGTTGGGGTGGCGCAGCATCAGCTTTGTGATTTTTTCTGCAGAAAAAATCTCGTGTACCATGCAGGAACCGTTCCAGAGGACCATCTCACGTCCGGTTTTCTTATTCAGATAAGCGCCGAGGTTTTTGTCCGGTGCGAAAATGATAGGTTTATCGGCCGGGATACTGTTGATGATATGCATAGCATTGGTAGAGGTGCAGCAAATGTCGGTCATTGTCTTTAGTTCTGCAGTGCAGTTGACATAGCTCACCACGACGTGGTCGGGATACTGTTCCTTAAATTTCCTGAATAGCGGAGCGGGAGCAGAATCTGCCAGAGAGCAGCCTGCTTTCAGGTCCGGAAGGAGTACTTTTTTATGGGGAGAGAGCATTTTTGCCGTTTCGGCCATGAAATGCACACCTGCAAAGACGATGATATCGGCCTCGGTCCTGGCGGCTTTTTGGGAAAGGCCAAGGCTATCCCCGATATAATCAGCAATATCCTGAATATCCGGCTCCTGGTAGTAATGGGCCAGGATGACGGCATTTTTTTCTTTTTTAAGTTTTTGAATTTCCTCAAACAGATCTAAAGTGGGGTCAATATCCACGTCCAGATACCCCTTTTCTTCCAGATGCTGGACGGCAGATGAAAGGCTTTCCATAATTATAAGGCGTTGTTGAGTCAAAAGATGGCAGATATTTACTAAAATCATACCCTTCGCCTTTTACAAACACAGGAAGATAAAAAAAGTTACAGCGGTTCACGTTGCAGCTTCAAGAAGAAAAACCGTCGGCTGCCTGGAGAGTTGTGGGATGTCGCCCTGGCGCTTCCATTCGGCAACCGGCAAAGTCCGGATAAACTGCCCTGGTAGTGTGAGGTTAGCGGCGATACAGAGACGGGTAGAGGGCGACAGGGTATGGAGCAGGCTTTGCAATAGGGCTTCGTTGCGATACGGGGTTTCGATGAATATCTGGGTAGCTCTTTCTCTTGCAGACTGCTGTTCGAGTTGTTTAATCCGACGGAGGAGGTCAGGTTTTTTGGCCGGCAGATAGCCCAGGAAAGTAAAATGCTGCCCGTTGAGCCCGGAAGCCATTAGCGCAAGGAAGATTGCAGAAGGTCCGGTGAGGGGGACGACCTCCACCCCCTTTTGGTGGGCGAGTGCGATAAGCGGGCTACCGGGGTCGGCAATCCCCGGGCACCCTGCTTCTGAAAGGAGCCCGGCACTTTGTCCGCTCAACAGGGGTGCCAGCAAGGAAGGGATATCCGTTGAAGGGGTATGCTCGTTGAGTTCCCGGAATTCCAGTACCTGGAGCGGCCGTGGAAACCCGATGGCTTTGAGAAATGCCCTGGCCGTCTTTCCACGCTCCACGATGAAATAATCGAGCGCAAAGACGATTTCCAGTAAATGTGCCGATAGGGTATAAGTGCCGCCTTCACCGAGCGGGGAAGGGATAACGTACAAAATTCCCTTTTTTTCCATAGGTTATTTATTCTTTAATCCAAAAGTAAGCAGCTTATCGGGAAAATGGATAGGTTTCGCCCTTGCGGAGGCTTGCTGACCAGTTTTTATTCTACATCCAGTGCGAGCAGCAGCTTTAGCACTGGCATAGTTTGCAGGTAATGTGCTTCAACCCAGGGCGATTGGTCACTGGAGTAGGTCGGGCTTTGTTCCGGGAAGCGGACTTTTTGAAGCAACATCGCACGTTCGGCGTAGGAGAAACGGGAAAAGGTACGCCGCAGTACCGGGAGCATTTCCCTGAACCCTTCTTCGGGTACTGTAGTAACCCAGCGGTCGAGGATACTCCACAGGGTTGGGGTATGTAGCAGCAAATGAATATTACCAAATAGGAAGCCTTCCAGCCAGAACGCACCTTTAAGGGCGTTCTCAGGTCTTGAAAGCAGGGCCTGGAGGCAGGCAAGGGCAGGACTTTCCGGCCATATTCCCCGATCCAGCAAGATCCGTGCCGACATCCCCGCAAGCAAAGGGGGGATGCCGTCGTCCAGTGCCAGTTGCCGCAGGGCATGATACCAATACGACATAATCTCCCCTGAGCCGGGAAAGATTAGTTGTGCGGCCTGGTGGACGGCCTGGAGCGGTTCAAACCATTCTTGTGCAGCTTCTTCGCCCAAAAGATGCACGGCATTTGGCAAACCGATACAGATCCTGGGAAAAATTTCTTCTGTCAGCTCCACCACTGGTTTTTTTTCAGTTTTGCGCACATTTCCGTAGCGGATGAGTTGTGCGAGCAGTGGAAAAACCCCTGTAAGCAGAAAAATATCGCCACTCTGGGCAGAAAGTACCCGGAGCCGGGCGATTAAAGCCGGATGGGCTTCGTGCAGGCCTGCCTTGAGGACGTGTTCCAGGAGCCCGATTAAGGCGGGGATATCTTCCAGAGTTCCTCCCTGGTGAAGGACTTTCCTTTGGGCAGCCTCTTCGATAGTGTTGCCCCAAATCCCGGCCTGGATGACCCGGATCGGGTAGTCGGCCTTCCAATGAAGCTTCCACGCTTCCCGAAAACTGCCCTGGGGGTCGCCTTTGATGGCGGCGATACTGCCCCAGGGAATGTCGAGCAGGTGAAGACGGTGCAGCAACTGACTGGCGCGAAGGTTGGAAGCCACACGCAAGTCCAGCGCTTTGTAAATTTTTTCTGCGCCCTGGTATTCGCGGTTAAGACGGGCCGTTTTAACACATTTTTCCAGGTCCTGCTGCAATGGTGTCTGGGTAAAGGATGCGGGCACTTTTCCCACTTTTGTGCCGACAATCATGCGCTCGCGGATTATCAGAAGGGCTTCTGCGTTGCCGTGGCAAAGTACGCTGATTGCAGCTTCCTGAAGTTCTTCGATGCTGGGGACACTGCGGCCCCGCAAGGCTGCCAATGCTTCTGCAAGGCGGACGGCCTCCTGGATATGTGCCGGGGAGGTATCCCACTTTTCCTGCCGGAAAAGACGCGCTGCCCGAACCATCCAATGAACGGCCAGGTCTTCCCTGTGACGGAAAAGCAACTCGTACCAGGCAGGAGAAGCTACCCCCGCGCCATAACCCGATTGCAGGGCAAGCCGTTCATAGCTCCAGGGGATCCAGGCTGTTTTGACCTTTTCTTTTTTCAGCCCGCGCAATATTGCCTGATCATTTTTTTCCAATAGCTTTTCTTCGGTTTTCAGCGCAGGGACGTGCCAGGCCCCACATACAACAGCGATTTTTTGATACCCGTCCTTAACGGCCATTCGGATACGCTGCCGCATCCATGCTTCCCGCAGAAGCGTCTCCCGGCTCTCTTGCCTGGGTAGTTCTTCCCGAAGTGCCGTCATCAATTGAGCGATCGTTAAAAAGACCGCTCCCGGGTTATCCATTTGCTCGAAAGTATCTTCCCACCAGCGCTCACTATCACTATATCCACTTAAGCCTGCAATCCACTGCAAGGGGTCTTGAATTGCGTCCAAGGCATCCGGTCCTGAAAATTCCATCCCCGGCTGAAGGGATATCTGGCTTGAAAGCGATCCTGCCAGTTGAACGGCTGCAGGAAGGTCTATGGCTGCTATGAATATACCGCGTTGCAAGGCAAAGCGCACGGCACAGAGTTCGGGGGAAAATTCCGCAAAAGGCAGGTACACGGCTTTTTCAAAATTTTGCGGGGCATAGATGAGCAGGGCGATCGGGAGCTGTATTTCCGGGTGCGCCAACTCCTGCAGGGCAGGCCCGGCTTCTTCAGGTGCCTCCACCAGGAGACAGTCTGGCGCAAACTGCCCAAGGGCGTCCAGGAGGGCATGCGCAGAGCCGGGGCCGTGGTGGCGAATCCCGAATAACCTTATTTCTCCCCTGGGTACCATTTGTGGTCAGGAAAATCTTGCAATTACCCGCAATGGGGCACCGTCGGCTTCAAAAGGGGCAGGCAGGGCAATGATCTCGAAAGACTTGTCCATCGGGACTAATTGCATATTGGTCAGGTTTTCCATAATCAACACTGAATGGGAGAGGAGTGCTTTATGCACCAGATAAGGCGTGCGGTCTGGACTGGGGGTATCCAGGCCAATAATTTTTACGCCTGCGGCTATCATCCGCCCTGCAAAAGCGAGGGTCAGCTCCGGATAGTCGCGATAGTAAATATCTGTACCGAAATACCCTCCCCAGCCGGTATGGATCAGTACGATGGCCCCCGCAGGGATATCGGTCCCTTCCAGAAGGTCCTCGTCTATTGGATTACGGCCTTGCGCATCAATAACACAGCCAGGTCCGATGAAATGGGCCACCGGGATTTCGGAGAGCGGTTTCCCCCCGGCAACCATGTGCAGAGGGGCATCAATATGCGTCCCAACGTGCATTCCGGTATGTAGCTGGGACATATTGTACCCTTCTCTTTCAATGAAGGCCACTTGCCGCCATGCTGGTGGCATATCGCCGGGAAATACTGGCATAGCGGTATGAAAAATCCGGGTAAGGTCAATAACGTGCATAAGGAGAGCTTTGGCTTTTTGCATAATAAACATATTGCGGCGGGTCAGTAGGGTACGAGCAGTGAGCTGTTTTTCCCACCACACTGACCCATCGCAACAAGTCTAATGGTATTACAGGAATTATGGGCGTACAGCTCCCCCACCCTGTTTGTTTTTTACATATTTATCCATCCAGGCATTCATTTCATGTAAGGTGTGGAGGATAGATTCCCTTGCCTGGTAGCCGTGGCTTTCGTGGGGAAGGAAAACCAGTTTTGCCGTAGCGCCATGGCCTTTGAGGGCATTATAGAAACGCTCGCTCTGAATGGGGAAAGTACCGGAGTTGTTGTCGGCTTCCCCATGGATGAGCAGGATAGGCTCTTTAATTTTATCTGCATAATTAAACGGCGACATTTTGTGATAGACGTCGGGGGCTTCCCAATAAGTGCGTTCCTCCTGCTGGAAGCCAAAGGGGGTGAGCGTCCGGTTATATGCCCCGCTGCGTGCGATACCTGCTGCAAAAAGATCGGTATGGGCCAGCAGGTTGGCCGTCATGAAAGCGCCGTAGGAATGGCCGCCGACGGCGAGGCGTTTGCGGTCGGCGACGCCCATACCAACGAGTTTATCCACGGCTGCCTCGGCGCTCATCTGAAGTTGTTCGACAAAAGTTTCGTTGGGCTCTTTATCCCCTTCGCCGAGGATGGGCATTGCAAAATCGTCAAAGACGGCATAGCCCTGGGTCACCCAGAGTAATGGGGAAGAAGTGCCTGGTCGAATGAACTGGAATGGGGAGCCATTAATCTGGCTGGCAGCATCGGCGGTTTTATATTCTCTTGGGTAAGCCCACATGAATACGGGCAGGGGCCCATCCTTACTCCGGTCGTAACCTGCAGGCAGATAAAGGGTTCCGCTCAGTTTGAGGCCATCTTTGCGCTCATAGGCTACCATCTCCTTAGTCACCCCTTTGAGGGCTTTATAAGGGTTTTCAAATTGGGTGAGGGGAGTAAGCTGCCGGGTAGAAAGGTTGCGCAAATAATAATTTGGCGGGGTTTCCCTGGATTCCCTGCTCGTAAGCAAGATGCTTTTTGCGGCATCCAGCATCGCTAGCGGCATTTCGTAGTAGGGTGCCTCAGACCGCCAAAGGCGCTTTGACTGCCCACTGGCCAGGTCAAATGCGTCCACAAAGGGGCGGTTCCCTTCCGGAGAAGCACCCATACTGTTCAGAAACAGGGTTTTCCCGTTATTGGCACTCAGGAGAACGCTGCGGCCTGCTGCATTTTGTGTCATCATGAATTGACCGGGATCTCCGTAACGGTCTTCGTAAGAGCGGTCGAACAATACGGTGTTCTTTGCCCCGGGCTGTTCGGGGGAAAAGCGGGTAACGACTTCCCTACGGGTACGCCACCAACGCTCGGAGGCAATCGCCAGTTGGCCATCTCCCCAGGAGACGCTGCGGAAGCGCAGGCTGAAATCCATCATTGCCTGTGGGGTACCCGTAAAAGGTGCCGACAGGACATAAAGCCTGTCGCGTACAGTAGCCTCGATACGGGGGTCTCCTTCGTCCTGGGCTTCTACCCAGTAAAGTTCTGCATCTTTATCCGGACGCCAACTGATGCTGCGCGGCCCTTTACGCACGGCATCGAAAGCCGTTGGGATATCCTCTGCCAGAGGAAGGTCTGCCAGGTCCGTAACTTTTGCCCCTGTCTGGTCAAATAATGTGTACGTTACCGGAAAGCTGCTTACGGGCACCAGATAAGAAAAAGGACGCTTGATAAAGGATGCCAGAACGTATTTCCCATCCGGGGAGGGTTCCATGGAGGCGATCATCCCGGTGGGCCCGAGCGGAATGCCTGCACTGGTCTGAATATCCATCAGCACGAGCTGCGATTGAGCAAAATATTCGAAGAGGGCTTCGTCATAGCTATCTTTGAGTAAATCCTGGTAAGTCCGCGCAGGCGCGGCCTTGCCTTCGTTGAAGGAGATCGCAGGGCCTGCAGGGGCTTTGGGTTCTGCAGGGGCCAGTCCCCTGCCTTCCGGTACGGTTTTGATCAGGATATGGCGGCTATCGGAAAGCCAATCGAAGGGACTGCCCAAAACTGCGTTAAGAATGGGGCCGGTCAGTTGTTTTGCTTGTGCAGATTCGACATTGATCAGCCACAATTCGATCCCGGATGCCGTGGTATGGGAGAACGCCGCGATTTTTCCATCGGGGGACCAGCTCAGGTTGCCCATCCTGACATTTTGAGGCAGGCCGGCGACCACTTTTGTTTTGCCAGTGCCCGTTTCTATGATCGAAGCGCCGATAAAGCCCCCGCTGCGGCTGGGCCCATTACTTGCCGGGTTGATCCGCAGGCCCGCCAGCCGGAGCTCTGGCTGGGCAAGTTCTTCGATGGAGGGCATACTCGACTGCTGCAGGAGCAAGGCCCATTTGCCGTTTGGCCCAATGCGAAGGGCAGGGGTAGGCGGTACGTCCACCAATTCCATAATTGCTTTTGGTGGCTGCTGATAGCCCTGGGAAAAAATGGTCCCGGGCAGGGCAAGCAACCCAATCATCATTCCTGTTAAAATCCGCTTTATTGCCATGGTTACTGATTTTGATTTCAGGGCAGGGTATTCAGGTCGTGAAAAGACATTGCGCCACGGCCATTACTCATCCGTAACGCCGCAGCACTTTTGGCCAAATTACAAAATTGTCCTGTTTGAAACCGTTGGCAGGGAATTTTTTTTGCTCTATGCGATTTACCCCTTTACCGATTTTAAAAGGGGACACATTTTCCGATGCAAAAATCAGAACAAGTTCGTTGAAATCCGGAAAAGGAAAAAATACGGAGAAAAGATACCTGTGCTATTGGTTATCACGGATGTCTTCACGCGCTGGCCCTGAAGGGCTATGCTTTATATAACGCAGAACACCCGGGGCAGCACAGATTTAGGAGGGGGACGGCAAATGGGAATACAGGGCCTAAACACCGATTATACCGATATACAGGAATCATAAAGTATAAAATAAATATTTGCAAACCTGTTTATTTCACTTTTTTTAAACAAAAAAATATTACAAATACTTGTTTTTGAGTTCTTTATAATAAAATTAATGTTTTTTTTATCAACAAATGCTTTTATTAGTCTTTGCAATGAGGGAAAAGGTGCTGCATCTTTACATCATCAAAGGGAGCAAAAAGATGCTTTCGGAAATTAAAAAAAAGTTCAGTCCCTCGTTATAGTCCCTTAAACGTATTCATTCGATCCCCCTCTAAAGGTAGGGGTAATCCCAAAAACCACGAAGGTCTCCCTGCCGATGGTGACATCGGCGGGGAGCACCAAACTAAAAAAAAGTTAGCACCTCCTGCGGGAGGATTTTATAAGAATTAGGTCGTCTTTTTTTCATGAGATTATGATTTGTTATTGCATGAGGCCCTCGCTGAGGGCTTTTTTTTTGCCCCTATGTGACCTTCCCGTTTAAGTGGCCGAGGGTTTGAGGGTGCGTACAAGGACGATCAGAATAGCAATGCCCAGAAGAATCATGCCGGCTTGCGCACCAGTTTCGATCAGCCCGTCCTGAGCATTTTGATCTGCCATCCTTTTGGAAAAGATTCCATAGAGGGCCCAGATAATGACCCCTGCAAAAGCGATATCCCTGCGGCTGAACAGTAGCCAAAGCGCAACGGCTACTGCAGCAACGATCACAGTTAATGTCCAGAACACGGGACCGCCCGGTTGACCGTCCCATCCAAGGTGGGTAAAAAGGATACAGGTGTTTGCGATTGTAGCTACAGTAATCCAGCCCATATACACGCTGAAAGGAAGATGGCCAAACCATCGTTCCGCTGTCTTTGCAGGACTGCGGCCAATATCCAGCCTCAAATAAATTTTCAACAAACTGCCAAGTAAGATCAGCATCAAAACCATAGACCACCCGATCTGCAAGTGATGGAAGGCAAAGAGCCACCCGGCGTTGCCGAAACAGGAAAGGATAAACCAGTACCCGACTTTTTGAACGTACAGCGGGTTTGCAGTCTGCCAGAAACTCAACTGGTACACGGCATAGCTGATCAGGAGCAGATAAATAATGCCCCAGATTGCAAAGGTAAAACCCGCCGGCGTGAACAGGGTCGGGAACATATCCGACACGGAGGCAGGGGTCCGCCCGGCAATCGGAAGTGCCGTAGCAAGGTAGTTGACATAAATTACCGCAACGAGACTAAACAGGTTTGCCAGTATAATGATCCGGTTTTTTAACATATATCCATCTTTTTGAAGTGGAAAGATCCATTGAACCCCAACGTATTCCTGGATTGTACAAGAAGCCCCGAGGCTGTCCTGAATGGAGGTTTTGTAAAGAGACAGGGGCAGTTAATAGAATTTCCTGAAATGCCGATTTTGTTGATTTTACTTCGCAAAATCAACAAAATCGGCATTTCAGGAAAATATTCTTTGGCGGCGAATGCTGCCAAAGAATGTGGGGTTGTGTAAAAAACATTATTTGGCGGCGTCACCCGCCAAATGACGGCCTCCGGCCTTTTTACACAACCCCAATATTTATTCGCCGCCGAGGTGGTAAAATTCTTTTACACACCCCTGTACAGATATAGCCTTAGATTAGCGGATCCTGTGGCGTATTCGGGTTATTATCCCTTTCGCGGAGCGGGTAGGGATAAAAATTGCGGTTGCGCTCTCCGCCGGGAGGGCCCGGACGATTAAAGCGGCGGCTGTCTTCCAGCTTCAACCCGGACATATAGAGCTCGATACAGCGGTTGCGGTAGATTTCGAGGAGGACGGCGGCTTGTGTAGCGGCACCGCTATATGCTGGCAGATTAGCGTTGACGCCGAAGATATCGTTATTTTTGGTCAGCACTTTATTCAGCTCTGCAATAGCCCCAGGAACGTCATTCTTCCTTGCAAGGGCTTCGGCTTTGATGAGAAGCATCTCACCGGGCAGGAATACGGGGATTTCGCGGATATCGCTATTAAAGAAACCCTGTACTTTGACATTGGTCTGTGGATTGGCGCCGAGGTAGAAAGCGATACGGCCATCGCCTGCAGTTGGGGCCAGTTCACCACTGAGGCCAAAGTTAAAGCGGCCATCGTAGGTATTGTTATTGACCAGTGCTGTCCGGAAGACGGGATTTTGGTTGAGGGCGTCAAAGCGGAAAGAAGACTTCCGGGTCAGGTTGACGCGGTTGACTGCTTCGATTGCCTTGTCATTGTTGCCCGACATGATATAATATCTGGCCAGGAGGGCGTTACAGGCATCGGCGATATTGATATCGGTGCCAACTTTGGTGTTGAAATAAGCGGGGGGTGCGGTCGTTCCGATAGCGGCGACCCCTGCTTCCAGGAGTGCGATTGCATCTGCGAGAGCCTGGGCACGCGGCTTAAAGGTCGCGTATTTCCCTTGCAGGAAATCTGCTGCCGATCCGGCCTGTGTCGGCACCTGCTCCCAAAACTGGGCCATTGTACCAATAGCGAGGGCCTTGAAGAAATGGCCATAGACCTTTGCAGCGGTGGCTATACCCTGATCCGGGATATTCACGGAATTATTGATCACCAGTTCGCTGTTGGCCATTACAATATTTGCACTTGCCCAGATATTGGACAGGAAAGAGTTGGAATTACCCACTGTTCCGCCACCTGCTTCGAGGGCGGCGAGCTCGCCGTTACCAGTGTTGATGACATAGAGTTCTCTGGTTGTGAGGCCATTGGCAGAAATCACACTGTACAGTGCCCCAGTCGCACCGACGGAATAAGAGCGTCTCAGGCCGACGACCATACCCAGCAGACCATCCACGTTGTTCAGAACGTCTTCACTGGTTGCTGCGTTAGGGTTTTCAAATTCTTTTTCGCAGCCACCGGTAATCAGCAGCAGGGGCAAAAAAGCGATCAGGAAAATATTTTTAAATTTCATATTATTATTTTTTTATAATTCAAAAAATCGGAAAGCGGTTTAGAAACGGGCGCCGAGGCGGAGTTGGACCATCCTCGGGATAGGTACGTTTCCAAAGTCGTCGCCGCGGACGCGGTCGGTCTGGCCTGCGGAGTTGGTTTCAGGATCATATCCCAGATAGTTGTCAAACGAGATGAGGTTCCTTCCGATCAGGGCGACATTGAGGTTATCGAATACCTTCCCGACTTTTCCGAGATCGTAGCTGAGTGACAATTCGCGGAGTTTGATGAACGAACCGTCTTCGACATGTTCTTCCTGAATACGCTCGCCGGTGACGCCACCTGCGATAGAGGCGACATAACCCCTTGCTACTTCGCCTTTGATTTCTTTTTCGGCGAGTTCGCCCTGACCTACGTTATTTTGGGTAATCCGGTTCCAGTTATAGACATCGAAGCCCCACATCGCGTCAAACTGTACGCGGAAGGAGAGTTTGCCGACGCTCAGGTCTGAAGTGAAGGCACCGAACCAGTCGGGGTTGGGATCCCCGATGATTTTGCGCAGCTGTGCCGCCGTAGCAACAGGCTGGCCATCTGCCCCCCTGCTGGGAGTACCCTGGAGGAGGGTAGTCTGGGTACCGCGCTCCGGTTGTGCCAGGCCCTGCGAAGTGAGGAGCAGCCCCCCAGTGGCGTTGCGGGCATAGTAACGGCCATAAAAAACGCCATAAGGCTGACCATTGATAGCGGCCTGTGCACCGTCGCTACCGCGCAGGAACAATGCACCGGCGATACCACTGACTTCGTTGCGGTTGCGCGACCACATCAGGCTAAGGTCCCAGCGCACTTTGCTGGTTGCAATAGGTGAGCCCTGGAGCATTACTTCGACCCCATTATTGGTCATCCCACCTTCATTTGTTACGATGAAGTTGCCACCTACGGTCGGCGGGAGCGGACGGGTAAGCAGAAGGTCCTGGATATCCTGGTTGTATATAGTTACGTTGAGGCCCATACGGTCATTGAAGAAAGCCAGGTCGGCGCCGAATTCAATTTCAGACATCCGCTCTGGCCTGACATCCGGGTTGGCAAGTACTGTAGAAGGCGTTACAGCAGAGAGGCCTCCCAGCTGGCCGATCAGGTAGTTGTTGTAGCGGTCGTAGGGGCCGATACCGGTGAGGTTACCCGCCTGGCCGTAGCTGGCCCGCAGTTTGAAGGAGCTGATTTTGTTGGCCAGGCTTCCATTTTTCCAATAATCGGACAATACCCAGCTTGCGCTGGCTTTAGGATAAAAGTTGGTTTGGTTTTCCGGTGAAAAAGCTGAGGAGCCGTCAATACGGCCGGCGACTGTGACGAAAAGCTGTTCTTTATAACCAAAAGTCTGCTGGAGGAAGTAGCCCCACACACTGCGCTGGGCGATGCTCTGTACCGGCGGTGCAAACAGGTTGGCGGCTGCGGAGATGGTTTGTACAAAAGGTGCCAGGTCGCGTCCTTCCTGAGCGGTGAAGTGGGTGCGGTCGTTTTGGATCTGGTAGCCCGCAGTTGTTGTAGAAGTGAGGCCGCCGCTCAAGTCCTTGGAATAGTTGATGGTGAGGTCGTGGTTGAGCAGGGTCACGTTGCTGGAAGCGTTGCTCACATACCCGTCGGGGAAGAAGCCGGCGGCTACGCCCGGATAGGGGATACGCGGGTGGAATTCGTTGCCCACGAGGGAGTAGTTGTCGTATCCGAGGATTGCATTGACCGTCATCCCTTCAACGGGGAAGAGTTTGAGCTGTACATCGCCGATGCTGCGGTTGGTGCGCTGGGTGATATCGAAAGTCTCAATGACCGTAAGCGGGTTGACGCGCACCTGCTCGACTTGCCGGAGGTTGCCGACGGCATCGCGTTCACTGATATTCCACACGTTGTCCATGATGAACATGGTACTGATCGGGCTGAAGAAGTTATTGCCATTGGGCAGGTCCTGGCTCTGGCTGTAATTGTATGCGATACCTGCAGAAAGGGTGGCCCATTCTGCGAGGGTCTGGTTGAGGCGGAGACGCCCGGTATATTTGGTAAAGTTGGTGTTTTTGATAATCCCGTCGTTATCGGTATAGCCGAAAGACGCGAAATACTGTGTTTTCTCGTTACCTCCGTTTACAGAGAGGTAGTTCTCGGTACCGAAGGCATTGGTGAACACCTCGTCCTGCATATCGTAGCGCGTGACGTTATACTTGTCGGTAATCAGCAGACGGTTGACAGGCCCTACTTTTACGAACTTGACCCCCTGGGCGTTGAGCGCTGCTTCGGAAGGTCCGAGGTGGAGCAGGGTAGTGAGGCGGTCCTGGGTAGTCTCGAGGCGGTCGTTGCCCTTTACGCCGAATCTTTGCGGATGCTCGGTCATGAACACCTTCTTGCGGAGCTGGCTCATGCTGACCGACGTACTGAATTCAATCGTTGGTTTGCCGCTTTTGCCGCGCCTGGTAAAAATCTGGACGACCCCGTTGGCGGCCCTGGAGCCATAGAGCGCTGCCGCAGAAGCTCCATTGATTACTTCGATACGCTCGATATCGGCAGGATTGATATCCACGAGGCGGTTCTGTCCGGCGCGCAGGCCGGTCGTCATAGCATCTGCGCTGAGGTTGACGACGTTGGTGGAGCTGTTGTCCACGATAACCCCATCCACAATATAAAGTGGATCGGAAGAGCCATTGATCGAGCTGGGGCCGCGCAGACGCACGGAAATACCGCCGGCGGGGTTACCATCGTTTTGGGTGATCTGGGCACCCATAACCTTTCCACTCAGCGCTGCCAGGGTATTTACCGTGCCGGAATTACCCACTGCCCGTCCATCCACAACACTGACGTTATTGCCCAGTTGTTTACGGGTGGCTGTAGGGGAAGCCCCGGTAACGACGATCTGGTCGAGGTCTAGGATATCCGACGTCAGGCTGATGTCTTTGATCAGCGTGGCGCCAGTTGCCCCGATGGCCACTTTCTCGGTATAAGTCTTATATCCTACATAACTTACCTGGAACGTGTAGGTACCTTCTGCCAGGGCGGCAGAGAGCTCGTAATACCCATTGATATCCGTGATGGTTCCGACGCGGGCTTCCAGAAGGAAAACGTTCACCCCGATCAGAGGCTCCTTATCGGTACCGGTGATCGTTCCCTTGACGGAAACGTTGGCCTTTTGACCGCTGGCGAACAGCGGCAACGCTAACAGCAGGGCCAGGGAAAATAAGCATTGTTTAAAGTTCAACGTCATAACTGCCTTCATTTTAAAGTAAAAAAACTTATTTAAGCTTGCATTGTATCAAATTTAGCAATAAACCTCTTAATTATTTGCAGTATCATGCTGTTTTTTGCAAAATTTTGTCTAAAAACAATACTTTTTACAGAATTTGCGCTGTTTTCTGCAAGGTTTTAATTATCCTTGAACAGAAAGCTCTTTACGAGGGGATGATCGCAGGCTAAACGCAGCTCTTTTTTACCGATGCGATGCCTTTTCCCTGTCCTGCAGCCGAGGCAGGATTTCCTCAAAAAGGCTATGTACGGACGCAAAAACAGCGTATTTTTCACTGCGCTACCCCATTGCACCGAGCCCCACAAGCACATCTAACATGGAAATTGTTTACATTTCGCTACTGTCTTTTTTTGTCTCCATGCTCACCTTTTTTTCCGGGTTTGGCCTGGGTACGATCCTGACTCCGGTGTTCATGGTATTTTTCCCGACTGGCCTTGCCGTAGCGTTGACTGGCGTGGTGCATTTTTTCAACAATATTTTTAAGCTGTTCATTACGGGGCGGCACATTGACCGGGTGGTAGCGCTGCGTTTTGGGATTCCTGCGGTAATATTTGCTTTTGCCGGCGCATGGCTGTTGATAAAGATTGCTGCCTGGCCCCCTCTTTTCACCTACAGCTTATGGGGCCGGTATTTTGAGGTGTATCCTGCAAAATTCGCGATTGCGCTGCTGCTGATATTTTTTGCGTTGATGGAGATCGTACCGCGCCTGAACAGGATTTCTTTTGGAAGGGACAAGCTCGCTCTTGGCGGAGCACTGAGTGGTTTTTTCGGGGGGCTGTCCGGTAATCAGGGAGCCTTGCGGAGTGCGTTCCTTATCCGGGCCGGATTGTCCAGAGAGGCTTATATCGGTACGTCTGTGGCGATCTCTGTTTTCGTTGATTTTTCACGGCTGAGCGTATATGCACGCGGATTTGCTGCAGAAGGCCTCGGCGACAACCTCTACCTCGTCGCATCTGCGACCTTATCGGCTATTCTTGGTGCCTTTATCGGCAACCGGCTGCTGAAGAAGCTGACCTTGAGATTTTTACAGTTGCTGGTCGCAGTGATGTTGATTGCGGTTTCGATTGCACTCGGGGCGGGCTGGATATGATGCGCTTACAGGCCCTGCAGCTTACCGCCGGAGAATAAGTACCCTCGAGCCTAAAGGATGACCCGGCGGGCCGATTTATACTTCCGCGACCAATACGAGGATTTTTTCAGGTTATCTATCATAATCCCCCGGAAAGTGGCATGAATGATATTTATACCTTCTTCCTCATTGGAAACGACGAGTGCGACGTGAAAGATTCTACCCCCGGAGCTATGACGGAAGAACACCAGATCGCCGGGCTGAACCTCTTCCAGCGGTATTTTTACCCCTTCGAGGGATTGTGCACTGGAGCTCGTAGAGAGGGGGATATCGAAGTTCTTCATTACAAAGTGGGTAAAACCGGAACAGTCGAAGCCTACTTCGGGATCACGGCTGGCATAGCGATAAGGCAGCCCCAGGTATTTTTGGGAATATTCTATAATCGCTTTTCTGAACTGCCGCTCCCGCTGAATATTCGCCGTAATCATACCAGGGGTAAACACGGTACAGCCCTGAAAAGCGAGGATCCCGAACAGCAGTAGCCAGACCGGAATTTTTAAGCACAACCTTGAGCACATAACTTTACGAAAATGGTACGGCGTAAAAATAGCGATTTGTGCGTTATTTCAGCACAAAATCGTCCATATCGTTGAGGAAAGGGAACTTTTTTCTAAAATCCTGCATAGGCGCTGCTTCCAGCACACTGGAAATCACGTGTTCGCCGGTATGGGCCTGGGCGAGATAACAGCCTTCAAAATCGAGGATGCAGGAATCGCCGGCATAGTCGAGCCCGTTACCATCGGTGCCGATGCGGTTGACCCCTATCGTATAGCATTGATTCTCGATGGCGCGGGCGATGAGCAGTTGTTTCCAGGCGTGGCTTCGGCGGGCGGGGAAATTGGCGGTATAAATCAGGAGGTCAAAGGGGTGGGTATTTCTGCTCCAGACGGGGAAGCGCAGGTCGTAGCAGATCAGTGGGCAGATTTTCCATCCATTCAGTTCGACGAGCAGTCGGTGCTTTCCGGGGCTGTAGTGGAGGTGTTCTCCTGACAGGGTGAAAAGATGGCGTTTATCGTAGTGGGACACTGTACCGTCGGGGCGCACCCAGAGGAGGCGGTTGTAGTAGTGGCCGTTTTCGGATATGATAAGGCTACCGACCACTACAGCGCCTGTTTTTGCTGCCTGATCGGCCATCCAGATACTGGTAGGCCCATTTTGTGATTCTGCAAGGCGTTCGGGCGACATACTGAAACCCGTAGTGAACATTTCCGGCAGAATGATCAGGTCGGTATATCCCCGGAGTGGGGAGATGATTTCGTTGAACCGGCGTAGGTTGGCCGGTTGGTCTTCCCAGACCAAACCGGCTTGTATCAGGCTGACGCGAAGGCCGGCAATCACTTTTTCTTGCCGCTTTCTTTTTCTGCTGCGGCGGTTGCCGAACGGAGTGCACGTGGGATTTCGATCGTTGCCACGGGGATACCCGGGGAACTCATGATTTCGATCCCTTTCTCTGTAGAGATATCCCGTACGCGGAGCGACTGACCCAGCTCCAGGGAGGAAATATCCAGCATGAGCTGATCAACGAGAAATTCCGGCGTGGTCTTTATTTTGACGCGGCGCATCTTTTGTACCAGTTTGCCGCCCACTTTGACACCGGGGGATTGACCCTTTACCCGCACAGGCACTTCCAGTTTGATTGGCTGGCCATCTACGAGCTGCAGGAAATCAATGTGCACCAGGTCGTTGGTCAGCGGGTGAAGCTGATAATCTTTTACGATGCATTTGTAGGTATTTTCTCCGATTTGGAGGTGTGCTACATGAAAATCCGGCGTATAGATCAGATTTTTGACCTGCTGGGGAGTGGTGGCGAAGTGAACCAATTCCTTTGCGCTGTAGAGGACGCAGGGGATTTGCCCTTCCCGGCGAAGGGATTTCGAAGCGGTTTTGCCGGTGTCGGGCCTCAATTGGCCGGTGAGAGAGATGAATTCCATGACTTTTATATCTTCTGCTTAAAGAATTTCGTTATTTGGGCACGCAAAGATAATTGATTTAGAAAAAAAAGTGAATTTTTTTTCATTTTTTAGTGCCAAAGGTCAACCGTCCACAAAGAGGGCAGAAATCGAGCGGTGTTCGTGGGTATTGCGGATAGCGCGTGCGAAGAGTTTAGCCGTTGTGAGTACTTTAATTTTGGGTGACTGCCGCTTTAGCGGAATGGTGTCGCATACGAGGAGCTCGTCGAGCAAAGAATTTTCGATATTTTCGTAAGCCTTTCCGGAGAGGATAGGGTGGGTACAGAGTGCCCGCACACTTTTGGCGCCTTTTTTCATAATGATTTCTGCGGCTCGGCAGAGCGTACCGGCAGTATCCACGAGGTCGTCCACCAGGATAACGTCTGCCCCTTCCACATTTCCGATAACCGTCATCCCTGCGACCTCATTGGCCCTTTCGCGGTACTTGTCGCAGATCACGAGCTCTCTGTGGAAATACTTTGCATAGATACGTGCCCGTTTCACACCACCGACATCGGGGGAAGCAAAGATAGCATTGGAGAGATCCTGAGCCTGGAGGTAGGGGATATAGATTGCTTCGCTCTTGAGGTGGTCCACCGGGATATCGAAGAACCCCTGGATTTGATCCGCGTGGAAGTCCATGGTCATGATGCGATTGGCACCGGCGGCCTCGATCAGGTTGGCAATCAGCTTGGCGGAAATGGGTACACGTGGTTTGTCTTTGCGGTCTTGGCGGGCATATCCGAAGTAAGGGATCACGGCAGTGATATACCCTGCGGAGGCGCGGCGGGCCGCATCGGTCATCAGCAGAAGTTCCATCAAGTTTTCGGCGGGGGGGAAAGTGGACTGGATAAAAAAAACGAACCCTCCGCGCACGGACTCGTTGATACTCGGCTGCATTTCGCCGTCGCTGAAATGGTTGACGTGCAGATCACCAAGTTTATCGCCGTAATAATCTGCGATTTTTTCTGCGAGGTACCTTGAGCTGGTGCCTGAAAAAAGTTTGACTTCTACCATGATCGGCACGATATTATTAGCATATTAAAAGCACGGCAAAAATAGCAAAGGTTAGGCTTAGTAACGGGTATTTTTGGGTATGGTTTGGTGCATTATCCGGAAAAAATATTTCGCCGCCTGTCAGTATGAGCGGCATCTGCGGTGTAGTGTCATTTTTGCCTTTCCGTTACGAAGAAGATCAGGTCTTCGAGGGATTTGCGGGAAGGGGACGCCGGAAACCCATGCAGTAGCCCGAGGGCTTCCTGACGGTAGGCATACATTTTTTCACGTGCATAAGCGATACCCCCGCTTTGCTGCACGAAGCGGATGACCTCCCTGACTTTCTCGGGTTTGTCATTATACCGTTTAATGATATTGGTAATGGCTTTCCGATCGGTATCACTTGCGTTGCGCAGTGCATAAATAACCGGCAGAGTCAGTTTTTTTTCCTTGATATCAATACCCAGGGGTTTGCCGACATCATCATCGCCGAGATCAAATAAATCATCGCGGATTTGGAAGGCGATGCCGATTTTTTCCCCAAATAACCGGGCATTTTCGACGACCGCCTCATCTTTTGTTGCAGAAGCGGCCCCTGCACTACATGCCGAGGCGATCAGAGAGGCAGTTTTTTGGCGGATAATCTCGAAATAGATATCCTCTTCAATGTCCAGCCGCCGGGATTTTTCAAACTGCAGCAGCTCCCCTTCGCTCATGGCTTTTACCGCATTCGATACAATTTCCAGGAGGAGGAATTCTTTGTTTTTTAAAGCGAGCAACAGGCCCTGGGACAACAGGTAGTCGCCGACCAGGACGGCAATTTTATTTTTCCATAAGGCATTTATAGAAAAAAAGCCACGCCGCTCGAAGGAATCGTCCACGACATCGTCATGAACCAGGGTAGCAGTGTGCAGCAATTCTACGAGTGAAGCCGCGGTAAAAGTCGAAGGGGTTATTCCTCCTGAAATTTCAGCGCTCAGGAAAACGAACATAGGCCTGATCTGCTTGCCCTTTCGCCGTACGATATAAAAGGTGATTTTATCCAGCAGCGGCACAGGGCTGGCCATGGCCTGGCGGAAGTGCGCTTCGAAATCTTCAAGTTCCTGTGCGATCGGCTGTTTGATGGTATCTATGGAAAGTTTCATTACCATAATAAGTTCGTTCGGAGAGTTCTGGTTCTATAGGACAGCGAATAAAAATGCCGGCCCTGCCTAAAGCCACAAAGGTTGAACATCGGACTGGTCGCGACAGGCCGGTACAGCAGGGGGGCAACATATTAAAGAGCCTGAGACAGTAATGCTGCAGATATCCGCGTCCGAAGGGCTGCAAACAGGCGGTCAAAAATACGTCCTTAGAATAAATAACGGTAGCCTGGAAGACAATATTTACCCTACCCCCGTTTTTTCGTCGCATAATGGATTTGAAAGCAGGCTAAACCCGTATGAAATAGTTCAAATATTGTACTTTTGATGCCGTAAATAATGGACTTGTTGCGATGAGTCAGCCTGGCGGAAATAATCTGCTGTTTTTTGCGCACGCGAAGCTTTTTTGAGGGCATATCGCCCGGGGGTGGCCGAAAAAAGACATCGTATGCGCGAAAAGGGCCGGTTTTAGCCTGCTAAGATTCCGAGGCAGCAGATCTCTGGTGTGCAGCACATACCCTTTCCGTCCTGTCCTGGATCACTATCCCTGAACGGGAGCGGATTATTATAGAAAAATATCTAATGATTATGTACCAGGACAAACATCTTTTCGATTTGTTGCAGCGTGAGCTTCAGCGGCAGCGCAGAGGGGTCGAGCTGATCGCATCGGAAAATTTTGCCAGCCAGGCCGTCCTCGATGCCATGGGGAGCTGCCTGACCAATAAATATGCAGAGGGATATCCGGGGAAGCGGTATTATGGAGGCTGCGAAGTGGTGGATGAGATCGAGCAGTTGGCGATTGACCGGCTTAAAGAACTTTTCGGGGCGGAATATGCAAATGTACAGCCGCATTCCGGTGCGCAGGCAAACGCAGCCGTTTTCCTGGCATTACTTGAGCCTGGCGATGCTATCCTGGGGTTCGACCTCGCGCATGGCGGGCACCTGTCGCATGGGTCGCCAGTCAATTTTTCGGGTAAAATATACCGTGCCCATTTCTACGGAGTGGAGCAGTCCACCGGGTTAATTGATATGGACCGCGTGGAGGAGAAAGCCCTTGCGGTCAACCCAAAATTACTGATCTGTGGGGCTTCTGCTTATGCCCGCGACTGGGACTATAAGCGTTTTCGCGAAATTGCGGATAAAGTAGGGGCAATCCTCCTTGCCGATATCGCGCATCCTGCCGGCCTGATCGCCGCTGATTTACTCAACGACCCGATGGAGCACTGCCACATCGTCACTTCTACGACCCACAAAACGCTTCGTGGGCCGCGAGGGGGGATTATCATGATGGGCAGGAATTTCTATAATCCGTGGGGCAGGACGCAGAAGAACGGCACGATGATCAAAATGTCTCAAATCCTCAACAGTGCGGTTTTTCCAGGGATGCAGGGAGGTCCGTTAGAGCATGTCATTGCCGCTAAAGCGACGGCTTTTTTTGAAGCATTACAACCGGGTTTCCGCAAGTATGCGAAGCAGGTCGTCCATAATGCGAGGACTATGGCCAATGCATTTAAGCAGAAAGGCTACCATATTATATCGGGAGGTACCGACAACCACCTCATGCTGATAGACCTGCGCTCTAAAAATCTGAATGGAAAGACTGCCGAGGAGGCCCTTGGAAAAGCTGACATTACCGTCAACAAAAACATGGTGCCCTTTGATACAGAATCACCGATGGTCACTTCGGGAATCCGGATCGGCACTGCGGCAGTCACTAGCCGGGGCTTTGGCGAGTATGAATGCCTGCAGGTGGTAGAATGGATTGACCAGGCACTTTCCCACCCTCATGATGAGGAATTACTCCTGGATATCCGCAGGCAGATCAACACAACGATGGCTGGATTTCCCCTCTACCCGGAGGTCCCTGTGGGCTCCTGAACGACAAAACCCGGTCAATCCTGCGGTAAGGGCTCAATTTCGAAGCCGGCTGCTTCTACGGCTGCTACGATAGCCGAAATATCGAGGTGGGTACCCTGAACTTTCAGTATCCGGTCGGGATGTCTGAGATCTACTTCCCAGTGTTCGATTCCCGGCACTTCACTCAGAAAAGGGGTAACAGTGCGCAGGCAAGTACTACAGTTGACGGTTGTTTTGAACAGGCGTTGCTCCATACAGATGGCGCGATTGGTTCCTTTGGTATCTTTAGACATTAATATGTGATTTTAATCTCCGTCAGGGACGGTTAAAGGTCTGCTCCGAAGGGAGTGACGGGGCAGACTGCAAGGGTATTTCAAATATGAAACATTTTTTCCAGAAATACATCTTTTTTTGTGCTTTTTGTTTGCTCCCTGGTGTCCTGTGTGCACAGGCAGTGGTCTCTGGCCGTATAGTGCATCAGGATGGCGGTGCTCCGATAGCGGGTGCACATGTATTCTTTCCAGGTATCGGGGGCGGTACTTTTTCTGATGAAGGGGGATTTTTCCATATTGCGGTGCGGGGTCCCCGGCTTCAGGTCAGTGCAGTGGGGTTTTCCGGGTTGACCTATTTGCTGCAGCCAAAGGAAAACTTCATTTTGCTGCAAATGGTACCCGAGGGGGTTGATCTGGAAGGTGTAGTCATAGAGGCCCCGGCCTTGCGTTTTCCTTTACACACCCCTGCTTCCGTACAAATGATCGGCCAGCGGGAGTTACTGAGCGACAGCGAGGTATCGCCTGCGCCCGCGCTCAACCGGGTACCGGGGGTTTATATGCAAAGCGGGACGCTTAGTACCAACCGCATCACCATCAGAGGGATTGGCAACCGTTCCCTTTTCGGCACATCTAAAATCCGGGCTTTTCTGGGCGATATTCCATTGACCAATGGCGTTGGGGAGACCGCCCTGGAAGATTTCGACCTCAGCATGTTGGAATCGGTAGAAGTATGGAAAGGCCCGAGTGCGAGTCATCTGGGTGCCGGCCTCGGCGGGGTAATCGTCCTTCAGCCGTTTGCGACAGGCCCGGTACGCGATGAGGCCCGGGCGGACGTTCAATCCCAGTGGGGCGCTTTTGGCCTCCGCCGCCAGGTTTTCAGGACATTTATCACAGAAAATGAAGGGCGTACCCGCTTACAGCTCAACTATAACCGTTTAAACGCAGACGGATACCGCGAAAATAATGTATCACGCAGGGGCAGCTTCAACGCTCTCGGCATGGTCTCTGGTGGCAGGCACGAGTTTACGTTACTGGCCGGCTATACCGATGCCCGTGCAGAAATACCCAGCTCGATCAACCAAAAGGATTTTGAGGAAAACCCCAGGCGGGCGGCTCCCAGTTGGGCAGCAGTTAAAGGTTTTGAAGACTATGACCGGCTGCATACCGCAATATCCCACCGAATGGCCCTTTGGAAGAACGCTGCCGGAAAATCCCTGCACAGTAAAATCACTGGATTCGCTGCTATCCGGAACAATTACGAATCCCGGCCATTTAACATCTTACGCGAAAACAGCCAGTCTATGGGGGTTCGTACGACACTCGAACTGCGGGCGGACACCTGGACCCCCGACCCTTCATTACTTCTGGGCGGCGAATTTTTTCAAGAGCGTTATGCCTGGGTGACCAATGCAACCCGGCAAGGCACATTGGATACCCTTTTGAGCGATCAGGAGGAAGTGCGCCGCTATGGCAACCTGTTTGCAGAATACCGTGCCCGTTTTGGGGCACGCTGGAATTTTACCGCAGGTTTGAACCTCAACCTTACAGAATATCGGCTCAGCGATTTTTATCTGCGCGATGGGCGCGATAAAGGGGGGATACGTTATTTTCCAGCCATTTTTTCCCCTCGGCTGGCCCTGAGTTATCGCTTGCCCCCGCAGTCAGCGTTATATATTACGCTTGGGCATGGTTTCGCGGCCCCTACCTTAGAAGAGACCCTTGCCCCTGCCGGTGATATCAACCCGGAAATCGTACCGGAAAAGGGCTGGAACCTGGAGATCGGCGCACGCGGCAACTACCTGCGCGGCAGGCTAAGTTATGAAATTGCAGTATATGCCCTGTGGGTGGACGATCTGCTGGTCTCCCGCCGTACCGACCTCGATGCATATATAGGCGTTAATGCCGGAAAAACGCTGCATCTGGGTGTCGAGCCTTCCTTTCGATATCAATTCCTGTCGCAAAACTGGCAGGGCACCCTGGGCCTGGGATATGCTTTTTCCAGGCACCGCTTCCTGGATTTCACCGATAACGGGCGGGATTTCTCGGGTAATGCCCTGACAGGCAGCCCCCCTCATCTGTTTACAACACTGCTTGACCTCCGCGCCCCAGGGGGGATCTTTGGAATATTGAGCACCGAATTTGTTGATGCCTTCCCCATGCGCGACGACAACAGCGCATACTCCAGAGCATATTTTTTGGCAAATATTAAGCTGGGATACCAGTGTGGCCGGAAAAACCCGGGCATAGAACTGAGCACAGGGATACAAAATCTCACCAACGCCCGCTATGCCGGTATGATTCAGATCAACGCAGCCGCATTTGGCAATCAGTTGCCCAGGTACTATTATCCGGGATTACCCAGGCATCTGTTTATCAGCCTGAGGGTACAGGTCAACAAGCCAGAAGTGCCCGCTAAAAGCAACTGATGACATTTTTTCGCCGTAGCCGACCTACATAAATTTTCCCTGCCGTAAACAATAAAAAATATACCGCTGGCTATATTAAAGTTCACAAAGCTTTATTTACCTTTGAACGGCCAACCCCTCACCTTGAATGCCCATCCCAAGAGACATATTCCGCCTTACACCCCTATTTGAGTAAGTATGTACACAGGTGCCGTGCACGTGCCTGTCCCTTATATCGCTCTCGCCAACAACGAGAGATACCTGTCTGTTGTTAAACACCTTAAACCTTGTTTCGGATGCAGCAACAATGCATCCTTTCGTGTTGTATGTATTTGTACAAACGGCCCGGCGTCCTGGGGTTTCTCCAGGAGCGCCGGGCTTTTTTCAACAGTGGCTGAGCAGTAAATTCTTATAAACGACCGAAGCCTTTATGCAGCGATACTTCATAGCACTTGCCTATAATGGTACGCGGTATTGTGGCTGGCAAAAACAGCCAGGGCAGACGACCGTACAAGAAAGCCTGGAATCCGCGTTCTCTATGATCCTGGGGGAAGATATCGAGCTTACTGGCTGCGGCCGCACTGACACAGGCGTCCATGCACTCAAGTACTATGCCCATTTCAATATTGCCAGAAGCCTTCCCGAAGGCTTTCTTCACCGCATCAACCGCGTACTCGACAGCGACATCGCGGTATATCAGCTGTTTCCGGTACATTGGGATGCGCATGCCCGTTTTGACGCCTGCTACCGAAGTTATGCGTACCACCTGACTTTCCGCAAAGATCCGTTTGCCTGCGAGACTGCTTATTTTTTCCCGTTTCGGGATCGGCCCTCGCCCGGGCTTATGCAGGCAGCCGCGCAAACATTACTTTCATTCGAGGATTTTTTTCCCTTTTGCAAAACGGGACATGATGCGAAGACGACCCTTTGCACAATATTCAGGAGCGAGTGGGAAGTGGATCCTGGAGGGGAAGGCATGGTGTACCACATTGCCGCGAACCGTTTCTTGCGCGGCATGGTACGGCTTATCGTAGGGATGTGCATAGAAGTTGGCCTCGGCAGGCTGAGCCTGGGGGAAGTCGAGCAGGCAATGCTACGGCACGAGCGCATACGGAGGAACGTCAGTGTACCTCCGGGCGGGCTATTCCTCACGGACGTCAGATACCCTTATACCCTTACGCCGCTTTGAGGCGGTTGATTTTCGCACGGCCTAATTTTTCTGCCGCGTAGGCCGCATCAACCACCAGAGTTTTATTCAGGTCTTTTTGGGAGGGCAGATCGAACATTGCATCGGTCATAATCGCCTCGCAGATTGAGCGTAGCCCCCTTGCCCCAAGGTTGAAATCCATTGCTTTTTGGGCGATCCATTCAATGGCATCGTTAGTGAAAGTCAATTGGATCCCTTCCATTTCCATAAGTTTTTGGTATTGTTTGAGAAGGGAGTTGCGTGGTTCCGTGAGAATACGCATGAGGGCATCGAGATCCAGAGGTTCGAGGTAGGTGAGGACGGGGAGACGGCCGATCAATTCGGGGATCAGTCCATAGCTCCGCATGTCCAGTTGGGAGATATACTGCAGGAGATTGTCTTTATCAGCAATGAACGTTTCGTCGTTTTTGAAGCCGATTACCTGGGTATTCACCCGCCTGGCGATGATTTTTTCGATGCCATCGAACGCGCCGCCACAGATGAAGAGGATGTTCTCGGTATTGACCTTGACCATTTTCTGTTCAGGGTGCTTGCGCCCGCCTTGCGGGGGCACGTTGACATCTGTGCCCTCGAGCATTTTCAGGAGTGCCTGCTGGACTCCCTCCCCGGAAACATCCCGGGTGATGGAAGGGTTATCGCTTTTTCTGGCGATTTTATCAATTTCATCAATATATACGATACCGCGTTCTGCTGCCGCCACGTCATAGTCACATACCTGAAGGAGGCGGCTCAGGATACTTTCCACATCCTCCCCAACATATCCTGCTTCTGTAAATACAGTAGCGTCAACGATAGCGAAGGGGACATTGAGGTATCTGGCGATTGTTTTGGCCAGGAGCGTCTTACCTGTACCGGTTCGTCCCACCAATAAAATATTGGATTTTTCGATTTCAACCTCATCCCCTTTCTGCGAAAGGATACGTTTGTAATGGTTATAAACGGCCACCGAGAGGAATTTTTTTGCCTCATCCTGACCGATCACATATTGATCCAGGTGGGTTTTGATATCCCTGGGCGTGAAGTTGATACTGGTGGCCTGTTTCCCTTTTCCTTTAGGCCTTGCATGTCCGGCGTCCTTATTTTTTGGCTGGCCAAATAGTTCTTCCTGAATAATATCGTGTGCCTGTTCAATACAGGCATCACAGATATGCGCATTGACACCTGCGATGAGCATCATGGCTTCAGATTTGTCCCGGCCACAAAAAGAGCATTGGTAACTGACTTTATCTTTTCGCATAGCTCAAAAGGATTTTGATGTTGCCCGAAGGCCCCTGGCGCTGCAAGTTATTAAGGGACGGCCCTCTTAGATTATTTCAATTGTTTTTTAGGGTTGTTGCGTTCGAGGACTTCGTCAATGAGGCCATATTCCATCGCATCTTTTGCCGTCATCCAATTATCGCGGTCGCAGTCTTTTTCGATTGTCTCGTAAGGTTTACCCGTATGGTAGCTTAAGATATCGTAGAGGGCCTTTTGTTGTTCTTTGATCAGGTTGTAATAGATTTCCATATCAGAGACCTGCCCCTGCATGCCACCGAGCGGCTGATGGATCATTACCCTGCTGTGGAACAAGCCGGTACGTTTGCCCTTAGTGCCGGCTGCGAGCAGGACGGCCCCCATTGAGGCGGCCATACCGGTACAGATCGTACCGATATCGGGTGTGACGTACTGCATAGTATCGTAGATGCCAAGACCGGAAATGACGGAACCACCGGGACTGTTGATGAATATCTGGATATCGCGCTTAGGATCGGTAGATTCGAGGAACAGCAGTTGGGCCTGGACGATATTGGCCACCTCGTCATAAATCGGGACACCGAGAAAGATGATCCGGTCCATCATGAGGCGGGAGAAAACATCCATGCTGATAATATTCATGGTGCGTTCCTCAATGACAGCCGGGGTGAAAGCACGTATATTCGGAATGGCTACCTGCATAGTAGCATCTGCATACTTTTCGATATGCATACCGCTCATGCCGAGATGCCTGGTAGCGTATTTCATGAATTCATCCTTGTGAAACATATTGCGTATAGTTTTTGTAAAAAAATGAGGTAGTGCGCGTGGCATCCACCGGCCTGACCGGGCAGCGTACCTTGGCGAACGACTTTCAATGTAACAATTTATCGCAGCACAGGTTGAGGCCTGTCGGGAAAAGTCTATTCTTCTTCTTCTTTAGCGATAGAAAGGCGTTGTTTTCCTTCCTCCAGCGATTTTTCGGTTGCTTCCACCAACGAGAGGAAGGCATTGAGTTCCATGGGGTTTTCGATTACGGTGACTTTACTTTTAACCGCCTGGAATACCTTATTGTTAAAGATTGCTTCTACGGCCTTATCCACCTGCTCTTCATTCTGCATCATCCGCTTGATCATATTGTGGTAGAAGTCCATTGAAATGCCCTGAAGTTGCCCAAAATAGCTGGAAATTTGCCCATAGAAATAGTTTTGGATTTCCTGTTCGCTGACCCCAAGCTTAAAATTGTTTATAATTTTATTTCTGATCAGGGTCCAGCGGAAATTTTTTATGATTTCGGGATAAGCGTCATCGAGTTTACGCGGGTCGGAATTTTTGTTGGAAGAGCGGATCCAACGGCGCAGGTAATCATCGGGTAGCGGCAGCGGGTTGCAATCCATGAGGAATTTTTTGAGGTCCTGGGCCAGCACAAAATCGGCGGGTTGCTGGTAGGAATTTTTGAGCTGTCCCGTAATAATATCCCGGAAAGCCGCTTCATCCTGAACCTCATCGGATTCGAAAAGTTCTGCTAAGAACTCCGCATCAATCTGCCTGGGTGACCTACGCGTGGCGCCTTCCAGTTCGAGCTGGAAAAGATGCCCCGTTTCGGTTGGATCATCCGGATCTATTTGGAGCAAATACCGGCGGACGAATTGCTCGTCCCGGTCATTTTCCAGGGAGAAGATGTCCAGTTCCACCGAGTTACCGGGTTCGAGGTGGCCAATCGCTTCCCTGGTGGCGTCCGTGGCATCCGCGAACAGGATCGAAAATTTTGAGGAATGCCCTTCGGGCTTCAGTATCCCCGGGGCTTCCAGTTCGCGTGCGATAAAGGTAAGGAAATCTTTATCCTCATACGGTGGAGGTGTTTGGCTGGTGATTGCGTACTGTTCCTGAATTTTTTTAATTTCTGCCTCGACCATTTCCGGGGTGATTTCCGGCACGACCATGTGAAAGACGGAGGATTTATCCATGCCTTCGATCTCGAATTCAGGTGCAAAGCCGATTTCGAATAAGAAAGTATAGTCCTCTTTACTATTAGGATTGAAAGCGTATTGAGTCTGGTTATCGAGGGACATCGGCTGTCCGACAAGGACGATATTTTCTTTTTGAATATAATCGTCAAGTGTCTCATTGACCATTTTGTCGAGAATCTCTATGAGCATTCCGGTACCGTACATTTTAGTGACGAGGCTTACGGGGACTTTGCCTTTCCGGAAGCCTTTGATTTGTGCTTCCTGCTGTAATTTTTGTATATCCTTACTTAGTGCCTTCTGATAATCGGCATAATGGATGTGTATAGTTAGCTTAGCTTCGAGATTCCCCGAGTCTTCCCTTACAACTGTTGGCATATTGACCTGGAAATTAAATATTAGGTGAACAAAGTTTTGATACTTGAGCTAAGGGCAACCACGTTTTCGCTGCACATCGCCTATGCCCGGTTTAATAAAACACATTCAGCGATACGCCAGCGCGGTGGGAAAATGTATTATTTTTTCTCACACGAAGGGTTTTTGAGGAAACATACCCCGGCAACGCGACCGGGGCAAGGCACAGTATAGCTGAAGCACACTATTTTAACCTACTATGATCCCATCGCAACAAGTCTGGTGTGCGGGTAGAGGGACTCGAACCCCCACGCCTTGCGGCACCAGATCCTAAGTCTGGCACGTCTACCAATTTCGCCATACCCGCATGGCATACATTCAGGCCGTTTTCAGAAAACCCTTTTCAGGAACTTTTTGTTACGCCTGAAAGGTTTTTTACATGAAAAACAGGTGCTTTTTTTAAAAGCGAACGCAAATTTAACCCTTTTTTTCTAAAACAGCGATTTACGCTCTAAAATATGTAATTTCAGGCCGGTACATCCGGCTCGTCATGAAGGAACGTTTTTTGCGTTGCCCATGTTCATTGGCTTTTACAGCAGGCTTGCCGCAACAGTCCGGCATGAAGAGTAACCGGCCTTCCGCTATCGGGAAAACCAGGAAAAATACCCGGCCTTTTCCGCATACAGGCGGCATTGTGCAGGGCTCAGGCGTTTATTAAAGAAAGGAAAGGATACATACTATGCAAGAAGTGGCGATTGGGGCACAGGAACAGGAAAAGCGGCTGATTCAGAATGCGTACCGGCAGTTGCTGCGTGCGATAAAAGTCGCTATGGACGACGAGGACAGACGGAAGATCCGTAAGGCTTATGAACTGGCCGTTCAGGCACACAGCGAGCAGCGGCGCAAATCGGGCGAGCCATATATATTACATCCAATTGCCGTTGCCCGTATCTGTGCGGAAGAGATCGGCCTCGGTCCAACAGCAATCGTCTGCGCCCTGCTGCACGATGTCGTCGAGGATACCGCAGTCACCCTTGAGGACATCCGCCTGCAGTTTGGGGAGCGCGTAGCAGCGATTGTGGACGGGCTTACGAAGCTGGATGCTGCTTATGAGGTGGAAAGCCCCCAGGCGGAAAATTTCAAGAAAGTGCTGAGCACGTTAGTGGACGACGTGCGCGTCGTCCTGATTAAAATGGCCGACCGGCTCCATAACCTGCGCACGATCGGCTCTATGGCGCCGCACAAGCAGATGAAAATCGCTGCTGAAACGAGCTTCATCTATGCCCCCCTTGCACACCGGCTCGGCCTTTACAACATTAAGGTCGAATTCCTGGACCTTTGCATGAAGATTACCGACCCGGCGGACTACAAGGAAATTGCCGAACAGCTCAGCGAGACAAAGAAAGAACGCGAACGCTACATCCAGACCTTCATCGAACCCCTCAAGCCCAGGCTCGACGAAATCGGTTGTGCCTATCAGATTTACGGACGGCCCAAGTCCATTTATTCCATCTGGAAGAAAATCAAGGCGAAGCGGATCCCGCTCAACGAAATCTACGATCTTTTCGCCGTGCGCATCGTCCTTGATGTGCCTATCGAGAAGGAGAAACTGACCTGCTGGCAGGCCTACTCTATCGTCACCGATGTCCATACCCCACTACCCGACCGATTGAAAGACTGGATTACCGTTCCTAAATCCAATGGCTATGAATCCCTGCATACCACTGTGATCGGCCCCATGGGACGCTATGTAGAGGTGCAGATCCGCTCCCTGCGCATGGACGAAATTGCCGAGCGCGGCGTGGCCGCACACTGGAAATACAAAGGGATCACGAATGCCCCAGACGTCTATGAGCGCTGGCTCGACAGCGTGCGCGAAATCCTCGAAGACCCCACCGGCGACGCGATAGAATTTCTGGTGGACTTCAAGTCAAATAACCTCTTCAGCGAGGAGGTCTATGTTTACACCCCCAAGGGCGATATGCGCATCTTACCTAAAGGTGCTACGGCACTGGACTTTGCCTTCAGCATCCATACAGATATCGGGTATCATTGTGTTTCTATAAAAGCAAATAATAAGCTGGTGCCCCTGAACTATGCGCTGCGCAATGGCGATCAGGTACAAATCCTTACCGGAAAAAATCAAAAGCCCAGTGAGGACTGGGAACGCATGGTCATAACGGGGAAGGCCAAGTCCAAGATCCGCTCTGCGATGAAGGAAGAAAAGCGCAAAAAGGGCGAGATTGGAAAAGAAATGCTGGAGCGCAAGCTCCGACACCTGCACCTCGACTTCGAAGAAAGCGCCGACACCATTGTGAAATTCTATGGGTATCCCTCCCGTACAGAGCTCTATTTTGCGCTCGCGATGGAAGAGCGCAGCATACAGGAGATTTTCAGGAATTTCAAGACGGAGGGTAGTAAGCTTGTGAGCGTTCGGCCAACCGAAAATGCGGGCAACAGCCAGCTCGCCTTACAGCAAGCGGCGGCGGCACGGGAAGAAGCCCAGCGAAAGCTCGGGATAAAACCCCGGCTGCTCATCAACGGCGAACCGGCAGAGCGCTATCAATATAGTATCGCTACCTGCTGTAACCCCGTCCAGGGGGATGAAATATTCGCCTATCTCACAGCCAGCGCCGGGCTGAAGATACACCGGCTCGGCTGTCCGAATGCCACCCACCTCATGGCCAACTATGGGTATCGGGTCATGAAAGCAGAGTGGGTGTTCACCAATGACGTCACCTTTATTGCCGAGCTGCGCATTAACGGGGTTGACAGCGGCCCCGGTGTCATCGAACGCCTGACCCACCAAATCTCTACACAACTCGGACTGGATATCCGCTCGCTTACGATCGAAGGCGATGAAGGTTATTTTGAGGGGATTATCAAAATTAAAGTCCGCAATACCGATCAGCTCAATATGGCGATCCGCGCCCTGCAGACCATAGATAATATCTCCGCAGTGACCCGCGCAGATTAACCCCTGCCGGTCCTGCCCAGCTTTGGCACGACGAATGTCGCGATCAGTTTTTCGCCGGGACAGAAAACCCCTTGCATACAAATTATGTTATCTTGTGACAATAGAAACCGGATATGGGTGCAGAACGCAATTGGGAGCAGGTCATCGCGGAAGTAAAAAACATCTTTGCCGGCCACCTTGGGCAGCAGGGTTTCCGTAAAACACCGGAAAGGTTTGCCATCCTGGAAGAAATTTATCGCCGCTCGGACCACTTCGATGCTGAGGCGCTCTATATCCACATGAAAAACCAAAATTACCGGGTTAGCCGGGCCACGGTATATAATACGCTGGAATTACTGGTCAATTGCGACCTGGTCAAAAAACACCAGTTTGGCAAAAACCTGGCACAATACGAAAAATCCTACGGCTATAAACAGCACGACCATCTGATCTGCGTGGACTGTGGCTGCGTACTGGAATTTTGCGACCCACGTATCCAGCAGATAAAAGACATGATGGGCGAACTGCTCAAATTCCATATCACCCACCATGCCCTCAACCTTTACGGGCAGTGTAATGGTGCCTGCGACCGCAAAAAAAACCTTCCGGCTGGTACAGGGGAAAATACACAAAAACATTCCTAAAGTTTATGCAAATAGATGTTATACTGGGATTGCAATGGGGCGACGAAGGCAAAGGTAAAATCGTGGACTACCTGGCCCCTGGATACGATATTATCGCACGTTTTCAGGGAGGGCCCAACGCAGGGCATACCCTGAAGTTTGACGGCAAAAAGTTCGTCCTGCATACGGTACCATCCGGGATTTTCCGCGAAACGGCAATCAACCTCATCGGCAATGGGGTAGTGATTGACCCCATCGCTTTCTCCCGCGAACTCGCCCAACTCACCGATGTAGGGGTGCCTTTCCAGCAGCGCCTGGTAGTAGCCAGGAAAGCCCACCTCATCCTGCCTACCCACCGGTTCCTGGATATGCTTTCCGAAAACGCCAAGGGCGCGGAAAAAATCGGATCTACGCTCCGGGGCATCGGCCCTACCTATATGGACAAAACCGGACGTAACGGCCTGCGCGTGGGGGATATCGAACGCAATGATTTCCGTGCGCGGTACGAGGCCTTGAAGGCAAAACATCTCAGCCTCGCGTCCATGTACGCCCCTGTGGATTTCGACCTCGAGAGGGAAGAAAACCTTTGGTTTGCCGCTATCGAAGAAATACGCGGGCTCAACCTGGTAGATGGAGAATATTTTATCAATCGCGCCATTGCCCAGGGGAAAAGGGTCCTCGCCGAGGGCGCGCAGGGCAGTATGCTCGATATTGACTTCGGCACCTATCCGTTCGTCACCTCTTCCAATACGGTTACTGCTGGTGTCTGTACCGGCCTGGGTGTTTCGCCAGACAAAATCGGAGAGGTCATTGGCATTTCCAAGGCTTATTGCACCCGCGTAGGTGCCGGCCCTTTCCCAACAGAACTCACAGATGAGACCGGGGAAATGCTCCGCAGGGAAGGCAGCGAATTTGGCGCGACGACCGGCCGCCCACGTCGTTGTGGCTGGATAGATCTCCCGCAACTGCGCTATGCGATTATGGTCAATGGCGTCACCCAAATTGCCGTGACCAAACTCGATGTGCTAAATACATTCCCGGAGATATATGCCGCCACAGCATACCGCATTGATGGCCTGGTCACCGAAGATATTCCCTACGATCTTTGCGCTACCCCAATAGAACCGGTCTGGCAATCCCATCCGGGGTGGCAGCAGAACCTCGCCGCAGAAGGCGTATTTCAGGAGCTCCCCTCGTCTGCAAGGGCATATCTTCAATTTCTGGAAAATGCACTTCAGACCCCGGTTTCCATGATCTCTACCGGGCCCGAGCGCTCGCAACTGATCATCCGCCCAACAGATTATTAACTGCCGTTCCGCATAAACAGCACATACACCTTGGAAAACCACACCTATGCCGCGCCGCCGATCTCCAAAAACCGCGCCTTCCTGACTTTAGGGATACTCAGCCTGATATGGGGTACTTCTTTCATCCTGATCAAAAAATCCCTGGAAACGTTCTCTCCTGCCCAGGTGGCCAGCCTTCGGATGACGATTTCTGCGCTTGCCTTCCTCCCTGTGCTGGCGTTTATGCACCGACGCATGGACTGGACAAAATTGCCCTATCTGCTCATTGTAGGGCTAACCGGCAGTGGGATACCGGCATTTTTGTTTTCGACCGCACAATTGCATATCAGCAGCGCAATGGCGGGGATACTCAATTCCTTGACGCCATTATTCACTTTTTTGCTCGGCGTACTGTTTTTCAATATCAAATTCGGGCTGTATCGCCTTGTGGGGGTATTGCTCGGCCTCGCAGGGGCTATCTTGCTCATTGTCCTGACGAACAACGCAGGCGTTAGCCCGGGCACGTCAATCTACGGCCTGCTGATCGTACTGTCGTCGGTTTGTTATGCGGTGAGTAGCAACGTGATCGGCAGGTACCTGCAAAATATGAACGCGCTGTTAATCAGCTCGGCGTCGTTTGGCCTCGTGGCTATTCCCCTCGCGGCATATTTGTTTGGCGCTACCGATTTTGTACACCGCATGGGCTCGGACCCCCAGGCCTGGGCCTCCCTTGGATATGTCGTCATCCTTTCAATGGTGGGCACCGTGGCGGCAACCATCATCTTTTTCAGGTTAATACAGCAAACTTCACCGGTATTCGGGTCCACTGTGGCCTACCTTATGCCACTGGTGGCACTTTCCTGGGGCCTCGCCGACGGCGAAAAGATCGCCTGGGCCCATCTGATTGGGATGGCGTTCATCTTGTGTGGAGTGTATCTGAGCCGTCGTTGAGCTTTCGCGAAAACGCCTTTCATCAACGCACCACGAGGATGGCCTTACCAGTCTGATGTGCGAGTACTTTCTCCGTCACGCTACCGAAAATGAAATTCTCGAGGGCGGAATGCCCCTGGGCACCGATTACGATAAGTCCTGCACCCGTATTGCCCGCATATTCCGCAATGTGCAAGGCCACATTGCTGTACTGGTTGTCCACAATCACCTGCTGAAAAGTATCGCGTTCAAATTCCTGCGTTTTTATGAAATTGGCAAAAGCTGTTTTAGCAGACTGACGCAGGACCTCCCGGAAGCCATCGCTGTCAAACGTGCGCATATAATAATCGGCCGGGGGCATGTCCACGACGTAGAGTACCTGCAGGTCCGTATTTTTACGGGTGGCCGCCAGAGCAACAGCTACCCGAAGGGCACCCGCAGAAGCTTCTGAAAAATCCACCGGGACCAGGATTTTATGGAGATCCGGCTGGACCTCAGTAGGGACAAACAGCACATGGCAATTGCTTTGCCGTGCTACCCTGCGTGCGACAATACCACTGCCTTCCTGTTGCTGTTTTTGCCCGACAACAAGCAGGTCAATCTCTTTTACGGCAATCCAGTGCATCAGCTTCTGGAAAGGTCTGCCTTCCACTACCTCGATATGCAACGCCACCCCCGGGGCTTCTCCGAAATATTCGGCGACATCCCGGGCGATCTTGTCCCTGATCTTCTCATCCACGGGATATTCGGGAGCAAACAGCTTGTGAAATTCTACCTCGACATCCGCCGGCATTGAAAAATCCGGCATGACGTGGAAGAAGTAAACGGTTTTAGCCCCCAGGGCAGGAATCAGGGCCGCTGTGGCCTGAAGGATGTTTTTATCCGCATCCGAAAGGTCCAAGCCGACCAATATCCGTTCGAATCGGTTTTTCATAGCCCGTTTTTTTATGGGTTTGTCGTGCGTATTCCTGGGGTTGGTCATCATGGCCAACCGGATAACAGGCCTGACGCAATGGGCCAGGCCCGTTGTCCGGCGCTTCGCCTCAGGCTACCAAAACTTTGAGTTGTTTTTCGCCGGATTCTATTGAGACCCTGCGGAAAACCAGCCGCAATATCCCATCCTTGCAAGTAGCACTAACCTCGTCTTTTGCAATTTCGGGAGAGAGCCGGAAGCAGCGCTCAAAAGATTCGTAGTCAAATTCCTCCAGGATATAGGTTTCCTTTTCCGGAACACCTCCTTCGGCATTCTTATGGCCTTTGACTTTGAGCAAATCGCCCTCGATGATGATTTCTAATTCGTCCTTTGAATATCCGGGGACAGCGATCTCAAACTCAAAATGCGTATTGCCCTTTTTGAGGTTGACAGGAGGCAGGTTTTCCTTTTTCCATGGAAAAGAGAAAGCATTGCGGCCAAGAAAATGTTCCTGATCGATCAGGCGCCCATAGCGCTCGCCCATTCTGTCAAATGCGCGGTTATGAATATTTGCTCTCCACATTGTAATAGGTTTTTGTGAATGATTACCCGCAAGTTAATGGAGTTATCGGGACAGGGCAGTGATGAATGTCAGGGTGCTGGGCTGATTTTAGTCATTCAGGAGATTTTACTGAAAAGCGTCATTTTTACCTGTAATGATCCCGTCGTAATAAATCTAACGTCCCGGTGTCTGAAATTAAATTTGTGCGCTTCGCCGGCAAGTCATAATTTGGGCGTCCGGCTATCTTTAACTGGTAAAACATATCAAAATGGCATTGATAAAAGCAGTTCACGGCAGATTACCCGAGTTCGGGTCGAATTGTTACCTGGCAGAAAATGCCGTCGTCGTCGGGGACGTGGTGATGGGGGATGATTGCAGTGTATGGTTCCATGCCGTCGTCAGGGGCGATGTGCATTATATCCGGATTGGCAATAAGGTGAACGTACAGGACGGGGCGGTCATCCATTGCACTTATCAGCGGGCACCGACGCAGATCGGCAATAATGTTTCCATCGGCCACCGCGCCATCGTCCACGGGTGTACCCTCCACGACAACGTACTGGTAGGGATGGGCGCTATTATCATGGATCATGCCGTTGTACAGGAAAACGTACTGATTGCTGCAGGAGCCGTTGTGCTTGAACATTCCCTTCTGGAGAGCGGACATATCTATGCCGGCATACCCGCCAAAAAAATCAAGCCCCTGAGCGAAGCTACGTTCAAGGACAATATCGAGCGCATCGCGAACAATTACATCATGTATGCCGATTGGTTCCGATAGCTTTGGGAGAACGCCGCGAGCAGCCGGCCAGCCGGCCTGTTGTAATGGGTCGTTGGGTTCAGCCACCATGTATGCCTGCGCTCTGCCTTTTTTCGATTCCGAAGCCGGGCTGTGTTCCTTAAAAGAATCCTGGCATGGATGAAAAACCCAGATTTACCGCCCCGCCAGCCTGTCGCAACAAGTCTATTTTGTATCTTTAGCCCACCTCAACAAACCTTTTTGGCAAATTCATGGTCTTCATTTTAAAGTGCTGTGTAATGAACTGGAAAAACGCCCTATTTTTTTTAATGCTCTTTGCCACACCACTCACGCTGCTCAAAGCGCAGCAGGATACCAATCTCGTGCAGTTGTCGGGGCTTATCCTGGATGGTTCGGGGAATCAGCTTTCCCCGGTGCCTTATACAAATGTCTATATCAAGGATTCCAACCGTGGCACCTATTCGAATTTAAAGGGCTTTTTTACACTGGTCATCCGAAGAGGGGAGACTGTGGTATTTTCCTGTATCGGATATAAGACGGTGGAGTTCCAACTGCCCCCCGACCATAAAGACGACCATTATTCAATTGTGCAGCTTATGACCCAGGACGCGATCAACCTGCCGGAAACGGTGGTTTTCCCCTGGCCCAGCCGGGAAAATTTCCGCCTGGAATTTCTGGCTATGGATGTTACCCCGGAGCTACAGCGGTATGCTGCTGCCAATATGGCCAACGAAGCCCTGGCCAAAGCAAAGGAGACCGTATCTTATGATGGCCGCGAAAATGCCAGTTTTTATATGCGCCAGCAGGCCAGCAATTATTATTTCTATGGGCAACGTCCGCCGATGAATATTTTTAACCCGATCGCGTGGAAAAAATTCTTCGACGCCTGGAAAAGTGGTGATTTCAAGAAGAAGTAAGGCGCATGCGCTATAAGTTTCTCATTTTACAGACGGCATTTCTCGGCGATGTCGTCCTTGCTACGGCCCTGGCCGAGAAGTTGCACCGGGTATATCCCGATGCAGCCATTGATTTTTTGCTGCGCAGGGGAAACGAGTCCCTGCTGGAAGGCCACCCTTTTTTGAGGAACGTACTGATATTCGATAAGCGAAAAAAACTGGGCAGTATGGCAGGGCTGATCCGCCACCTGCGCAGGGAACGCTACGATCTGCTGGTCAACGTCCAGCGTTTTGCCTCGAGTGGGATACTTGCCGCCCTTTCCGGTGCCAGGGAAATCGTGGGCTTTGACAAGAACCCCTTTGCTTTTGCTTTCTCGCGGGCTTATCCGCACCATATTGAGGCATCTGTACATGAAACAGGGCGTAATCTATCGCTGCTTCAGGGCTGGACAGACGGGGAAAACGTGCCTCCAAGGTTATATCCGCCGCCCGAGGCGTATGCGGGAACTCCCGGGGGGGAGTATATCTGTGTAGCGCCTACCTCGGTATGGTTTACAAAACAATGGCCTGCGGATAAATGGGCGGCATTTATCCAATCGCTGCCAAAAAATCTTACAGTAGCCCTCCTGGGGGGACCTTCCGACTATGGGGCATGTGCTTACATCCAGGAACGCTCAGGGCATCCCCGGGTACTAAATAAAGCCGGGGCCCTTTCTTTGCTGGAATCCGCCGCCTGGATGCAGGGGGCCCGTATGAATTATGCCAACGACTCTGCGCCTGTACATATCGCCTCTGCCGTAGGGGCACCGATTACCGCAATCTTCTGTTCGACGATACCAGCTTTTGGGTTTGGGCCTTTGTCTCCGGTTTCGCGGGTCGTCGAGGTGCCGGAGGAGCTACCCTGCCGACCCTGTGGGCTGCATGGTTTCCAGGCTTGCCCCCGTGGGGATTTCCGGTGCGCAGAAATCCCGGTGGAGCACCTTCTGGGGGACTCGCCCTACTGGAGCAATCCATAGGCCTTTCGCGGGGCAGATTATCGAGGCCGTCTCATGAGACCCGGGGTTGTGTAAAAAGCTGATGCGTAAAGTCATTGCCATTCAGTGACTTTGTTCAATTGCTTTTGAAAAAAAAAGATGCTCTTTTGAACCAGAAAGTATAACGATATGTCAAACGACCAATCAAAAGGGGGTAAGTCCGGGATACCGCGGGTATCAGGTATGTGGTGGATTTACCTGCTGTTGTTTTTCTTTTTGTTTGGGCAATGGTGGCTGAGTACTGCCAACCGGAAGGAAGAAGTCACGTGGAAGATTTTTGCGGCGGAAATGATGGACAAGGGTGCGGTGGAAGGCCTGCTGGTGGTCAATGGGCAGACCGTCGAAGTGACGATAAAGCCCTCGTTCAGGGGGAAGGGGTATTTTAAGGGATTGCAGGAAAAAAACGTGGGGCCGCATTATTTTTTCACAATAGGTTCTGTAGAGGCGTTTGAGGCGCAGTTGAGCGGGTTGGAATCCAACTTGCCAGCGGAGGCAAGGGTGGAGATCCGTTATGTTAACCGGACCAATTGGGGGCGGGAAGTTTTTGTCTGGGTCCTTCCCCTGATATTGGTAGTAGGGCTTTGGTTCATTTTACTGCGCCGTGCCCAGGGGCCCGGCACTGGTGGGGTAAACCCCTTTGAATTTGGAAAATCCAAAGCTGCCGAATTTGACGGCCAGCACCATCCGAAAGTGACGTTTGACGATGTTGCCGGGCTGGAGGAAGCAAAAGAGGAAGTACGGGAAATTGTCGAATTCCTGAAGAACCCGGCGTATTACACGCGTCTTGGCGCCCGTATCCCGCGTGGGGTCATCCTCGTAGGCCCCCCGGGGACAGGTAAGACCCTAATGGCACGTGCAGTAGCAGGAGAAGCGAAAGTACCTTTCTTCTCGATTTCCGGTTCCGAATTTGTCGAAATGTTCGTAGGGGTTGGGGCTTCAAGGGTACGCGATTTGTTCAGCAAAGCAAAAATGCGTGCGCCAAGTATCGTATTCATTGATGAGATTGACGCGATCGGCAGGGCAAGAGGGGCAGCTTTCTCCATTCGTTCCAACGACGAGCGGGAGAGTACCCTCAATCAATTGCTCACCGAAATGGACGGTTTTGAAAAAGACACCAACGTCATCGTAATCGCAGCGACCAACCGGGCCGATATCCTCGACCGGGCCTTGCTCCGCCCGGGGCGTTTTGACCGGCATATTTACCTCGAATTGCCCAACATCGAAGAGCGAAAAGCGATTTTTGCAGTCCATCTGCGCCCGCTAAAGGTTGGCGGAGATATGGACATAGAAATACTTGCCGCCCAGACACCCGGTTTTTCAGGGGCAGATATCGCAAATATCTGTAACGAAGCCGCCCTTATTGCTGCCCGCCGCGGTAAGCAGAGCGTTGAGATGCAGGATTTTTACGACGCTACCGACCGCATTATCGCGGGACTGGAAAAGAAAAGTAAAATCGTTTCCCCGGAGGAGCGGAAAATCATCGCCTATCACGAAGCCGGGCACGCGCTGGTGAGCTGGAAGCTACCCCATGCCGATAAGCTCCTTAAGGTGACGATTGTGCCGCGTGGAAAATCCCTTGGCGCCGCCTGGTATCTACCCGAAGAACATCAGATTTATACCCGGCCCCAATTCCACGACCGTCTCTGTGCAGGTTTAGGGGGAAGGGCTGCAGAAGATCTCATCTTTAAAGAGATTTCTTCCGGGGCGCTCGACGACCTGGAAAAAATCACTAAGCAAGCCTATACCATGGTAGCTTTCTATGGTTTGAACGATAAAATCGGCAATATCAGCTATTATGACAGTACGGGGGAATTCGAGCAATCCTTCCAGAAACCATATAGTGAGGCGACCGCCCAGTTGATCGATGAAGAAGTCCGAAAGCTGATAGAGCAGGCTTATGCCCGCACAAAAAAAATACTCGAGGATAACCGCCTTTCGCTGGAAGCCATTGCACAATTACTCCTGCAGAAGGAAGTTGTCCTGAGTGCCGACCTGGAACGTATTTTAGGGGTAAAAGAATAAATTCCATCCGCTAAAACCTGTTGATATGAGCAAAATCCATAAAATCCTGTTCCCATCCGATTTTTCGGAAGCGGCACAGAACGCCTTTCGCTATTGTCTTTACCTTGCAGATACCTTTTCGGCGGAGATTATCGTCCTGCATGTGGTTTATCCGGAGTACGAGATGCTGGACCTGCCGGTTTTAGCCACAAAAGCGACCCATGACAAGATAGATGCCGCAAAAGATGCCCTCAATAGCTTCATCGGGCTCGGTACCGGCCAGGCGACCACATCCGGCGATTTGAAACAACCGCTGCTGATTTCCCGGGAAGTGGAAGTCGGTACCCCGGTCGGTATTATCCGCCAGATGGCGAAAAAGCATGATGCCGACCTCATCGTAATGGGTACCAAAGGCGAGCACAATGCCCTCGAAAAAACCCTGGGCAGCGTGACTACAGGGGTTATCGAAGGGGCACATTGCCCGGTACTGGTCGTTCCGGAGCACGCGCCGTGGAAGCCGCCCCATATCGTGGCTTTTGCCACTAACCTTTCCGATGCCGACCCTTATCACGTCTGGAAAGCTACCGAAATACTGGAGCCTTTCCACCCCTTGTTGCACATCATACACATTTCCGATGGCAAAACCCCTGCAGGGCGAACCGCCAGATTTGATGAAGTTGAGGCGTTTTTCAAGCGTCAGGCGATTGATACCCCTGCGCTTCAGGTTACCTTTCACGAGCTGGAGCGCACTTCGATAACAGACGGCCTGGAAGAATTCGTGGATTATCACGAAGTGGACCTGCTGGTAATGTTCGCGCCCCACCACACCTGGTCTGACCGTTTATTTAAGCCCAGTGCTACCAGGAAGATGGCACTGGACGCCCCACTGCCCTTACTTTTTCTGAAAAACCCATGAGGGGGTTGTGTAAAAAGCCCCCGGCCGGTCTTCGGCGGCAGAATAAAATTTTTTGAAACGCCGGTTTTATTGATTTTGCTTCGCAAAATCAATAAAACCGGCGTTTCAAAAAAACATTCTTTGGCGGCCCCAGCTGCCAAAGGCAAAAGGACTTATGAGACACCCGCTCTTTTTACACAACCCCCTTAAAGCGAAATTTCATAATGGATTTAATCTATCATCCGGTTTTTTTGGAGCACGATACCGGTATGCATCCGGAAACCCATAAACGACTGGAGCCCTTCGCCCACTTACCAGCGTCGGGGATTGTCAGTGGGGAGAAGGAGCTTTGCCTTGTACATACTGCGCAATACGTTGAAAAAGTCAAAAATGCCTGCCATGTTGGTGCACACCTCGATCCGGATACGGTAACCAGCCCTGGTTCCTATGCTGCTGCCTGTTATGCGGTAGGGGCTACATTGCAGGCCGCCGGGGAGCAGGGCTTTGCGCTGGTCAGGCCACCGGGCCACCATGCTTACCCGGGGCATGCCAGTGGCTTTTGCTTGTTTAATAACGTCGCTATTGCCGCCCAATATCTGGTAGAAGAAGGCAAGCGGGTATTGATCCTGGACTTTGACGGCCACCTCGGCGATGGTACCTCGGAGATATTCTACCATACCGATAAAGTCCTTTATTGGTCGTTACATCAATACCCGGCCTTTCCGGGAAAGGGATTTTCGGACGAAATCGGTTCGGGCCGCGGAGAGGGTTTTACTTTCAACGTACCTCTGCCCCCCGGCAGCGCAGATGACATATTTCTGGATGCCTTTGAGCATTTCCTGCCGGCCGCAAGACAGTTCTCCCCCGATGTAGTAGCAGTGTCCGCGGGGTTTGACGCACATCAATACGACCTGCTGCTCGACCTGCGTGTCGGAACCCATTCTTTTTTTCGGATTGGGCAAAGGCTCCGGGAATATTTCCCCTATATCTTTGCAACACTGGAAGGAGGGTATAATATCCAGGAGCTTTTCCATGGCGTAGAGAGTTTTAAAGCAGGGATTAACGGGCACGAAAACCCATACGTACAGGAAAAAACAACATCCGGAATGCGGGTTTGGGAAACGTACGAAATGTACCTGCACGCATCCATCGGCAAACTTCAAAAATACTGGACTTTTTAGACCTCGGTATGCGCAGGAAACTCGAAAATATTTTCAATCCAAAAAGTATTGCCGTCATAGGCGCTTCTTCGAGAGAAGGCACAGTCGGCCAGGCCTTGTTCCACAACCTGAAATCCGCTGGTTTCGAAGGGCAGCTTTTTGCTGTAAACCCCCGTCATGAGATGGTGCAGGGTTCTCCAGCTTTTCCGGGTATTGATCTTGTACCTGAAAAGGTAGATCTGGCGGTAATTGTCCTGAGGTGGCCCCTGATAGCCGACGTAGCCGAAGCTTGTGGTCAAGCCGGGGTCGGTGGGTTGATGATCGCCATGTCCGATTTTAATGGAGGATCTGTCCCGTCCGCTGAAGAGAAGGAAAAAGTCCTGGATATTTGTAAGCGCTACGGTATGCGTCTGCTCGGACCGGGTACGCTGGGCTTCCTGGCTCCACACCGCAGGCTGAATGCCAGCCTGGCACCGGGTGGTATTGCACTGCCCGGCAATCTCGCGCTTATCTCCCAGAGCGATGCGTTGATCGCATCTATCCTGGACTGGTCGGCAGCACAAAAGGTGGGGTTCAGCTATATTGTTTCTACCGGAAACATCAGCGATATCGGGTTTGCTGACCTGATTGATTTTTTTGGGGCGGATGCACAGACGACCTGTATCCTGATCTATATGGAAAGCCTCGTCCAGGCCCGCAGGTTTATGAGTGCCGCCCGTTCTTTTGCACGGAATAAGCCCATAATCGTACTCAAATCCGGCAGGAGTGAAGCGGGTGGCAAAGCCGCCCTTTCGCATACTGGTTTTCTGGCAGGTAATGAAGATGCCTACGATGCCGCTTTCAAAAGAGCCGGAATCATACGGGTAGATACCGTTGCGCAGTTGTTCAACATTGCACATGTGCTGGCACTACAGCCAAAGCCGAAGGGCAACCGCCTGGCAATCATCACCAATGCCGGAGGGGCGGGTATATTGGCTACCGATTATCTCGAATACCACGGCGGGCAATTGGCGCGGTTTTCGCCTGCAACCACCGGACAGTTGGGATTATTGCTGCCGGAATCCCGAAAACCCCGTAATCCTGTTGATCTTTTGGGTAATGCGGAGCCGGCGCAATTTGAACAGGCGTTAAAGGCTTGCCTGTTGGATCAGGGTGTTGACGCAGCGCTCGTCATCCTCGCACCCCAATACGCTACTGATGCGACCGGAAGCGCAATGGCCGTAGCCAAGGCCGCAAAGGGTAGCCAGAAGCCTGTCCTCGCGGCATGGATGGGCGAATCGTATGTAGCCGACAGCCGTGAAGCCTTCGAAACGGCCCGGATACCTTGTTACCGGTATCCGGAAAGTGCCGTAGATGCTTTTTTGCGCATCTGGAGATATTCCAGTTCACTGGAACTGCTTTATGAAACCCCGCCGGCAATCCCTAAAGATTTCTCTCCCGATTTTGAAGCAGCCGGGACAATCGTACGCCAGGTCCTGCAATCCGGCAGGTCTATGCTGACTGGTCCCGAAGCCAGGCTACTGCTCGAAGCCTATCAGATTCCGGTCAATCCCGCCAGCATTGCCAGTAGCCCAGGTGAGGCAGTAGCTTATGCAAGAGCGATGGGGTATCCGGTCGTAATGAAAATCGTATCGCCCGATATTGCCCACAAAACCGATGTAGGCGGGGTAATCCTCAACCTGGCCTCGGATAGGGAAGTAGAACGGGCATACGAAACCTTACTGGAACGTGTCGCGTTGCGCAGGCCATCGGCAAAGCTTACAGGCATGATGATCGAAAAAATGGTGCGCAAGCCCTTTGAGCTTTTGCTGGGGGCCAGAAAAGATCCCGTCTTTGGCCCGGTCATTATCTTTGGAAAGGGCGGTGTAGGCGCACAAGTCTATAACGATACCCAGATGGGCCTTCCGCCCCTGAATATGGCGCTCGCCCAGCAAATCGTAGAGCATACCCGGTTTTTTCCTCTGCTTCGCGGATACCGGGGCCTGCCTGGGATAAATCTGCTCGAAATGGATTTTCTGTTGTGTAAATTCTCCTACCTCGTTATGGATTTTCCTGAAATCCGGGAAATAGATATTAACCCCTATATGGCCGATCACCTGGGTGGCCTCGTCGTGGATACGCGGATAATCCTCGACCCGGACGTCGCCCGCGTTCCGCATAACCGCTATCAGCATCTGGTGATTTCACCTTATCCAGGGCAGCAATACACCAGAACCGTCCAATTAAAAGATGGCAGCAGTATGCTCCTGCGCCCTGTACGGCCCGAAGATGAACCCGCCATGGAACAAATGCTGCAAAATGTTTCCAGTGACTCCCTGTACATGCGCTTCTTTGGCTCCGTCCCGAAGATGTCCCATACCTGGATGGTACGGTTTACCCACATTGACTACGACCGCGAAATTGCCATCGTAGCGGAAACGCCCGATAAGAAAGCGCTGGCAGGTGTTGTCCGTATCATTGAAGATGCATGGCGCGAAACAGCGGAATACGCTATCCTCATAGCAGATGCATACCATGGCAAAGGACTCGGCAGTATCCTCACAGACTATATCCTGGACATTGCGCGTCAGCGGAAAATCAAAAAGATCGTGGCATCCGTATTAGCTGCCAACACCCCTATGATCCACATGTTCGAGCGTCGTGGCTTTACTTTTGACCGCAGCGGGGTGGATGTTTACGAAGTGGAGCTGGATATCCAGGCCCCAAAAAGCCCTTAACGCTATGGATGTGCCGCTACCCAGCTACTGCCATCGTTAAAAATTTCCTTTTTCCAAATCGGCACTGTTTCCTTCAGGGTGTCAATACAATATTTACACGCCTGAAAAGCTGCTTCGCGATGCGGGGTGGACACAGCGATAATGACCGGGATCTCCCCGATATCCAATATGCCGACACGGTGATGTACAGCAATTGCCAGGGCCTGCCATTTTTCCATTGCTGAAACTGCGATTTTGTGCATTTCTGCGATTGCCATTGGGGCATAGGCTTCAAATTCCAGGCGGATGACTTCCCGCCCGGCAGTCTTGTTGCGGACGGTGCCGATAAACACCACGCTCCCCCCTGCAGCAGGATGCGCGATGGATGCAGCGCACTTTGCCGGATCGAGGGCGGTTTCCAAAAGCTGAATATCAATCATAATCGTTCAATTATCTTCGCCATACCGCCAGGTGGGGTCCAGGATGCCCAGGTGGAGGATACGGCCTCCTGTTTGGTTGATTGGGTCCACGCTTTTTCCAATCATCACCCCATCCTCAGGCGCAGTATAAGTTTTAATCAGATCTCCAAAAATATTACGCAGTGAGGCGACCGGCTGGTCACGGTACAGAAAATCTCCGATTTGTGGCCAGACGGAGAGGATCCCCCCGCTATCCGAAAAAAACCAGTATGAAGTTTTACAGATCAGCGGCTCATGGGCTGGGGGCTCCAGGGTGCCTTCTATCATTTCAAGGGAATACATCAGGTTATAGATGCCGGCGAGTGCGGAGCGGACGATACTTTTCTCAAACATCTGCGGTTTACCCAGTTCTACTGTAATAGCCTGAATACCCAGCGTGTCGGCAACCCCACGAAGGGAGCCGTCGCTGGCAGGGTTATGTATGACCACGGGGGCATTTTGGAGGAAAGCCATTTGCCGGGTCACGGGGTCTTCCAGGTTGGCACGAACGAAAAAGGCATTTTCGCGCCCTGAACCTGCGGTGTGGAGATCAATCAGATAATCGAAATGCCGGATAATCCGGTCGGTGATACGGAAAGCATAGACTTGTGCGGCATTCCCGTCTTCCCGCCCCGGCATGATCGTATTGAGATCGGTTTCATCAAAAAAACGGCGTTGCCGGAGGAGCACAGCAGGTACGTTGACTACGGGCACACCTACTACGACGCCGGAGAGCCGGTCCACCTGAATATCCCTGAAAAAGTGCTGAATAACAGAAATACCGTTGATCTCATTGCCATGTATAGCAGCGGTAAGGCCGAGGACGGGGCCCTGGTGTGCCCCTTTTGCCACAAGGACTGGTAAATGTACCGCTTGCCCCATGCCATCGGTAGTAACCTGAAGCCACAACCTGCTCACCGCTCCGGCAGGCAGGCGGTCTATTTCCAGCGTATGGACTATCCTGCCCTTTATGGCACCGAAAGCCTTCAGGTAGTCCATAGGCATTATAGCATAATTTCCTGGAGAAGTGCCGGATCGTCGTTGAGCGATTTGAACAGGCGCATCCTGAAACGGCCCTGTTTATTGAGGAGGTTATCTGCCATTTTATCTATGGCCACCATTGAAAGTACCGTTTGGATATAACCCTCGACCAGGTCGTCCACGCCGATCCCTAATTTATTAAAATCTTTCCTGTCCATGAGCATCAGGCGGTTCGTGTCGCTATCCCATGTGCCATCGGGGTTTTTGATCGACAAATTGGTGCCGAGCATATCCCAGGAATTGCTGCCATCCAGGATTTCGTCTTCCAGCGGCTGCCTTGCCCGCCGGGCATAGACGCAGAGCGGGAGGATACCGCGATCGGTAGCACTGACCATCATGCGCAGGTCGGCCACGAAAGTTTTTCCCGATGCATTAGGTATCGTACCGACATGGTACAGCTTGCCGGAGGACGTAGTCGAGCTCCAGTTGTAATTACCGATGAGGCTTTGTACGATGAAGCGGTCATATGCAAAATCCATTTTCATGAAAGCCTCCAGCTCTCTTTCGTGGATAATGGTGAAAACCCCCTGACCTGCATTGCTGTATGGGATTTTGATCACGGCCTGCCCACCCATTTTTCTGACCCAAAGGGGTATTTCTTCTTTACTGACGTCCCAGATGGTCTGAGGGGTATTTATTTTTAGCCCACATTCCTCTAATTCGGCATTAAAAATATCGTAGGCTTTGGCTGCCACCATCTTATTGCGCCCACCTGCCAGGCAGGCGAGCATGGGGTTCAAAATACGGGTTTTGGTGTGTAGGGGGATGCGGCTCCATGGTCGTTGGGTAACATAGCGGAATGCCGCCCGTATGGGATGCCAGGCACCGTCCCGGCCCCTTACTTCGAGGATACCATCGGTAAACCGCGTCGCAGGGTCGGTTTCGTCCTGAAAACAAGGGACAAAAAAGACTGGTTCCTGAAAAACATCTGCAATCACGGCGGCATAGCCCGAGACCTCCATAAAATTTTTGTCGTAGAGTACGGCGAGGCCACCCTGAACAGTGGAGCGTCGGCGCTGTACATAAGGCAGGAAAGTGCGTTCGATCAGCCTGCGATAGCTGCCCTGTTCCTGGTTGTCCTCCAATAAGGGCATAGACTTTTGCCCGGATGGGCAGGAATTATTTTCGATAATGACCATCTGCCGTTTGCCCCCTGCAGAAGTGACGTTCAGCAAGTCGGCGCCTGCCCATAGAAAGTGACGGCAATCGTATTTAAGAAGGGCTTTGAGCGCATCCGGCCGTACCTTTGGGTGCAAGTGGCAATACCTGCTGACGATACGCTCGAGGCTCAGGTTGAAAAAGAACGCGAGGGAAGTGTGGATGGTCGCGTGCTGGGCTTTGGGGTACCAGTGTTTATGGGCTTCAAACTCACCAGGCGAAACTTTTACGGCATGGGGTTGAGATAAGATTTCGGGAACTGTCATTTCCTGGAATTGAACATTCTGCAATTGACCAAAGGCAAGATGAAGACACTTGCACCACCGTTAAACGAGGGCAAAGAAAAGACTAAACGCTGATTTTTAATAAAAAAACGCGGTTACTTTATGATTAAACTATCTTGTCGCTACAATCCGGGCTGCAGCACTGGAAGAAAAAGGTCTTCAGGCGTAATCTTCTTCGCCCAAAAGCAGCCAGTTGCGGGGGTTTTGGTATTTTTCTTTCTCCCGGGCCATCTTTTTCCGCTTGAGCTTGTCTTCCGGCAGTTGCTCTTCCTCACGGGTGCGTACCTTCTTCTTGACTTCTTTCTTCTTTGGCATAGTCTCCTTACTTTTTTAGCAAAAATGCAAAGCATTTTGGAATTCCGCTAAAAAAAAGTGCAAGGTTTTATTCCGAATTAATACAAAAAACCAATTATAAAGGCGTATAATGCCTGGACTGCCCCATAAAGGATAGACTAAGAGGTGAAAAAACGGGGGGTAGCCCCTAAAGTGCTAAATCGCTGCCACAAACTTTGAAAAACAAAGCATTTTTCCGTAATTGGGACTTTAAAACCAAAAAACAGTATGATGGGTAGTAAAACATGGCTTATTCTGTCTGTATGCGTATTCTGCACCCTCTCCCAGGACCTTTGGGCACAGCTCAAATCACCGGATGAATTCCTTCCGCACAAGTTAGGCCAGCAGTTTACCCCTCATGAAATGATCGTGGGCTACGTCCGGCATGTAGCTGCAAACAGCCCCAATATTCAACTTATCGAATATGGCCGTACCAATGAACAACGGCCCCTTTTGCTCGCATTTATCTCTACGCCGGAGAACCTGGCCAGGCTCGAAGCAATCCGGGTCAATAACCTCCGCCGCGCAGGGGTACTGGAAGGAGACGTTGACCCCCGCCTCGAACCAGGTATCCTCTGGATCAGTTTCAACGTCCACGGCAACGAAGCTGCAGGCTCGGAAAGTGCAATGGCCGTATTACATGCACTGGCAGATACGCGGAACGAACGCACCCAGCAATGGCTGAAAAATACCGTGGTAATTATTGACCCCTGCATCAATCCCGATGGACAAGCCAGATATTCCAGCTGGTACCGTATGGTCGCCAATGCCATGCCCGATCCGCGCCCGGAATCCCGCGAACATCAGGAGCCCTGGCCCGGTGGAAGGCCCAATCACTATTATTTTGACCTCAACCGCGACTGGGCCTGGCAAACCCAGATCGAAAGCCGGCAACGTATGGCCAAATACAACGATTGGTTGCCCCATATCCATGTGGATATCCATGAGCAAGGGTACAACAGCCCCTATTATTTTGCCCCTGCCGCACAACCTTATCACGAATATATCACCCCGTGGCAGCGTGCATTCCAGTTGACCGTAGGTAAAAATAATGCCAGGGTTTTCGATAGCCAGGGTTGGCTCTATTTCTCCCGGGAAGTCTTCGATTTGCTATATCCCAGTTATGGGGATACCTACCCGACTTTCAATGGTGCTATCGGAATGACGTATGAACAGGGTGGTATTGGTGCAGGGCGGGCTGTCCTGCTCCGAAACGGAGATACGCTGACCCTCGCCGACCGCGTGGCACACCATACCGCTTCAGTGTTGGCCACTATCGAAACCGGCGCACTGCATACCCAGGCCCTCAACCAGAATTTTGCCGACTTCTTCAGGCGTGCCCGTACCAATCCCCCAGGGGCATATAAAACGTATGTGGTGAAAGGCACGAACCCCCCGGCCCGTATCAAAGCCTTTTGCCAAATTCTCGACCTCAACCACATTAAATATGGCCGGGCAGGCAAAATAACTTCTCTGGCCGCCTACGACTATCAAAATGGGCAGCAGGTCACCCTAAAAGTAGAGCCCGACGACCTCGTCATCAGCGCATATCAACCCCGCGGAACGATGGCCCAGATCCTCCTCGACCCGGAAGCAGTCGTGGTGGACTCCCTGACCTATGATATTACCGGCTGGTCCCTCCCTTACGCTTATGGCCTGGAAACCTATGCGGGAAAACAACGCCTCGACCCCACAGAAAAGTATGCTTTTGCCAAGCCAGTGCCGGCTTCAGAATCCCAGGCCCCATACGCCTATCTGTTGCGGTGGAATGCACTCGCCCATGCACACTTCCTGGCTACAGTGTTGCGGCACGATATCAAAGTGCGTTTCGCCAATACCCCGCTCACCCTGGATGGAAAAGCATTCGACCGGGGCACCCTGATTATCACCCGTGCAGATAACCGCAAAATGGGCGATGCCTTCGATCAAAAAATCAAGGCAATCGCCATAGAAATGGCACAGGAAATCATACCCGTCTATTCCGGTTTTGCAGAAAGCGGTAGCGATCTCGGCTCAAGTTCCTATACTTTTATAAAAAAACCCAATATTGCCGTCCTTTCGGGCGACCAGACCTTCGGTAACGAATTCGGGCAGGTATGGTATTTCTTTGAACAAAACCTCCAGTATCCGGTAACTGTCCTCGATGCCTCCCGTATTGACCGCTTCGACCTGAGCAAGTATAATGTGCTCATTATGCCGGAAGGACGCTACTCGCTTGCAGATGCCGCCTGGGAGAAAATCGGAAGCTGGGTCAATGCCGGAGGAAAGCTTATCGCCATCGGCGATGCGCTGGCAGCTTTACAAGACAGAAAAGGCTATGCCCTTACCGCTTTTGCTACCGAAGATGCAAAAAAAGATGCCGCCAGAACCTCCGGCCAACGTGCCCTGGAAGAACGCTTCTATGAATATGGCGATAGAGAACGCCGGGAAATCCAGGATATGATCCCCGGAGCTATCTTCAAAGTCAAAATGGATGTCACCCATCCACTTGCCTATGGCCTTACATCGTCGTATTTCTCCCTCAAAACGAGCAACAGCGCCTATCAGCCACTCAAAAATGCAGATAACGTCGGCATCATTGGAGAAAAATTAATGGTCTCCGGTTTTGCAGGGGCCAGGGCTAAAGAGGCCCAGAAAAATACAGTTGTTTTTGCCCTTGAACGCAAAGGGGCTGGCAGTGTCGTCTATTTAGTGGACAACCCGCTTTACCGCGCTTTCTGGGAAAATGGAAAATTCTTGTTTTCCAATGCCCTGTTTTTTGCAGGGCAATGAAGAAAGAAAATAACTTATGAGGCAATGGATATTTTCAGGCATTTTTCTGGCCTTACTGTCGGTATGTACCGGGTGTAAGAAAACCAGTCGCGTGCCCAACGATGTACCGATCGTTCAATCATCGGATACCCTACCCCTTCCCGGGCTTCAAGAAGATTATTTACACACCAATCGCGTAATATGGCAAAAGCCGGAAGTGGTGATCAATCTCCTGGGCGATATCGGAGACAAAACCATCGCCGATATCGGGGCCGGATCAGGTTTTTTCGCGCTTCGGCTTGCCCCCCTGGCCAAAAAAGTCATCGCTATAGATATTGAACCCAGATTTGTCAATTATCTCGACAGTATCCGTCAGGTCGAACTCGCTCCCGAAGTCGCCCAAAGACTGGAACCCCGTCTTGCAGAAGCCAAAGACGCCCGTTTAAAACCCGAAGAAGTGGATATCGTACTGATCGTGAATACCTATATGTATATTGATAACCGCGTGGCTTATCTCAAAAAACTGTCAAATGGAATCCGGCCAAATGGAAAAATCCTGATCATTGACTTTAAGAAAAAACGCTCCTCCCTGGGCCCTAAAATGGATATCCGCGTACCCCAGTTTCAGGTGGAGGAAGAACTCGAAAGCGCAGGTTTTCAAATCCTGCAAAGCAATGATACCGCGCTGGACTATCAGTATATCATTCTGGCCGGGAAAAAAGCATAGACTCGTTGCGAGGGGTCAGTGACGTAGGGCAAAAGGCCATTTGGACCACTCGATAATTCCAGCGGCAGTAAGTCGAATGCCTAAAAACTAAATTTAGTCCGTATAAAAACAGCCTGAAGCGGGCTTTCAAATGCCTGGCCGGCATTGCGGCCCGCAACGATTTGTCCTACAAGGTCGAGGTCCCAGTCTGGCGCAACAGAAATCGTTACAATGGGGTTCAAAAAAAGGGCCCTGGCTTCCACGGGGCTATAGATTGCAGCCAAACCGCCGTTGAGCAAGGGCGAGAAAGGATAGCTGCCCTGTATAAAAAGGGCATGCCGGTAGGGGTAAAGGTTTTTTGCCGAGAGCTGAAACGCAAATATCCCATCTGCAGGGCCCTGGGCAGCCCCCTGGCTGTTGTACAGATAGCCAAGCTGCAAGTAGAGGTTTTTGCCCGTTGAGTAATCCACCGACGATGTAAGGGCAAAAGCATGGCTTCCCGTTGTGCGTAGGGGGGTAAAATAACTGAATTCCCCCTTAAAACCCGCGTTGCCAAGGTTACCCGCCCATCCCGCTCCCAGAACGAAATCCCGACGGGCATATCCTGCCAGTAACTGGAAATCGAACTGTCGGAAATTGAATTTCCATAAGCCTGCGGCTACTGCATTTTCCCATCGGTCAAAAGCTTTAATGGCTACTTCCACGCTCGATGCAAACCCAGTGAAATAACGTACCCGCAACGCATCGCTCCCGGGCCGTTCTTCGTAGTCGAAGTCGGTAAAGGCAAAAGCATTGAAGATATCGTTGGGGTTCCAGACCGTGCCAATACCCCAGTTAATCCGCTGACGCCCAAGGCGGATCTCCCATTTTTCGCGGTTGACCTCTATGTACAGGCGATCGAGCATCGTATGTACAGCCCACGACGGCTGATCCAGCAGTACGAGGGAAAGATCCGCTACATCATTAGCAGATTCTTCTATCCTTGTGGCGTAGCCGGGTTCTTGTTTCACCAAATCCCCCAAAAAGACCCGGGTGCGCACATCGGCAGCAAATGTTACCCCCTGACCCGGTGTCCAGCGGAGATTGGTGCGCTGGTGCAGAAGCCCATCCTGCAAAAATTGTGTTTCCGGACCACTCGTAAAGAAAATCCAGTTCTGCAAGTTTTTCATGTATCCCCTCACCTGCCACTTTGCAGGGGCGGCTTCGGCAACAGCGATCTCCCCGGAAAGCGAATCCGGGTCCTGGCCCTGCGCAAAAGGGCAGGAATACGCCCAGCAGGCCGTTACCAGTATTATGATTTCCCATATCTTCATACGACCGGATCAGATTTGATCATATCAGAGGCAATCGCGCCATCCACCAGGGTGACGACCCTTCGCGCACGGTCAATGACCCTTTGGTCGTGGGTAGAAAATACGAACGTAATTCCCTCTTCCCGATTGAGTTTTGCCATGATATCCAGTAAATTGGATGCTGCAGCCGAGTCGAGGTTGGCAGTAGGTTCGTCGGCGAGGATAAAAGCAGGTTTGGAAGCTAGTGCCCTGGCCACGGCCACACGCTGCTGCTGACCTCCGGAGAGTTCCGACGGCCGCTTGCCCATCTTATCTTCAAGACCTACGGCTTTCAGTAATTCGATCGCCCGTTGACGCCGCTCCTGGCGACCCCGCTTTTGTAACAACATCACAAACTCTACATTTTCCAGGGCGGTAAGGACAGGGATGAGGTTGTACGACTGAAAAACAAACCCAATATGGTCCCGACGAAAATCAATGAGACGGCCATCCGAAAGGGCATCTACATCTACTTCCCCAATCTGGACGTGACCGGCGCTGGGTCGGTCCAGGCCCCCGATGATATTCAGCAAGGTAGTTTTTCCAGAGCCTGAAGGGCCTACAATTGCAGTGAATTCGCCGGCCAGGATATTCAGGTCAATACCGTTGAGGGCCTTGACCGGGATTTTATCCGCATCGTAAATTTTATAGACTTGAGCGATCTGGATGACAGACATGGCATTATATTTTTCGTATGGCCTCAACGGGTTTGAGCCGTATTGCCCGGAGGGCCGGGTAAAGCGCGGAAACAAAAGCGGTGAGGATTAAAAGAGCGGTGGTCTGGCTATATACGTAGGGGTTCATTGCGAAATAAATCCGCGTGCCCAGGCCATATTGGTTTAGACTGTCGGCAAAGGCAGAAAGATCAAGGGGATTGATTGAAAAATAATGGATGGTGAGGGCACCCGCAGCTACGCCTAAAGGAGCACCAGCGATGGTGAGCAACAAGGTTTCCAGCACAATCATCCCGAAAATACGGGCCTTGTTCATCCCGATAGCCATTAGCATACCCAGCTCGCGATAGCGCTCAAGTACCGACATCAGCATAGTGTTAATAATGCCAAAGACCAGCGCGAGCATCACAATGACAAGATAAACCAGGGAAACAAAATTGATCTGACGCTCGTAAAGCTCAAGCTCAGGGGCAATCTCCCGGTAGCTTTTTACAGCTACGCCCGGAAAACGTTTCAGAATTTGCTGTTGAACTACGCTCACGTTTCCCGGATCGGCGCACATGATGGCAATTTCATGGACGGGGACGGGAAACCCCTCCATACCTCCCACGAGGAGTCCTGCCAAATCCTCCTGCAGGACGAATACCTGGGTTTCGTCAAACACCGAGTTGTTGGAAGTGAAAAGGCCACTGATGCGGAACGCCCCGGTAGTGATATTCCCCTCCATGTCCTGGAAAGTGAGTACAACCTTGTTGCGCAGGCCCACTTTGAGTTTGCCGGCGAGCTTTGACCCTAAAAGGATTTGAAATTTCCGTCCTGACTCAAAATAAGCCCCTTCCGTAATATTTTCTTTTATTTTACTGGTCAGGGCCTCCTTGCCGGGGACGATCCCTTTGATGGTGACCCCCCTGGAAGCCTTCGCAGAACTAATCATCCCGCCCGCCAGGGTGCGTGCGCTCCAGGCTTTTACCCCAGCATCTTTTTCCATAGCCCCCAATAAGGTGGGTACCCCCGGAATACTGAATTTGGCCTCTTTTTCCTGTTCATATTCGGGATGATGAATCTGGATATGTGCCACCACAGTAGCAATGTTACCCTCAATGTACCCGCGCACCATACCCGTCGCAAAACCAGTCATGAACAGGGCAGCCCAGATACCCATTCCAATTGCACCCAGGACGACCAGACTGCGGGTAGGGTTCCTCCAAATGTTTCTCCAGGCAAGAATCAGAAGCATAGACGAAATTTTTTACCTGCCGAATAAATACGCGCGTGCGGTAGCTGGCATCTCTGTTTACCCGCTGTGCATTGCCTCAACAGGACGAAGGCGACTGATTTTCCAGAAAGGAAAAAAAGCCAGCACGGCAGTAATACCGAGTACGATCATCGCCTGGGCAAAGAAAATATCGAACGAGAACAGGGCTGGAAAAATCGGTTCGAAGCCAAATTGCTCCAGGAGCTCTGAGTAGCCTCCCGAAAACCTCAGCGGGTAGCGTCTGAGATACGCCACGACCGGCATAGCACTAAGGATGCCGGCCAATGCGCCCAGCATACCCAGGAAAATAACCTCCAGCCAGACTACCGCCCCCAGTTTCCATCGCTTCATGCCAAGAGCAATCAGCAGGCCAAACTCGTACTGGCGCTCCCGGATCATCATCAAAATTGTACCCAGCAGGCCAAAGGCGATAATCATATATAATATTATATAAACGATGATATTCCCCACACTATCGAGTTTTTGGGCTTCGAGGAGGTCGGGCAGCATCTGCCGCCAGTCCAGCACTTCAAAATCTTCTTCCGGTAATGCCTTCCGCAGCCGACCCACGACAGCAGGAAGGGATGTTTCGCTCTCCAGGCGGTACACCAGGGACGTGACCATGCCCTCTGCCCCATAGAACCACTGGGCTTCCTTCAGCGGCAGAAATACCAACAGACGGTTGAGATCTGGAGAGGGATAGCGGATAATCCCCTTCACCGGATATTTTGCAGCGGCATTGACACCGTGATATCCCTGGCTGATCAGAAGCAGCGTATCGCCTGGACGAAGTTGAAGATGCTCGGCAATACCCGCAGCGATAAGCACCTGACGGTCAGAATCTTCAATAAACCTGCCCGCTTCCAGGCGGTCCCGGATTTTCGTCATCCCATGTTCCGCATCGGGTTTTATACCGGTAACCATTACCCCCATCGTATTGGCCCCGGTGGAGGCGAGGGCGAAAGACTCCAGCCTCGGCAGTACATCTTTCACCCCCTCCTGTACTTTGCCCGCATCGGCAGCCTCCCCGGGAAGGAAGGCCAGGTCCAGGCTCTGTTCCTCCTGGTACCCGTTCCGGTGCACCTGTACATAACCAGTAAAGAAATTGACGACGTTGCCGATCATATACCCCCATGCCCCTTTCTGCAACGATTCCATCAAAGTAGAGAAGAGTACCGCAAAAAGTACAGATGCGACAGTGATGAGCGTGCGCCGTCTATTGCGCCAGATATTTCTCCAGGCCAGTTGGATAAACATGATATGGGTTTTAATTCACGCGTTTCATATTTTGCATGGAAAAAAAAGCATCGTCAATCGGCCGGTCGAATTCCAGGCGAAGATATTCGATGATGGTCTTCTTCCCCGGTTCGTCCGCAGGGACCACCTCCATCCTGCCCGGCAATAATTTACCGCCAAGGATTTTGATATCTTTTCCGTACATTGTATTGACCAGAAAACCATCTTCGTCATAAAACGCCGCCTGCATCTGGATGAAATCTTTTTTATCTATCCACACAATCACTTTGCCCCATACGACAGCAGCCTCTTCTTTGGGCACCATTTCAATTTTATAGCATTCCCGGCCTTCGATTTTTTCACCCCCGATTATCCGGTGGGTGTAATCATTGATGGCCGAAGATTCTTTTACCAGGTCATCATTTGTAAAATCCGAGCCCATCCAGGATTGCATCATCATGGATGGCGGGAGCTTGATGACGCGGTCAATGGTGGGCTGCCAGTTCCATATTTCCTTATCGCGCTTCAGAAAAGCCGTTCCCTTATCCCGTGCCGGGCCTGTAATCAGAATCAACGCCAGGTTTTCCCCTTTGCCCCAACTCTTCATCGTCACCTCCCGGCTCCAGGATGGTCGGACGATAGTCATCTTCATTTCGGCCACGTTAGTCTTTCCCCTGACCTTTTCGTCCGCTTTCCGGACAATATCCAATGCCCCCATTGGTTGCTGCGCATAAAGGTGGGTAAACAGGCAGCCGGATAGGCCGAGCACAAAAAGAATTTTCATGTACACGCTTTTTGAGGATTGAACTTGCTGCGGCGGACCGACGGGAAGGAAAATCATTTTACCCACGATAATTCCGTCGAAACAAGCTCAATATACTCGATACCGGGGCGAACTGCAAGGAGAAAAAGAATGATTTTTATCAGTTGGCATGCCAGGAAAGGAAATCTCCGGTCAATTTGTACCTTTGCGTAGCTAAAAAATACCACTTTCATGCGCGTCACCGAATATTTCGAAAAAGCAGCCGGACAGACCCTGGTTTCATTTGAAATCCTTCCGCCCCTCAAGGGGGGCAGTATGCAGGATATTTTCAAAGTGCTGGATCCCCTGATGGAGTTCAGGCCCCCATTCATAGATGTAACCTACCACCGGGAGGAATTTGTCTATGTACGCCATTCCAGTGGGTATTACGAAAAGACAGCCATCCGGAAACGTCCAGGCACGGTTGGGATTTGTGCGGCCATCATGCACCGGTATGGGGTGGACGCAGTCCCGCACTTCATTTGCGGTGGGTTCACGCGGGAAGACACGGAGAATGCACTGATTGACTTACACTTTCTGAATATCAACAACGTACTGGCTTTGCGGGGCGACGGTCAGCAATTTGAAGGGAAATTCGTCGCCGAACCCGGCGGGCATGAATTTGCAGTAGATTTGGTGCGCCAGATCGTTGACATGAACAATGGGCGCTACCTGGATGTCGGCATCGAAAAAGGACAAAAAACGGATTTTTGTATTGGTATTGCAGGCTATCCCGAAAAACATTTTGAAGCGGCCAATATGGAAATTGATATTGCCTATACCAAAGCAAAAGTGGATGCGGGGGCACATTTTATCGTCACCCAAATGTTTTTCGATAATAAGCATTATTTCGACTACGTGCAAAAGTGCCGGGAAGTCGGCATACAGGTGCCAATCGTGCCCGGGCTGAAGCCGATTACCAAGCTGCACCAGCTCAGTTCTATCCCCCGGCACTTCTTTGTGGACCTGCCGACCGACCTGGTGGCAGCGGTGGGCAGTGCATCCAGTGCCGAAGCCCGCAGGCAGGCAGGTATCGAATGGTGCGTAGCACAGTCTAAAGAACTTAAGGCAGCAGGCGTACCTTGCCTGCATTATTATACCATGGGCGATGCCGAGACTATCCGGCGCATCGCGGAAGCAGTGTTCTGATCAGGAATGCGCCACCGGGCGTGCGGGGTCAGTAATCCATTCGCTCCAGGAGCCCGGATAGAGTTTCGCGCCGTGCAGGCCAGCGTATTCCATAGCCACTAAGTTGTGAGCAGCAGTAACCCCTGAACCACAATAGAGAATACTTTGGGCTGCTTCGCGACCTTCCAGCACCTGCAAAAAATTTTCCCGGACTACTTCCGGGGGTAGGAACCTGCCATCAGGACCTACGTTGAAAAAGTGGGGCAAGTTAACGGCTCCGGGGATATGCCCGGCAACCGGGTCTATCGGCTCGAATTCCCCGCTATAGCGCTCTGCTGCCCTTGAATCTATTATAACGGTTGCCGGATCTGACGATAAATGCTCAACCGTAGAGGCATTGACGGCAAGCGCACCATTCACCCTGGGCACAAATTCCCCTGGCCGGGCTTGGGGGATTTCCTTAACCAATGGCCGACCCTCTGCCTCCCACTGTGCGATACCTCCGTCGAGTATAGCCACGGAAGAATGGCCCAACCACCGCAAAAGCCACCAGAGCCTTGCAGCCATCGCACCGCCCATATCGTCGTATCCTGCCACCTGTACCCCTGGACCTATCCCCCAGGAGGAGAATGTATGGGCAATAACCTCCGGGTCGGGCAGCGGATGCCTGCCGGTTTGCCCTTTGACTACCCGCCCCGATAAGTCATGATCCAGATGAGCATAGAACGCACCGGGGATATGCTGCGCTTCATAAGCCCGACGCCCAAATTCGGTGTCGTTCAGTCTGAAACGGCAATCAATAATTACCCATTGCGGGTTGTCCAGATTTTCTGCAAGGACTGTGGTAGAAACGATGGTAGTGTACATCTCGATTGACTTATTGCGACAAGCGCATCGCGGAATAAAAATAGTTCCTCGTGCCCACACTGCACCTTTTTTCGGTCGCATAGCGGTGGGCTATATTCCCTCAGAAAGCCGCTTTGTGCGGGTCAAAAATAGCACATTTTTTCCCGCTATACCGACCCCCATCTCGCAATAAGCTTATTGGATCTTGCCGCTTTCTTTACCTAAAATGCGATCGTTGCACTACGCAATAGCTTCATAATGCAGTGTACAGCAGTTCTTTTCACATAGCAGTTCGTTGGCGCTTTGGTGGATTTGCTCCGCGCTGAGCCCATTGTAAAGGTCGGTTTCGTAATTGATGCGATCGGCATCGCCCAGTGCTTCAAAATACGAGAGATTCAGTGCCTTGCTCATTGCCGTGAGCTCCGAGAAAACGAGATTGCTTTCAGCCTTGTTTTTCCATTTTTGAAGTTCCTTTTCGGGTATCGGATTGCGCTGAATTTCATGGATTTCCTTCCAAACGGCTTCTTCTGCCTGTTCCAGGGAAATACCACGGGACAATTTACCTTCTATGAGCAGCAGGCCGGGTTCAAATTGCCCGACTACATAGCTGTCCACCTGCGAAAATAATTTTTGTTCTTTATACAAATGGCGAAACAAGCGGGAAGAGGGGCCATTGCACAACACATCAGAAAGCAAATCTGCAGGATAAAACCCCGGCGCCGCACGGTCGGGGATGTGAAAAGCCATATACAGCGCATCTACCGGAGCTTTGGCACGGTGCACTTTTCTACGGTAGGCCTCTTGCGGGGGCTCCTGCGGAAGGACGCGCTGCGGAATACTGCCCGGAGGGATATCCCCAAACCATTTTTCGGCCAATTTACGTACCTGCTCCGCATACACTTTCCCACTGACCACCAGCACAGCGTTGTTGGGCCGGTAAAACCGGTAAAAAAAATCCTCTACATCGCGCAACCTCGCAGCAGCGACATGCTCGGGAGAAAGCCCAATCACCGGCCAACGGTAAGGGTGTACTTTGTAGGCAAGGTCGGAAATATGATGCCAGACGTCTCCATAAGGCTCGTTCAGACACGTCTCTTTAAACTCCTCGATTACTACTTTGCGCTGCACGTCCAGAGACTTCTTGCTGAAATTCAGGCTTAGCATCCGGTCAGATTCCAGCCAAAGTGCAAGCTCCAGGTTTTCGGCAGGCAGCAGCGCATAGAAATTGGTCACGTCATTGTTGGTGAACGCATTATCTTCCCCTCCTGCCTTTTGCATCCACTCGTCATAATCGGGGATGTTGGCAGAGCCACCGAACATCAGATGTTCAAAGAGATGGGCAAAACCTGTTTTATCCGCTTGCTCATCTTTGGAGCCGACATCATATAATACGGATACCGCGGCCATCGGCGTGCTGTGGTCTTCGTGCACCAGCACGCGCAGGCCATTCTCCAGTACCCACCGTTGGTATTTGATCACAAACTATGCTTTTTCAGTTGAAGAGATACGTAAAGCAGGGGAATGGTTTTGAAATGCTTTTGTACCCCACATTTTATTTTATATTTCTTTCGAACCTATGGTAAAATCCGTTACAGGGTTCAATCGGTACAAAGCCCCTGGATATTATGAAAAACATCGTGCAGGCTGTTCAGACGCTTCATCACTACCTCATCGGGCTTATTTTTCTGTACTAATTTGTCCAGGGCATCCGCACCACTTACCAGACTGGCGATTTCCTGTTGCATTGCAGGTGTGGCAAAGGAAGCAGGGATTGGTGCTGCCTGTAGTTTTTTAGCCATAGCCAGCATTTCCCCGGAGCGACTCCGGATGGGTGCAAAATCCCCTTTCTCGGCCGGATGGAAGATCGTGGACATTACGCTGTGGAAGGCCTTGAGTTCTTTCCATGCGTCTTTTTCGATCACTTTCAGGAAGGGGTCTGCAAGGGCAGCTTTATAATTTTCGTTGACCGCCTTCCAGTTGATTACATTCCAGATTGCCCCGAGGTAATCGCCCCTTTTATTCTGATATTTCAGGTAATAGGCATGTTCCCAAACATCAATACCCAAAATCGGGATACCCCGATGGGGGTTGATATCCATCATTGGATTATCCTGATTGGGGGTAGAACAAACGGCCAGCTTTTTTTCTGGTGTCAGATAGAGCCATGCCCAGCCCGATCCGAAACGGGTGGCACCGGCATTGTTCATCAAGGTGCGGAGGCTATCATAGCTGGTGAAGGTTTGCACGACTGCCCTGCCCACTTCCGATTGGGGATCAAAAGGCTGGTTTGTCCCAAGGATATTCCAGAATAATGTGTGGTTGTAATGTCCACCGCCATTATTCCGGATGGCATCGCCGGCAACCCCTGCCCGGAGAAGCAGATCGTTCATGGCCATAGGGGCGAAACGTGTGCCGGCGAGGGCTTTGTTCAGGTTGGTGACATAAGCATTGTGGTGACGGGCATAGTGGATTTCCATCGTCTGTGCGTCAATATACGGCTCGAGCGCGTTATAAGCATAAGGCAGGGCAGGAAGGGTATGGGTCACTGCCTGAGCCTGAGCCGAGAGCGTGCAGCTCGCAACGGATATCATCGCAACAGATAAAATGAAAGATAGCTTTTGCATAGTTTTGTGGTTGGTTTTTCCCCTCAAACACGGGATTGTTCGCGAATATTAGATGCCGCCCTTTTCCAGGCATTGCAGTGGCATGCGTTCGCTGACCGGAAATGGCCATTATTCGCACACTACACTATCAAATAACAAAGATACTGCCCATACGGCTGTATCCAACGAAAAAAAACAGGGGTTTTTTTGAAATTACCGGACTTGCTTCGACAGGCCGGAATACCGGAATGTAAGCTATTTTCGTCCACACAAAAGCTTTTTGAGGAAGTATGGCATACAGCGGCGTCAAACAAGGCTGCTTTCAGTAAAAGAGTAACGTTGCAGCTACGCTCTGTACACTGCTCAAAAAACCTCCTGCAGGATGCGATGTGATTGTATATCTGAAAGTTGGCCGGCGTGCAGTTGATAGTATTGCAGGAGCCTTGTCAGCAGGAGGTTGCGGCTGCTACGGGCTATGGGGACCTCGCCGGATTTTTCAATAGGACATGCCAGCAACAAGCTAAGGGAATAGCTGAGGGTGGGGTCGAGCAGATAGGGGTTATGAGGATTCGATGCCACAAACCCCCCCTCCTGAAGATCAAAGCAGGGGGTTATTTCCGAGTAGCCATCGCTAAGGGCGAAGCCAAGATACGCACTCAGGTGTACGAGAAAATACAAATGGATATTGGCGAATTGCCCCTGTGCCTGATCGAGTGCGATGAGCGACGTACAAAGGAAATCAAACAGCGGTGCGTTAGGCTCTACCTCCCGGATAGTCTTTCGGGCTACTTCTGCCATAAACAGGGCCACGGCACCTTTCCTGACGTCAAAGGGGAGCGTCTGATAGACATATCCGGGGCGTGCCTCCCGGATATTGTTCAGGGTTTTATCCGCCCTGCAATATGCTTCCATATCGAGGATAGACATCACCTGCAACAAACCAGCCCTCATACGCGATTTTTCGCTGCGCAGCCCCCGGAGGTAGTATTGTTGCAAACCCTTTTCGGACGTATATATGTCCGCGATGACACCGGAGTCCCCGTATTTGACCGTCCTGAACACGATCCCCTTGGTCTTAATCAACATTTACGGCACTTTTTAGGCCTTTAGAAAGCCTCCCACTCGCTACCCAGGACCGGAGGCTTATAGCTCATTTTCGTAAAGGCGCGCTGTTTCTGGCGCTCCAGGACCAGCTCGGCAATTGCGACATGCGGAGGTTTGGGAGAAAAGGGGGACAGGGCAAAATCCACTTTCCGCTCATCAATATCGAGGCGGTAAAGGAGGCTCAAAAGAAACTCCATCTTCCGCTCGATGAGGACTTCGATTTGCCCTGCCAATATTTCCAGTAGTTGTGCTTCTGTAATTTCCCCTTCTGCATTTTCGATAGCAAAATCATGGGCGATCAGTTCGGTTGTAACGCGCAATTGGGCAGTGTCCATAATCTTTATTTAGGCTCCAGCAGTTGGAAAAACTGGTCGAGGTTGGGCAGGATTACAATCTCGGTGCGGCGGTTGGCCCGACGGCCATCTTCATTCGCATTGGTCGCTTTAGGGCGGTATTCGGAGCATCCGCCTGCCGTCATGCGCTTAGGGTCAACGCCATAACGGCGCTGGAGGTTCCGTACGACGGAAGTTGCACGCTTCGCACTGAGGTCCCAGTTGTCCGACACACAGGCATTGGCGATCGGAACGCTGTCGGTATGGCCTTCTACCAGTATTTCCAGCTCTTTATAATCGTTCAGTACTTTGGCAATCTTGCTCAGTACAGTTTCGGCCTGCGGGCTGATATCGGCACTGCCCGAGCGGAAGAGCATGCGGTCGGACAGGGAGATATAGACTACCCCTTTACGGACTTCGACCGTTACATCCTCATCATTGACATCCGCCAGAGAGCGTTTCAGGTTCATCACCAGATTGAGGGCGAGTGAATCCTTGCGCTGGATAGCGGAGGTCAGGTCCTGGATATAAGTAGTCTGTTTATCAATGGCTTCCAGGGATTTTTTGATATTCTCCGCACCGGTCTTGCTGAGGACAGAAAGGTCTGCGAGGCGGTCCAGGAGGTTGGCATTGTTGGTTTTGAAGTACTCGAGCTGCTGCTCCAGCATTCCAGACCGGTTGCGCTCATTGAGCAGTTCGGTATTGCGCGTAATAAGCTCATTCTCCCGATCGCGCAGGTTAGTGCGCAGCGCAGTAAGTTCGTTCTGGAGCCGGGCTTTGTCTGCTTCACAGGTTTCGGAAGCAATTTTCATGCGCTCGAGCTGTAGCGCAAGTTCATCCCGTGCCCCCAGCATTGCATCGTAATTTTTTTTAGTGACACAGGAGTTAAGCAAAAATACTGCCAGCAAAAGAAAAGGGATTTTTTTCATCATCGTATCCGTTTTTTTAATGTCGTAAATTTTGTGAGGATAAGTAAATGATTACGCGCAGCGATAATGCCGCAGTCTCAGAGCGCATTCGGAGGGGTTGTGTAAAAGCCTCCGGTATATCATTAGGCGGTGTCTCATAAGAGTATGGGGCTGTCTAAAAAGATATAATTTGAAGGCCATACAAACTCGATACCCCGCCCCTGGCAGTAACTTTTACTACCCGGACGCGCAGGTCGGAAATCAGATTTTCTTTTGTGAAAATTGATTTTCGATCTGCATTCAACATAAATTTTTGTACCCGTTACAGCGATATGACTTTTTAGACAGCCTCTACAAATGGTTATTTAGTACTTGTGCCGATAGGATGCGAATATAAACATAAAACAAAAAAATCAACCCCGGAGTTCACTATGCTCACTGAGGAGCGCCGTCTTTTTTGCCACGCTCCACTGCGAAGCTGGCAGTCTTTGCACCAGCGACCAGGCCGGCTTCACAATCGAAGCGGTAATGGATACAACCGTAAATTCTGGATTCCGAAGCTTCTTTTGCCATTGCCTGCAATTCATTTGTTTTTTGTGGAAAAAGATAAGACAAAACCGTCGCAGCGGCACCTGAAAAAGTGGAATGACCGGAGGTGTACGAAGGAAAATTAGGCAATCCTACGACGGTTTTGATGCGCTGATCCATCTGGGAAGGGCGAGGGTACATATAGTAGTATTTTGCCTCCCAGCAGGTGATGCCCGCATCGGCTACTGCGGTGGTAGTAAGGGCCATGACCCGGGCAGTGCGCAGCTCGCTGAGTTTTTGAGCGTAAGCCAGGTCGGCGGCGATACGGTTCCAGTGGCCGGGAGGGGTATAACTACCGGGGCCATCCGACCAGAAGCTGGCAATACGGTGTTGTTCCCGCGTCAGCTTTTTGGTAAATCCGAGCAGCTCGTCCATATCTTTTTTAAAGGCGTCGCTTCCTGGGAGAGGAGGGGCGTCAGGACGCAGGGCCGGAAGGACATCTTTCTCGAAATTCCAGGGTATGAGCAATCCGAAACCGGGTAGCATACCAGGACGCGCAGGCGATTCCTGGCTTGTCCAGGGCGTGGTGAGGCCACGCGCTTTGGCTTGCTGGATGAATTGTGCAGTGAGGGCCTGGCTACCCGCGCTCCGCATCCCGTCGTTGCCGGCGCGGGCAAGGGCAGTTTGTGCCACCTGCCTGCCCAGGGTAGCGCCGGCATCGAGGTCGCTTCGCGTGAAATGCCCGCTCAGCAAAATGCTTTCCAGATGTTCCTGCGCTTTTACTTCCAATTGCTCCGATTCGCAGGGGAACATCGCTTTTAAAATCTGCACAGATGCCCCCGCCACTACCGCATCTTCGGAAGGGTAGGCGGGCAGCCCGCTTGCCGGTTTCAGGTATTGGATACGTGGGTCATTTACTGCCGCAGCAGGCCTTTTGAAGGTGAATTTAAAATTCCAGGCAGCTACCAGGGCATCGTACTGGGCAACACTGAGGTAAGCAAAAGCACGGGAAGCGTAAGGGGGGTTAGCAAAAGGAAATTTGGGGTAATCACAGGGCCGGTTCGGATCAGGCGCGGGGTAGGTACCGTCCGGATTGCTCTTCGGCGGCAGGTTATAGCGCGCCGCGAGCTCCCGGGCAATTTCCTGCCACCGATATACTGCTCCTGCCGACCAATAGGCCAGGCCCGCTTTCTGGCTGGCATCTGCCCCCGCCTGTGCAGTCCTGACCGCCTCCAGTTCTGCCTGATAGGCAGACGAAGTCAATGCAGCAGGAGCAGGTATATTCAGGGCAGCTACGTTCGAAATCAAAAACGGCTTCCATTGGCCTCCACTGGGATCGCTGCTGCCCGGGACAAGGGCCTCCAGCTCAGGAGAGGCAATTTCCTTGTTACAGAAGGCAAGCAGGAAGACAAGTGGAAGGACTTTCAGAAGGAAAAGGCGATCTGATTTTATATATAAATTTTTCATAATATAAAAAGCATGATAATAGTTTCGAAATGAAAAGACATCACCTGTCAATCCGGGGACGCGCATACACAATTGTTTTGCCACGTACAGCGACAGGACTTTTTTACCCCCCCCGCAGCATTTATTTTCCTGTATTATACTGAAACAGATAAAGCAAACCACCCTGGAGCATCCTGCTTTGCCCGACATTCCTGCCGGCGAAGACCTGACTGGCCGCGAGAGTAATCCCCCAGTGCTGCCCCTGGTATTTTCCCATGATCCCGGCGGTACTTGCACGCATGAGGTTGGTGGGAAAGGGCATGTCGTTGGGCCGGATATCATCGCCAGAGCGGCAGGTAAAATGGTCCAGGGTGAGTGCGGTGACCCAGGGGCCTTTGCGCCATCCGAGCAGTGCGCCCCCTTCTGCGATATTGGGCATGGGCACCTCATTGGTGTAGTAGAGCTTACCATCAAACTGATAAGCATCGCGGTCAATGAAAATATTACTTCTCCAGGTATGACCAGCCCTTAATGTGAGATAAATCCCCTGCGGAAGCTGGTAGTCTATCACAGCACGTGCGGTTGCAGTCCGGGAGCCAAGCCCGATGCAGAACGGCAGAAAATCCGGCACATAGTTACTTACCGGAGCCGAAAGGCCGCCCAGGGCAAAAACTTTAAAGCTGTGCTTACCCGGCGCCAGGTCAAAAACGCGGTATTTCAACCACAGGGAGAGGTCCTGGATGCCCTGCTGCCCGGCAAACTGCCCCTGGCTGGCCTGGGAAGTAATATATGGCAGTGAGGCAATCAGGTTGAGCCGTTCTGTGAGGCCCACCGCGCCCATCAACATGGCACTTTGATGGGTTACCGTGCCGATATTGGCATTGGTTATTTTTACCGGGCCTTCCCAGTACTGGTCCCAGGCGTTATTGCCGTACAGGGCTGCAATGCAGACCTGCCGGTGATTCATCGTCAGCCCGTCTGCAGGTGTTTGGGCAGATGCTGAAAAAGAAAGAAGGGTAAAAACAATAGTATATAGTTTGTTTTTCATGATGTGTGTCAATTAAAAGTAGAAATCGCCGAACCTGCACGGATCGTCCGGGCATTTTGGTTCGGTAAAATCACATAAAGCATATCTGCGGAATCAAAACTGGCGGGTGGAGGTTGTGCAAAAGTCCTATGTTGCTTCCTGGCACAAAAGATAGAAGCGGTCTATTCCTAATGATACGACGCTGTCACATAAGTATTTCGGGGTTGTGTAAAAAGTCCCTTTTGCCACCGTGTGCAGCTTAGGCTGCGAAATAACATTCTGTTTTCATTTATTTTACAAATTAAAATAAATGAAAAAAATGTTCACTCAAAACTTTATTTCTTTCACAAAAGCAGCAAAATACTTTTTACACAACCTCAGAATAATTTTTTTTTAAACGCGGGTTTTGTTGATTTTGCTTCGTGAAAGCAACAAAACCCGCGTTTAACGAAATACTTTTTGGCGGTACCAGCCGCCAAAGTACTTATGAGACATCGTCATACGTATGAGACAACCTCATTCCAAATTCATCTTACTACACCCCCCGCCCAAACGTCCCGGGCGGACGTAACAACAACATCATACCAATTCTGGTGGTGGGGAAGAAAGGTCCGGCGTTTTCACTGGAACAGGAGTGGAAAAAGATTCCGGAACACGGGATTGACTGCTGGAGGAGAAAGAAAAGTCCGGGACTGCGACTTCGGTCTGGTTATAATCCGGATAAGGTACTTTGACCGTACTCAGGCCCTTACCACTTTCGGGATTTGAAGCGGCAAGACTTTTGGCCCATTGGGCCACCATATTATTGAGCTGGTTTTTTTCCTGATCGGGCACATAAACGATAACCAGCGTATCCTTTTTATACCGTTGTTTAATGATGCGGTAGTGTATCCCGTCTTTTTCAAATGAACCGTTCGACTCCTCGAAATCCTCCTGGTCGGGCATATAGGCGACCTGTAGCGGAATCTCCAGTTGCATTTCTTTTAACCCGGAAGGCGTTTGGCTGTAAATCCGCTCAAACCAATCCCGCTCTACCTTCCCCTTTCTGGAAAAATAGGCGGCATAATATCCAAAGTGGTAGGATAGAAAACACAAGAGCAGGAATATGGCAGGTGTTTTGGTCAATTCCAGGCAATTTAAACCAAAAGTAAGAAAAGCCTATCCGAATCCAAATTTTATCCTTCGTAATTTTTTATTAACGGTAATATAACCGGGGTTGTGTAAAAAGTCCCTTTTGCCGCTGTATGCAGCGCACGCTGCCAAATGACCTTTTGAAGAGGCTGTCTTCTGTACAAACAAGACACTGCATTACCTAAGGCTCAGTGCAAGGATCATCCTGGAAGATGAGCTGAAAATAATTGGTGAATTAGGCTGTTCCAGATTTGTTTTTTTCGCACAAACCCCTTTGCTTTGCTTAATCTATTGGAAAAACAAGTTATGGCAGAATTTCAGATCAAAGAGGCCCCCAAAGAATTCGATGTAATCGTCATCGGATCGGGTGCGGGCGGCGGCATGGCCGTTTATGAATTGACCAAAGCAGGGGCAAAAGTATGTCTTTTGGAAGCCGGGCAACATTTTGATCCGGCAGATCCCAAATATATTACCCAACTCAAGTGGCCCTATGAATCGCCCCGCAGGGGAGCAGGCACACGCTACCGCCCCTTTGGTGATTTCGATGCAGCATACGGCGGCTGGGACATTGACGGCGAGCCATATACCAAAGTACCTGGAACTGATTTCCGCTGGTTCCGCTCGCGTATGCTGGGCGGGCGTACCAACCACTGGGGGCGTATCAGCCTGCGCTTCGGCCCCGATGACTTCCGCCGGAAGTCCATTGACGGGCTTGGGGAAGACTGGCCTATTTCCTACAATGAGGTGGCCCCTTTCTACGATGAGGTGGATCGTCTTATCGGGGTTTTTGGCACCAACGAAAACCTGCCCAACGACCCCGATTCAATCTTCCTTCCTGCCCCCAAACCCCGGCTACACGAATTGCTGATCCAGAAAAGCAATAAAAAGCTGGGTGTCACTACGATTCCCTCCCGCCTGAGCATCCTCACCAAAAAGATTAATGACGACCGGGGGGTCTGTTTTTATTGCAACCAATGCGGCCGCTCCTGTGTGGTCTATGCCGATTTTTCCTCTTCTTCCTGCCTCTGCAAACCAGCGGAGAAAACCAAAAACCTGTATACCATTTATCATGCGATGGCACGGGAAATCCTCACTGATCCCCGCACTGGCCTCGCTACAGGGGTTTCCTATGTAGATACGCTCACCCTGGAAGAAAGGACCGTCAAAGGAAAAATAGTCATCCTCGCGGCCAGTGCCTGTGAATCGGCAAGGTTGCTCCTCAATTCCAAATCGCCGCGCTTCCCCGATGGCCTCGCCAATTCCTCCGGTGTAGTGGGCAAGTACCTGCATGATTCTACCGGCGCCTCGCGCGGTGCGCTGGTGCCCATGTTACTCGACCGCCAGCGCTATAATGAAGATGGTGTTGGCGGGATGCATATTTACTCTCCCTGGTGGCTGGACAATAAAAAACTGGACTTCCCCCGCGGATACCACATCGAATACTGGGGCGGTATGGATATGCCGGCATACGGCTTTGGCTGGGGGATAGAAGGGGTCAATGGCCTGGTACCCGACCGCGACGGCAAGCGCCGGGAGCCCGGAGGTTATGGCGCGGCACTCAAAGATGATTACAGACGCTTTTATGGTGCTTATATCGGTATGGCCGGAAGAGGGGAAGCAGTGCCCAGAGAAGATAATTACTGTGAAATTGACCCCAACGTTGTGGATAAATTTGGTATCCCGGTGCTCCGTTTTAACTACAAATGGTCGGATTACGAGCGCCTCCAGGCCAAACACATGCACGAAACCTTCGAGCAAATCATGTACGCCCTCGGTGGTATCCCCCTCGGCGATAAACCAGGGCCCGAACAGGATTACGGCCTCAATGCCCCCGGGGAAATCATCCACGAAGTCGGTACCATACGCATGGGCAACGACCCAAAAACATCGGCCCTTAACAAATGGCAGCAGGCACATGATGTGAAAAATCTCTTCGTTACCGATGCCGCACCGTTTGTTTCACAAGGCGACAAAAACTGCACCTGGACGATCCTCGCCCTTTCCATGAGGGCTTCGCGGCATATTGTCGAAGAACGCAAGTCAGGTAATCTTTAAAATTTAACGCTTATGAAGCGCAGAAATATCCTCAAAGGCATAGGCCTGAGCTCGCTCGGCCTCGTCGGCCTCCACCCCCAGGTCCGGGCAGCCGAGTTATCTGATTTCCCTACGCCCGATGACAAAGGCAAAAAAGATCCTGCCTTCGAACAATTCGGACGTACCGAATATGAAAAGCAAAGGGATGCCAGGTTATTCGCCGAGCAGTTCTTCAACAAGCACGAGATGGCAACCATCGCCGTACTCGCAGATATTATCATCCCACGGGACGAACGGTCGGGCAGTGCTACGGATGCCGGGGTGCCCGACTTTATCGAATTTATGGTAAAAGACCAGCCCTATATGCAAACCCCCCTCCGCGGTGGCCTCGGCTGGCTCGATAATCAGTCTGTCAAAAGGTTCGGAAAAATATTTGTGGACCTCCAGCCAGCCCAACGCATCGAAATTGTAGAGGATATCGCATACCCCGAACGGAAAAAACCCGGTATGAGCCAGGGCATCGCTTTTTTCTCCCTCATGCGCAATCTCACCGCCTCCGGCTTCTGGAGCAGTAAAATGGGTATCGAAGATATCGGTTACGCGGGCAACGTCCCCAATACCTGGAACGGTCCCCCGGCAGAAGTTCTGCGGCAGTACGGACTGGATCAGGATTGAGTGCCGGAAGGTATTTTGTGGACCCATCCACCTTCGGCGAAAAAGATTTGCCGAAGGCCCTGCCAGGTAGCCGTTCAAAGCTGCAATTTACTGCGGCTTTGTGAAAAAAGGCTTATTTCAGCCGGAAGCGGTAAGTGATCGTACCGCACTGTTCTTCTTCATCCCCTTTCTCAAACTTCCACCTCATTGCATTCGTCCTGGCAATAGACACCAACTTTGGGTCTGAGCTGGTTGATCCACCAGGCTTGTACCTGGCACTGACGACAACACCATCGGCGTTTACACAAACATCGAGTACGATATCGCCTGCCTGCTGGAAATCATCGGTGATTGAGGGCCTTGTAGTTGGCCGCCGATCTCCGAACCCACGTGCATCGCCGCCGATACCGCTGCTAATACCCGTGAGCTTTTCACTATTGGGATCTCCGCCGGGATCGCCCTGATTGCCAGGCTTGGTCGTTTCTCCTTTTCCCTTTCCACCCCCACCACCGAGACTGGAGCTAATCCTGTCCTTGAGTGCTTTTGCATCTGCAGCGGCCTTTCGGTCCGCTTCTTCCCTGGCTTTTCGGTCTGCCTCTTCCCTGGCCTTTTTATCGGCTTCTTCCCTGGCCCTTCTATCAGCTTCTTCTGCTTGTTGTCTTTCCCTTTCCTTTTGTTGGCGAATGGCAACAGCGCTGGGATCTTCGGTTCTCACGACCGGTTTGGGGGTTTCGGGCTCAGGGTTTCTACTTGGCTGTTTTTGTGGTTCCGGCTTTTTCGGTGCTGGCTTTTCCGGTTGTGGCGCCGGCGCTTCTTCCGGCTGAGGATTTTCTGTTTCGGCAGGTGCTGCGGCAGGTGCGTTTTCATCCCCCTGTCCAACATCCGGCAACCCCAGATTAACCAGTACCCCGGGAGGGCCTGGCGCAGGTATAGGGATGCTGAGCAATGGCAACAGTAACAGGATAATGACAATCGCATGGACAATCATACTCGTCACAAAGCCTTTGCGCTTATATTTCCGTTCTGCCGGGCTCAAATAATTCTCCATATTGATTTGATTTTGGGACAAAGTGCAGTGGGTTAATCCCTGTCATTTTTATTCAAAATCACTCTTCGGCCATGAGTACACCGTTGATATCGAGCTGGAGGGCAATTTCCATAATACTGACTACATGCTCCACTGGTGTTTCCTTTTCCGGGGCGATACCAAAGTTATACTCCTTTGGATTCGGGAACGCACGGCGCTTCAACATTTCAGCGATACGCTCCAGATCCATTTTTTTTCCATTAAACGAATAACTGCCATCCACAGTAATCGCGACCTCGTCCATATTATTTTTCGACATGTCCGGCAGGGTGCTGGAGCTACCCGGCAGTTTGAGGCTGAGCGCATTCGGCGCAACCAGTCCGGAAGTCAGCATAAAAAAGATAAGCAGTAGAAAAATAATGTCGGTCAAGGAGGACATATTAAATTCTGCGCTTGCTTTGGCACGTTTTTTCAGGGCCATGGTTAAAAGATACGGTGGTTATTCAATGGGTTGAGTAGCGATGATCGCCCTGACTTTGAGTTTTCCGGCGATCTGCATAACGCGGACGACTTTGTCGAAAGGCGTCCCCATTTCTGCCAGGATCGTGACCGTATAATCTGCTTGCCCCTGAGCCTCCTGCGCAATTTTGGGAGCCAGGACAGCTTCGAGTAAATCCCCGGCTACTGCTGAATCGCCCACGCTGAAATTACCATCTTTGGTAATGACTACCATGACCGAAGTCGGCGCGACCGTTTTAGAATTGGACTTTGGCAGCTCGATATCGGGCAGTTTCACCAGGGTAGAAGTCAGCATGAAAAAGATAAGAAGCAGGAAAATGATATCCGTCAAAGATGCCATGCTGAATTCCGCACTGCTTTTATTCCTTTTTTTCAATCCCATAAGCGGTGTATTATATACGCCTCCCGGCAGGGTTAGTGTGTTGGTTCCTGGAGTAAATCCATGAATTCGGTTGTCGAGCGCTCCATTTTAAAGACGACCTTTTCAACACTGGCGACCAGGATGTTATACCCGATAAGGGCAAAAATACCAACTGCCAGCCCTACCGCAGTGGTGAGCAGCGCCTGATAAATACCTCCGGCAAGCAAAGAAGGAGTAACATCTTTCTGTGAGGACATATTATAGAATGCCTGGATCATCCCGGTAACTGTACCCAAAAAGCCAATCATCGGTGCAGCCCCGGAGATACTCGCCAGGGTAGAAAGGTTTTTTTCCAGTTTGAACACTTCGAGGTTACCGACATTTTCGATGGCCGCATCAATATCGCGGAGGGGTTTGCCGATCCGCTGCAGGCCCTTTTCCATCATCCGTGCCACAGGGGTGTCGGTGGATTGGCAGAGCATCCTCGCATTCTGAATATTTCCTGCCTGGACATACTTGCGGATCAGTTCCATGAAATGATCATCCGGCCGTACTGCCTTGTTAATGGCACCGTAGCGTTCTACAAAAATATAGACCGCAATAAAGGATAGAATAAGCTGCCCGATGATAATGGCAATCCCTACCGGACCACTTTCAATAACAATTTCCAGAAGGCTCGTTGGAATCTTTGTCGGTGTGGCATTTGCCGCGGCGGCGCCAGTCGCCTGATCTAAGCCGGAAACAACGGTACCGGCCTGAAGAAAAAATGTTTGAAAGCCCATGAATGATAATTTTATTGATCTGCTTAGTTTTTACACAATGAATGTACTTTTCGCTCAAAGATATTTATCTAATACCCGGATAATATTTTCCTGCCATGCGGATTTAAGGGGTGTGTAAAAAACCTTTGCTGGCAAAAGTATCTTTTTACACAATCGCAGTCCTACCTTTTGGTCCTTTACCTGGTGTGCCGGGCAAAAATTAATACGCAAAACAATACCTTTTAAAACGAATGCCTAAAGATAAAATTACTTCGTTTTAAAAAATAAGGAATAATTTTAAAAGGGGTACACATTTTCCGATGTATAAATGGGAAGTGGTTCTTTGAAATGCGGAAAAGGAAAAACGGATGGAAAATATGCCACCGGTTCCTGCCCCAGACCCGTTCTTTAACCGCATCATAATCTGGCGGAGGGCCCTCGGTCACGGGTTGCAGATACCCCGTGATTTCTTCTCCAAGCACATCTGCGCACGCAGATTCCCGGGGTCATCCCCTGCCCCGCATGGTACAAAAAGGCTGTCTCAAAAGATTCCCCCCCTCCTCCCGCATAATATTTAATTCAGACTATTTTTTGGTGCACAGCACCAAAAAGTCACATCAGACATCCCCGCAAACAGGTGGTTTTCCAGCAATAACCGGGCAGCTAAATTATTGGCTATTTACTTGAAATATCCCCCGGATTCGCTACTTTTGTATGCTTAGCGAAATTTCGCTGAATAATTTTCCTACTGGAACAATCCTTCACGCAATCTGATAAACCGATCATTATGAATAAACGCATCCGAAAAGCGGCCGTGCTGGGCTCGGGGGTCATGGGCTCCGGCATCGCTTGTCACCTGGCGAATATCGGGTTGGAAGTCCTTCTGCTCGATATCTCTACGCCTAATTTGTCTGAAGCCGAAAAGTCCCTGCCGGCAGCCCGCAACCGCCTGGTCAACCAGACCCTTGAAAAGGCAATCAAATCAAAGCCCGCACCTTTGTATGACGGTACCTTCGCCGAACGAATCCATACCGGCAATTTCGATGACGACCTGGAAAAAATCAAAGACTACGACTGGATTATTGAAGTCGTTGTCGAAAACCTTGCCATAAAAAAGCAGATTTTCGAAAAAGTGGATCGTTTCCGCTCGGCAGGTTCCATCATCACCTCCAATACCTCCGGGATTCCAATCCACCTTATGGCCGAAGGGCGGAGCGAAGATTTCAGGAAGCATTTTTGCGGCACGCACTTTTTCAACCCGCCGCGGTATCTCCGCCTTCTGGAGATTATCCCCACCCAGGACACCGATCCGGGCCTGGTCGCTTTCCTGATGCAGTACGGCGACCGCCACCTGGGAAAGCGGACGGTCCTGTGCAAAGACACCCCGGCCTTCATCGGCAACCGGATCGGCGTGTATGCGATGGGGAAAGTTTATCAGCTCACTACGGACCTCGGATTGAGTATTGAAGCTGTGGATGCACTCACCGGCCCACCACTGGGAAGGCCTAAGACAGGGACATTCCGCCTTGGCGACCTGGTCGGCCATGATACCGGATCAAAAGTAATCCAGGGGCTACGCGACAACTGCCCGGAGGACGAGCAGGCCGCAGCCTTTGTAGTGCCCCCGTATATGCAGTTTTTACTCGACAACAAGTTCCTCGGCGATAAAACCGGACAAGGTTTTTACAAAAAGACCAAGGAACGCGATGAAAAGGGCCGCCCGGTAATCCTGGCACTCAACCTGAACACGCTCGAGTATGCACCCTCCCAGAGACCCGATCTGCCCAGCCTGAAAATGGCCAAGCAAATTGACGACCCCCACCGCCGTATCCCGGCACTGTTCCAGGCTGAAGACGCCGGAGGTGCCCTCGTACGCCAATCGCTGGCCGGCCTCTTCGCATATTCGTCTAACCGCATCCCCGAAATCTCCGAAAACCTGTACAGCATTGACGATGCCATGAAAGCGGGCTATGCCTGGGAATTCGGACCATTCGAGTACTGGGACATTATCGGTATCGAAAAAGGGATAGCCACAGCAGAAGCCCACGGAGACCAGGTGGCACAATGGGTAAAAGACATGGTATCGGCAGGATTTACCGCGTTCTACCGCCGCCATAATGGTACGCGACAGTATTATGACCTCCATAGCAAGGGCTATCTGGATATCCCCGGAAGCAGAGATTTTATCATCCTCGACAACTACCGCGACCGTTCGCCGGTACATAAAACAAGCGAGACCATCCTCCATGATATCGGCGATGGGGTCCTTTGCCTGGAATTCACCAGCCCGCACAATACCCTCGGAGAAGGGGTCCTGCGTGGGATACACGACGCCATACAGCTCGCAGAAGAGGGGGACTGGAAAGGGTTGGTAATCGGCAACAACGCTACGAACTTCTCCGTGGGTGCCAACCTGATGATGATTGGCATGATGGCTTTCCAGCAGGATTTCGACCAGTTGAATATGGCCGTCAATATTTTCCAGCAGACTATTATGCGCTGCCGCTATTCCGGTATCCCGGTAGTAGCCGCTACCCAGGGCTACGTTTTCGGCGGAGGCTGTGAAATGCTGATGCACTGTGATGGAGCCGCTGTTTCGGCAGAGTCGTATATCGGATTGGTAGAGGTCGGTGTGGGGCTCATCCCCGGTGGGGCCGGCACCAAAGAGTTTGCCCTGCGGGCTTCCGATAGCTTCCGTGAGGGAGAAGTGATGATCCCCCAACTGGTGGAGCGGTTCAGGGCAATCGCGACGGCCACGGTAGCAACCTCCGCACACGAAGGATACCGTCATGGGTATATGATCCCAGGCCGCGACCGGGTGGTGATGAACAAAGACCGCGCCATCGCAGAAGCTAAGGCAATGGTCATTGACCTATCCGCGAATTATGTTCAGCGGCAGCCAAGGACCGATATCCTCGTACTGGGACGCTCCGGCCTGTCTGCTTTATACGTAGGCGCAAACGAACTCCTGCTGGGCAGGTACGCGAGTGAACACGATATTAAAATCGCTAAAAAAATCGCCTGGGTACTGTGCGGTGGCGACCTCACTTCCCCGCAAAGGGTTTCCGAGCAATACCTGCTGGATGTCGAACGCGAAGCCTTCCTAAGCCTTGCCGGAGAGCCTAAGACCCAGGAGCGTATCCAGTATATGTTACAGAACAATAAGCCCTTGCGCAACTGACAGGATACGTCCGACCGCCCGATACAGGGTAGCAAATATTGTAGGACATCCCGTGTTGTAATAAAGCGTATTGCCTGTTGTACACTTTTTCGGCAAAATGCCATATTGTCAATTTTAAACTTCAATCAGATGGAAGCATATATTGTTAAAGCTTATCGCTCGGCCGTGGGCAAATCCAAAAAGGGTGGGTTCAGGAATTTCAGGTCTGACGACCTGGCGGTCGAAGTTATCCGCTTTATGATGTCACAGACACCAGAGGTAGATCCTAAACTAGTGGACGACGTCATCGTCGGGTGCGCGAACCCCGAAGGTGAACAAGGGTTCCAGATCGGCCGTCAGATTTCAATGCGTGCGCTGGGAAAAGAAGTCCCCGGCATGACAGTCAACCGCTACTGTGCCTCGGGCTTAGAGACGATTGCCATTGCAGTGGCAAAGGTGCGGGCAGGCATGGGCCATATTTTTATCGCAGGGGGCACAGAAAGCATGAGCCTGGTGCCTATGACAGGCTATAAAGTCGCCCCGAGCTACGCGGTAGCGAGTACTGCCCCAAATTATCTGACCGGAATGGGGCTCACCGCCGAGGCAGTTGCCCAAAAGCACGGGATTACCCGGGAAATGGCCGATGCCTTTTCGGTACGCTCCCATCAAAAGGCAGCGGCGGCCATAGATGCGGGTAAATTCAGGGAGGAGATCGTCCCGGTCACCGTACAGGAAGTATTTGTAAAAAACGACAAACGGGTAGAACAAACGCATCTGGTGGATACGGACGAGGGCGTCCGCCGCGATACGACCATGGAAGGTCTTGCAGCATTGCGACCCGCTTTTGCACAGGGTGGGGTAGTGACCGCCGGAAACGCATCTCAAACTTCCGATGGGGCAGCCTTTGTAATGGTCGTCAGCGAAGAAATGATGAAATCGCTTGGCTTGAAGCCAATCGCCCGAATGGCTGCCTGCAGTGTTGCGGGCGTAGAGCCACTGTATATGGGCCTCGGCCCTTGTGCGGCCATCCCAAAAGCCCTGCACCAGGCCGGGTTGAAGCTGCACGATATCGAGCAGATCGAACTTAACGAGGCTTTCGCCGCTCAGGCACTTGCCGTCATCCAGGAAGCCGGCCTCAATCCCGATCTTGTCAATCTCAACGGCGGGGCTGTGGCCCTCGGCCACCCCCTCGGCTGTACAGGTGCCAAGTTGACTACCCAACTGTTCAACGAAATGCGCCGCCGCAGCCAGAAATATGGCATGGTTACCGCTTGTGTCGGTGGTGGCCAGGGGATTGCAGGGATATATGAAATGCTTTGAAGGCATTTCGTATGTGAAGATGGGCTTTGCCAGACAATGGTGGCGATCTGACTAATCTTTTGCCACCTTCGGCGGCAGAATACCTATTTTCAGAGCGCCGTTTTCATTGATTTTGCTTCGCAAAATCAATGAAAACGGCGCTCTGAAAAATATTCTGGGGTTGGGTAAAAAGGCCGGAGGCCTTCATTTGGCGGCTGACGCCGCCAAATGACATTTTTAAAGGACACTGTTTTCACTGATTTTGCTTCGCAAAATCAGTGAAAACAGTGTCCTTTAAAAACTTTCTTTCGCCGCCGTAGGCGGCGGAATACTTTTTACCCAACCCCAGAAAATTTATTACCCGAGACCCTTTCTGCTGCTAAGCGGAGTCCCTCCCG